>Ga0209831_1003491_pt1 | contig 12948 bp, 13 predicted proteins | sample Maine_Asex4_meta_FD_187451 | JGI IMG/M metagenome (GOLD analysis project Ga0209831, IMG submission 187451) | Marine algal microbial communities from Maine, USA - Maine_Asex4_metaG (SPAdes) (version 2) | ecosystem: Host-associated > Algae > Red algae > Unclassified | place: Maine, USA | collected...
TCGCCGAGGTGGAGGTGGCGTTCGCCGGACGTTCCAACGCCGGCAAGTCGAGCGCGATCAACACCCTGACCCGCAACGGCAAGCTGGCACGCACCAGCCGCACGCCGGGACGCACCCAGCTGATCAACCATTTCGAGGTCGGTCCGGAATTCGGCGGACGGTTCCTGGTCGACCTGCCGGGCTACGGCTACGCCAAGGTCTCCAAGGACAAGCAGCGTGCGTGGCGGGTCGCGATGACCGAGTACCTGCACGGGCGCAGGCAACTGGCCGGCCTGGTCGCGGTCATGGACATCCGCCACCCGCTGCAACCCGTCGACTGGCAACTGATCGAGATCCAGCAGGAGGGCGAGGGGGGGCTGCACGTGCTGCTGACCAAGGCGGACAAGGTGTCGCGCAGCGACCAGGCCCGCCAGCTGGAGTCGACCCGGCGGTCGCTGGAGGACGAAGGCATCGAGGCGACGTTGCAACCGTTCTCGGCCCTGCGCTCCAGCGGCGTGGAGGATGTGCACGCCGTGCTCGATCACTGGCTGTTCGATGTGCCCCTGCCCGGGTAGCCGAGCCCTCGCACGATCGGCGAGCCGGTGCGAATGTCGGATGGCGCACGTCGGCACCGTTACCTTTCGTAACAACCGCGACCCGGGGCGACCACGTTCGGGGCACTCGCACCGATCGATGCCCTCAAATCATTGTTTTTATTGACGTCTAAGTTTCATTCATGCCCTCGGTTCACCGTTCTATACTCGCCCCGACACCGAATTACCGATGAACGGTACGCGTGCCTCCGCCCCGACCCGGGGCGCGGCGTGCGTTCCTCGTTCACCGGGAGGCATCGGCCGGGGCGGCGCGCACGCGATGCCCCCAGTGCCCGGACCACCGGGCCCTCAACGCAAGGAGAGAACGGCATGAGCAAGACGACGACACGCGGCAACTGGTCCCGCCGCAACGTGCTGAAGGCCGGCGCGGCATCCGCCACCGTCACCGGCGCACCGCTGTTCTTCAGCCGCAACGCCTTCGGGGCGGAGTTCCTGAACAACCCGGGGGACGCCTCCACCGTCACGCTGGGCTTCAACGTGCCGCAGTCGGGCGCCTACGCCGACGAGGGGGCGGACGAGCTGCGCGCCTACAAGCTGGCGGTCAAGCACCTGAACGGCGAGGGCGACGGCGGCATGATGAACACCTTCACGCCGAGCGAGCTGAAGGGCAACGGCATCCTGGGCAAGAAGGTCGAGTACGTCACCGGTGACACCCAGACCAAGTCGGACGCGGCCCGCGCCTCGGCCAAGCGCATGATCGAGAAGGACGGCGCGCTGATGATCACCGGTGGCTCCTCCTCGGGCGTGGCCATCGCGGTGCAGGGCCTGTGCCAGGAGGCGGGCGTGATCTTCATGGCGGGGCTGACCCACTCCAACGACACCACCGGCAAGGACCGGAAGGCCAACGGGTTCCGGCACTTCTTCAACGCCTACATGTCCGGTGCCGCGCTCGGGCCGGTGCTGGAGAAGGCCTACGGCACGGATCGCAACGCCTACCACCTGACCGCCGACTACACCTGGGGCTACACCGTGCAGGAGTCGGTGCAGGCCTCCACCGAGGCGATCGGCTGGAAGACCGCCCAGAACGTGCTGACCCCGGTGGGTGCGGGCGACTTCAGCCAGTACATCACGCCGGTGCTGAACTCCGGTGCCGACACGCTGATCCTGAACCACTACGGCAAGGACATGGTCAACTCGCTGACCCAGGCGGTGCAGTTCGGCCTGAAGGACAAGCAGGTGGACGGCAAGGACTTCCAGATCATCGTGCCGCTGTACTCGCGCCTGATGGCGCAGGGTGCCGGGGACGCGGTCAAGGGCATCTACGGCTCCACCAACTGGCACTGGTCGCTGGAGGACGCGGGCAGCCAGGCGTTCGTCAAGAGCTTCGGCCAGGAGTACGGCTTCCCGCCGAGTCAGGCCGCTCACACCTGCTACGTGCAGACGCTGCTGTACGCGGACGCCTGCGAACGTGCCGGCACCTTCGAGCCGTGCCAGGTCGGTGCGGCACTGGAAGGGTTCGAGTTCGACGGCATGGGCAACGGTCCGACCGAGTACCGCGCCGAGGATCACCAGTGCTTCAAGGATGTGCTGGTGGTGAAGGGCAAGGAGAACCCGTCCTCGCAGTTCGACCTGCTGGAGATCGTGGAGATCACCCCGCGTGCCCAGGTGGAGTATCCGGAAGATCACCCCATGTTCGCCGGTGGCGATCTCGGGCAGTGCAACAACGGCGCCTGAACGATGCGTCGGCCCGGCACCTGAAGGCGCCGGGCATGCAGTGAAGTGTGGATGGAGCCTTCACGCGTTCCACCGCACACCGTGCGCCGCCACCGCGGCGGCGCACACCCGATCCCTCACCCGCCGGTGCGTTCACCGCACGCGGCCGGCCCGATGACCGGGCCGGCGCGTCGGTGCCCGCCCGCCTGCGCGGCGTCGCCTCGACGCGATGCGTGATCACCTTCGATGAAGAGCGACGGCCGTGGACGCGATACTGCTGCAGGTACTCAACGGACTGGACAAGGGCGGGGCCTACGCGCTCATAGCCCTGGGCCTGACGCTCACGTTCGGCACGCTCGGGGTCGTGAACTTCGCGCACGGCGCGCTGTTCATGCTCGGCGCCTTCTGCGCGGTCGCCACGAACGAGCTGCTGACCATCTCCACCAAGGTCAAGGACGAGAGCATCACCTTCTTCGACGCCTTCAAGGAGGTACCGATCCTGGAGGCGAAGTTCCCGGTGATCGGCCCGATCATCGTCGACTACTCGGTGCCGCTCGCCATCCTGGTCACCGTGCCGCTCATGCTGCTGGTCGGCTGGGTCATGGAGCGAGGCCTGATCCGGCACTTCTACAAGCGCACCCATGCCGACCAGATCCTGGTCACCTTCGGCCTGGCGATCGTGGTCCAGGAGATCGTGCGCCACTACTTCGGTGCGAACCCGATCCCGCAGCTCGCGCCCGACATCGTCGCAGGCTCCGCCAGCATCGGCAGCTGGTTTGGGCTTGGCGACAACGTCGTCTACCCCTGGTGGCGGCTGATCTACCTGGTGTTCGCGCTGGTGATCATCGGTGCCACCTTCGCCTTCCTGCGCTTCACCACCTTCGGCATGGTGGTGCGCGCCGGCATGCAGGATCGCGAGATGGTCGGCATGCTCGGCATCGACATCCAGCGTCGCTTCACGATCGTGTTCGGCCTGGCGGCGGTCTGCGCCGGGCTGGCCGGCGTGATGTACACCCCCATCCTGCCGCCCGACTACCACATGGGCATGGACTTCCTGGTGCTCTCGTTCGTGGTCGTGGTGGTCGGCGGCATGGGATCGCTGGGTGGGGCCGTGCTTGCAGGTTTCCTGCTCGGCATCCTGCAATCCTTCGCCTCGCTGACCGAGATCAAGGCCATCGTCCCGGGTATCGACCAGGTGATCATCTACCTGGTCGCCGTGGCGGTCCTGCTGATCAGGCCGCGCGGCCTGATGGGGCGGGCCGGCGTGATGGAGGATTGATGATGAACCGCATCCCGCCCGGTCCGCACCCTGTCCGCTCGACGAGCTCTCCTCACGGAAACCCCGCTCGATGAACTCATCCTCGCTCTCGCGCAGCAGCGCCTCCGACTGGGTGCTGCTGGCCCTGTTCAGTGCCGCCGTGCTGACCATGCCGGTCTGGCTGGCACCGTTCGGGGCGAACTACCCGGATCTGATGCAGAAGTTTGCCATCTTCGGGGTGTTCGCGATCGGCTTCAACATCCTGTTCGGACTGACCGGCTACCTCTCGTTCGGTCACGCCGCCTTCCTGGGCGTCGGTTCCTACACCGCGGTGTGGTCGTTCAAGCTGCTGAGCATGAACGTGCTGCCGGCCATCCTGTTCAGCGTGATCCTGTCCGGGCTGTTCGCCTGCCTGATCGGTTTCATCAGCCTGAGGCGTTCGGGCATCTACTTCTCGATCCTGACGCTGGCCTTCGCGCAGATGTCCTACAAGCTCGCCTACTCGGTGCTGACGCCGATCACCAACGGCGAGAGCGGGCTGCAGCTGTCCCTCGGCGATGCTCGCGTCCTGGACGCGGCGATGGGCATCGAGGTGACACGGTCGCTGCCGACGCCGAACCTGTTCGGGCTGGAACTGCGTGATCAGGCCGCCTTCTACTTCTGCGCCGTGGTGCTGATCCTCGCCTTCTTCATCGCGCTGCGCATCTTCCGCTCACCGTTCGGCATGATGCTCAAGGCGATCAAGTCCAACCAGACGCGAATGGCCTACACCGGATTCAACACGCGCCCCTACCTGATCTGGGCGTTCGTGATCTCGGGCATGTTCGCAGGCCTGGCCGGCTCGCTGATGGCGGTGACCGATCCGCTGGCAGGGGCCGAGCGCATGCAGTGGACCGCCTCCGGCGAGGTGGTGCTGATGACCATCCTGGGCGGTGCCGGCACGCTCATCGGGCCGGTCATCGGGGCGGCCCTGATCAAGTATTTCGAGAACATCCTGTCGGCCTTCAACGCCGGCGCCCTGAACCGGGCCTTCGAGGCGCTGCCGGACAGCATCCAGCCGTTCGTGGTCGACACGGTCGGGCTGTTCGTCGGTGACGGCTGGCACCTGACGCTGGGCCTGGTGTTCATGCTGGTGGTGATCTTCCTGCCCGGCGGCATCATGGAGGGCGTGCGGCGCATCGGCGGGCTGTTCCGGCGCGACGGCGCAGGGGACAAGGTGCCGGCGCGATCCGCGGCGCCGGGTTCCACGCCCGCGGCCACCACGACGGTCTCCGCAACCCCCTCGGGAGCCGCACGATGAACGCGACGGCACGGGCCGTTCCCTCGCCGGTGGAGAACACCGTCCTGCACGTCGCCGACGTGCACAAGAGCTTCGCCGGCCTGCACGCGCTGGCCGACATCGACCTGACGGTCACCGAAGGCGAGACCCACGCGATCATCGGGCCGAACGGGGCCGGCAAGTCGACGCTGCTCAACGTGTGCATCGGCAGGCTGCGGCCGGACAGCGGTCACGTGATCTTCGATGGCGAGAACCTGACCGGGCGGGCACCGCACGAGATCAACCAGCTCGGCGTGGTGCGAGTGTTCCAGACCCCGGAGATATTCCCGGACCTGACGCTGATGGAGAACGTCATGGTGCCGATCCTGGCCAAGCGCGACGGCAGCTTCCGGCTGAGCTGGTTCCGCCGCTTCGCAGGCGAGGTGCGGGTGCGTGAAGAGGCCGAGCACATCCTGGCCGATCTGGGTCTGGGCGGCATGCTCGGCACGCTGGGCGGCAGCCTGTCGCGCGGCGACAAGCGCCGCCTGGAGCTGGCCATGGGGCTGGCGCAGCACCCGCGCCTGCTGCTGCTGGACGAACCGACCGCCGGCATGGCGCGCCACGACACCAACGCCACCATCGAGCTGTTGAAGAAGATCAAGGAGCGCGGCATGACCAAGGTGATCATCGAGCACGACATGCACGTGGTGTTCAGCCTGGCCGACCGGATCACGGTGCTGGCGGGGGGGCGCATCATCTGCCAGGGCACGCCCGAGGAGGTCAAGAACGATCCCCGTGTCAAGGAAGCCTATCTGGGCGAGGAGCAGGTGTGATGAGGGCCACCGCGGCAACCACCGGCGATCAGCGCGCCGCTCCGGGCCCGACACCCGGAAAGGTGCAGGCACGAGATCGTGACGCCTACTTCGGCGTCAGCCACCTGGAGGCGTACTACGGCGACAGCTACATCGTCCAGGATGTCTCGTTCACCGTGAACGAAGGCGAGATCGTCGCGCTGCTCGGGCGCAACGGTGCCGGCAAGAGTTCCACGCTGCGCGCGATCGCCCGGGCCGCCAGCCCGCAGGTGCGCCGTGGCGAGATCTGGCTTCAGGGCGAGGCGCTGCACGAGATGCAGGACTACCAGGCGGCGCTGGCCGGCGTGCAGCTGGTGCCCGAGGACCGGCGCATCATCCAGGGCCTGACGGTGGAGGAGAACATCGAGCTGGCACGCATCGAGGGCGAGACGGGCTGGAGCTACGAGCGCATCTACTCGCTGTTCCCCCGCCTGGAGGAACGTGCGAAGCAGGAAGGCACGACGCTGTCCGGTGGCGAGCAGCAGATGCTGGCCATCGCCCGCGCACTGGCCCGAAACCTCAAGCTGCTGCTGCTCGACGAGCCCTACGAAGGTCTGGCCCCCGTGGTGCGCCACGACATCGAGCGCGCGTTGCGCGAGGTCAAGGCCGACGGCATCACCACGATCCTGGTCGAGCAGAACGCCGTGGCCGCGCTGAAGCTTGCCGACACCGCACTGATCCTGGACACCGGCGAGATCGTCTACTCCGGCACCGCGCAGGAGGTACTCGGGGACGAAGCGCTGCGCCACGAATACCTCGCCATCTGATCATGGATCCCGGCGCGGCGGGTGCCGCGCAAGGTCCGCACATCGTGAACGGCACACATTCTGAGCGGTATTATGACCCGGCCCTGAAGGCCGCAGACCAGTTCGAGCCATTGCGAACGGGACCGCAGGGCGTCCGAGCCATTGCGAAGGGGATCGCGGGCCCCTTGAGCCATCGAGAAGTCCGAGGCTTGCAGTGTTATCGTCCTGTTCGTGACAGGAGGGCCCTGCGTGCCGAACCGGGACGAATGATCCGAGAGTGAAGGTCAGGCGAATCCCGGTCCTGGAGCGGGGGCAGCTCATCACATCTGGACCGGGCGAGTTCGTCCGGCACCGCGACGGTGTAAGTCGCATACCCCATACCCGAAAGAGGAAACCTTACAATGCGCGAACTCAAGAACGAAGAGCTTCATCAGGTTGCAGGCGGATCTTCCGGCTCCGGCTCCGGTAGCGGTTTCGCTCAATCGAACGGTGGCGGCAGCGTGAGCGCTGGCGGCGGCGGCGGCGGCGGCGGCGGAACCAATGGCTCCTTTTCCTTTTCCTTCGCCTCGGCCACTGGTGACAACACCTTCACCTCCCGTACCGAGAACGGTGTCACCAAGACCGGCGGCAATCGCCCGGCCAGCTTCTTCCGCCGCTTCCACTGGAAGGGCTGATGACGGCACGTCCGTCTCGTACGGGCGGGTGTTCCGTCTGACAGCGTGAAGGGCACACTCGTGCCCGTCTCTAGGCCGGCCGATGTCGTCGGTCCCGAGCGAGAGGAACGGGTCGTCGGCGCAGAGCCTGGCGTCGGCACCCGTCGTCCGACATCGATCGAGTCCGTGATGAACCGGGCACGGTACGTGAAAAATGCCGCTACTGCACATCGCGTCATGGCGCGTCGACGAAACCGGCGGGCGTCCAGAAGTCGATGCACATCGGTCGCGCCTGAAGAGAGGCGTGAAGCAGCGCGAGGCCGCCGAACGCCTGCGGCTGCCCTATCCGTTGCTGTCGGACGCGGACCTCGCCTGGGCCGGCGCTCTCGGGTTGCCGACCTTCCAGCCAGGCCGACGGCCTGATCCTGATCCGCCGCCTGACCCTGGTGGTGGACGACGGCACGATCAGCCGTTGCGACTACCCGGTGTTTCCGCCGGATGCGGCTACCGATGAGCTGCTGGCGTCATTGCGAACGCAGCGTGACGGTCGCGCCCTGTCGGTGGTGAAGCACCCATCGTTGCGAGGCATCGCCGCCGGAACGAACCGGTGAGCGATGATATCGACCTGTTCCCGTCAACTGGCCGGCTTCACCCACGCCCATGCCCTTCTTCATCGCCTGGCTCGCCGCCACGATCGCCTTCCTGCTGCTCGACGGGCTGTGGCTCGGCGTGATCGCGAAATCGTTCTACGTGCAGCAGATGGGCGAGCTGCTGCGCCCGAGCCCGAGCGTGGCACCGGCGGCCGGCTTCTACCTGTGCTACGCCGTCGGGCTGGTGTTCCTGGCGGTGCGTCCGGGCTCGCCCGAGCTGCCGCTGGGCAACGTGGCGCTGTACGGCGCGGTGGTCGGGTTCCTCGCCTACGGCACCTACAACATGACCTCGCTGTCGGTGATACGTGGCTGGCCCACGACGCTGTCGTTCGTCGACCTGGCGTGGGGTACGGTGCTGTCGGCCACCGTCGCGGTGATCGCGGCACTGGCGGTGCGGCAGTTCGGCTGAGCGTCTTCGGCCGAACCCCGGTGCGCCCCGCGCACGACTCGGCGAGGCGGTGAGCAACCGGTGATCGATATCGTTTGCTCGATTCCGCGGGTGCGGCGCAGGCGACGCAGGCGCGCACCGAACCCCGGCAGTATCGGCACCGTCAGATCGGGAAGCGGGTGCCGATCGCTCACGAGGCGACGGGTCCGAGCGTGCGGCGGCGTGCCACCAGCAGCGCCAGGGCCGCCAGTGCGGCAACGTAGCAGGCGACGACCACCAGCATCATCGCGCCGACCCCGCGTCCGGCGTGCACCGCCACGAGCAGCGGCGTACCGATGGCATTGCCCAGGTTGCCGGCCTGGGTCAGCGCCCCGTTGGCCAATGCCTGGTCGGCAGGCGTCGGATTCAGTTCGGGAACCGAGGCGAAGCTGGGCCCCCTGCACCAGTCCGAGTGCCCCGAACAGCGCAATGCCTGCCCACGCACCGGCCGCACCGTCGCCAGCACCAGCGCTGCCACGATCGACAGCGAGAAGCCGATGCCGACCACCTGCACGGCACTCAGCCGGTGCAGCAGGAGCACGCCGATCGTCAGCGAGCAGACGATGCTGGCCAGCGGCATGGTGGTGGCGGCGAAGGCCCGCTGTTCCACGGGGAGGCGTCCGGGCAGCACGGCCAGCAGCGCCACGAAGGTGAGCGTGTAGAACAGCCACAGCACCGCGGGCGCGGCGATGAACGGCGAGCGCCACGCCTGCACGTGCCGATCGAGCAGTCCGCGAGGCGAGAAGGTCACCGCCCCGGCCGGTGCGAGGGCGGGGCGGGCCTGTCCGGCCGGTTCCTGCCCGTCCGTCCGGCCGCACCGTCGCGGGGGTGGGGCCGGCAGCACGATCGCGAGCGACAGCAGGGTGAGGACCGTCACCCCGGCATGGACCATCAGCAGGGCCCCCGGCCCGCGCGACGCCACCAGCGGCAGGCCGAACCGGGCGGTCAGGGCGAACGAGACGCCGAAGAAGGTGCCCCACAGCGTCATCGCCGCGCCACGCATCCGCTGCGTGCAGAGCGTGGCCATCAATGTTGGTGCCGCCACCACGATGGTCAGGTGCGACGCTCCCTCCAGCACGCGGCTGGCCAGCAGCAGGGACAGCGGCGGCAACGTGGCCTGCACCAGCGATACCAGTGCACCGAGCGCGAGACCGCCGAGCAGCAGCCGTTTCAGCCCACGCGCAGGCCGAGCAGGCCGGCGACCAGACCGAACAGCACGCCGACGATGCTCACGGCCGAGACGAGCAGACCGAGCGCGCTGCCCGCATCGGGGTAGGCGATGGCGAGTTCGGGCAGGATGACGCTGATCTTGGCGTACTGCGCCGCGGCGCAGAGACCGGCCAGCCACAGGACGATGACGGTCGACAGGGGAGCGAAGGTGCGCATCGGTGCAGGTTGTCGCATCCGGGCGCATGGCGCCACGCATGTTTCATGCGGGCGGGTGTGTGCTCGGCGCCTGTTCGTGCGGAACCGAACCGACGCGTACCACTAGCGTGACACGGACGCGTCGAGCAATGTCATGCCCGTGTCCCGCGCCGCTCGGACATCGAATGTCAGGGTGGTATCGCAACCGTCCTCCGTACCGAGACAGTCGATCAGGCAGTCGGCCATATCGGCTGTCGAACGGCGGTACGTCCGCAACGCACGTCGCACCGCGTCGCTGCGATTCACGGCGATCTCGCTGGATTCCAGCAAGCGTTCCACGATGTCGGCCGTGCGTTGCCTGTCCAGTTCGTACGCGCGAACGAGCACCCAGCACAACTCCACCAGGCTGACGAGCGAGACGTAGCCCCGCGACTCCACGGTCAGCCCGTCGATCACGCGTTCGGCCAGCTTGGCCTGCACCGGATCGTCCTGCGCGAAATATCTGACGAGCACGTTGGTGTCGAGCCCGATCATCGCGTGCCGGCACCCTCCGCCGCGATGGCGGCATTCATGTCCTCGATGCTCACCGGGTGGCGTTCGCGATCTGAAATGATCCCTTTGAGCTCCTTTATCGAGCGCGTTGCAGCGATCACTTCGAAACGCCCCTCAGCGACTTCCACGAAATCGATCCGGTCCCCGCTTTCCAGCCGCAATGCGCGTCGAACGCTGACGGGAAGGGTTACCTGACCCTTGGTGGTGAGTGTGGATTGCGGCACGTCTCTCTCCAGCAGTTGCTTCCTTACTTAAGGGTAAGGAGTATACATAGGGTAGGGGGTGCCGTTCACGGGTTCAATCGACATGGACGGTCGAATGTGCCGGATGGCACCACCGTGTGCCGCACGTCTCGAATGCCCGTCCCCTCGAGACGCCCGGGACCGTGCGCCATCCCGTCGGACTCAGGACACGAGCAATGCCCGAGCATCGACATCCTTCACCCCTGCCAGCCGTGCGAGCCGCTGCAGCTCGGCGACGATGCGCAGCCGGCGCCCCTGACCGAGCCGCACCCCCGATTCGGGCCAGAACGCGCGCAGCCGCAACCGCTCGGGCGCACGCTCGCGCACCACCTCGCAACGCCCGATCAGCCGGTCCCCCTCCAGCACCGGGTACACGTAGTAGCCGTAGCGGCGCTTCGCGGCCGGCACGTAGATCTCGATCGTGTAGCGGAACCCGAACAGCCGCTCGATCCGGCGGCGATCGCGCACCGCCGGGTCGAACGGGTTGAGGATCCGCACCCGCCGGCCCGGATCGGGCAGGGCGGCCAGGCGCGCCTCGATGTCCGGCCACGTCCAGGCACGCTGCACGGACCCGTCGTGGCCCTGCACGTCGACCTCGATCAGCGCGCCCCGATACCCCTCGATCCAGCGACGCGTCTCCTCGGTCGAGCAGGCATCCCAGAAGCGCTTGAGCTCGCCGGCGTTCGCCACGCCCATGCGCGCCAGCGCATCGCGGTGCAGGCGGTCGATGCACGCACCGTCATCGAGCCGCACCGCACGCACCGCCTCGGGCACGACCCGCTCGACCAGCTCGTAGCGCTTGGCGAACCCGCGCCGGTCGGCGACCGCCAGCCGGCCCGACAGCCACAGCCAGTCGAGCGCGAGCTTGTGGGCAGGCTTCATCCAGGCGTGCAGCCGCCGATCGGCCCGCCCCTGGAAATCGCGCGAGGACAGCGGCCCTTCCGTCTCGATGCGCGCAAGGATCGCATCGATCGCGGAGGTGGCCGGCAGGGAGCGTCCGAACACGGTGCGCTCGTAGCTTGCCGCGCAACGTGCGAACTGGCGGCGCCACACCGGCCAGTAGCTCATCGGCAGGATGCAGGCGTCGTGGCTGAAGTGCTCGAACACCTGTCGCCCGGTGATCAGACGCTCGAACACCGGCGGACGGCAGGTGGCGGCGCGTGTCCACAGGATGTGATCGTGCGCGCGGGCGACGGTGCGGATCGGATCGAGCTGCACCATGCCGAGCTGCTCGACGGTGCGTTCGGCCCTTGCCAGCGGCGTGCCGGTCGGAGGGGCATCGAGCAGTGCGTGCCGTTCAAGCCAGAGTCGCCGGGCGGTGACGTTGTCGATGTGGAGCGGTGCGCTCATGGGGTTCCTCGACGTGAACAAGCCCGCTCATTGTCCCCGCAAATTTAATATGGAATATTAATATTGCGGGGATGATTCAGCGATCAGCGGAACAACGGGTACTCGATGCATTGGCGCGTCAGGCGGCCGTCGTGCTGATCGGTCCGCGTCAGGTCGGCAAGACGACGCTTGCGCTGGGCATCGCCGGGACACGGCCCTCGGTCTATCTCGACCTGGAGTCGGCGGCCGATCGAGACAAGCTGAGCGACCCGCGCCTGTTTCTCGAACCCCGGGAAGATCGGCTGGTGGTGCTGGACGAGATCCACCGGGTACCGGACCTGTTTTCCGAGCTGCGCGGCCTGATCGATCGTGGCCGGCGGCGCGGGCGGCGTCACGGTCGGTTCCTGATGCTCGGCTCGGCATCGATGGACCTGCTGCGCCAATCGGGCGAGAGCCTGGCGGGTCGTATCGAGTACGTCGAGCTGACCGGGTTGACCGCGATCGAGACAGGGCTCGATGGTGCGGTCGACGACGCGATCGATGGCCAGGCCGACCGACTCTGGCTGCGCGGCGGATGGCCGGACAGCTACCTGGCGGCCAGCGATCGCGACAGTCTCGCCTTTCGTCGCAGTTTCGTCCGCAGCTATGTCGAGTGCGAGATCCCGCAGCTCGGCTGGTCGATCCCCGCCGAGACCCTGCAACGTCTGTGGACGATGCTGGCGCACTCGCAGGGACAGCTCTCCAACGCATCGACACTGGCCAAGGGCCTGCTGGTCAGCGTTCCGACCATCAACCGCTATCTCGCCCTGATGGTCGACCTGCTGCTCGTGCGCCGGCTCGTGCCGTTCGCGACCAATGCTCGCAAGCGACTGGTCAAGTCGCCGAAGCTGTACCTGCGCGACAGCGGCCTGGTGCACGCCCTGCTCGGTATCGAGAGCGACGACGACCTGGCCGGTCACCCCGTGATCGGTGCGAGCTGGGAAGGGCACGTGATCGAGAGCCTGATCGCCTCGGCACCTGACGGCGCGCGTGCGAGCTTCTACCGGACCGCGGACGGGGCCGAGATCGACCTGGTGCTCGAGTTGTCCGGCCGGCACGGGCGCTGGGCCATCGAGATCAAGCGCGCGCTCGCCGTCTCGCTGACGAGGGGCTTTCACGAGGCGCGTGTCGCCCTGGCCCCCGATCGAACCTGGGTGGTTCACGCCGGCGAGGATCGATACCCGCTGGGCGACGGTGTGGAGGTGGTCGGGATGCGCGAGCTGTCCGAGCGGCTGGCAGCCCTTTGAGCGGCGTCGTGTTCCCGCGCCGTGGATCGGCTCGGACCGAGCGGTCCGCGATCGGCTCACGCGTGAGCAGCCGGACGCGATGGCG
>Ga0209831_1003493_pt1 | contig 12947 bp, 12 predicted proteins | sample Maine_Asex4_meta_FD_187451 | JGI IMG/M metagenome (GOLD analysis project Ga0209831, IMG submission 187451) | Marine algal microbial communities from Maine, USA - Maine_Asex4_metaG (SPAdes) (version 2) | ecosystem: Host-associated > Algae > Red algae > Unclassified | place: Maine, USA | collected...
CGGGGCGACACGATAGCCGTCCGAGCGTACCGGACTGCAGGCGGGTACGTGTCCGGGCGCAGCGCCCGTACCGCATTCGACACGCCCGGTCCCCCTTCCCCGAGAGCACGAGCCCATCATCGACGCGAACCGACCGACGACGCCCGAGTGCCGTCACGTCGCGGTCATCGATCGAGGCGACGCGCAACGCGCCGAACGGCGCGGCGTTCCGTGAGCGCCTGCAGGCCGCGTCCGGGCTGCCGGTGCGCGGGAAAGGAGGGGGCACCCTGCCGGCCCGCAGGGTCGCTTCGCAGGGCGCGCCATCCGCTGTTGCTCGTCGGTCGCCCGGCCCTGCCAGGCTCCGCTCCTCGCGCCCGGGCTGGCACGCCCTGCGAAGCGACAGGATGTACCCTCCATTCCTTCACAGGCCCTGACCGTGCGCGACCGACCGTCGGGCAGGCCGAGCACCCGGAGTGATCGTCGGGCTGCCGGTCGCGACGGGACGAGCGACCGGGGCGACCGGGGCGAACGTGAGGAAGATCGGTCGGTCATCCCTTCCACAGGCACCAGGTGGCGAGCAGCGGCGTGGATCCCGAGCGCATCGCGTGTTGGATGGCCGGCGGGTTGTGCACCAGCCCGCCCGGACCGGGTTCGTGCCACGGCCCGTCACCCTGCCGCCACTGGCCGCCGGACAGCACCAGATACACCTCCTCGGGCGGATGGTGGTGGTCCGGGTACCGGCTGCCGGGCGCCATCAGGCTGATGCCCACCCACACGTCGTCGCGCTCCTCCAGCCCGTCGCGACCGATGACCGTGGCGTTCGCGTGGCGGTCAGCGAAGCCCGCATCCGCCCCGGCGGCTCCGACGGTATCGGGTCGACGCCACCAGGTCAGCCGGGGGGCCAGGACGAGCAACGATCGCGCGTGCTCGATCGCGTTCGCCCGGCTGCGAGCCGCTCGCCCCGCATCGCCGGTGGAGGCATTCCCGGCCAGCGCATCGACCGCCTCGCAGAGCCACGAGCACACCGGCAGGGAGGCGGGTTCCGGCACGCTCTGGCGCTGCGTCGTGCGAAGGGCCTGACGGATCGTCTTCGCGACGCGGCGCGCCTCGCTGCCGGCACCGGCACGTTCCTCGATGCCACGGTGCAGCGAGTCCAGGAACACGTCCAGTTCGGCATCGCGCCCGGGCACGGTCTCAGCCCGTCGGTGCGGTCGGCTCGAACGCCGGTTCGGCGCCCGATCGCGCCGGGTCGCCCGGGCCGCCCGTGTCGCCCGGAACGTCGCGCCCTTGCCGCGCTTCGGCCACCCAGTGCCCGGGCGCCACTTCCCGCAACCGCTCCCCCGCGTTCGACGCCGCACCGTCCTCGTCCCCCGCCTGCCCTGCCGGCCCGCTGGCGTGTCGTTCGGCGCGCGGGTCCGCCACCGGCACCGCCGACAGCAACCGCTGCGTGTACGGGTGCCGCGGGCCGGCGAACAGCGTGCGCGTCGGCGCGACCTCCACCACTCGGCCGCGGTACAGCACCAGCACCCGGTGGGCCACGGCGGACACCACCGCCAGGTCGTGAGTGATGAACAGCATCGACAGGCCGAGCTCCCGCTGCAGCTTCGCCAGCAACGCGAGCACGCGTGCCTGCACCGACACGTCGAGGGCGGATACCGCCTCGTCGCAGACCAGCAGCTTCGGCCGCGAGATCGTCGCCCGGGCGATGCCCACGCGCTGGTTCTGGCCACCGGAAAGCTCGTGCGGGTAGCGGTTGGCGAAGCTGTCGTCCAGCCCGACCAGCGACAGCGCCTCGCGCGCGCGATCGCGTCGCCCACGGCGGCTCAGGGCCGGTTCGAACACGCGCAGCGGCTCGGCGATCGATTCGACCACCGGCATGCTCGGATTCAGGCTGGCGAACGGGTCCTGGAACACGATCTGCAGGTCGCGGCGCGCATCGCGCATCGCCTTCGCGTCCAGCTCGCCGAGTGCGCGACCCAGCCACGTCACCCGCCCCACCGTCGGCTCGATCAGTCGCAGGATCGCGCGTGCCAACGTCGACTTGCCCGACCCGGACTCGCCGACGATGCCCAGCGTCTCGCCGGCGTGCAGCGTCAGCCCGACACCCTCGAGCGCCTGGAAACGCCGGCGCTTCGAGAACAGCCCGCCGTGCAGCGAAAAGTCGACCCCCAGCCCCTCGACGCGCAGCAGCGGCTCGCCGTGCGGATCGACCAGTTCGGCAGGCGGGGCCCGCACATCGTCGATGCGCGGCACCGCGGCCAGCAGCCGGCGCGTGTAGGCCTCGGCCGGGGCGTGGAAGATCTCGTCGACGGTACCGGACTCGACGATGCGTCCACCGTTCATGACCTGCACCCGGTCGCAGACGCCGGCCACCACGCCCATGTCGTGGGTGACCAGCACGATGGAGGTGCCGAGATCGCGCTGCAGCTCGCGCATCAGGTCGAGGATGCCGGCCTGCACCGTCACGTCCAGCGCGGTGGTCGGTTCGTCGGCGATCAGCAACTCCGGCCCCGCCAGCATGGTCATCGCGATCATGACGCGCTGGCGCATGCCGCCCGACAGCTCGTGGGGGTACTGCTCGAGCCGCCGCGCCGGCTCGTTCAGGTGCACCCGCTCGAGCCACTCGGTGCAACGCCTGCGCACATCGCTTCGCGACAGGCGATCCGGGGCGTGCAGGCGCAAGGTCTCGGACAGTTGCTCGCCGATGCGCAGGTGCGGGGTCAGGGAGGTCAGCGGATCCTGGAAGATCATGCCGATGCGGCGTCCGCGCACGCGGCGCAGCTCGCGCTCCGGCATCGTCAGCAGGTTGCGCCCATCGTGCAGCGCCTCGCCCCGCGCGTGGCCGTTCGAGGTCAGCAGCCCCAGCGTGGCGAGCAGCGACTGGCTCTTGCCCGAGCCGGATTCGCCGACCACGCCGAGCACCTCGCCACGACGCACGTCGAACGAGATGCCGTGCACCGCCTCGACCGGCCCGTCCTCGGTGCGGAAGCCGACCGTCAGGTTTCGTACCGACAGCACCGCCTCGGGCGAGGCATCCGGCACCGCATCGGTGCGCGGCCCGGCCGCCAAGCCGCTCACCCGTGCCCCCGCATGTCGAACGCGTCGCGCAGCCCGTCGCCGATGAACAGCATCGACAGCAGCAGCGTGACCAGGAAGGCGGCCGGGAACCACAGCAGCCATGGCAGGATCTCGAACACGTCGGTGCCCTCGGCGATCAGGGTGCCCAGGGAGGTCAACGGTTCCTGCACGCCGAACCCGAGGTAGGACAGGAAGCTTTCGGTGGCGACGATCTCGGGCACCGTGAGCGCTGCGTAGATCACCACCGGACCGACCAGGTTCGGCACGATGTGCCGACGCACGATGGCCGCCGAGCCCAGCCCCGCCGCACGGGCCGCCTCGATGAACTCGCGCTGGCGCAGCGACAGGGTCTGGCCGCGCACGATCCTGGCCATGGTCAGCCACTCCAGGCAACCGATGGCGGCGAACAGCAGGTAGACGTTGCGCCCGAAGATCACCATCAGCAGGATCACGAACAGGATGTAGGGCAGCGCGTACAGCACGTCGACGAAGCGCATCATCGCCTGGTCCAGGCGCCCGCCGATGTAGCCCGCCACCGCACCGAACACCACGCCGATCACCACCGCCACCAGCGTGGCCACGCCCGCCACCGCCAGCGACACCCGCGTGCCCTGCAGCGTGCGCGCCAGCAGGTCGCGGCCGTTCTGGTCGGTGCCGAACCAGTGCCCGCTCGCCAGCGAGGGCGGTGCACGAAAGGCAGACCAGTCCGGCGTCTCGTTGTCGAACGGGGTGAAGTACGGTCCGATCAGGGCTGCCAGCAGGATCAGCACCAGCAGCACCAGACCGGCCATCGCCGGGCGGTTGCGCCGGAAGCGGCGCCAGGCATCGCGCCCGCGGGTGGAACGCGCGCTGTCCAGCGGTCGCGTGTCCGGATCGTCGTACGGGGCGTCCGCCATCGGGCTGTTCACGCCTGCCCCCGCGCCGTAGCGGAGGTGCGCACCCTCGGGTCGAGCCAGGCGTACACCAGGTTGACCAGCAGGTTGAGGATCACGATCAGCACCATGTAGAACACCACCGTGCCGAGCACCATGCCGTAGTCACGGTTGAGCGCCGCATTGATGAAGTACCGTCCGATGCCCGGCAGCCCGAAGATGGTCTCCACCACGATGGAGCCTGTCAGCAGGTAGCCGGCGGCCGGCCCCAGGTAGGAGACCACCGGCGTCAGGGCAGGCTTGAGCGCATGACGCCGGATGACGGCCGCGCGCGACAGCCCCTTGGCCGTGGCGGTGCGGATGAACGGCCCGTTCATGATCTCGATCAGCGCGCCGCGCATCAGCCGCGAGATGCGCGCGATGTGCGGCAGGGCCAGCACCGTGACCGGCAGCACCAGGTGCGACAGCGCCCCGCCGCCCCAGCCGCCGACCGGCAGCCAGTCCAGCGTCAACCCGAACACCAGCTGCAGGATGGGGGCGACCAGGAAGTTCGGCAGCACCAGCCCGAGCAGGATCAGGGTGGCGATGGCCCAATCGGCCACCCGGTCGCGGTACAGCGCGCCGAGCACGCCGGCCAGCACGCCCAGCAGCGTGGCCAGCACGAACGCCAGTCCGCCGATGATCATCGTGTACGGCAGGCCGATGGCGATCTGCTCGGCGACCGAGAAGTCGGCGGTGGTGAACGAGGGGCCCAGGTCGCCCCGCACCACCCCGGCCAGGTAGTTCCCGTACTGCACCAGCAGCGGATCGTCGAGCCCGTAGTAGGCGGCCAGGTTCGCCTTGACCGCCGCCGGCAGCGGCCGCTCGCCGTCGAACGGTCCGCCCGGCGCCAGGCGCAGCACGAAGAAGCAGGCCGTGATCGCGATCCACAGCACCGGGATCGTGGTCAGCAGCCTGCGGAACGCGTAGCCGAGCACCGGCCCGGACGCTCGCCGCGGATCAGTCCTGGAGCGTCAGCCAGCGCGTGCGGTGGATGTCGAAGGCGTTGCTCTCGAAGCCCGTGACCCGAGGCGACACCACGTTCTCGGACAGGTAGTAGTAGATCGGGATGGCGGCGGAGTCGTCCAGCGCCACCTCCTCGGCTCGATGCAGCAGCGCGATGCGCTTGTCCGGGTCAGGCTCGGCAGTGGCCTCGTTCATCAGCCGGTCGTACTCCTCGCTCTCGTAGCGACCGTAGTTGTAGTCCACCCCGCCCTTCAGGAGGTTCAGGAAGTTGTCGGCATCGTTGTAGTCGGCCAGCCACCCGGCGCGCGCGATCTCCAGCACGCCGCGCGACAGTTCGTCGTAGTGCACCTTGGTCTCGGTGTTGTACAGCTCGACCTCCACGCCCAGCGGCTTCCACATCGAGGCGATCGCCACCGCGACCCGCTTGTGGTTGTCGTTGGTGTTGTAGCGCAGCTGGACCGACAGCGGATTGTCCGGCCCATGGCCCGCCTCCTCCAGCAGCGCCTTCGCCTCGGCCACCTTCTCCGGGTACGGCAGGTCCATCCAGTCGACCGTCTCGGGCTCGCCGTAGCCCGCCATGCCCGGCGGCACCCAGCTGTAGGCGGGGAGTTCGCCGGTGCCCAGCACCTGCGGGCCGATGACCTCGCGGTTGACCGCCATCGAGAACGCCTGGCGCACGCGCACGTCGTCGAACGGTGGCTCGGTCTGGTTGACGACGTAGTAATACAGGCCTGCGAACGGCTCGACGCGGGCCTCGCCCGGCATGTTTTCCTGCATCCAGGCGAACTGGTCCTTGGGCATGTCGGTGAGGATGTCGAACTCGCCGGCGCGGTAGCGCTTGAAGGCGGCCGCCTGGTCCTCCAGCGTGAAGAACTTGACCCCGTCGATCGACACGTTGTCCGCATCGTGGAACGCCGGGTTCCTCTCGGTCAGCACGTGCGAGCCGGGAATCCACTCCACCGGCCGGTAGGCACCGTTGACCACGATGTTCTCCACCTTCACCCAATCGTCGCCGTGCTCCTCGATCGCGTGCCGCGGCAGCGGGTAGGCGGTGTAGTGGGTGAGCGCGCCGAGAAAGTACGGCGTGGGCCGTTCCAGCTCGATCTCCAGCGTGCGTTCGTCGATCGCGCGCACGCCCAGCTGCGACAGGTCCTCGATCTCGCCGGCGTTGATCGCCTCGGCATTCCTGATCGGGTACTGCAGGTAGGCGTAGTCCGCGGCGTTGGCCGGATCCATCAGCCGCTGCAGCGCGAACACGAAGTCGTCGGCGGTGAGCGGTTCCCCGTCGCTCCAGGTCAGCCCCTCGCGCAGCGTGAAGGTGTAGGTGGTGCGATCCTCGGATATCTCCCAGCTCTCGGCCTGCCCCGGAATGGACTCGGCCTGGATGTCCTCGGTCAGCAGCCCCTCGAAGATGTCGCCGGCGATGCGGTTCTCCCAGTCACCGGACAGCTGGTGCGGGTCCAGCGACGTCGGGTCGCCGCCGTTCTGCATGTTGAGCGTGGCGGCGTGCAGGGCCGGAGCGCCGAGGGTGCACAGGGAGCCGAAGAGGGCAATGGTGAAGGTCGGTGCGAGGGCGCGTGATGCGGCCGCGCAGGAGTGATGGCGGTGCATGGATTCGGGTATCGATGAGGTCCGCTCTCACCTTACGGGCAGTTCGGGATCAACACAATCGGGTCGGTTGAAACGGGGAGTTGCTGACGGCGAATCGGGTCCACGCATGGTGGGGCCGGGACAGGCCGGATTCACCGGACTCGATCGTGGATGCGGATGTCCAGCGGCACGGCAAAGGTGTCGGCGGTGGCGTTGACCAGCAGCGAGAGCGCCTGGCAGGAATGGCCACGGATGAACTCGGGCTTCGCGCTGTTGCCCGATTCCTGGTGCAGGCGCTTCACCGCCGGCATCTTCCTGCCCTCCTTGGCGATCTTCTTGCCGTCGGCGATCAGCACCGCGCGCCCGTTGACACGCTCGACGCGGGTGTCGAAGATCTGGAAGACGCACCGGACCCGGAGCCTCGCGAGCGCTTGCCGATCGATCCCCTTGCTGTGCATGCATTCGCGCAGGGCGTGACAGGCCTTCGCCTGCAGCCCGAGCGCACGCACGATGCTGGTGAGCCCGAGCGCATCACCGCGCACGCTCGTGCCCATCACCGCGACGACGAACCACGGGAAGGTGCGTTCGCGCGAGAAGGCCGGGCGCAGGGTGCGGATCGCGTCGTACCACACGGACCAGAGTGCCATGATCGTCAGGATGCCGATGGGCGGGGAGCGAGGCACGTGATGCTTGCGAGCGCACGGTACCGCATCGAGCGCCGAGGGCATCGCGTGCAAGAAGGTGAACGGCGGTGAGCCTGATCGGCACGGTGCTGCGGCGGCTGCTCGGCGGCCACGCCACGCCACCCGAGAGTGCGGCGATGCGCGAGAGCCCGGGCACGGCACCGGGGGCTGCGCCGAGTGACTGGTTCGTCTCGGACGAGGAGCGCGAACAGGAGCGGATCGTGGAGCGGGTGTGCGAGCGGCTCGAGGCTGGGGTGGTGCGAGTCGATGCGAAGGGGCAGCGGCTGATCTGGCGACCGAAGCGGCGCGCCCTGACGCTCGCGGCCAGTATCCGGCGACTGGACTGGAGAAGCAGTTGCCGGACTGTGACCCGGACGAGATCGAGGAGGCGGTGCTGTACTGGCTCGAGCAGATCGCGCTACCGGAGAACGTCACCGAGGAACGGATGGATCGCCACGAGGTGCGGATCGAGCGCTGGATCGAGGCTCATCACGAGCGCGTGGACGGGGGCTGAACGGGGGAGAACTCCCGACTCTCAAGTTTGTATCATGTCCATCACGTTGCCGGTGGCCAGGCGCCGGCACAGCACCGTCTTGCCGGAGCCGGACTCGCCGGTCAGCAGCCCGATCCCGCGCAGCTCCGGCAGGTGCTTCAGGCGCACGTCCGCCTCGGCCTGGGCGGCGGCGCCGAACAGCTCCTCCTGCGCCGTGAGCGTCTTGTCGAACGGGACGTGCGTCATCGCGAAGTGCTTGAGATACATCAACAAGGATGCGGTGCAGGCGTCACGGGATCTGGACGACGAGGCGCCGTTCTAGCCGACCCGGTGGCGGTCCGCGCTGCGGGCCGCTTCGTGGTCCATCAGGACAACGGCGAAAAACCGCGCTCTCACGCCGTCGCTAACAAACGGGTCGCGAGGGAGAAAAGGCGGCGGGGCGGAGACCATGTCGGTGCTCAAGACGGATGGTGGTGAATCTGCAGCGCGCGGAGAAGATGGAAAGGGCAGGGGTGAAGGAAGAACGCGGTCGCGCCGGCCGGACGACGGGCACGTGAAGACCGTCCTCACCCGTTTCACCAGCGAAGGGTGACAGCCCTGGGAACCTGCCGCTTGATCGGCCGAGGGGGAGCGTCGCCGTGATGGCCTGCAGGCCGAAACCGAACGGTCGAGGATTCACCCTTCCTGCGTTCGAAGCTGCCGACAACATGGACGGCATGTAATGCGGCTGATCTCGTCCCGCCGTCTGGAAAAAACCGGGCCGCAGTGTCCGTTCGGGCGAAACAGGCTGACAAGAGCCGTTACACAAATACGTCAGAAAGAATCGACATGTAACGTTTCGTTGCAGTCCGTCTCAAGACAGTTGCTCGCGGACGCATTCATCGAGACCAGCGAGTTCAGCCAGGCTGGTCGAAGAAGTTGCGGAGGGTACTGTCGAGGAATACGGTAAGCGCCGAGCGACGAGATACGACGCCACATTCCGACGGTGTGAGGCGCATGTATCGGGTCGTGCGTTCTCGGCAGCGAACGCTGCTTCGATTGATCTCGCTTGACGATCTCTAGCTGAAGGAGAGAAAAGCCATATGGCCTTGACACTGAACAAGATAACCTCCCAACGAGGGATATCAGTCGGTGACGCGACCAGGAAGATCGCTGACCTGGGTTGGAATCCGACCTACGTGCAGGAAGCCAGTACCTACCCCACCGATTACAAGATCACCAAAGCCCCGCGCGATCCGATGAAGCAGGTTTTGCGGTCCTATTTTCCGATGGAGGAAGAGAAGGACAACCGTGTGTACGGAGCGCTTGACGCGGCGCTTCGTGGTGATATGTTTCGCAATGTCGAGCCGCGCTGGATCGAATGGATGAAACTGTTCCTGGCCATCATTCCGTTTCCGGAAATATCGGCTGCGCGATCGATGGCCATGGTATCAAGGCTGGCTCCCGGCGAGGAGCTGCGCACCGGATTCACCATGCAGATGATCGACGAATTTCGACATTCCACGATTCAGATGAACCTGAAGAAGTGGTACATGGAGAACTACATCGATCCGGCCGGGTTCGATATCACCGAAGAAGCATTCGGCAAGTGCTACGCGACAACCATAGGACGTCAATTCGGTGAAGGCTTCATCACCGGCGACACGATGACCGCCGCCTGCATGTACCTGACGGTGGTAGCCGAAACCGCGTTTACCAACACCCTGTTCGTGGCAATGCCTTCGGAGGCGGCACGAAATGGCGACTATGCACTGCCGACCGTATTCCTGTCAGTGCAATCCGACGAGAGCCGCCATATCGGCAATGGTCACTCGTTGCTCATGGCCGCACTGAAGGAGCCGGAGAATCATCTGCTACTCGAGCGAGACCTTCGATACGCATTCTGGCAGAACCACGCCATCGTGGACGCGGCGGTCGGTACGTTCATCGAGTACGGTACGACGAATCGGGACAAGAACAAGGAATCCTACGCGGAGATGTGGAATCGCTGGATTTTCGAGGACTACTACCGAACCTACATGCTGCCGCTCGAGAAGTACGGGGTCAAGATTCATCACGATGATGTTCAACAGGCCTGGAAGCGGATAACGGAGGACAGCTATGTCCACAAGGTGGCTCAGTTCTTCGCGGTGGGCTGGCCGGTCAACTTCTGGAGAATCGAGGCTCAGACCGAGAAGGACTTCGAATGGTTCGAGCACAAGTATCCCGGGTGGAATGCAGAGTTCGGCGAGTTCTGGAAATGGTATGCGAAGCTGAGCGTACCCGGTCAGAAGGTATTGATCTTCAACGAGGAAGTCGGCTACGTCTATCCGCACCGTTGCTGGTCGTGCCTGGTCCCGTGTCTGATACGGGGCGACATGGTGGTTGACGAGATCGACGGCCAGTTGCACACGTTCGCGCACGAGCTGGACCGCTGGACGGCTGTCGAAGCCTTCGCCGACGAGTACCAGGGTCGCAAGACGCCGGCAATGGGCAAGTTCTCCGGCAAGCGCGAATGGGAAACGCTCTACGACGGGTGGGATCTCGCCGACGTGATCAAGGATCTCAACTTCGTCAGGGAGGATGGCAAGACACTGGTGCCGCAGCCGCATCTTCGCTTCGACGACAAGGACATGTGGACGCTGGATCACGTTCGCGGCCATACGCTCGGTTCACCGCTGAATGCACTGCGAAACATGAACGACTCGGAGCGGGCGGCTCACCTGGCCGAGTATCGCGCGGGCTTCACCATCAACGCCTGCAACTGAGCGGTGTAGTCCGGTTGTAACCGCAAGGCGTGCAAGGGTGCCGTGCAGCCCTTGCACGCCGAGGCGAGCGAAGTGATCACGAATCATATATCCGAATTCACCAGGGGTACGTATGGTCGACACCTACACTGTTCGATTGCAGCCAGTGGACATCGAATTTGAAGTGCAGGAAGGTGAAACCGTCCTCGATGCAGCCTTTCGACAGGGAATTGCCTTGCCGCACGGCTGCAAGGTGGGGCAGTGCTCGGCCTGCAAGTGCATAAAGACCGACGGGGAAACGGAACTCCTGAAGTATTCCACGTTTGCACTGAATGATTCCGAGCGCGAGAGCGGCCACATACTGATGTGTCGCACCATTGCCTACAGCGACATCGAGATCGACCTGCTCAACTATGACGAGGAAGTGCTGTCGAAATCGATTCCCGTAAAGGAGTTTTCCGGGAAGATCGTCGACTTCCACTCCTTGACCCACGACATCAGCGGGGTGGAGATCGAAATCGACTCGCCGTTGAAGTTCTGGGCAGGTCAATACGTCGACATCACCGTGACCACGGGAGACGACGAAAGAATCACCCGCTCGTTCTCCATGGCAAGTTCTCCGCGGGATGCGCGCAATCTGAAGTTCATCATCAAGAAGTATCCAGGGGGACGCTTCTCCGGCGAGCTCGACACGGGCGGAATAAAGAAAGGCGCGACCGTGAGCGTCCACGGGCCGTTCGGGATGTGCTTTCGGCGCGAAGAACGACAAGGACCGGTAATACTGGTGGGCGCAGGTTCCGGAATGTCCCCGGTCTGGTCGATATTGAACGATCAGATCGCCAGCGGTGAGGATCGGCCCATCCTCTTCTTCTACGGTGCACGTACCCCGGACGATCTGTTCAAGCTGGACGACGTCGAGGAACTGGTGGGGAAGTACCCGCTGTTGGAATTCATACCGGTTCTCAGCCATGTCGACGACACCACCGACTGGGCGGGTGAGCGTGGCTTCGTGCACGAGAGCGTCGAACGGCGCCTCAAGGAGCTGGACCTCGATGGAGAGGGCGATGTGTACGCATGCGGTCCTCCCCCGATGATCGATGCACTGAATCCAGTGCTGTTCATGAACGACTTCGAATCCGAACGGATATTCATCGACAAGTTCACCCCGACATCCGGCGGATCGTCGGTTCACTGAGCATTGTCGGATATCCGCGTTTTCCAACGCCATCGTCTTGTGGAGGCTGTCATGGTAGCAACGTCCAGTTCTGTCGGTTCCGGTGCAGCGGGTGCGGCGACATTCGCCGGTTCGAGCAGCCGGAAATACAACTACTACGAACCGCGGGGAAAACGCCCCACGCACTATGAGGACATGACGGTAGATGTACAGCCGGATCCGGAACGCTATCTGATCCAGAACTGGATCATCGAATTCGACGGTGGCAAGGGAGGAGGGGCATACACGAAGGACAGCACGGCCGCGAAAAGCTCGAACTGGCACGAGTACCGTGCGCCGGACCAGGAGTGGGAACGAACACACTACCAGCGACAGTCGAAGATCGTGACGATGGTCCAGGGTGTCGTGGCCAATTCACGCAGGTCCGGGGCGCATCAGGCGTTCGACAAGTCCTGGAACAGGATTCTCCAAGCGCACCTGGGTGCCTGGAAGCACGTCGAATTCGGACTGGGTACATCACTGATGCAGGCCCAGCGCTACGGCTACACCCAGATGATCAACAACGCCACGTTGACGAACTCCTCCTACAAGATGCGGTTCGCGCAGGACATCACGCTCTACCTTGCCGAAATAGGCATGGACATCGATGGGTGGGACGATGATCTCGGCAAGAAGACCTGGCTGGAGGACCCGACCTGGCAACCGACGCGCAAGGCCGTCGAGTCCATCATGGGTGCCGAGGACTACCTCGAGCAATACTTCGCGATAAACATCATGTTCGAGCCGCTGGTCGGCGAGCTTTTCCGCTCCGGATTCCTGATGCAGGTCGCCGCCGCCAACAGCGACTTCATCACGCCATCGGTGATCTCTCCCGCCGAGGCGGACTACGAGCGCAATCTGGCGAACACGATCGATCTGATGTATCTGCTGGCGAACGACGAGACGCACGGTGCAGGCAACAGGGCCTTGTTCAAGACCTGGATCGACAAGCACGGCGATCTGGCGGACAAGGCGGCGCAGGCGTTGCAGCCGGTGTGGTCACAGTCGCACTCCAAGCCCGTCTCCTTCCAGGAAGCGAAGGCGGTCGCGGATCAGCTATTCCCGGCGAGCGAGATTAAGTGACTGACTTGCATTGTATTGATCCTGCGTGCGCAACTCGGCTTCCGGCCATCGAGCAACCGGTTGCGAGGATAGATCGTCTGGTGCTTCGAAGGGTTTCCTGCGTGAGGTGGGCCGAGGGCGATGAGAGGGGCCGGCGCCTATCCGTCACGCGGCTGCGCCGTCAGGCGCACCGCGTCCGGATCGATAATCAGCCCCAGCATCGCTTGCCAGTCATCCAGGTAGAAC
>Ga0209831_1003498_pt1 | contig 12933 bp, 9 predicted proteins | sample Maine_Asex4_meta_FD_187451 | JGI IMG/M metagenome (GOLD analysis project Ga0209831, IMG submission 187451) | Marine algal microbial communities from Maine, USA - Maine_Asex4_metaG (SPAdes) (version 2) | ecosystem: Host-associated > Algae > Red algae > Unclassified | place: Maine, USA | collected...
GGGGGGGGGGTGCGTCGTGCCCGAAACTGTGCTTGAACGCAAGTTGTGTGCCGCGGCGCCTCGGTCGACAGCGGCCGCCCGTCCGTCTGACGCCGACGCCATCGCGGGGGTCAGCCGCAGCCCCCCAGCGTCTCGGTGGGCACGGTCGGTACCCGCCGCCCCCGCCGTCGCTCTCCCCAGTGCCCTTTGACGGCGGCGGGCCGTTGCCCCGCCCCGTGCGCCCGGTCCCCCTCGGCGTCCACCCCCGCGTCGCCGATGCGCGTCGCCCCGCACCCGTCGCCTGCCCGCATGGCGTGCCTGCCGCCGCGTGTTGGTCGGCAGCCCCCACCACCCCTCGCGCGTCCAGCCGGGGAACGCGTCCGACGTGTCCGTGCAGGAGCCCCAGCAGCAGCCAGAGCCGTGGAAAACCCACCCGGGGCAGCACACGGGCGGCGTGGCGCCGTCGCGGCCGCCGCAGCCGCCGCAGCCGCCGCAGCCGCCGCAGCCGCCGTAGCCGCCGCAGCCGACGCCGCCACCCCCCACCAGCGCCACCACCGTCACTGCCGTCAGGGCCGCCATTGTGCCGCCATTGTACTCATGGTCAGTGTGTCCTCGGGCCGTCGGCGGAACCGACAAGCAGCCGCGCGGCGGGCGTCGCTCGTCTGCTCCCGTCGCGGCGCTCGCGGTCTGCCGCCCGCCCCCGCCGAGGTTGCCCCCGGAGATCGGCGCGCCGGCTCGCCTCCCCGCTCCCTCCGCGCCCCGCGCTCTCTCCTCCCGGAATCGCCAACGACCCCGACACGAGCATCGCCGCATCCCGAAAAGTAGGGTCGTGTGGGTAGACACCTGTGTTGGGTGTGGGAGATTGTCCAGACTTGACCGGCCGCCCCCTTGCGGAGGACCCGCGAGCCGAGGCCGCTCGCATGCAGCTGCGCGCGGCACGCGCCTGGATTTGGTTTGGCTCGAGGGGCGGCCCGCGCGGGGCAGGCGGTGGCAGGAAAATCACCGCATCGCCCAGCTCACGCGCGCGGGCCTCGCTGGATTGGGCCCTGCCTGGCGTCGACGGGTGGGCAACCCCCACCGTCTGAGGCCCAGTCCTCCATCATGGGCGACTGGGCCCCAGACGGTGGGGGTTCCGGTATCGTCTCCTTTGGACTATTTCCCATCGACGCCCCATCGACGCTGCGATTAGGCATCGAGCAGCCGAAAACCGTCGTCGATGGGACCATCGACGGTCCCATCGAAACCATAAAAGCGATGGGAACAGGGACCAAATCTGAGCCGGCACCGCAGCGACAGTGATTCTGTCGCCGGCCTCGTGAGGGCCGCAATCCGCAGCACCGCACGTGCCGGTCTGGCAGGAGCTCTTCTCATTGGATGGAGCTGTGTGTTCAGCGGGCCAGTCCTGACGCTCGTAGGTCTGTGCCGCTCAGCTCTGAGACTTGGCGCAGGCAAGCGGGGGAAGCGCGAAGTCTTGGTGGCTACAACCGACAAGCCGACGGTGGTCACCGACGTCGGCTCGTCGCGCGCGACGAGCCGACGTCGGGCCACCCCCCCGCCGCGGTCGGCCTCGCGGTCTGACGTTGACTCTGTCGACGACACACCCGTCCACCACCTACGACTCCTCCCGTCTCTACGGCGGGGCGCGGGGTGGCCGTCCACGAGGCCATCGCCACCAGGTGTTTGGAGACCGCGGCGGTGTTTGGAGACCGCCGCCGCGGTCGGCCACGGGCCGGCGCCAGACGTGCTCGTGACGCTGCTGCTTGCCACCGTCCCCCCGCCTTTTCTGTTTCGCTGCTCACCGTTGCCGCCGGGGGTGGCTGCCCTTCGCGGCCAAGCAACTTGGACGGCTGCCCCTCGCGGCCGTGCACCTTGGCCACGTGTTGCACGTTGGCTGCCACTGGCGCCGTCCCTGACGCCACTGTCACTGCTGGGCGGGGCAGTGGTGTGACGGTGGCAATGGGGGCTCTGTCGTGGGGTACGTGCTGGCGGTAGCCGTAGAAGGACAGACACAGAAAACAGGCTGAATAACGTTGAGGTCGACCACCACATGCCCGCCCCCTCCATACCCGCTCTCAGCACACCCGCTCCCTGCCCCACACGTCGTCACGCCCACGCCCCGCCTCCACACGTCGTCAAGCCCACGGGTAAAACTCATTGACAAAATAACGCATGGCGCGTCTGTCGGCAGCTGGGGACCGGAGGCCAGCTGGTGCAGCAGCTAGGCCCTGTCTGAACGCCAAGTCCTTAAAATCGGGGACGACGTGGAGAAGCCGTCGCACCTGGCTCAGCGGCACCGCACGTATCATGCTGCCGCCGGAGGAAGACATGGCCCACTTGAGCCTGGTGCAATCCCTTTGCCCAAACGGACATCCAGGTACCGAGTCCACCACGTCCATGTCGCAGACGACGGCAATGTCGTCTTCTTTGCAGCGGATGATTGCGCGCACCTCCGCGACGTGCACCTCGTCATGGACACCACCCGTACCCGAGCCGTCTCCGTCGCTGCCGCTGCCGCTGCCGCTGCCGCTGCCGCTGCCGCTGCCGTCCTTGGGGCTCCTGCTCGTGTGACCACCATCAGCGCCTCCCTCTGGCTTCTCAATAGAAAATAGGGTGGCATCGTACCAGGGCCTCTCGCCCCGAAAGTGGGGCGACGCCCGCAGCAGCTGCTTGCTCTTCGTGCCGCAGTCGAACATTGCCGTGAACTCCACGGTGGAAAGAACAGGCACTCGACGGGTGGGAGGCAGCTTGAATAGGGCGCTCAGGTCAGAGAGCCCTGGCCGCTGAGCTAGGACGCCAATGGTTTGCCGCGTGAGGTAATCCGCCGATCTCCTCCGCGGCTTGCCCTCACTGGAACCTGGGGCAGCCGCTCCCCCACCGCCAGCCGCAAGTGCTACCCCGCCACCAGCGTCAGGGGCTTCCTCGCCGCTCGCTGCTGGTAGAGCGCTGCCACAACCAGCCGCAGATGCCCCCCCACTGCCGGAAACAGGGGGCGCGCTGCCACCTGCAGAGCCCCCGCGGCGACGGTCGGCCAGCGGTGGAACAAGCTGGAGCGTGGCACGATCGTGGGCGTCGGCGGAGTCGTTGCGGAGCCCAATCTCGCGGGCGCCTTGGGATTGACGCACGAGCTGCCCTGTGAACGTGTCGATGGCCATGTTGGTCCGGCGATAGAACCTTTTGTCCAACTTGTGGGCCGCCTCGTTGGTGCCCGTGTTGCCGTGCCGCAGGTGACCGTGGTAGCGGATCGAGTCCAGGGTGTGTGCGAGGAGCTTGTGCACCTTGCTCGTGTGAACGTATCCGAGGATGGGAGACATGACGTTCAGCACGAAGTTGGATGCCTGCTTCTGGATGGCCTCGCCCTCCTCGAGCGACATGGGCGCGGGGGTGGCGGAGGTTGTCCACCCAGCAATGCGGGCGTACAGCTCCGCGTACTCCGCAAACATGATGGTGACGGCATCCTCCATGGGGGTATCGCCGTAGGCAGCTCGATACGCGACCCAGTCGAACTTGAAACCTGTGGGTAGGTCCTCATCATCGTCGGGGTCCTGGCCGCCGAAGAGACCACCGCCATTGCTGCCACCGGCCGGCTTGGCCGTGGGCTTCTTGGCTCGCTTCGGCACCCCGCCGCGTGTGCGACCTCCGTTGCGACCAGCTGCCGCTTGGCCAGCTGCCGCCTGGCCGCGACCAGCAGTAGTTTCCTTGCCTGCACCGTTTTTTTCCTTGACCGGACGAGGCCGGCCGCGGCCAAAGATGCCAGCCACTGCGTACGCAAGTACGAAGACCCCCGCTCGCTGGTCGGCCCCTGTGAATGTTGCTTGCTTGTCACCCTCTGGAGCAATGTACCTGCAGGGAGTCCGAGCGCATGCATTTCAGGGAGATGGGGATTGTACCAGACCAGTTCGGTGCAGAGCGATAGGAGTACCCAGTCTCCATCCATGTCAGAAGACTGCGGGCGCCGCGCCGCCACACACATACAACAAGCTAAAAGGTCACAGTGCATCCCCACAACGCGCGCGGCGCCGCACGCACGCGGAGGCAAAAGAGCACAATACGGCCCTACCACGCAAGAGAGTGATTCCAGCATACCCTGGTGGCACTCGGCTGGCTCTGCTACGCCGACCCATGAACTCGATGCGTTTGTTGGCCACTCGGAAGGTAGCCCAAATCGTCTCACACAGGGGATAGTAACCGTCACAGATGTAAGGGAAAACGCGCACAAGCCGATGGACGAGCAGGCGCGTGACACCCAAGTCCAGAACCTGGATGATCAAACGGAGGTGGCATCGGGCGGCAGGAAAGGGAGCATGTGGGTCCAAAAGAGAAGCACCTCAGTTAGGCGGGCTCTTCAAAATGAGAACTCCGGGAGCACCCATGACCACCCACGGCCACCCATCACGACCACGACCAGCACCCTGCATTCCACGGTTTAGGCTTGCATGCGACCATGTAGAGAGAAGAGTGGAGCAAACATACGTGAAGGGCATCAAATCCAATAGACTTGTATAGCAAAAAAGGCGCAGTCGTCATGCCGGCCATGCCAGCCACGACAGGAACACGGTTGTGGGCGCTGTCGATCGCCTCCAGCTCGGTGCGACGTACCCTCTCCCGCTGGTAGCGCTTGTGCGCCGCCCCCTCCAGCTGACGCTCAACTGTCAGCACCGCGTTGCGCTCCTCGGCGCTCAGCGCGGCTGGGGCCCCGGCCTCGTGAACCCGGACGACACAGGTAGAGCATGGGTGCTGGCAGCTGCCACCTTTCAAGCATAACACTGCCTTTTCCTCGGGCTGGTCGCTCATGTAGAGCAGGAGGCGGGGGAAGGCCACCAGCGTCTTGCCGTCGTGCACATGCAGGACACCGACGTGGCTTGCAACGACGGTGGTGCGAAATGCCAAATACAGGACCCGCTGGAGAATGGCGCCGCGGCGCTCGCGGCCACGCACCTCAGCCGAGGGCTCCTTCTGCTTTCTCACGAGTGGGATATAGGCAATCGGCTCCCACTCTGTCTCCCCGGTGACGACGTTGACGACGCGCACACGAAGGGGGTACAGCTTGTGAGCTGACCAAATGAAGTGACGCGCAAGACAGCCGCAATGGGAATCACTGGTGACGTAGCGACGCAAGACATTGTTAGGCTCAACGTTACCCGAGTGTGACCATGCCAGCATTCGTTGCAGCACCATGTTGACTGCACACAAGTGCTCTTCTGCTACCAGTTCCACCCGCATTGCTCCTCCCCTCGCTTGCATCCGAGACAACGTACCGCCAGACCACGAAAGTTGGCTCGCATCACTGTACACATGGATCCCGAGCACGAAACACGTGTCGTCGTTCTTCTCCGCCATGAGCTCCGCCTCGTTGAGGCGAAACGCGTCGCCATCGATCGGCGACTCGCGGATGCTGGAGGGCGGCGCTGGGCCCGTCTCGCCGCTCCACAGGCGCACGTCCTTGCCACGCTTAAGCATGTCGAGAATGACCTCGAGGACCGGCCGGAAGAAGACGACAAACTTCTGGCCGTCCACGAGGAGGGGGCATTTGAGCCACCCGGCGCCCAGCGCAGCATCGTCAACGTCGTCCCTCACCGCGTTCTTGAAGTCGCTGACCGAATTGAACGAGTCCCGAATGGTCTCGTCGTGCCCGCCGTCGATCGGCATCCCCGGCTTCGTGCGGTCCCAGGTATCCAACAGGTCCCACAACTTCTCGATGCCCTCGAGTGACAGCCCCCCGCCTCCACTCTCCAGGGCAAACCGCTGCACGGCGCGCAAGCGAAAGGAATCAAACCGGCCAGGCCGCCAGCCCTTGCGCCGGTCGACCAGTGGGGTCGAGTTCTTCCAATCACCCTCCTCCTCGTAGAGAGCCTGCACTGCCGTAGAGACCGTTGTGTACGTGTACTCCACCCCCTCCGACGTGCCCCCCCCGTCGAGTCGGCGCCGCTTCCGTCCGCGAACGGCATCGGCGCCTGCGACCGCGTGGCGCGAGACTGCCAATAGCGCCTCAATGTGCCGCATGACACCGTCATCAATCTGGTTGGGGTCGAGTGCTGCACGGGCTGCGGAACCAGGGGCGGCAGGGTGGCCCGCATCTACCGAAATCCCGGCAGAGTCAACACCGGCCGCCGTTGGCGTTTCAGAGTTGCAGCCGCCTGCCGTTGCCGGGCAGGCCGTGTTGTCCACCGCCGCGGCCGCCCCGAAGAGGGTGTGCGCCGGCTCTCGTCCTGTAGATCCCGCAGCGGGCCCAAGAGGATCCCCCCGGATGGCGCCGGCCGGGCTCATCGCCAGGCTTGGGCTCCCACCCTCGCGTGACCCGGCGGCGTCACTATCGGCTTGATTGGCGAACGAAGGGCTTGACGCGGCACCGCCGCCAGCGACTGCTGCTTCCACAGCGTCGACAGCGCTCCCAGCCGGCGACGCTTCCACCTCCGCGGCACCATCAAAGTCCGCCTGCCCACCCGCGTCGCCGTCGGTGGCGCCGCCCATCGCGGCCGCTGGTCCACCGCTTGTAGCCGCCTTGTCGGCCCCGGCGGGCGGCATGGGCGGAGGTCGCCCGGCAGCCCGGCCGCGACCACGCTCCCCGGCACGATTGGATGCCTGCAGGTGGCCCATTCGGTGCCACATGAGGCCGCTGCGTGTAGCGCACCGAGTGAAGCACGTAGGACAATCGAGGGCGCTGCGGGTGGCCGGACGCAAAGGGTTGTCCACTCCATGGGAGCCGTCGGGTGGAAGGGGGGGACCAGACATTGTCGCTCACCCGAGCGCAACAGCCAAGGGGGAATGATTCCCGCGAGATTGGCCGCCCGCAGTCAGGCCGCCCACCTGACGGCGGGCAATGGAAGCAGGGGTGGGAGAGACTGGATGTGATGCAGCGAAAGCGAGTGTGGCGGCGAGGCGTGGTTCGGAGCTGCGTCGACCAGCGCAGGTGCGGAGCAACGCCGCAGAGGTCCTTAAGCTGCCCCCTGCCGCATGCACGTCAAAAAACACATGCAGACGACTTGTCGGCACAAGGTGACGGGCAGGCAGCCAAAGGCGGTTTTTGTGAACGAGTAGAGACACAGGAGCAGCTGGGCCAAGTCAGCAGCCATGCGCAAACGAGCCGCCCGTTGCAGCCACCCGCAGTACCCTAGCTCCGCACCCACGCGGAGTAATCAAGCGGTCTCTTGCTGTCAACGTCACGCAAAAGTGTTGTTCATGAGCGGTCAAAAGCTTACCTGTCATGGATGGCCGCCGTCGAGGCTGCCATGCAGCCAGTGGAGGAGAAAGTGCGGCCAGCGTCTCATGAGGCTGCAAGGGTGACCTCGCCACGCGGCGTTGCGCGGCAAACCTCAAGCCACACGGCACTGCTGGGTGGTCGCCGGGCCACGAAACTGTGGAAGCTGTCAGCCACGTGCGAGTCTCCCTCAGCTTGATGCAGACACGCACCCTCGCTCCCCCGCCGCGCAGGAGACATCATTTCTCTTGTCGGCCGTCATGGCATCCGACAGCAGCAGGGCCGGCAGCTGTCGGCTGCAATCGGAGGTGACAGTTCTCACAGCGGAAGGAGACAGACGAAGCCGGGCCCACCAACGCGACGTGTGAAGTCGCTCGGCGGGTCTCAGAAACATTACCTCGCATGACAACTAACTCCATGGCGGAGGACCACGAGCGACAGTGTGATACAGAATTGATGCAAAAAGCCCCCCTGCACAATTTTGGGGCGCGCACTGTGCACTGTGCCCATCGGCGATGAACGGCTTCCTGTTATCTAAAAAAGTTACAAGGGGGGCCAAACAATCATTGGGAAAAGAAACTTTTTTCTCGAATTGCTGTCCTCGAAGTCAATACGACCACTTGACACGATCTCCTGGTCGATTGCTCGTGACGCGCCGCCTTCACCGGCCCCGTCGACGTGGTGGCTGCAAGTCACTGCGTTCACCACGGGCCAAGGCTCCGCCACGAGGTCACAAGGTGGTCGCCGCCGCACCAGGACCTGATGTCTGAACGTCGTTCTGCCTTTCCTCGCCGGCGGGATGGGGGGGGGAAACGCAACGACGCCTGTGCTTGCGGATGGTTGACTTGTGTCTGCGGAGAGCCGACGGAGAACACGCGCGACGGCACGTGTGCGGGGGTGGTGTTGCGGGGTGCCCGTCACGTTCTGACGCGCCGAGACAATTTCTTGCATCTGAACAGGGCTGGCTGACGCTGAAGGACGGACGCGCCACTTGGCTTGACCTTGTCGAGCGTGGTATGTTGACGCTTGGCGATCCGGTAGCGCGGTCCTGTCAGGCAGATGGGTATGCCCACTTTTCTTGCCCGCAAGGCGTCTCTTTGATGGCCCGCCCATCTGTGGCTGTTATTACTTCCCCAGCTCGCTGACTGACCAGCTCCTCGCCCGCCTCATCGAGGCTCGCTCGCTCGTGTTTTGTATCTGGTGCTTGAGCGAGGCATCTCGTGCTTGCATCATTTTGGCGCCATCTGCCGTCCGGTTCTCCTAGCGGAGCTCGGCGTCCCCCCCGTCGGGTTGCGTAGTCGCACTGTACGTTGCTGCCCGCTGGGGCGCAGCCGGCTGTGCGCGCAGCCCGTCTCGCATCGCTGCTGCAGCTGGCCTGGGGCAGTGCCCGCTCCCTTCTTAAGCAGCTGGTAGACCTCGGCCGCAGAGCATGTGCCCCATTCACTCACGCCGCCAACACTTGCTCGCTGTGACCCCCCCTCCCCGTTCGCTCCTGGTACCCTCCCACTCGTGCGTGCCCCCACACTCCCTCTGGCGCCACCATGTCGGGCCGTGGCGGTAGAGGCGGCAAGCGCCCGCTCATCGGCGGGGCGGCCGGACGTGCGACGAGCGCTGCCAAGGCCACACGTGTCGGTGCCTCGTCCGTGGCGCCCACGGAACAAGACCGTTGCGCCGACGACGAGAGGCATGCTACCGCCCGCCAGGCGGCTGCTGCCGCCTTTGCGGCTCCCGTCGTCACCCACCCCGTAGGGGATGCCCCCCCCCCTGGCCGGGCGCCGACTCTGAGCTCCCCCGCGCCCCCGGTGGCGTTGTCGGGCGGTGCATTGTTGGGCACGGAAGGGTCTGAGATGCAGCCTATGGTGGAGTTCTCGGCGCCTCCCCTGGCGCCGATTTATGACACGTCGTTCTTCCCGTTCTCCCCGTCTATGGCGGCGGCTGCGGGGATGCCTTCGTCGATGGGCTTCTACGGCATGCCCAACATGTCGATGGTGCCGGGCATGCAGGGCTACAGCGCCCCATTTCCGGGGACGCCCGCCCCCTTTCCCAGTATGCCGGTGGCCACGGCACCGATGCAGCTCTTCGGGGAATCCTCCCAGCAGCACGCGGTTGGCTCCTTTGCCGCCATGGCAGCAAGCGTCAACGCCGGCCAGGGCGGCAACTCTGCGGCGGCGGCGGCCGTACCGACGGCACCCGTGACGGCGGCGGCGGTCGGGCGCGGCCAGACCTCCATAGTGTCGACGCCGGCCGCTACCATCAGGACGGTTGGAGCCGTCGCCCCGGTGGACGACGCGGCCGTTGCAGCGAGCTTGGCAGTGGAGGTGATGGCGGCTGCCGCCTCGCCCGAAGCGGGTCCCACGGGGACTGCGACGGGAGTCGGAACTGGCGCTGGGCCCTCGTCGACCACTCCGCCAACGTCGTCTCCTCCTCGCGGGCCTGGATCTCGTGCACCGCTGCTGACATCTCCGACGACGCCGTCGACGGTGGAGCGCCCAACGACGCCGCCGGCGTTCGTGCGAGCGGGGCGCCGCACTGGCCCTCCTCGTCCACGGGTGACGTCGTCGCCAGCAGCCGGCCCGGGCGCCCCCGCACCTGGCTCGGCCGACGTGGCCCCGCCGCTAATGACTGCCGCCGCTGCATACACCCCAAGTGCGGCTGCCCCATCGGGCCCCGTTCCGCGCACGGCGAACCTTTCCGCCCATTCTCGACATGCTTCCCGTGGCCACGCCTCCGGTAGTGCCTCTGGCGGCGCCGCCCCCACCCAGGCGCCCGCTCGGCGTGCTCCCCGAGGCCGCGCCTCTGCGGCTGTCTCGGGCGGCTCCGTGGGTGACACGGCCGGTCCGATGGCCGCGGCCACTCTGCGAGCTGCGAGTGCGGCCGCCCCACTGGCCGCCCATCCGAGTCCAACACCCCCGCCGCTGCGTTCTCGGAGTGCTTCCCGTGGTCGCGCTGCAGGCGCTGGTGGGCCAGGCGGTGCCGACGGGGAGCTCCCCGCGGCGATTGACGCCGAAGCGGTCGTGGAAGGTGTCTCGGGAACCGAGATAATGCGTGTGCTCTCGGGAATGACCCGGATGGTGGGCACCCTGGCGGACGCCGTCAAGTCCATTGGGAACAAGGTGCAGACGCAGGGCCTGGCCATGCAGAACCTGGGCGTTCAAGTCGGCCGGATCCAAGAAGCGGCGCCGGTGACGGTGGCGTCTCCTACGCGGCGCCTCTTTCGGGGTTTTGTGGACACGGACGGAGAATACTCTGAGGACGCGGAGCTCAAGGACATCTGCGGGGTGACGCTCACGGGCGGCGCGCCGCTGCTCTCGGACGCCCAGATGCGTCTGGTAGCCACGGGCAAGGTGGTTTCGCGCAAGCAGCAGGGCACGCTCAAGATGCTGTCCATCCGCCGACGCGTCAAGTCCCGCTACTTTGGCCACGTCGGAGGGGCGACCATCACGAACGACGTGGTGCCAGATACGGATGCCGATTGGGAGATGCTGATGGAGGAGACCATGTCCGACCTCGATGTCGATGCCCCCGAGGCCTACGACTTTCTCACCTCCGACATCTCGTCGCCCGCCAAGCGCAAGCGCGCGGCAGGGTCAAAGGCCAAGGGGAAGGCGAAGGGAAAGGGCAAGGGGAAGGCCAAGCGCAAGTCGACGTGTGCCGCCGGCGGTTCCAACTCGGGCTCCGGCTCGAGCTCCGACTCAGTCGCCAACTCGTCCTCAGACGATGAGGTCGGCGGGACCAAGAAGGCCGGGGCGGCCACGACGGCCGGTGCAGCCAAGAAGAAGCAGGGGGACCAGGTCATCCGCGCGTACCAACCCATGACCCAGTCCATTTCCCATGTGCTGGAGGCGATCAAGAAGCGCATTGTACCGGTGTGGTTCGCGACGGTGGGCTCCAGCGCCAAGTCCATGCAGAAGCAGGCGGCATCTACCTGGTTGGAGAACATGAACAAGCTGCCGGAGGACGAGGACGAAATCACCCAGGAGCAGCGCAACGCGCCCGTGCGGCCGCGCTTTATTTGCTCGGACGACGGGCATGACGGGATTGTGGCGGCTGTCAAAGAGATGTTCATCCACCTCGGCGTCGCGGACCGCATCCGCCTGCCGGCCGGTCTGGGAAACAAGGAAATCGCATATACCACGACGGGACACATCGCCCTCGCTGCTACCTTCGTACGCGCTGAGCTCGAGCAGATAGCCGCTGGCGTCCGGCGCAAGCGCCGCGGCAAGGACAACGGCTGGTACGACCGCTGGCGCTGGGAGGTCATCACGGTCCACGCGCTTATGCCCACAACCACCCAGCCGTGGCGCGGATTCGTCATCACTGACGCCAACTCGCCGACGCGTGTCGACTTTGAGCACCCACCGGTGCCCGTCAACGCGATGCGCACACGCACAGTTCGAGCCCGACCGGCTGCGCCGCAGGCTAGCGCGCCGGCCAAGGAGGTGGTGACGGTCGGCGCTGTTGACGGGGGCGCGCCTGTGGTGCGCCCCCGTGCCACGAGTGAGACGGGGCCGGATGGTGTGGCGGATGCCTCGACGATGCGCACTGCAACGGCGGCTCCGGCGACCGAGGCGACCGCAACGGCGGCGGCGGCCGGCGACATGGTGGACGACACCACCGCTTGAGTCGAACATGGGCACCCACGACATCGTCGGTAACTTGAGCGTTCGGGGGCGTGCGGATGGTGGTGCGTCAGACTTTCTCGGTAAGCCGTGCTTTGTTTTTTGTGTTTGGGGCTTGCTTCATGTTGGTACGTGCCCTTCGGCGCGTATCTTGTTTGCGCTGTCTGGCGCATCTGTTCTCTTTTGTGTGGGTGCGCGGTTGTTTTCATGACGCGCTTGATGCTTTGTGTGGCCATGCTTGAGTACGACGCATGACGTGCCACCGTGAGGGTGTGTGTGTTTGTGCTCGTACATCTCTTGAGGTGGATTGCTGGAGCGTGGGAGGCGGTGCGCCCTACCCTCACATGCTCCCTTTGTTTTTGCTTCTGCGTTGTTCATGGCGTGCCTTGACGGCCGGTAGTCAGTGGTGGCTGGCTGCGGATTACGCTTACGCTTCCAAGGGAAGCGTTCCGTCCCGCGCCCGCGCCCCGCGCCTGCCCCCGTAGCCCCTGTAGCCCCGGCCAGGGCAGCAAAAAAGCGCCCCACCGCAGGCCAGAAACCCCGGATCTGCAGGTGGCCACGAACGGTACAGCGCATCTACCCCCGCCGTATCCCGGACACACCCTTGCAGATTCGCCCAACGAGCGCGTCCAGATTTGGTCAAATTGGCGATGGGGAAAGCTCCATCGAGAAGGTTTCCATCGAGGTCCCATCTAGGTCCATCGAACTGTCTCCATCGAGCACCCATCGAAAATCGCCCTTCGATGGGAAATAGTCCTAACCAGACGATGATACCGGGCCCCCGGGGGGGACCTGCCCGCTCGGGATGAGGCTCGGGTCCCCTGGTTGCCACCCTGCGGGGTCCACATCTCTGCCGTCACGCCCACGCCCGTGTGGGTGTGGCGGCGTGGCGGACACGGCGGCCTCGCCGTGGTCGCCACCTGCGCGCCACCGCGGTGCGGTTGCGCGCCCCGCGCGGGCCACAGGCTGCACCAGGCAACCATCATGGTTCATCATGATGATGGTCATGGGAAGGCGGCTGGTGGCGATTGTGCCGCGCGCCAGCTCGCGCCTCGGCGCGGTGGCGGCGTGCATTGGGCGGTGGGGGGTGGGGGGCGCACGGTGAGGGTCCCATCACCCATCGGCATTGGCACCGCGTTG
>Ga0209831_1003504_pt1 | contig 12906 bp, 18 predicted proteins | sample Maine_Asex4_meta_FD_187451 | JGI IMG/M metagenome (GOLD analysis project Ga0209831, IMG submission 187451) | Marine algal microbial communities from Maine, USA - Maine_Asex4_metaG (SPAdes) (version 2) | ecosystem: Host-associated > Algae > Red algae > Unclassified | place: Maine, USA | collected...
GATACAGTCGATATCCGCTTATGTATCACCCCCACGCACGCACAGCCATGCAGGAAAAGGTGGGCTACAAACGTCCGCGCCGCGACCAGAAATAACTTCTCTCCTGCTCCACAGTGGCAGAAGGGCCGATTCTGGACATAATTGCTCTCCCAGTTATATGACAGGGTGTCATATAACCGGAGCCCATATAAGCGGATATTGACTGTACTGGCTACACTGGGTTTTGTCGTCGATTCCCTGGCCTTTAGGACAGGGTGCTCTCAAAGTGTAGTGATGCACACATATACTTAGATCAAGGGACTTGCTCTCCGTTTCAGAGGTGGCAGTCTGCACTCGTGTCCTCAGGGATCTGAGGGCGTATCAGTGTTCGAAGGGTCGCGATGACGCTAAAAGCGAATGAAGTTACGTGGCTGAGAAGGACTGTCCTGCCACAGGGGTCACTGGGCCCGGACGGCGCCTGCCCTCGCGCCCCCCCCACCGCCCCGAGTTGCGCACGGCGACCGCGCGCAGCGACATCCGGGGTTTGACCCGGCCACGATGACCCGCAGGCGATGGTGCCTGCGCGCCGGCTTCTGTTGCGAAAGGTGGTTGCTGACGCCATCGAGCGGCGCGGTTAGTGGCGGCCCATCGCGCGGCGGTCGGTCCCACCTGCCCGCCCGTGCGCTGCGTCGGCCGCCCCGCCCGCCGTGCGTAGGTGCGCTGCGCGGCGGAGTGACGGCCCCGCCCGTGGGCGTCGCGCGACGCCGGCGGGCCGCTGCCGCTGCGGTGGCGGAGGCAGCACCCCTTTCCCCGCCCCACACCCTTACCACCACGGCAACGTAGCTGTGCGTGCCCCCGAGCGCGCTCGCGGCCATCGAGCCGGCCGGCGTGCCCGGTGTCGATGCGCCGCCGAGCGCGCCACCGCCCTGAAGGCCAGGGTATTACACGCACGTGCCTGGAATTCGTAAAAACTGATCGGGCCCGAATTTGAACAGCCCAGCGGGAGGCCTCGAAGATTAACCTGAACCGGGCGTGAGTTGATAATGTTGAGTCATTCCGGCTGTCTTTGAGGCTGTCTTCAGATGATCCTTACATTGCTTGTGGAACAGTATGGAAGCAATAATCACGCAATAATATTGCTGACCTCTGAAATTTGGCAGTTGCAGAGTGGTTGCAATCATTCAACAGCGTACGTGGACCAATGGAAAGGCTAAGAATCATGTGAGTTCCTTACACTGTCTCCTCATGCAGCTCTGCGCAATGGAAACGCACATCAGGATCCCAAGAAACCTGAAAAAAATTGTTCATCTCATGAGAAATCACAGCTCTGGCTCAGAACCCTCTCCATGCCTTCTTCAGGCCCAAGCGAGCGGCCCAAAAATCTCAGGAAATCTCATTGTGGGTTGGAATGGGTCTGCGTGACTCCTGCAAGACACGTTGATTGGCTTGCAAGATTACGGGTGGCAACTCTCAGCCAATAGTACGATCGTGGCTTATCAAACAGCCAATCCGACTTTCTTTCTATGCTGCGTCGTAGGCTCTGCCTTCCTTGTCTCTGCAACCGCCATTTTTTGGAGGTTAGCAATTCTGGGCTCCTGACAGAGTTGGATGGCGTTCATCTCCAGAATTGTTTGACGAACTGTCCTTCGGATTGTTGTTGATCACGTTTTTGGTTTGTCCGCCAGGCAATTCCCAGAACGACCCTCTCTCCTGTCTAGGGAAATCCAACATATTTTCTGGGAGGGAAACACCAGGGCGGTTCAAGGGATGCGCGTTGCGCGTATGTTGACGGAGGTCCCCAGGTCAAGTGGGCTGTTGCATTCGAGGCATGGAACAGGTGCTCGAGCACGGGGGCCACCATTCTTTGGGCACGGGGTCTACTTCAAGCTGGTACTACCTCTCTTTCCTGCAGCTCGCTGCGAGGTGCACGCGGCGCAGCGGGGACCGAAGTCACTTGGAACGCCTCGTCCGCTCACGGGACAGCAGAGGAGCTGCGGCACGTCACATCTGTAGCTCTGCACCGCGCTTCAGTCATGACGAGCCGCAAACGTCGTAAGCGCGGGCCCCGAGCGGCCTCGTACTTCCGATTCGAGGAGGATAGCATGCTCCCTGTTCCGCGCTCACTCCGCGCAGAGGACGCTGCCTCGCACCCTGTTGGGCCTGCCCGCCAAAGTGGCGCCCAATCCTTGCGCACGTCACCTGCGGCTGGAAATCAGGCGCCAACGGCTGAACAGAGCGGTCGGCGGGAATCGGTGGGGTATCCTGCTGACAGCCCCGCTGCCAAACCTCTGTCAAACTCAGATGAGGGTGACGCAGTGAACATGGAGATGGTCTCTTCCAGCAGCTCAGACATTGACTGGTGCGGCCTGACCGTCGAAGAAGACGTAGAAGTCATTTTCAAATGTAGTAGAGAGCTACATTGCTACAGCTATCTCTTTGAAAAGGGCCGCCTCACAGTGCAGCAGTACAACAGGATGCGTGAGGTGGAGAACTGCCTGCGCGCGACCGAGCAGTGGCCATCGAGATGGCGTTTGGGCAAGATCCGAGCCGCTCTGTTGGAGTGAGGCGCTTCCGTGCGCTGGCAGCGAACAAGCAGGACCTCGCCTGTCGGGAAGGGAAAGACAATGCGAAAGCTGCCGGACGTTCGAGTCTGGCGCACCTAGTGAGCACAGGTATTGCTGATGACGGCGACAATACTCTTTCAGAAGCGATGTACGCCATACCGACGTCCCTTCCTGTGGGAGACTTCACGGCCTCCTTGTCGCTGTGCTCCACTTCTCGGACACCGCCTACAATAAAGGCCTGCTTTTCTGGCGATGGTTCTTGCACCATACGCTTAACTCGGGATGGTGCAGTGTACATCCAGTGCGTGAGTCCCGAAACCGACGTTGTGGCAGGCAGCTGGCTAGAACTCTGCTCCGCTACGCAAACCACGCTGAGTTTGTCTCCGGTAAAAGTCGCTGAACAAATGCCGACGAAGGACCCACACGTTGCCTACGCTACATGGTTTGCGGACGAGTACGGAGTTTTAAAGCGTCGCAGAGGAGACATAGAGGTGCACTACGGGTCGTATACCTCCTTTTGTTTGAAGGACAGACAGTATTCTGTTCGCCCTCTGTTCTACCTTCCACCTAGGGCGGACGCTGGGCCACTCGTGCTGCGAATTGTGGAGGATCTCCTGATGCTTTCGACAACAGGAGTAGTTGTGCATGATGCCTTTTCCACGCAGGATGTAACCGTGCACGTGTATCCGTGCATCGGCATTTTTGACTTTCCCTTGGCTGCAAAGTTTTCCAACACTATCGGAGCGCCCGGGGTGAAACACTGTACAAGCTGCGACATTGTCAGCCAGAAGACGAGCAGTGTGCGACAGGACAGAGCGATGAACAGCACTCAAGTTTTTGATAGGCGGCACGTGACGTACGCTCGCATTCAAGAGCGTACAGAAGTGATTGAGTCAACCATCGATCGCTCTTTGATGTCGTCCGATGCGGCCAAGAAGATTGCTCTCCACGCGAACAGCAGATCAAAAAATGTTAACAATCATGCGAGACTGCTTGCTGGCGCTCGAGGTCCCGGGTCGTTCGATGTTCACGAGCACGTTATATCAGCCCCATCACATCTCCTCCTGTATGGACTTGTTTCCCGGCTTCTGGACTTGACGATTACGTACCTCTCAGTCGCCCAGAGGGATCTGTTTCTGGACCGTATGCGAGCAGCCGCGACGTGCGTGCCCTCCAACACCGTCCTGATAGCTTTTCAGCCGGAAAAGATGGGTGGCACAACGTTCTCAATGGCCGATTATGTCGTGCTCCTGAACATCGCACGTAATGTTCTGGATCGAATCATTTCCACAGCTGCGGCTGCGCCAGAAATTCTGAGCACCTTAGTGGCGCTATCATCTTTGAGAGGCTTTGTCAACTCGCTGTTCTATAGGCTTGCACGGGACGCCGATGGAGAGGAGGCAGTCCGCTTCAGACCAAATGTATCTGAACTGAAGAGTCTCGGACGTATCCTCATGGGGAACATTGGCACACTAGCGACTCTCTCAGGCAAGTGGGACAGACCTGTCGTCCACAGATTACTTGAGCTCCTGTATCGCACGCTGCCGATCGGACAGCTGAGTCCTGCACTGTGCGACCTTCCGTTTGAGAAGTTCCATCAGCACTCCAAGCGAGAACTTCTTCTCAGCAATGACAAAGATCCAGCCGCGTTCTCCATGCTGTGGTGGATAGAGGTTGACGTGCTCGCAAGGTTTCTGAGCGATGCAGTGGCCAATGGCGTTCCGGCCGAGTGGCTCAACAATCAAGACGGGTCACACTTGAAGACGGTGCAGCATCACATGCAAGGGGCCCGCTCGGTGCCGCCGCGTCCGGCAGACAGCGGATTGGTCGTCCGCTAGAAGTTGGATGCAAAGTCTGTACGCTGGAAGTGCCCACCGACACTCGCGAAGTCCGGGAACGTCGTGCAGTTTTGGTGGATGGCACGCTCTGGTGGCCGTCTCAGGCTCAAACGGGGAAGCACGGTTGGTCTGCTCGAACGTTCCTCCCGTACGCGCGTTGTTGTCCGCAACGGGGCAGTGAACGAGCCGAGCATTTTCATGGATCACTTTCTGGTGCGAGGCATTGCATCCGTGGCAGGTGTCGTCAAGCTCGTCTGCCAACAGCGGGTGCGGCCTGCTGGCCAAGCAGCCAGCGGTACGGGCAACTCAATGCGGTAGTGCTAGAGGATCCCAATGAGCTTGTTATACTTGTTGCAAAGAACGTCAAGCAGGTCAAGCTGGTCCTGCCGAGCCAGTCGAAGATGCTTTTGTTTCAGAAGAAGTCGGGCTGTCCGTTCAAGTGTTGGCAGGCATATTCGTCAAGCAGGTCTTCTCTCTGAGAGGTCGTGAGGGAATAAAAGCATGGGGCATATACATCGTAATGAACAACAGCAATGGAAGTGAGCTGTAAAAGACCCGCAAAAGCAGAATGCTCTAACGAAGACCAACAGAAAAAAGGGAAACTGAGACAGAAATACGAGTGCGACGTGCAACAGTCAATGGCAGACAGTGTTTAGCAGGCGGCGCATTTTGGCGACCAGATCTCTCACCTGTGCGGTGGGGTGGCGCCACACCACCAGGGGCTTGTGCGAACCGTCCACAGGCCAGTCGGGCTTGCCCTTCTCCTGTATGACGGGCCAGCAGCGATACGCGCTCTCAGCGCAGCGCCAGCAGCACAGAGGCGCCTCGTAGGGAGCGCCTCCAAAGAACGATATGCACATCGGGCAGACTACTACGGACAGCCAGTAGACAGCGTACCACGTTTAACGCGTGTACCGATCTCCAGAGAGGTCCAGGCGCAGTCCCTCATTGACATGGGCCTCCCGGACCGTGTCCACCGCCAAGAAGGCCTTCGCCTCCGGGCTGACGCTATCGATGGCCGTCATCTCGCAGCCTGCCGCTTATCTGCTGATACAGCCGTCGTTTTCGAGGTCGTACTGCACCAGGTACGCGATGAGCACGTTGACATTGCGGACAAAAAGCGCATGGTCGCAGGCTGCAATTGAGCTCGCTCTACCAAACCACCACTTTCCATCCCCTAGCAGCTCGCTCGAGAGTACTAGGAGCTTCTCGAAAGGATAGGGGACATACCGAAGCTCCAAATCACCTTGGTGCATGTATTCAACAGCGCGCCCAAACCATGCCAAACACGTGGGATTGACGGCCGAAGCTACGTTGGCGCCGAGGTTGAGGCCCATGTGTGGGGCAACTGCGGCTGTCTCGATTTAGTCGCCGACTTCCTGACGCACCAGCGACATCTTCACGCCGTTGTTCAGAAAAACTTGGTGTGAACAGTACGCACGCTTCGTTGCCAAGAAATTGCGGATATTTCGCCCGACGACAGCGAGCACGAGTGGGTGCAGGCACCAGAGCAGCACGTCGAACATGTTGCAGACCTGGTCCGGAGGAGTTACTAACCAGAAATTTGGAGCTCCTTCCCTGAGGAAGGACACAGAAAGCAGATTGCTGTCCTCCATATGCAGAGGGAACAGTGACCCAAGTGTTTTCTTATAAAGCATATTGGTTGTCATGCCCACGTTGGTGGATAAGCAGCGAGACATTCCGACGCGATTGATTGTTCCAGGACTGTCCAGGCGGTCTCTAGGGGACCGAAACGTTCCAGTCGGCGCAGCTTCGGGATCCCAGGCGCTTCTACCGAGCCCATCACTTCTGGAAGGAACTATGTCGTTCCGATAAGGAATGCTGACCTTGACGAACGGCGCCACAGACAGCCTGACCCGGCTGCCGCTGCGCGCTGAAAATCGTTCATCAGTGCGCACAGGAAACACCGACGGGTCGTTCACGCTGAGCAGAAAGCGCTCTTTTCCAAAGTCCGGAAACTGCAAGAGCAGCTCGGCGGCACTCGCCTTGCAGCTGGCTTCGTAGCAAGTCCCCGACACCTTTCGCTTAGAGCGTCTCCACCAATGGCTCCAACCGTCCAAACAGACGGGGCTGTGACGACCCATAAATAGACCGGTTCACATTTTCTAATCCGTTAATGCATCTCGTGGTGGCCTCGCGGGCTCGCCCTTCTTTTGGAGCTTGAACGGCAGCGCCACTCCAAACACGCCTGTTTGGAGACGCCCCAAGTCGTTTGGCCAACCCCTGGTTCCCTGTTCGAACCACGAAAGCCAATGGAAATCGTGACCCGTGGCTTGCAGACAGTTGCGAGACGATCTGGCAGTCATGGTGATTCTCTGTAGTGCATCTATGAGAATACTGGCGTGCCACAAAAGAGGCCCACCGCCAGAGACGTCGAGACGAGCCCAAGCTTAGACGTGATCAGTTTAGTTTTCGCTCCGCGTTTGGAGCGCCAGTGACAGCGCCACACGTTGCGCACACGTGGCCGTTGGGTTGGACGGTTGGCTACATTGGTGGAGATGCTCTTAGCGCAATCGGAAAGAATGCCCGCAAAGGCATCCTAATCGCCACTGCATTGCTCATGAAAGCCGGATGCATCGGCGTGGCGTTGATGTTTGCTCGCCGCAGTTGGGAGCTTGGGGAAAGTTTGGTGTCGAACTTGTACCTTTGCGAGTTTTGGGATGCAGCTCAATTGCGGCCAGGTTGATTGACTGACATGAAATTTCACAGCTCCAAACTCTTCCACTTGCCGAGAGTGCTTACGAATTAAGTACGAAAGGCCGTCGCTCGGCAAGTCTTCCACGTGAATGAGGGGAGCCGAGCGAGCCACGCATCGCTGTGCTGGCCCGTCCATGCGCGCCGTCGCGTCAGCGGCCGTCTTCGCGTCATCGGCCACTTCCGCGGCCGTAGCACCCGCCGCGGCTGTCGCAGCTCTGGCGCTCCGTTCGTTCCGCCCGCCGCGCATCTGCGCGTGCACCATGCGGCGACCACCTCCATCTGGATTTGCAGCCGCCGCCTTCGTCGCCGACCGCTGGTGCCGCTTCCGCTTGATTCCAACCCACCTCAGGGAAGTTGCCACCTGCCCCGACACGCTCTTGCTGCGCGCTGCCCACTGCATGGAGCGACGAAATGGCCTCGGCAGAATGCCGATGTGCGCGTGGCACACTGTCAGGTGGCCGAGCTGGTGCAGGAGCGCTTACACCAATCCGGCCACCTCCCCTGCCCCCTCTTCCGGTGCCTCCCCGACGGCGACGGACATCTTAATCGTGCTGCGGAGCGTTCAAAACAATGTCCGTGCTTCTGTTTTTGTCCGGGCTCGCATGACAGCAAGGAGGGTTGTGTCCAGCCGATGGCCGTCGACCAAGGCGAGCGCCGCGTGCCGGTGGCGTTTGCGTAGGTGCTGCATACGATGATGAGTCACGTCCACTCGGCCGGGGCGCGCCAACGACATTGTCGTCTCTGTCTTGACGGAGCGTCGCCTGGTTGCTCTGGTTTCATTCCGCAGCGACGTCCACAGCGGCTTGCAAGCGCCGCACCCGTGGGTCCAGTGTTTTGGACGCGTCAGCCGCGCGACACGAGGCTGCAAAGTACTCTCCCCTGCTCATAGGAGGCGTGCTGACGGAGCGACTGTCTCGCCACCTGTGCGGGGCTGTCTGACGTGTCCACGCATCATGGCCACACGAGGAGAAAGACCCACCACGGAGTGGCCCGCCAGCGGCCCACCGCTGTTGTTTTCAGAGTCGGCATTGGCGTCAGCGGCGCGATGCAGCCGCTTACGATACGAACCTCCAATCCCGCGGGAGGAGCTCTTCCTGCGCGAGCCATCAGAGCCGTGTCCGTGGCCGTCACGGCTGTGACTGCCGGACGCTTCGTCCGATTCAGCATAGTTGGCATTGTGTACGCGATGTCCCCTGTCGCACACCGTACCTTGCCCCAATCGTGCTGTTCCTGCCCATCGCTGTCGTCGTCGTCACCGCAGTTGTTGCCCGGCCCGTCGAGAGGCCTGCGGCACATCGCGCAGCCAGGCTTCGCAGCGGTGGCCCGGCGACGTGCACCCCGACCTTGTCCCTGACCGTTGTCGCCGTCACGTACGTGGTCCGCGAACGAAACGTGCTGTTGGTTGCGGCGTCTGGACGGGCCGCTTCAACCGAGCAGCAAATGCCCCGGCATTGTCGGGATGGACGATGCAGGCCCGTGGCGATGAGCAAGGAGAATGCCGCGCGTGTACTCCCGCATACCCCTTCCGGTCAACACACCATCCCATTCCTCCCTTCTTCCTTGCATGAGACAGATTTTGTGCTTTTCTGAAATGGATCAAAAAAAGAATGCATGGGCCAGCATCGTGGGGCCAGGCACATGCAGATCCATTCCCAAACCCCATCAAAAAGCTCCATGGGGGATAGAAGTGTCCCAACAACATGCCCCCGCGACTGCAATGACGCCGTTGTCGTGGGCAGCCCGTGTCCAAGGCACGACGCAACCGTAACAATTTCCTGCAGGCGCCGAACAAACTGACTACGGAGACCCGCGCACCGAGACGCCGGGTCAGCGAGTATTCCGAGGAGAGCTGGCTGCGTTGCTCGCTGCTGCGTACCCGTGCGGCACTTTCTGGATTCCAGCTTGTGGCTGCTGAGAGCCGCGGAAAATCCCAGCATGACGAGCGCGCACCACTCGTTGCCCTCAAGATTGGGCACGACCAGTGTCCTCGTGCGTAATCCACCGGCGGCAACAAGCGCCCTGGCAGCGTCGACTGTTCGACCGCTTGTGTCCAGGTCATGCGTAGATAAAGACCGCGAGCAGGGGCGCCTGCAGCAAAACAAGTCCGACCAAAACGAGCTCAGATCTGCTGTGGCATACTCGGGCGAGGCCCGGTTTGATACCTTGCTCTGCAACCACAGCAGCAGCGCAATGACAAGCGGCTGCGTCCATCCGGCGAGCTCGGTCCCCAATAATATCCCGACGAGGTCCTCTGCCACAAGAACCGATCGTCCGACTGCGCCCGGTGGAAGGCTCAATGGTGGGTCCAGGGGAGGAGTGAGACGACAGGTCGGCAGCAATGGTCCGGTACGTACGTTATGAGTGGTTTCAGGACGTCCGACGCCGGCACTCACCGGGCGCGCAGCACGAACATCAATTCCATCTCGAGCCGACGCGCCTGTGCCACTATTGCATCGACTCAAAGGACCCTAACCGCGGCTTCCGACAGACTTGTTGGCAAACATCGACGAAACGGTCAGCTATGAATCTTAGTATCCTTCCACGGGGAACGTTTGTCGCTTCTTGTGCGACTTGTTGTTAGCATAGAGATTGTGCAGTGGGCGACCTTTTCTGCTTCAAGGCGAGCCCGTCGAAGGAGCCCTTGACTTTCTCCTGCGCCGCCGAGCAGACTGATCAGGCTCTGTGGCAGGAAACGTTGCAGCCTCCAACAATGCAGTGGGAGACGCTCAGTCCAAAGTTCGTTCTGCCCAAGGTCTGTGTCCTGACTTGCCGACACCATCAGTCGTCCCTGGCTTCGGACAGCGAGCAGAAAGAGGCTAAGGCATTGTGTTAAATGCAGGCACGGGTACCTCCTCACGGAACGACACGTCGTTGGCATTCAGCCGAGTAGTGCATGAAGGTCCCGCTCTCCGTCTGGTCCAGTCCTCTCTGCCAGCGCGCCCATGCACGGTACCGTGTACGCCGCCCTGTCCATTACGATCACCGATGTGCTGCTCTCGAGTTCCGGAAATTCCATGAAGCTGCCCGTCTCCAGGGCGAGAGGCGTGGGGCTCATCGTCTGGTGCGTGCCACTGCCCTCAGGCTGCAACAACCGAGCATGCTGGATCGCGTGAAGTTTCTGCATACACATGTGCGCCATGTTGTGGCATGGACTGGGGAAGTGCCCTTGGAAACAGAGATGGTGGATATATGCCAACTGGCACCGATGGAGGTCCAAAAGATGTTGCGGCTGGTCACACACTTACAGGGTGTCCAAAGGACGGTGGTCGAGCCCCGGGGAGCCCTGCCCCATTAGCTCCCATCGTTCCATGCGCCGCAAGTATCTGATTGACGTGGTGCATGCGCAGTTGCGTGATTGAGACAAGCTGCCCATTGATGACCACGCAGTCATGCTCCCCCCAAAAAAATCAGACCCCAGCCCATTCCCAGGCTGCGAAACGTACGCAGAATCAGAACTCACAGGAGCAAGACTTTGTCGAATGCCTTGTGGGTACGGCTCAAGACGGCGTGCCAGGTCCTGTGGATGAGAACCGAACTCGTTGGGCTGCAGTGGCACAGCAGGTACATGCGGCATATACGACATCGATGCAAACCTCCCAGGGACAGCACCTGTTGCTTGTGGCATGGCCCCTTCGTATCCGTGAAACACGAACGGCATGTCAGAACTTCTATCCAGAACACGTGCAGTTGGTCCAATCGTACCACTGCCACGTCCACGCGATATTTGCGCCCGAGGAGCTTGCATGGGTCCAGGAGCAGAGTCAGCAGCACGCTCCGCCGCTGCCGCAAGCTGGCGTCTATGACGTCGCCCACGCAACGAATTACTTGACACCATGGCCATGACAGCCACAACAGATACAGTCGTTCCACAAGAAAAACCTAGCACTCGGCCGAGAACGATAGTACCATCGACATGCTACATGTGTCGTATTTGGCGTCAAATCTTCTTCGATTTGGACTGCATCGCGAAAACCTCTCGAGTTGAGCCAGACGGATCATCGATTCTGGGCGACGCTGAGCGATGACAGCTGCTTAATACCAGTTCACGTTCACATTTGGAACACAAGCTGGCCGATTCACCTGCTGCTGGGCCCGATTGTCACTCTCGTGGCAGCCTTGTCATAGCTGCGCTACCGAAACGTCCCGCACGCGAACAAGTGAGGGGCACTCTTGCGTGCGTCTCGCAATTGTCACCCCGTATGTTGCCTCTGCGGGACCGCTGATATCTATCCTTGCTCAAAGCGTCTCCACCAATGGCTTCAACCGTCCAAACAGCCAAACGTGGCACCGTTTGGCCGTTTGGACGGTTGGAGCACTGGTGGTTGGGATCCGCTCCAACAGTAGGGTGTGACGGGGCTGTGACGACCCATAAATAGACGCGTTCACATTTTCTAATCCCTTAAGGCATATCGTGGTAGTCTCGCGGGATCGCCCTTCTTTTGGAGCTTGAACGGCAGCGCCACTCCCAACAGGCCTGTTTAAAGACGCCCCGAGTCGTTTGGCCAACCCCTGGTTCCCTGTTCGGACCACGAAAACCAATAGAAATCGTGACCCGTGGCTTGCAGACAGTTGCGTGACGATCTGGCAGTCATGGGGATTGTGTGCAGTCCGTCTGTGAGAATACTGGCGTGCCAAAAAAGAGGCCCACCGCCAGAGACGTCCAGGCGAACCCAAGTTTGAGACGTGATCGTCTTAGTTTTGGCTCTGCGTTTGGAGAGCCAGTGACAGCGCCACACGTTGCACACACGTGGCCGTTGGGTTGGACGGTTGGCTCCATTGGTGGAGATGCTGTCATGCTACTCCCTAATCTCGAGGGTCGACCAATGAGAGAGCTCTTCCGCACCACACTTCGTAAGGAGCCCCTCAATATTGCAGTCTTCCCAATTTTGGCCGATCCCGACGAGAACAACTGTGCAGAAAAGAACCACGACAGCCATCCGTCCGGCCGGACACGACCTTTCCACCAATCAGAAGTTGTGCGGACTGCAGGTTGTTCCTGTCCGGTTCCGCCAGAATAAGGAAGTTTGCAATACAGTGCGTTCTCGTTATAAGAGACAGCTGATTCGGCTCAATATGAACAAAAAGTGGCCCACACGGACTGAGATGGAAGACTTGCGACCCATATTCTTTTGTAAACGATTCTCTGTTAACGAGAACGCACTGTAGATGCTCCAGTTATCCCAGGCTCAGAACAGGCTGTTCAAGTCTCCGGCTCATTGTCGTGAGCGACCTTTCTTTCCTTTTGAGAACAGCTGATAGGTCCTGCTGACCACTTCGGGCCCTTCACGAGCCAATACCGTGTGACCCAAGGCCCAGTGGCCGATTCGGTTGCTCCAGGGCCCGCCACGCGCGCAGGGACACACAGATTTGACTGTAACCCGTTCTTCAACTTCTGATTCGCTGGCAATTGGATGCTGAGCATGGCTCGGCCAAAGAATAAATCGCGATGAATAATCTACAACCCAGTGTCTCACCACAGCTTGACCGTGAACAGGTTCCAAATAACTCAGGATGGATTACGATCGGAATCAAAATCGATAGTCATCTCGCTGTACAGCCCGAGTCCGCAACAGATTCCGATCATCACCATCCGCCACCATGCTCCAATCGCCGTGGGTGCCCGCCGCATTCGCATGCAACAAGAACGCGAATTTGATATGGATCGGGAGTGAGTGGAAGGCTGCGGTCACAGTCGACTGGTGACCTCTCGGCGCAGATCAGCCATGCTGGGGGCCGGTGCCGCTGAACGGCAGCAAGCAGCGGGAATAAAGCCCCCCCCCCCCCCCCCCCCCCCCCCCCCCCCCCCC
>Ga0209831_1003505_pt1 | contig 12901 bp, 9 predicted proteins | sample Maine_Asex4_meta_FD_187451 | JGI IMG/M metagenome (GOLD analysis project Ga0209831, IMG submission 187451) | Marine algal microbial communities from Maine, USA - Maine_Asex4_metaG (SPAdes) (version 2) | ecosystem: Host-associated > Algae > Red algae > Unclassified | place: Maine, USA | collected...
TTCGCCAGATGCTCCAGAAACACGAGTCCAGAGTGCGTAACTTGGACGTTGAGAATCAATCGCTGACGGCCCGGTTGAAAAAGATCGAGGAGCGCGATCAGACCAGCAACACGGTCAAGGCTGAGCTGGATAAGGTGCGACGCAACAACCAGACCACAGCTTCACACGGTGAAGATGCCTCTATTGAGGCGAACGTCGTTGTACCCGACTATGATGCGTCTGCACACCCGCTTAACGCTGATGATGGGGTCACTCACCCGGCCAACGAATACTCGCCAAACAACGATACCTCAGCCACATTACAGCAGACTGACGCCAACGATCAGTTGCGGCTGACAGAGTCGGAAATGAGCGCCGGTGATGTGGAGAGCGACCTGTCGGATGATGTGAAGCTTGACGACAATACGCCTGGCACCTCTGCGCAGGATCAGGAGCACTCCGTAGACTATTCTGCAGCCCCATCCCGTGAAGCTGATTCGACAACGGTTGCGGATAAGCGTGTGGCATCCGAAAGAAGCGCCGCTGCTACCCGGGATGCGCGCATCTCGGACGCTCGATCGTCGGGTAGCTGGGCGTCGGCGGCTGTCAGCGCAGTATCGTCGAATTCCACAACCATCAATCTGAACGCTGATAGCGATGCGCCAGAGAGCGGCGATCCGTTTGATAACGTCATGGAGGTGGGGGACGAATTGCAGCGTGAGCTGGATAGCGATACTGAGGATGAGCTGTTACTTGATGGCAGTCACGATGCCTCAAATCTGTTCGATCCTGTTGAACAACACGACGATCTCAAACAGATTTTCGGCATTGGCCCGGTGACCGAAAAAGCGCTGAACGAACTGGGTATCACCAGCTACTCGCAGTTAGCGGATTTGAAAGATCACGATATCGACCAGATTGCCAGCGCGCTGGAGATAGTGCCTGGCAGAATAGAACGTGATGACTGGGTGGGCAATGCACGACGCCAGCTAGAGGATGTTCTGGAGCAGCTGTAACGTTGAGCTCTTGTGCGGATGATCAGACTGCCACGCCCACTCACTAACTGAGCCCGATAGGCATCAGCTGGCTCAGCATTTGCACAAACACGGTGTCTCCTTGATGCAAGAACGACGGGTTAATTGACTATTTTCTTACGCAGCTTCGGGCTCTGGATGGCCACAAGCCTTGGCTCCCTGAGTCTGCTTGCCAGTTCATCGTTGAGCTATGCCGCCGGTGGCGAAATGGCCAACACCTCATTAGACTTTGAAGACTGCACCATTGGCGATGGTGCGGCGAGCCTGGTGGCTCAATGCGCCACCATTAGCGTACGGCTTGATTACGACCACGCTACAGGCCACGACCCACTCGACCAACCCGGCCCGCAGGATGCTGCGAAAGCCAACACGCTCGAGCTTGCGATTGCGCGGATTCCAGCCCGGCGCCGGTCTGATCGGCAAGATGCGTTCACGTTACTGGCCGGTGGTCCTGGCCAGTCAGCCATTGAATCCTTCCCGGCAGTCTCTTTCGCCTTTCGCCACATCATGCGTGATCATGATGTCATCCTGATTGATCAGCGAGGCACCGGCTCATCCGCCAGACTCGATTGTCCCGAGGCACCCGGCGCCATGGGGCTTACCATAGACATAGACATCGACGCCGACACGATGAGTGCACGTGCACGGGAGTGCCGAGAAGCTCTACCGCACAATCCTGATTTATTCACCACCAGCGTGGCCGTTAAAGACTTGGAGTACGTCAGGCAGGCACTCGGCGTTAGCCAATGGAATCTGTACGGAATATCGTACGGAACTCGCGTAGCGCTGCACTACTTGCGGCGCTATCCCGATGCCGTCAGGGCGTTGATGCTGGACGCAGTGGTTCCACCATCAGTGGCACTGGGTCCGGACATTGGCCCGATGGCGCAACGTGCACTGGATCTGATATTCGAACGCTGCGCTGAGAGCACCGGTTGTTCAGAGGCATTCGGTGATCTATCCGCGCCCACACTTGCATTACTGGCGTCATTGGAGGCACAGCCACGCAACATCACGTTTGAAGATGTAGCGACCGGCAAGCTTACCGATATGCTGTTTACCCGCGAGCATCTGGCCGTGACCTTACGGCTCATGTCATACAGTGCTCAGACGGCTGCCATTCTGCCTTCCATGTTGCATGAAGCCATCGTTGATGAGAACTTTGCACCGCTGGCCAGACAGTCGTTAATGCAGACGCGAGCGCTGGGGGATACTGTGGCGTCAGGGATGCATCAGGCCATTATCTGTACCGAAGATGCGCCGTTTATTGAAACACACAACAATACGCCAGGCGAGCCCAGCTACCTGGGCGATGACATCACCGGCGCACTGCTGGCGAGCTGTACACAATGGCCTGCCGGGCGAATGGATAATGACTTCAAGCAACCTGTTGTGTCTGCCGTACCCACGCTGATATTGTCGGGTGATGCCGATCCCATCACCCCGCCTGACTACGGAGACACGGTAGCGCAATACCTCCCTGCAAGCCGGCATATCGTCAACCCGGGTCAAGGCCATATGCAGGCACCCTTCGGCTGCATGCCCGTACTACTGGCTCAGTTTGTGGACACAGCGAATGCCGGGAATCTGGACACCCAATGCCTGACGCGTTTGCGAACGCTGCCGTTCTTTGTAGATGCGAATGGACCATTGCCGTGATTATCGCCGAGCAATTGCACAAGAGCTTTAAACGTGTGGGAGCTGTTAAAAAGCGTCGTCAGCAGCCGTCAAGAATAGTGGCAGTCGATTCTGTCAGCTTCACAGCATCCGACGGGTGCATCACCGGACTGCTCGGGCCAAACGGTGCGGGTAAATCCACTACGCTTCGTATGCTGGCGACACTGGTTACCCCGGAGAAAGGCCATGCCAGCATTGATGGACACGATGTGACGCGTGAGCTGTTGAAGGTGCGGCGACAACTGGGCTTTATGCCACACAACGCAGGTATCTATCCGCGCCTGAGCGCTCGTGAAAACGTCTACTACTATGCGCGCCTGTGCGGCTTGAACAAGAGTCAGTCACAAACGCGTGTGGGTGAGCTGATCGAGCAATTGACCATGGAGAGCTTCGCTGACCGGCGTGCCAACGGATTTTCGCAGGGACAGAAAACAAAGGTCGCGCTGGCCCGTGCCCTGGTTCACAGACCTCAAACCATCATGTTGGACGAACCCACCAATGGTCTGGATGTGATGGCCACCCGTGGGCTACGAGAAATCATCAGACATCTGGCAGCAGAGGGTCATTGTATTCTGTTCTCCAGCCACATCATGCAAGAGGTTGCCGCACTGTGCGATCACATCGCCATTATCAGCGATGGCAAGATCGCCATGGAGGACTCACTGCCGGGCATCTTGCACAGAACCGGCAAGAGCGATCTTGAAGATGCCTTCGTCAGTGCAACGCAGTCCCTGCCTGACGGGAAAGTCGAATGAGCTTTCTGGTCATCATGGTCAAGGAGATTGTGGATAATCTGCGCGACCGACAGACACTGTTCTATGCCTTGCTGTTCGGACCGGTGCTGTTACCACTCCTGCTGGGGGGCTCACTGGTGGCAAGCTTCAAGCAGTTGTCCATCGATTTTGATGAAGTAAGCCAGCTGAGCGTTGTCAATGCCCAAGCGGCCCCTGAGCTTGTGGAGTTTTTATACAGTAACAATATTGATGTCGTTGATGCGCCCGATGATGTGGAAGCCAGTGTGCGCTATGGCGACATACCGGTGGTACTTGAAATACCAGAAGACTTTGCGACAGGCCTGCGCGAGGGTACGCCTGCCCCATTGACCTTGCACGTTAACAACGCCGACAAGAATTCTGGCAAGGCTGCGCGCAGAGTGTCCGCCATACTGGGTGTCTATGAACGCACGCTGAACAATCTGCGACTTCAGCATCGAGGTATTGATCCTGCCGTGTTCGACAGCCTGAATGTGGTGCAGAACGATGTATCCAACGATGGCTCCACCGGGCAATTGCTGGCCTCGATTTTGCCGTTTCTGTTCATTATGTCGATGGTTATGGGTGGTTTTTATCTGGCCATCGATACCACGGCAGGTGAACGCGAACGACAATCTCTTGAACCGTTACTGAGCTTGCCGTTGTCCAGAACTGCGGTGGTATTCGGCAAATACGCCGCAACACTATGCTTTGTGACGCTATCGAGCCTGCTTACAGCGATCAGTATCTATTGCCTGTTCAAGCTCTTTCCCGTTGAAATCATGGGTGGCCAGGTACGCTTTGATGGCAAGACAGTGACACGCGCATTCTTGCTGGCAAGTCCGTTGCTGCCATTCATTTCAGCGCTGTTGATCTCTGTGTCTGCGATTACCCGCAGTACCAAAGAGGCACAGACGTATCTGGGTTTGCTCATGGTGATTCCGATGGCACCGTTTTTCCTGCTGCAGTTTTTAACTGTTCGCTCCTCATTGACTACTATGCCGCTACCTATGCTCAGCCAGTACCAGCTACTGGAAAGCGCGGTGCTTGGTGATGCTATTCCCACATTGCACCTGGTGTTGTCGGTGGTGGGTACGCTGGGCGCGACGGCATTGCTGTTGATGCTGGCCAGTCGCCTGTATCAGCGTGAAGGGTTACTGGATTGAGCTTGTAGAGTTTCTAACACGCGGCAACGGCGTATACCGAGGTTGGATTGATAATGATTAGCGCACCAGCAATTCGGTGAGTTTGATTCTCTGAATTTTACCCGATGGCCCTTTGGGTAACTCAGCCAGAAAATGGATTCGATCCGGGCATTTGAATGTGCCCACGCGCTCCAGACAAAGGTGCAGCAGATCCTCTTCTGTCAGTGTCGACAAGGCTTTTACAGCCACTGCAGCTTCCACAACCTGGCCAAAGTTCTCACACGGGCGGGCAAACGCTGCAGCTTCAACCACATCGCTATGCTGGTACAGAGCATCGTCTATCTCGCGAGGCGCAATGTTTTCGCCTCCCTTGATGATCAGCTCCTTCAAGCGCCCGGTGATAAACAGAAATCCCTGCTCGTCCTGACGCACCAGATCGCCTGTGCGCAACCAACCCTCTTGCACAAGTGCATCCCTGGTCGCCTGCTCGTTCCTGAAATAGCGCTGCATGACATTGGCACCGCGTATCAATAGCTCACCCTCAGCCCCGGTTGCAACATCATCAAGATCAGGACCCACGATTCGAGCCTCGACTCCCACCGGCACACCGGGTGAGCCGGGCTTACGCGTGCACGGCGGCATGGGATTGCTGGTGATCTGAGCGGCGGTTTCGGTTAACCCCATCGTCTCTATCAGCGGCACACCAAAACGAGCTTCAAAGTGTCGGTGTACATCAGGTGATAACGGCGCCGACGCTGATCGTCCAAAACGCACCCACGGCCGGCCTGTCTGAGCATCTGCATCGCGCAGAAGATACGCGATCTGTGTGGGTACCACGCTGAACCAGGTGCATCGGTAATCATCCACCCACTGCCAGAACGCGGAGGTGGAAAAGCGCTCAGGCAACACCAGTGAACTACCCGACACCAGTGGCCCGACAATAGTCACGCATAGCCCATTGATGTGATACAGCGGCAGCACACACAACGCACGATCCTCATCGGTCAGCTCATGGCCCAACGCAACATTGGCCCCACCGGCAATCAGATTGCCATGACTGAGCACCACGCCCTTAGGCGTACCCGTCGTACCACTGGTGTACATCAGCAAGGCATCGCTGGAAGCAGCTAACAGCGGTGGCTCCGGATCATTCAGACAATTGCTGGCTGCAGCGGCACCTGCAATACTTGTATTACCTGCACTAGCCGTACTAGCCGTACTTGCCGTACTAGCCGTACTAGCCGTACTAGCCGTACTTGCCGTACTAGCCGTACTTGCCGTACTAGCCGTACTAGCCGTACTACACACCTTATGCACACCACTCGCAACGTAGTTGAACTTCACGCCTACATCACCGCACTGAAACTCATTGGCACAGAACACATCCACAGCAGCACGTTGCTCAAACGCATCACACGCCATCGCTTCATCAAGTATGCTGACGTGATCTGGCTGCGTTAATACCAGCACTGATTGGGAGTGGTTCAATACATACCCAATGGTATCTCTGCCCGCAACCAGATTGACGGCTACTGCCCGGTATCCACCGTACAGAATACCGAGAATGGTGATCACGCATTGCGGGCTGTTGTGCATCGCATAGGCAACGCTCTGACCCGGCGCTACACCTTGTTTACCGATAAAGTCACTGAATGCAATTACCGATACCTTCAACTGCTCAAAGCTGATCTGTGCACCGGATTCTGGATCGATCAGAAATAGCGTTGATCCATTATGACGTGCACGCGAATCGATCAGTTCTCGCACAGTAGGCATCGCAGCGGCATTCATTCAGGTGCCACCCATCGTTCGCTGTTTACCGATACTGCGCTCATGCATGATGCACGCCGTTCAAAGGCTCAGTACGAACCATTACCGGCCAGCCGTATTCCAGTAGTCTGCAAAGATCTCATCCAGCTCAGGCTCACAGCTGGGTATCGGTCGCACAACCTGGGTGATATTCATGAAATGACGGTAGTGGAGATTATTGTCTATAGAATTTCTGCCCCAACTGCCGCAACCCATAGACAATGAGAACGGTAAACCGTTATCAAAAGATCCACCCGTTGCAAAGCAGTGAGCCTGATTGACGATGACTCTGCAGGTGGGCAAAGAGTGGCCGAGGGTGATGGCGCGCGCATCAACCGAGGTATGCAGACCAACAGAATGCCCTGTTCCTTGAAAGCTCAGCACGTGCGCTGCCTGCTGCGCTGCTGCGTTAAAATCATCCACCACAAACAGCGCAAGCGTCAGCGATAATTTCTCACCAGATTCCGGTGCATCGGGCCCAACCCCGGAACCTTCGATAATAACAAAGCGCGCAGTATCACGATCCTTGACATCGATTTCAGCCACATCGAGAAACACGTGGATATCTTTGGCAACCATGTGCCGGTTGAGATGGCCGTTCTCAAACAGCGAAGCTTTCAGTCGGGCTGCATTGTCCTCGTCCAGCAACCTGCCACCATTGCTGTGCAACGCCTGCATGAAATCCTCCAGTACACTGCGCACCACGATGATGACGTTCTCTGATGAGCAAGAGGTGGCGTTATCGAATGTCTTGGACGCGGCGATTTTCTGTGCAGCGGCTGTTAGATCTGCCGTCTCATCGACAATGACGGTAGCATTACCCGCGCCTACACCGATGGCCGGTGTACCCGACCGATACGCTCGACGTACGTTATCCTGACTACCCGTGACAATGATCAGGTCGACTGCTTCCATGAGCCGTTGTGTCTTGACCTTGGACGATGGCGCAGGAACCATCTGCACCAGATCATACTCAAGGCCTATCTTGTCAAATTCTGCGTAGATGAATGCCAGTAGCTGCTTGCATACCTCTACACCTTTGGGCGAGGGAGACAGGATGATGGCATTACCACATTTCAGTGCGTTGATCACATTGTTTGCCGGCGTGGCAGCAGGATTGGTTGAGGGTATTACCGCACCCACCACACCGATGGGACGTGCAATGTCAGTAATGCCGCTCTCGTCATCCTGATGAATGACACCCACGCTTTGCACGTGCTGAATATCTCGCAGCAATCCCAGTGTTTTTCGGTGGTTCTTGGTAATTTTGTCACGGACGTTACCAAGCCCTGTCAGCTTGACGGCCTGCTCTGAAAGCTCTCTGTTGCGATCTGGCTGCATGATGGCCCAGGCTGCCGCCAGCGCGGCCTGATCAAAGCGCGTCTGATCAGCCCCTTTCGCATAACACTCTTGAGCCTTTCGTGCCCGCGCAACCAACGCATCTACCTGCGCTTGTTCATCCACAGTGTTCATTGATTGCACGGACATGAGCGTTGTTCCTGTTAGCCAATCAGTTACTTCAAGTCTGCCAACAGTTCAGTCAAAGTCTCCTGACGAGCTGCCCACATGGCCTGCACTTCTTCGCGCGGCATGATCTTCAAGGGTGAACCACCGGCTGCCATCTGCTTGGCCACGCGAGCATCGCCGAACATGGCAGGCACCTTCTCTGCCAGCTTATCGATGACCTCTGCTGGTGTTCCCGCAGGCACCATCACTCCACGAAAGTTCACTGATGCGTTGTCTACCTCATAGCCGGCTTCCATCAGCGTGGGAACGTCCGGTAGAAACTGTTCTGAGCGTTCGATATCTGCCACGGCTAGAATCTTGACATTACCTGCTTCTCTTGCACGAAACGCATCAGACAGATTGTTGACGCCCGCAATAACATCACCACCAATCACCGCTTTCATGGCGGCGGCACCACCGCCTTTGGTGGGAATGTAGGCCAGCTTGGTACCGGTGGCTTTCTGAATCTGCAATACGGCGATGTGATGCCCGACGTAAAGCCCGGCACCCGATACAGTTACCTTGCCCGGATTCTCCTCGGCATACTCCATCAGCTCTTCAATGGTGTTGTGAGGGCTGTCTGCGCCCACGATAACAACGGCAGGATCAGCCCCCCAATTGGCGATAGGCTCGAAGCTGTCTACGCTGTACTTGACGCCGCCTTCAATCGATTGCGCAATGAAATGCGGCACGTTGTAAGCCGCCAGTGTATAGCCGTCGTTGTCGGCATCGGAGGCAAACCAGTTCCAGCCTACGCGGCCACCGGCACCTGGCTTGTTGATGATAACCATGGGTTGGCCCAAGTAGTCTTCGTTGCCCGCCATCATCGTGACAATACGCGCCTGAAAATCAGTCGCCCCTCCGGCGCCATAGGAGACCATGGCAGAAACAGGCCTGTCGGGGTAACCCTCGGCCGATGCAGTTCCGCAAGCTACAACACTGGCAGCAGTGAGCAGGGCAATCGATAACAGTCTTTTTTTCATCGTATTCTCCAGAGTGATTAATGTTCTTTCGAGGATTTCTGTTCGAACATACCGCACTACACAATGATGCTGGTGATCATAACGCGACTTGTCAGAAGAAAACCCCCCGAGGTGTTTGCACCTTTAACAACAGGCTGAACAACACATAAATGACAGCCATGAATAGCGCTGTTACCCACAATCGCCTGAGCCACGACTTTACATCACGGTGAGACGCAGGGTCGTACATACTGTAAACACAGAGATAGGCTAAAAACGAGGCTACATAAAAACCCAGCGCCTTGGCTCCCACGTAGACCAGCAACAACATCACACCTACACCGGGCGCAATGTTCGACAACGTCTTGCCAGATAATCCCTCTCCCACTCTGGCCAGACCCGCCGCTGCACGAATGACATTCCAGATCGCCAGCAACACCATGACGCTACTGATGAGCCTTGGAAATAAAAAGGCATCGGCAGGCTCACGGGTGTAGCTCAACCACGTAACAATCAGGGCCAGCAATAACACAATACACGCTGGCAGCAAATGTTGCAGGCGCCCGGCACCCGCTGTAGATGGGTTGTTTGCACTCACGTCTTTGCCTCCAGGGTTGCAGTAACCATTTCAGTCTGTTTACGCGAACTGAAGAAACTCCAGCTGACGGATGCAATAATCAGCGCAACCAGAAACAGGTTCAGTGGACCTGACAGGAAATAGCGCACAGGTCCATCCATCGCGTTGGCTATCATGCTCCCTTGAATGAAATTGGCCTCAGCGATAGGCCCCAGTATCAGGCCGAGCACCAGCGGCGCTGCCGAGAAACCCACCTTTTCCAGAAAATACATACTGATCCCTAATGCCAGCATGATGTAAACATCCCCCATGGACTGCTGCACCGAGTAGGAACCAAACAAGGCAAGGACCATAACGGCGGCCGCCATGACAGGTGGTGGAACCTGCGCCACTCGCGCTGCATAGCTGGCTACCCAGATACCAAAAATCACCATCAATACCTGCCCCACCAGCATGGAATTGATAAAGGTCCATGCAACCTCTGGGTAATTATCAAACAAGTCTGAGCCGGGGAATATTCCGTGAATCAACAAACCGCCCAGTAGCACGGCAGCCGTGGGACTACCGGGTATGGACAATGTCAGTAACGGTACCAGCGATGGGCCGACCATGGCATTGTTGGCAGATTCCGCAGCGATGACCCCGGCTGGATTACCCTTGCCGAAAGAGTCCGGGTCTGTTGAGAATTTTCGCGTCTGGTCATACGCAAGCAAGCCTGCAATCTGACCACCCACGCCGGGTATCAATCCAATCACCGACCCTATAACCGTACCCAGCGACAAGGCCTTGATGTTTCTGGCCAATAGTGTCAGTGAATTGAACAATGACTGTCTGCCCACCGAGATGGTAGCCACCTGGTGTTCAATGCGCCCCTTGGCCAGCATCTCGATGACCTGTGGAATGGCGAAGATACCAATCAATGCAGTAATGATATTCACGCCACCGGTTAGCGCGTCATGAAAGATGAAACGTTGTGCGCCCTGGATGTCGTCGTAGCCGATCATCGACAGCCACAAGCCGAGACAGCCGGACAACAGCCCTTTGACAAAGGAGCGGGAGTCGAGTGAACCGATAATGGTGACACCCAGAATCGCCATCCAGAACAGGTGGGACGGACCGAACGCCAATGCCCAACGCGCCAACACAGGCGTGAGAAATATCAGCAATAACACACCGATGATGCCGCCCACACCCGAGGCCAGAAAGGAGACGTGCAGTGCTTCAGTACCGCGCCCTGCCTGCGCCATCTCATGCCCATCAAGGGCGGTGGCTATATTGGCTGGCGCCCCGGGTATTTTCAACAATATAGCGCTCACGGCCCCGCCAGCAACCGTGGACGTGTAGGCCGCACCCAGCAATATAAGTCCCTGAGTAGCTTCTAGCTGAAACGTAAAGGGAATGAGCAGGGCTACTGCCATGGTCGGTGATAGGCCGGGCGTGGCACCTAGAATGAGCCCACCGATGGTCCCGCCTAATAGCAGCATGAACGAGACCGGTTCAAAGACCCCGCCGAAATACTGTAAGAACTCCATACCTGATTTTCCTGACGTTCTGACAGAATCTTAACGGACGCAGGACAAAATACCAATTTTCACGATGGCGCTAATGCGAAAGCATTTTTCCCAATAACCACCGTGGCGTGAGTGGCGACGTCGCTCGAACGCTTGCTGCTCTGCAGAGGATGCCCGGCATTGCCTCAGCTCTTTCATAAAACGCAGGGTAATGCTACAGAGCCTTTATCCGGGCGAGGCGGGTGTGCATCGCATGGTTAACAGGGATTCCTGCCTTCCGCGGGAACGACGATATTGGCCATGATGCCGTAGCAGAGTTTCTAAGCCGATGGTTTACGCAAGCGTTCGCGAGTTGCTTTTGAACCGTCATCTGCGTCTAGCTCGATCGGGTCCAGACCTGTCGTACGTGCCTCTTTGTCACTCATGTTGGTCGACTCGCTGATCACGATAGCTCCCCGTGGCAAACCCTTGGCATTTTTGGACGGCAGTGTACCCAGGCCATCCATCATCTGACGTGTCTGGCGCCAGCGAAACAGGTAACCACCCATCGCGCCGCCCGCTGTCATGATGGTGAGCAGGCCGAGCGTGAGCAGTTCAGTGATCAGCATGATGACACCGATGGCGGTGACGCTCATGAATGCCAGACCCACCTTCAGGTTAGCGGCCCGATTTATACCACGCTCACGCTTCAACAGCTCCTTGTGAGTCTGCTTGACCAGCTGCTCGCGCTGGGAGTGGGCTCTTTCCACCCACTGTGCCTTATCGGCACTGGCTTGCTGGAGCACATCGGCCCGGGCACGCTCTATCTCTCGGTTCAGGCGTGTCACCTCGGTGGCGTGCTGCTCACGCAATGTGGTGTTACGACGCTCGGTTTCCATACGGCCGATCATGGACAGCCACAGCGCAGTAACGCCACTGATAATCAGGGCTGGCAAACCTACCCGCAGTAACTGGTTTTCAAGTGTTGCACCGGCGTTTACCCATAACAACGCAAGCGTTACAACCTGAACCAATACAATTCCCGGTAGGTAACGAAACATGAGGCTAGAGTTGTGGCTGGCTGGAATACATGCCCCAAATGGTACACGAGCCGGCGCCATGCCATACGGCAAATACTGGAAGTTCCTTTATGCATTGCCGGTGCTCCAGTACACTAACCGGCATGACTATTGACGCCTATCTTCTGACTCGCCAGTGGCGTGATACTCGTGACGGGGTCGAGTTATCGTTATGGGCAACCTCTGATCAGGGGCCGGTCAATATTGTTATCAACGGGCAACAGGCTGTCTGCTTTATAGAGCGCGAACGGGCACTGGCACTGCCACACGGTGTTGAACGTAAGCCGTTGCCGTTGTCGTTATTGCACGGCGAAGCGGTTGATGGGCTCTACTGCCGTCAACAAAGAGACTTGCAGCAGTTACGCGGTAGCGATGTGCCACTGTGCGAGTCCGATATCAAACCGGTTGATCGTTATCTGATGGAACGATTCATTCGGGCTGCCATGAGTATTGAAGGTGATCTGGTGCAACGCAAGCATCACCAGCACGTTAGAAACGCACGCCTCAAACCTGCCAGTTATCACCCTTCCCTGCGCACCGTAGCGGTTGATATTGAAACACGCGGCAGCTCTCGTACGCTGTATTCAATTGCTGCTGCAACGCTGCATCAGGCAGTGCCGGCTGTCGCGCAAGAGGACACACGCGATGATGGGATTGACAGTATTGACGGGATCAATACGCATGACGCCGTTGACATGAATGATACGAGTGATACGAGTGATACGAGTGATACGAGTGATACAAGTGACACAAGTGACACAAGTGACAAGAGTGATAAGAATGACGCTATTGACGTAATAGACGTAATAGACGTAATAGACGCCATTCACGCAGAGTCTGACGTGGCGCTCGATACAGCGCAGGTGACAGGACCTGACTTAACACCTCACT
>Ga0209831_1003507_pt1 | contig 12898 bp, 15 predicted proteins | sample Maine_Asex4_meta_FD_187451 | JGI IMG/M metagenome (GOLD analysis project Ga0209831, IMG submission 187451) | Marine algal microbial communities from Maine, USA - Maine_Asex4_metaG (SPAdes) (version 2) | ecosystem: Host-associated > Algae > Red algae > Unclassified | place: Maine, USA | collected...
ACTTGGCAAGCCCACTCATAGGATGCCTGCCTCGCCAGAAGCCGTTGCGTCGTGCACTCCTTCTAAGCGATCCCACCGGCTTTCGTCGATGAGTGCTGCGGCTAGTGCACGAGACTCGGGGTAGATCGCGTAGGTCTCGACGCCAAGGGTGAGTTTGCGGTCGGATCGCCACCAAGCTTGCGGAGCAGCCTCATAGCTCACGGTTACGCCGGGAGGGTGCTCGGCTATGACAGTGCCGTCGGAACGCAACCGTCCTGATGACAGGTCTTCGTACTTTGCCCAGCGGCGGGTTCGAACTGTCACACCCAGCGCGTGGCGTTCGATCCAGACCGCCCGAGTCCGGTTAAACCACCAGACCCCGACAGCGCAGATCGCAATCAGCATCCCAGGAACTTCGCCGGATGCGGACGGCACAACGATCTGGTATCCAATCCCCACTACCAAATACACGAGATACAGACGCCAGCTCAGCAAGAAGCTCCGCCGAGAAGCAGCTACGCGTACAAGTTCGAGGTCAGACTTGGGTGACATGGTGGCGAGCACCCTCTTCTTGCCTGTCTTCCGAGGCACTTGGGTTTCGCCATTCGCGCACGAGACCCCATAAGGAAGTGAGCGCCCACAACACAGCCAGGCCAGCACCGAGCGAAGCAACACGATGAATTGGGCTCGACAGACTGGTACCGAGCAGTGCATCGCCCACGGCGAAAACAGCGTGAACCGTGGTGATAACGAATGCCGTTTTGAAGGCTCCGCCCGTGAGCAGACGCGTCATCCTCATTGTGGGGTGCAGCACTAGATCAGCGACGACAACTGCAACCCACAGCACGCCCAAGACAGCGAAGGATCTCAGGCCACGATCAAGACGTGGTCCACCAGTATTCGTCAGCTCAGAGATTGCCAACATGATCGTCCCGAACTGCACAGCAGCCAATGCAATGACGACTACAGGCATAGAGGCAATCTTCGGGTTCGAATGAGCCACGACCGCAATCGTATACGAACCATGCACAACGAGCGTCGACAGGAGAACCCCAGCGGGGGCTTGTCAAAGGCCGCGGACACCAATCGAAGGCACGGCATTGCGCCGTGCCTCTATCCCGGCAACGGCAAAAGTGTTGAGGCTCCGTCCGAGACTTGGGCCAGAATGCCACAGTCATAGGCGACCTTGAAAAGCGCTGCTCTTAGAACGCGCTCAAGTCCTTTGTTGTCGACGGCGCAAGTCATATCCACACATGCGTGGCATTCGTCGCCGCAAATCGGGTCCTGACAGGCCTCCCACGTCTGCTCCTCGACAGCGGCTGCGATCTCGCACGCCTCAGCGACTGTCACGCCAAGAACAGCCAACGAGCGATCTTCCTTCGCGTTCCTGATTGCCAATGAGGCTTCGGCAGCTCGACGCACACTGTCGGCGTGACCCGACAGTCCCTCTTCCGCAGCCCAACAGTCACTGTCGGTCTAACTCGACAGCCCCACATCGTTGTCAGGCAACCGAAGGCACGAGGCTCGAATCTTCGAGTCCTTTACGTACGCTCTCGCGACCTATCTCAGCAATACAAGATTGTCTCGATCCGCTTCGTATTCGCGCCGTGCGGCAGACGCTCGCTCGCAGAATCAAACTTCAGTGCCATGCGAGGCAACCAGACAAACCACGCCCAACCGCTCACCACCCGAGTCTCCGGCACCAACAAACGCGGTCTCTTCAAGCTCTGCATGACAGTGGCCGAAAACGTGAAGTTGATCGCGAGCCTTCGACGCAAGCGTGGCCTCGAAGCCAACCCCGAAATCGAACCCAGCAACGCACCCCCGCCCAACCCGAAAACGATCGAAGGCCCACCCGGAGGTGGACCTTCGACATGTAATGGTGGAAACTGTAAACAGTCTCCTTGTGTACCCCGTACGGGATTTGAACCCGTGTTACCGGCGTGAAAGGCCAGCGTCCTAGGCCGCTGGACGAACGGGGCCTAGCTCCTCGAAAGGAACGGCGTCACTATAACCCCGACCCCCGCATCGTCCATCGGGGATTTTCGGGAAATTCGATGCGAAACTCGTAGTGGGGTTCGCGATTCAAGCGATAGAGTTTCCGCCCGAGGTCCTGTGGTGCAGTTTGGAGTGCACGCCGCCCTGTCAAGGCGGAGGTCGCGAGTTCAAATCTCGTCAGGACCGCTAGTAACTTCGCTGCTGACTTCGGTCAGCGACGGGGGTCGGGTAGCTCAGTCGGCAGAGCGACCGCCTGAAAAGCGGTAGGTCCGGGGATCGACGCCCCGCCCGACCACACCATTGATTCGCCGGAGGCGAAAAGTGGGGCTGATGTTGTGAGCCACACTTCTCCCCTCCTGGCGAATTCATGGGTTTTGGGCTGCGATCAGCCACCTACCCCAGTTGCGCTCGTCGTTTTTGAGATAAACAGTACCGAGCACGGCGCTTCCAGACGCTCGCGTAGCAGTGAGCCCAACGACCCACGCAGGAATGACCTGATGATCGAGCCACTCAGCCCCTCGTATGCCGACGCTCGCCATGCCTTTGTCCAAGCCGCAGCGGCAGCCCAAGCCCGCACCGAGTCATATCCGCATCCCATGACCGGGCTCGAAGGCGAAGCGCTCTTCGTTGACGTCGCCGAGATCGGGCCCGCCGATGCAACCTCGGCAGTGCTCATCGTGTCGGGAACTCACGGCGTAGAGGGGTACCTGGGCTCTGCCATCCAACGCCACCATCTTGAGAACATCGCACGCAACAGCACCGCCAGCTATCCCACCACCGGGCTCGCCCTCATCTTCGTGCACGCGCTCAACCCCTATGGCTTCTCGTGGGTCCGACGAGTGAACGAAGACAACGTCGACCTCAATCGCAACTTCATCGACTGGACCCAGCCCCACCCAGACAACGAGGACTACGGCGTCCTCGCAGACACCCTCGTCCCGAACTCGTGGAGCCAAGAGGAACAAGACCGCCTTCGCGCCGAGCTGCTTGCCAAGCTTGTCGAGCTTGGTTTCGACCGCTCACAGGCCATCATTTCTGGCGGCCAGTTTACTCATCCCACTGGGCTCTTCTACGGCGGCTCCGGGCCGACCTGGTCACACCGTTGGCTGCGCGACTTTGCTCAAACCCGACTTGCATCGGTGCAGCGCGCCGCCATTCTCGATCTTCACACCGGGCTCGGCCCGTGGGCCCACGCTGAGCTGATCAGCTCAGCAGCACCCGGCAGCGAGACTCTCGCACGCCAACGATCCTGGTGGGGTCAGGTCACCTCGCCCAGCGAAGGCAACAGTGTCGCCACCCAGGTCGTTGGCGAGTGGCTCAGCAAGGTTGATACGTTCGCACCGACCACCGAAATCACCGGCATTGCTGTCGAGTACGGCACCGTCGACACGGTGATGATCCTCGACAGCCTGCGCGCCGACGCTGTCTTACATGCAAGCGGCAAGCACACATCACCCGAGGCAGCAGCAGTGCGTGACCAAGTACGTGCCGCGTTCGTCGACGATGACCCCGCCTGGCTTCAGGCATGCTGGGATCGCTACGCACCGGTCTTCGCCGCAGCTGCCACCCAGCTCGGCGGCGTCTGAATCTCAAAGGACAGTCACGATCGCCGCAACCCATTTTGCATCGTGCGATGGGACACCCTGGCCGTTTCGCGACTATGTTCGGCTCACTAACCGCATCCACCTGGGGGATCCACCATGCAAACACGCGCCGCAATTCTCGACGGAGTAGGCCAAGACTGGAAAGTCGAAACCATAAACCTCGACCCGCCGAAGCAGGGCGAAGTGGTGCTCGAACTAGTGGGCTCGGGGCTCTGCCATAGCGACGAACACATGGTCACCGGCGACATGGTCATGCCGCCCGAGATCACCGAAGAACTCGGCATCCAGCAGTTCCCCATCATCGGCGGCCACGAAGGTGCGGGCAAGGTTGTCGAAGTCGGACCCGGGGTCACCACGCTCGAAGTCGGCGACCATGTCGTGCTCGGCTTCATCCCATCGTGTGGCCGATGCCCGTCATGTGCCAAGGGCCAACAGAACCTGTGCGACCTGGGTGCTGTTCTGCTCGCTGGTCGCCAGATCACCGACATGACATGTCGTCACCATCGCGAAGACGGCAGCGACCTGGGCATCATGTGCTGCATCGGCACCTTCTCCGAGGTGACTGTTGTCAACGAAGCCAGCTGCATCAAGATCGAAAAGGACATTCCCCTCGACAAGGCAGCACTTGTTGGCTGCGGTGTGACAACTGGTTGGGGTTCCGCTACCTATGCCGCCGACGTAAAGTCGGGCGAGACAGTCGTCATCGTTGGATGCGGTGGCGTTGGCATGAACGCAGTCCAAGGCGCCGCAATGGCTGGCGCCGCCAACGTGATCGCCGTTGACCCGGTCGAGTTCAAGCGTGAACAAGCCCAGGTCTTCGGTGCAACCCACTCTGCAGCTTCACTCGAAGAAGCAACCGCACTCGTCATGGACCTGACCTGGGGCGCTATGGCCGAGAAGTGCATCATCACCGTCGGCGAAGGACGCGGCCATCACATCGCACCCGCGATGGCGATTATCGGCAAGGGCGGTCGCGTCGTTCACACGTCGGTAGCTGACATCAACGACACCGAAGTCACCATGAGCCTGTTCGACCTCACGCTGATGCAGAAGGAACTCGTCGGATCGATCTTCGGTTCAGCGAATCCACGCCGCGACATCCCTCGCCTGCTTCGCATGTACCAGAACGGCCAGCTCAAGCTCGACGAGCTAATCACCAACACCTACTCACTCGACGACATCAACGTTGGCTACCAAGCCATGCGCGACGGTGAGAACATCCGCGGCATGGTCATGTACGGGTAGTTGCCGTTCGCTGCGCTCACCAACCGAGTGTGCTCGCTGCGCTCGCAACCCGCGCATCCTCGGACGCTGCGAATAGTCCCCGTTCGCTGCGGTTGCCGTTCGCTGCGCTCGCTAACCGAGTGTGCTCGCTGCGCTCGTAACTCGCGCATCCTCGGACCCTGCGAACTAGTCAGGTTTGTGCTTGCCGTTCGCTGCGCTCACTAACCGAGTGTGCTCGCTGCGCTCGCAACTCGCGCATCCTCGGACCCTGCGAACTAGTCAGGTTTGTGCTTGCCGTTCGCTGCGCTCACTAACCGAGTGTGCTCGCTGCGGTTGCCGTTCGCTGCGCTCACTAACCGAGTGTGCTCGCTGCGGTTGCCGTTCGCTGCGCTCACTAACCGAGTGTGCTCGCTGCGCTCGCAACTCGCGCATCCTCGGACCCTGCGAACTAGTCACGTTTGTGCTTGCCGTTCGCTGCGCTCACTAACCGAGTGCCTGGCACATCCTCGTTAGCACCACCTAACTGCGTTGAGAAGGAAGGAAGAGAAACTTGAGTAGTCCTGAATTTGGAGTTGCGCTGGTTGATGCGGCGGCAGCTGATGTCGTCGGGCGTCGACGCGAGGTCGAACTTGTCGTTGCTGCGCTGGCTTCGGCGCGCCACATCTTGCTCGAGGGTCCGCCCGGCACCGGCAAGTCCACGCTCCTGCGCGCCGTGGCCCAGCACGCAGGCCAGCAACTCGTGTTCGTCGAAGGCAACGCCGAGCTCACACCGGCTCGCCTTGCTGGCCACTTCGACCCGGCCCAAGTGCTGTCACAGGGCTACATCGCCGATGTCTACATCGACGGCCCGCTGGTCGACGCGTTGCGTAGTGGCGGACTGCTCTACGTGGAAGAGATCAACCGAGTTCCCGAAGAGACACTCAATCTGCTCGTCACCGTCATGAGCGAAGGTGAGCTGACCGTGCCGCGGCTTGGCCGCATCGAAGCACACCCGCACTTCCGACTCGTCGCCGCAATGAACCCGTTCGACGCCGTAGGCACCGCCCGAATTGCGGGTGCCATCTATGACCGGGTCAATCGCGTGTCGGTCGACTATCAATCCGAAGCCGACGAGCAGGCGATCGTCGCAAGAGAAGCGCCCGACGCTCCAACCGCCCTCGCCGAGCGCGCGGTCCGCTGTGTACGCCTGACTCGAGAACATCCCGACATTCGGATTGGGTCATCGATTCGTGGCGCTATCGACTTGGTCATGCTGGCCGATCAACTCGCCACGTTGCGAGGCACGAACTGCCTCGACGACAGCTGTGGGCTCGATGCTGCCAAAGCAGCGCTCAGCGGCCGCATCCGCATGCACGAGTCGTGTGGGCGAAGCGCCGAAGAAGTCGTGGCCGAGATCTGGAAACTCAGCGCCGTGAACCCCGACGATAGCGACGCTGATCCGGGAAAAGCGTAAGCCCCGGAGAGGGCATCCTCGACCCGTCTCGGACGCTCGAAGGCGACGAGGCACGAACTCAACTCGACGACGAACAACGCCAAACCACGCCGCGTCGTGATCTCGAGAAGAACGACGGCTTCGACGAGATGTCGCCCGAAGTCGGCGAACTCGATGTGCAGTCCGTCGAGCACATGCTTACGGCCGACACCGACATTGCGTTGAGCACGTTGTCGGCCATGGCGTCGGCAACTGATGAGCGATTGCGCGCTCTGGCCCAACAGCTTGCGGCCCGGGTCATCGTGGACCTCGCAGCGACCGCCGCAAGCCACAGCCGGGGGGTCGGCCGAATGCGGTCCATGCCGATGAGTGACGCAGGCGGCGACATCGATATCGATGGCAGCACCGAGGCACTCCTGACCGCCAAGGCTGCAGGGCATCCGCCCAACGTCGACGACCTGCGAATGCATGCCTGGACCAAACCCGATGCGGCACTTGCGATCCTGATCGACCGCAGCGGATCCATGACCGGCGACCGACTTGCTATCGCTGCTGTAGCTGCTGCTGCTGCCGCCCAGCGAACCGAGACCGACTACGCCGTCATCGCATTCAGCGACAAGGCCATCGTGGTCAAGGGCATCGGCCAACCACGCCCCGTCGAAGATGTCATCAACGACGTGCTGCGGCTGCGGGGTTTTGGCCCAACTGATCTGTCGCTTGCGTTTCGGGTTGCACAAAGCCAACTGGCCCGCAGCAACGCAAGCCGGCACCGAACAATCCTGCTGTCAGATTGTCGCCCGACCGAAGGTGGACCTCCCGAACGTCAAGCAGCCGCGCTCGAGCAACTCGGCATCTTGGCACCAGCTGATGATTGCGACGACGCCGAAGCACTCGCTGCCGCCGTCGGCGCCAGATGGGCCACACTGGCCGGACCCACCGACGTGCCCGCCGCCTTCGCGTTCCTCGCTGACTGAGCACCCGCAGGTGAGGTGCCATCCGCACAATTGGCATTCGTCGCTCACCGCCGAGATCGTTCGCGCGACATCGAGCAGTGTCAGCAATAACGCACTAGAGAACAGAAATGTCGGGACCTCAGGGGATCGGCGTCAAATGAGCCTCGCCCCTAAGGAATCAACGGGCTCAGCGTCTCGGCGGCCAGCGCGATGCTGTCGGTTTCGTGGCCGACGGTGGCCAGGTTCAAGGTCACACCGTCGAGCCCAGCATCGAGCATTGCCTGTACCTGCTCGCCCACACTGTCGGGGTCGCCGTGCACGATCATGGGTCTTATTAGCTCGACGACTTCTTCGGGCCACCCGTGCAGGGCAACAAATGAGCTCATCGATTCAACTGCGGCTTCGTGGGTTGGAGCGATCGCCATGGTGACCAACTTGGTCACCTTGATCTGCGAGCGGTCTCGGCCCAGGCGGTCGCAATGTGCGTCGAGAGCTTCGATCTTGCGGGGGATCTCTTCGGTAGGACAGGTCAGGTTCGATTCGTCGGCGTACTGCGCAACCATGCGCAGCGTCTTCTTCTCGCCCGACCCGCCGATCATGAGCGGGATTTTCGACAGCGGCGCGGGCTGGTTGATTGCCTCGGTTACCTGATAATGCTTGCCCGCAAGCGTGGGGCGTTCGTCATTCAGCATGGGAACAATGATGTTGAGCGCTTCTTCGAGCTTCTCGAATCGTTCGGTGAAGGTGTTAAACGCGATTCCGAACGCATCGTGCTCGAGCTCGAACCAACCCGAGCCAATACCCAGGCATGCGCGGCCCGCCGAGACATGATCGAGAGCGGTGACGGTCTTGGCCAAGATCGCCGGGTTGCGATACGTATTGCCTGTGACGAGCGCCGAAAGGCGAACCTTGCTGGTGTGTTGGGCCAACGCGGCCAACGTGGTGTAGCACTCGAGCATGGGATCATGGGGATCGCCGATTCCGGGGCGTACCTCGATGGCTGACATCGCCGCCGCCGCAGACATGTCGCGCCCTGCTCTGTACCAACACTTCGCCAACAAAGAAGAAATCTTCCGAGCGATGTTGAGTCGACTCCTTGAATCCGCAGTCGACGATGCTCTGCACGCGCTCGAAGCCGACGGGCCACTGGCCGACCAACTCGACGCGTCGTTGCAGCGATGGGCGGGCGACCTGACCGAGACCTTCCGAGCAACTGAGCACGGCGTCGACCTCATCGAAGCCAAAGCGGCGTACGCCAAACCAGTTGTCGATGCCGCCAACAAACGACTACTCGAAGGCCTGGCCGTTCATCTCGATGCGTCCGCCAGCGGGCGTGGCCGTGAACTCACCGAGCTGCTGATCCTGTCTTCGATCGGCCTGAAATACGACCAGCCGTCAATGCCATTACTCCGTTCACGGCTCCGTTCGCTCGCCGAGTCGGTCGCGCTCAACGCCGAACAAACCAGCCCATGACCAACGGCACGGGTGGGAACGCTCCTCATATCTTCACCCGTTCTTTTATGGTGCAGTAGATTCGACCTCGGCGAGGGAGACGCATGCGATCCGAACAAGGCGACATCAGCGATGAGCTGATAGCAACATCGGTTTGGTCCGATCAACATCTGAGCCGGCACGGGATTCCGGTCTACGACGTGCCGTTCGTGTCGGTCGGCGGCGGTATTGGTTCGTTCTCGATGGTCGACACACTACGCATCGCCGGCATCACCACCGAGCAGATCCGAGTCGTCTCAGATCTGCAACGCCCAACGCAGACCTATGAGTACTTGGCCAGCAACAGCCAGATTCGAAGTAAACACCGGTTGCGTAGCGACTCCAGCTCGGTGATCGATTGCATCTGGGGCTGGCCGGGTTATGCCTTGCGCGAAGCGTGGGCGAAGAAGCAACCAGCGCACGCCATGCAGGTGCTGGTCGAGCCCATCGGCGCCGACTACTACACCCCACAAGCCGGGCAGGTCTATGCGTCGGTTAATCGCGAGGCAGCGCGCATCTCGTGGAACAACATGGTCACCCCTGGCGTGGTGCGCCATGTTCGGCGCCGTGACCGCGGCGACTACTTCGTGCTCTTCACACCACCCAAGGGCACCACCCCGACCAAGCGGGTTGCGTTCCGCAGCCGCTACATCCATATGGCAGTGGGGTATCCCGGTGTTCGCTTTCTTCCCGACCTACAGGCATATCGGCAAGCCAACAACGACTACCAACGCGTCGTGAACGCCTACGAACCGCACGACCACGTCTACGCCGAGATGCGTCAGCGACCAGCCACCGTCGTAGTTCGCGGCGCTGGCATCGTGGCCAGCCGGGTGCTGCAGCGCCTGCTCGAAGACCGCGAGTTGCACGGCGCTCAGACCACCGTCATCCATCTCTTCCGCACCTACGCCACCGAAGCCCAGGGAGACAAGGCAACCTTCCGTCGACCAGTCAGAAAGGGCTGGGCCTACCAAGGCTTCAACTTCCCCAAGTCAGCATGGGGCGGACAGATGCGCGACCACCTTGAGTCACTCGAAGGCGACGCCCGGCGCGACTTCATCGACGCCATTGGCGGCACGAACACCGCACCCCGCAAGAAATGGCGTGAGCAACTCGACCGAGGCGAGGCTGGCGGCTACTACATCCAAGCACGAGGCGTGGTCCAGTCAGTCGTGCCAAGCCCGGACTCGCGCAAGGTTCGAACCGTGGTCGGCACGTCGGCCGGACTGCAGAACACCCAGTACGATGCCGACTTCATCATCGATGCGACCGGGCTCGAAGCCAACATCGAAGAACACCGAGTCATCAACGATTTGCTCGCCCATGTCGGCGCAGGCAAAAACGTCAAAGGCCGTCTCGATGTCGAGCGTGACTTCCAAGTACGCGGAGTAGACAGCGGCGACGGCCGCATGTATGCATCGGGATCGATGACGCTCGGCGGTTACTACGCTGGCGTCGATTCGTTCTTGGGTCTGCAATATGCGGCGATGCGCATTCATGACAACCTGGCCAGCCACGGGTTCGGCGAGCGAATAGGTCCGGGCCGCTCCACCAAGCAATGGTGGAAATGGGCACGAAACAAGGCGATCTGAGGCGACGACACTATGACCCCCACACTCGCTGGACGCATTCAAACTCGACTCGTGATGCTCGGCACCGTTGGTGTCGTGTGGACCATCCTCATCGGCTTTGTGGCCCCCCGACCCGAAGGCACAGCCATGGTCGACATCTACAAGGCTCTCTTCACCGCGCTGCTCATCGTTGCGGTGCTAGGCATCGTTTGGGAAATGATCTACCACGCACTGCAGCAATATCGCTGGGAGAAGGACTGGCCCACGATCTTTGGTTTGGTCGTTGCGATCCCCGAGGGCATTGTTGCCTGGGTGCTGCTGCAGCGAGGAATACCGTGGGACGTGCGGCCCGTCGCTGCAAGTACGTACTTGACGATGTTCATCTCGTTGTGGATCCTGGTGTGGGCCATCACCAATGGTCCGCTGCAGATTTTCTTTGTGCGCTGGCGCTATCGCGGCGGGCGCTTTGCTGGCGGCTGGTAACTGGCTCGTCAACCATCGAGCTGCTGGCGTGCGTCCCACAGGTGATGGGTGATGTCATGCAATCCATAACGAGCGAGCGACTCCACGGTGAAGCTCGTACCGTCGCTGCGGGCGCCTTCTTTGTGCCAATCATCGCCGTCGACCCGGTCGAGTAGATCAGCCAACTTGCCGGCGTTGCTCGCAAGAGCGTATGCGACCTTGGCGGGATCTTGGTCCGCGTAGTTGCCCTTGATCGCAGCTTCTTCCTGGTCCCAGTCCTTGAATGTCTGCGGCTTGCGCTTCTTCAGCATCTGACGAATGCGCTCTTCGAACAGGTCACACACATCGCGCACATGACACCCGTACTGCAACGGCGTCCACGTGCGTTCATCGCCGTCGCTGAGCCGGCTTACCGCTGGACCTCGACCAAGCAATTCGCGCCACGAACCGCCCACCGATCGAACCCGGGCACCTAGTTCATTGCGCGACAGCGCACTGGCTTCGAAGCCACACTCGTCGCACTGGCGCTCGAGCACCCACGTCCAATCACCGTCTACAGCCATCGGGTCACCCTAGGTCGAATAGAGCCTTGGTCAGCGGTTGAGGTGGACCGGGATATTACGTGGGCCCCGGATCTGTCCGTTGGCCCAGCTTGTCTCTTGCGTCAGATCAAGCGCGTAGTCGGGAAACGCCCGCAGCCACTCTTGCAAACCAACCGTGAGTTCCATGCGGGCCAGGTTCGAGCCCACGCACCGATGAATACCCAGGCCGAAAGCAAGGTGTCGGTTCTTGGCCCGGTCGATTCGGAACTCGTCGGGCGCTTCGAACGCCTCGGGGTCGTGATTAGCGGCAGGAAATGTCAGCAGTACTTGATCACCGGCTGAGACCGGGCACCCGGCGACTTCGGTGTCGGCCACGACCTTTCGCGCCATAGTCACGGGTGCGTAAAAGCGCAATACTTCTTCGGACGCGGTCTGCCACAACAGGTCATCGTCGTCGGCTGCTACCAGCTGCTTCACTTGATCGTTGTGCTGGCCGAAATGCCATAGTCCCGAACCAATCGCGCTCCATGTCGTGTCGATACCAGCAAGTAGCAGCAGTCGCATGTAGCCGATCTTCAAAGTCCAGTCGACGGGAACGCCGTCGATCTCGGCATGAGCGACCTCGGTGGTCAGGTCATCGGTCGGGTTCGTCATCCGATCTTTGAGCTGCTGCTCGAAGTAGTCGGTCATCTCCACATAGACCTGCGCTCTGACGGTGTTATCGCGCGGGCCGAGTTGAAAATTGCGGTGAATCCAGGATCGGAACAGGTCTGCATCGGCTTCAGGGGCGCCGGTGATCTGACAGATGCCATGCACCGGAATGTGTTGCGCATAGTGCTCGGCAGCATCGGCCATGTCGGCGCCGTCGAGATCAGAAATCAGCTTGCGGCAAAAGATCCGCATGTCGGCTTCCATGTCCTTGATACGACGCGGGTTGAACGCCGGCAGCAGGATTCGGCGATGTGCCTGATGGTCAGGAGGGTCCGATGTGATGGGCGGTGCGGGTTGCCGCTCGGCATCGGGCTGAGCCACGCCGACCCACTCCGACGAGAAGTTCGTCGTGTCACGAGCAACCGTGGCCACCGCGTCCATCGTCACCGGCATCACGGCGCGTCCATAGCGAGTCGTGGTTGCCACCGGGCACTGCTCTCGTACTGAATCCCAGATCTCAATGGCGTTCGGGCCCCAGCTCTCATCAAGCCAATCCCAGTCAGTAAGCCAGTCGGTGACAGGCTTGGCCTGCACGTGATCGTCTACGTAAGCCATCGGTCTCTCCAAACGCTGCGTTTTCTCACCCTAATCGCTCGTCCTTCCACCAGTGGTACGCCTCGGACCGCCGACAGGACTTAGGTCTCGTCGACGATGTTGGGGACCCAGCCCGGAGTCTCGTAGACATCGCAAGGCTCCGACACCGTCCGAGTCACGTTGGCTTGGCGTACTCGATCGAGCCGAAACAGCCGCCCTGCCTGCCGCAGATGACACCATCCAATAACGAAACTGTTACGCACCCAGGGGACGCCGCAATTCAAGGTAGCGAAGCTGTCCGGTACTAATGGGGCGATCTGAAGAGGCGGAACACCCAACAATATTATTGCTAATAACTTTAGGGGTGTTAGCAATTACCCTTCGACTGATGTGTAAA
>Ga0209831_1003509_pt1 | contig 12887 bp, 7 predicted proteins | sample Maine_Asex4_meta_FD_187451 | JGI IMG/M metagenome (GOLD analysis project Ga0209831, IMG submission 187451) | Marine algal microbial communities from Maine, USA - Maine_Asex4_metaG (SPAdes) (version 2) | ecosystem: Host-associated > Algae > Red algae > Unclassified | place: Maine, USA | collected...
CTATTTTCCTCTAAAAAATAACTCAATAAAAGGATTATTCAGTGATTTTTTAAAGAAAACTAACAAAAAAATAGCTATTTCAGATAAGTATTTTTAAAGAAGGACAAGTCTAATCAAAACTACCCAAGTCTCGAAGACTTTGAAAGTTTGTACCATTTACCGTCAGCCTGTACACGCCCAGTGTCAACGTCATACATCTCACTTCTGACAGTCAATGTAATTGACGATCTGACCTCTGACTTCTATTTTCTTCCGAACCGTACCCTCGGATCCACCACCGCATACAATATATCCGCTAGTAATATACCTACCACGGTCAATACTGCTGCTATCATCAACACCCCATAAACGACTGGCCAATCTCTAGCAAAAATAGAATTCCACATCAAATAGCCCATTCCTTGAATATTAAAAATAACCTCTATCACCACACTACCTGCAAAAGCAGCAGGCAAGACATTTCCAAAAATAGTAATAAAAGGAAAAATAGAATTCTTAAAAGCATGTTTCCAAAAGACAGTGTCTTCTGTCAATCCTTTTGCTCTAGCCGTCCGAATAAAATCCTGTTGCAAAGTTTCTAACATACTGCTACGCAACAATCGGGTCATAACGGCTATACTTCCATAAGTGAGGCAAATAATCGGTAAAAGCAGATGTGCTGCATTATCAAACAAACGCGCTGAAAAAGGTGCACTGGCGGGTAACGAACTAGTACCGATACTTGGAAATATCTTCATACCATATTCTGGAGTAGTAAAGAAATTAACGAGTAAGGTGGCAATCCAAAATGCAGGTAGTGAATAGAGCAATAGCAAAGCAAAATTAGTCCATCTATCAAATTTTGAATCTTTATATTTAGCGGTATAAATACCTAAAGGAACAGAGAACAAATAGGCAAAAAAAATAGCAGGAATAGTAAGGGCTAAAGTCCACGGTAGTTTTGACCAAATCTTGGCTGTAACAGATTGAAAATCTCTATTAGAAACGCCTAAATCTCCTCTGAGAAAGTTTTGTATCCAACGATGATATTGGTTATCCAAACCATGCCATTGCACAGCAGGACAGAGCAATTTATTAGGTGTTGCTTGCTGTTTTATAGTTTGAAATTTTTCAGCTACTACTGCTATAGCAGGTAATAAATGTTGCGTCGTGCTATCACTAACTAAGCTTAGTTTTTTGATTTGACTTTCTATTGCAGGGGCTTTATATGCGCTATATAGTTTAGCTATCGTTTGTCTCATTTTAATAAGCGCATTACTATTATTACTGCTACTTGTTTTTTCAATCACTCGATCTAGCTGCTGTAATTGTAGATGATAAGCACTAACCTCTTCCCAATTGCCATATTGACCTATTAATTTATTTAGGGCAATGCGTTGGGTTTCTCTAAAAATACGATGTAAGGTATCAGGATGAGCTGCGGTCGTCAAAGCAAAGTAAAAAACAGGCTTATCGTAGCCTTTTAATTGTGCTTCTTTAATACAAGTGGCTTCGTCATAACCCATTGGATTGTTTTCGCATTGTAGACTGTCCCCCGCACATTTACTCAAAAAAAAGATAATCAAAGAAATAATTAAAAATGTAGGTAGGAAATATATAAATCTTTTGAGTAAATAGTATAACATAATTATGCTAAGGTTATTGATTACTAATTAGGTTATTTAGAAAAATTATTAAGTCCTATTTTTGGATGAATTTGTAGTTAGGTACTTAGGTAAATAGTAAATGGAATATATTTTTTTAGAGGGCGGGAATTTGATTTGTTTTTTTATAAAGAAACAAATCAAATTCCCGCCCTCTAAAGAACCTATCTGCTAAATATACTTTTTACCTACTATTTTAGATAGAAAAATAGTGCCTAAGAATTTTTCTGAATAACCCTAATTAGTACTCAATTACAAGGAATACTTATTTAGGAAAATAATCAATAATTTATTTTTCACTGATCACTCCATTTTTTTACTTTAATAGAAGTCTCCATTTTTGCTTCTTTTAAGTCAAATCGAGCAATTTCATACTTAGGTGCGCCCCATTTGCTACGGGCATTATTGGAAAAACCATAGGGTTCTTTAGGAATACCAAATAGATTCGTATCTAATTTTCCGTTATTATTAACATCATGATAAATAGCAATAGAGTAAGTGCCATAAGGAAGAGATGGAAAGGAAACGCTTATATCTTTAGTATCATCCACAGGAATTGAATGGGTTTGAATCTCTTTACCAGCTTCCAAAAAGCTATCCTCTGAATTAAAAACACCAATATTAATAGAACCTTTTGGGCTTTGTATATGCTGCACTGTAAGATGAACACTACCGTTGTCTAAAGTAAAAGTCAGTAAAGAAAATAGTAAGTAAAATGCTATCATATTAGATTAATTCTGAAATCTGGACTTTAGTTATTGGTCTTTAGTCTTTGGTGGTAGTCTGCCACCAAAGACTAAAGACCAGCTAATAATTTTTATTGCGTACCAAGAATATTGACTATTCATTACGCACTTAATTTATGATCAATCAAAGGCAAAGCTACAATAAAAGAAGTAGCCGTACTAAGCACCTCAACAGCTTCATCAGAAAAAAACCGATACCTGTTTTTGATGTTTTGTAAACCTACCTTCGTAGAATCCATTCGTTGTTTCTTTTGTTGTAGATTATTCTGGACAATCAATCTACCAGATTCATCAACGAATACTTCTATTAATAACGGTTTTTTACTAGAAATAATATTGTGTTTGATAGCATTTTCAAATAAAATTTGTAGGGAAAGTGGTACTATTTGTAGGGAAAGTTGCTGTTCAGGTATGTTGATTACAACATGAAGATTTTCCTCAAATCGTTCTTTTAATAAAAATATATAGGAATGTAGAAATTCTAATTCTTCTTTTAAAGGAATTAGTTTTTTAGAACGAATTTCTAAAATATACCGATAAACTTTAGAGAGTTGCTGTACAAAATTAACCGCTTTGTCGGAGTCTTCAGGAATTAAATAACTGAGGGTATTTAAACTATTAAATAAAAAATGAGGGTTGACCTGATTTTTTAAAACCTCTAATTGAGATAGGATATTCTCACGCTGTAGTTGTTCCTTCTCTTGTATAGATTCTTTTAATTGCTGGTAAAAATATATTCCTTCATAAATAGAACACAACAGGGCAATCATTATGATAGTTGCTGTCGTTGCCGCTAGAAGGTCGCCATCCATGTTTTTATCCTTAAAAAGAACTTGTTCCAAGGAAAAATCTACTACGGTATCTACGACAACATAGCATACCGCCACCAATCCCATTTGATAAATTAGCCGTATGCCAACTTGACCAAAAGTAGGATATTTGGTCCTAGAATGTTTAAAAATTTCTCTAAAAGCAAACCAAAATATGACCGTATAAATACCCGTAATATTGAAATTGAAAAAATAATTAGACCAAGTAAATTCAGAAAGGTTAATAATAAACAAAGGCATAACAAGGCAAGTCAAAGGTATGCCAAGCAGCATCAACCAAGTGTCGTCAAAACCTAATATTTTTTTCTTACGACTGGTCATTAAGTAAATTTAAACTGGACTTTAGCTATTGGTCTTTACAGGCTGACCGATAATAGTCAAGATGCGCCAGATTTCAAAAATCTGGCACATCTAAGTGACGCAAAATCAGTCATCTAAAAAAGTGAATTCGAGAAATTTTGAATTAGCGGTCAGCCTGTTTAGTCTTTGGTACGCTTATGCTTGGTAGTAGGAATTAGCTAAATACTTTCTTGACACTCGAATAAAAAAGATTAGTGTAAAGAAAGTATTTAGCTAATTCCTACTACCAAGCATAAGCGTACCAAAGACTAAAGACCAATGGCTAAAGTCCAGTTAAAAAGGTCTAGCTATTGAGTGAAGAGAACGGGTGAGGTCCCCAAACTCAATAACTAAACTATAGAAAAACTCACGAAAGACCAAATTTTCTACTATTTATTCTTTAATCAAAGTGGAAGCAACTTGAATTGTTAAAAAGGGAAGGTGAATTGTATGAGAAGTGAGAGCAGAGAGCAGAGAGAAGAGAGAAGAGATTAGATTTGTCATAATCTAGAACTATCTGCCAAATTTAACACAGATGTGTCTCTGCTCTCACTTTTCTAAACAAAAAAGGCTGTCCCTACATTAGAGGGACAACCTTGAAAACTATAAAATTGAACACATTTATCTTAGAAAGAACACTAACTCTTGTTCTTTATGTTTTATCGTTTTTAATGCTTAGGAACGAAGGAAAAACAAAATGAATATTTTGTTTTTAAAGAACCCTTTCCATCAGGGTTTTATAAGATATGAATGACTATTTATTTTTTTATCGTTACTTTTAAAAGAAAGTGTTTGTATTTGGTAAATTGTTACCAATTGTATATTCCCATTAACTTTATGAAAAAAAAATACCAAAATTAATTTATGTTACACGCTGTTTAATTTTACTGATAAATTATCAATTGGATGCAGAAAAGCCTTGTGACTTGCCCTGTAAATAGGTCAAAATATTGCGAACAGACTAAAAATATACTGCGAATATATTTTTAGAATTTGTCTTTGCAGTTACTAAAATACTTATTATCAGGTATTTAGATTGATGATTAAACGTCTTTTATTAGCAGAATGGTTTATTTGATCGCACTTTTTTTAAGTTATGCCAGTTACGGACGTTTTCTAACCTAAATAAGGTACAAAAAAGATTGTATGGATATCCGTAATATTGGAAATTATACTTCAATACAGCACTCAAAATGGCCAACAAATTAGATAAACTTGCTAGTTTTTCTAAACTAAAAATAGTTTTTTAGGTTAAGATAGGAAAGAGAAGTCAGCGGTCAGATCGTCAATTACATTGACTGTCAGAAGTGAGACTTTTTACGTTAACCTAGACGCAAGCGTCCACGTCATAAATCTCACTTCTGACAGTCAATGTAATTGACGATCTGACTTCTGACTTCTTTTACAAAATATCACAATGAATATTCAACTAATACAAAGGGAAGACATTGATAAAACTAAATGGAATAGCTGTGTCCATTTCGCTACCAATGGAAATATATTTGGCTACAAATGGTATTTAGATGCAATAACGAAAGATTGGGAAGCACTAATAGAAGATGATTATGCGGCAGTGTTACCCTTAATTTGGAAAAAAAATTGGTTGGGAAAGAAAAAGCTATATATACCTGATTTGGTTCGAGAAACAGGTATTTATTCTAGTAATGCACTCTCAGAAAAAAGAGTAGCTTCTTTTTTGGAGGCTATCCCCGAAATGTATAAGAAAGCAAATATTCAAGTAGACCAATTTACACTAGTTCCTAAAGATACTGCTTGGACGGTTCAGAAAATGCAAAATGCAATTATCTACATGAATCGCCCTTATGAAGAATTAGCCCAACAATTTTCACCACAAGTACAAGCCGACTTGGATCGGGCAAGGACCGCAGATTTGCGACCTGCGGATAGTTTAAAACCAGAGACGATTGCAGACTTCTATAAGGAACACGATCCAAAGTACACGAAAGAGAATTATCATGCCTATCTACGAATTTTCTATAATCTATTGCACAGAGGTTGGGGCTTTCCAAGTGGGGTAGTGGATGCGCAGGGTAAATTACTAGCTGTGAATTTTTTTGTTTTTAGTCATGGTCGAATGCTTAGTTTTTTGCCAGTCGTTTCTAAAAAAGGTAAGGAACTGGGTGCTTTATCTTTTTTAATGAACCTGATTTTTCATACGAATGCCAATAAACAATTATTGCTAGATTTTAATGAATCGGAAAGGCACTTAGGCTTTGGAGAAGAAACGGCGATTTTTTATGAAATAACGAGGTGAATAATTGAGAATTGAAAATGGAGAATTGAGAATGTACTAGACGTGACTAGACGTTTTTTTTTGAAACACAAAAGAAACAAAAGGGCTCATCGGTGAATTTAGTGGAGGGGAAAAAATCTATTCAAAATTTACTGGATAATCGGAAATTATCCAGTAAAAATGGCTACTTTAAAAGGAATTTCACACCTCAAATTTGATGCTCCACTAAATTCGCCCATGAGCCAACAAAAGGGTTTTCACAAAAGGTTGCTGTGTGTTTTACGTTTTACAGGTGTGCTTTAAAAAATAAAAAACTTTTGTGAAAACCCTTTTGTTTCTTTTGTTCCTTTTGTGTTTCAAAAAAAAAACGTCTAGTTACGTCTAGTACATTCTCAATTCTCAATTTTCAATTCTTCATTATCCTGCTGCCGCTTGCATTAACTGCGCACAAATAATAGCCCCATACGTACCTAAAGCATAACCCAATACTGCCATCAATACACCAACAGGTGCCAAAGAAGGACTAAAAGCAGAAGCCACAATGGGCGCAGAAGCAGCCCCACCCACATTAGCTTGACTACCTACCGCAACAAAAAAGAAAGGCGCTTTAATCAACTTAGCGACAACCAATAAAATAGTCACATGCACCAGCATCCAAATAATACCAATCGCAAATAAATCCAAATTGTCAAATACTTCTCGCAAGTTCATTTGCATACCAATCGTTGCTACCAAAATATAGATAAAAACACTACCCCAACGAGAAGCACCAACTCCTTCTAATCTTCTTAGTTTCGTAAAGGATAGGAATAAACCAAAAGTAGTTGCTACCACAACTAACCAGAAAAAACCACTAGTTAAAGAATTAAGTCTCCAAGCAGCAAGCGTTTCTTTATGGTCAGACATATAAGGGGAAATAAGGTCAGATGCCCAATGAGAAAGGGCAACACCGCCAAATGCAACCCCCATTAATACGAAAATATCGGTGGTCGTAGGTACTTTTTCAATACTCGCTCTATAGTTTTTAATACGTTCTTTTAAATCTTCAATAGCGGAGGAATCTGCTTGCAGCCAAGCATCTATTTTCTCCGAAATGTTAGCTCCATATAATAAAAAGCCCATCCAAATATTAGCTACGACTACATCTACCACCAACATAGAGGCAAATAAATTGTCATTGACTTGATATATTTCTTTCATTGCCGTTTGATTCGCACCACCACCTATCCAACTCCCTGCAACAGTAGCTAGACCTCTCCAAATACCATCAGGGTTGTCAGCAATTATATTAGGTGCAACAGTAGATACTAGCAACAAAGCAATTGGTCCACCTATAATAATGCCTAAGGTAGCCGCAAAAAACATAATCAACGCTTTAGGACCTAGATTGATTAAACCTTTAAAATCTATACTGAGACAGAGCAATATTAAACTGGCAGGTAATAAATAGCGAGAAGCTACAAAATAGAGTCTGGAATGGTCTCCAGAAATTAAACCTAGTGGCCAATGCAGTAATGCTGGCAAGAAATAACAAAGCAATAAAGCAGGTACAAAACGATAAAATGTTTTCCAGAAGGGGTTGTCTAAACTCGACGTATAAAAAATAATGGCTAGTGTCACCATTAGCAAGCCCAAAACAATCGCATCATTGGTAAATACAGGTTCCATAAACTTTTGATTTTTGTATACCCTCAAAAATGGAACAATGTAAGAAAATTCAAACTCAACTTCAAATGAGTTGGAATTTAGAATCCTACAAACTATCCACCTGCTTTAACAACCATTTTTTTTCTGTAAGCGGAGTAGCTGTTTCTATTTCTTGGCGGAGTTTGGCTACTTGTGCTTTGTCAAAAGGGTTTACTTTAAGTATTTTCTTGGTGTAGCGGATAATATTTTTATAAAGTTCTAGATACTGTGAACCGATCATCTTTTTCTTGCGCTGTAAATAGGCCCGCATACTTTCCAGTAAAGATTCTAAGACTTGAAACTCATCTAATTCATAATAAATTTTGAGTAACATGGTTTTTGCATTCAGATTCATGAGGATGTCTTTAAATTCATATTTATTAAGCATATCTAGTGCATCATTATAGGCTCCTTTTTCATGAAAAAGTTTAGCAAGATTAAAATGTATGAAACTCTCCTTATGTTTTTCTTCTAAGAAGGGACCATAATTTCTAATGAAATTTTCTGCCCATTCAAATTCTTTTAGCCTTAAAGCTATAGCGATTACATTCCTAAAAGTCCATCTAGACAAAATGCCTTTTTCAATGAAAATTTCTTTTTCCATTCCATTTTTATATAGATCAAAAGCTTCTCTGATAAATTGTTCATCCCCGGAATTCATTAATAGAATACAGAAATTAATAGCACCAAGATAGATACTTCTAATTTCAGTTTTTGGAATCGTTTCGTCTTCTTGAATATGTTTTTTTAAGGTAAAAAAGTCTTTGGTATTATTTCTATCTAAGGTGATTTTATATAAAGAGTAATAAATATTAACTCTGGGAGTATTTGGAAGATCTTTTTCTTCTATAAAATTTAAAACACTATCCAATAATCCCGTTTCATATTCTGCGTTATAAAGTTTTTGATGCGATAATATCAAGCATGCTTGTTTCAATTTTTCGGCAATAAAAGCTTTGTCAAAAGTGTCAGTGAGTTCTTGTAGATTTAATGTTTGAGCTCTTTTTATGATACTATTATATTCGTAAACTTCCTTTTGAAATAAGTAATTATTATAAAAATTGTCCTCATCATTGTGAACCACATTATCAAAATAAGCAGCTATATCTCTTTGTGTTTTAGAGAAGTTTTTGCCTAATTTTCTTTGTCTATATATATTTAGTAAGGAGAGTTTCACTTGAATATCTTCCTGTTCTAGTTTAGCGTACACTAAATAACTTTCAACAGCTTTAAACATAAAGTGCATGACCTGCCGCATTTTTGCATCATCAAATTGTTCTTTCGGATAGATGATAGGAAATACCTTTTCTTTTGCGAGTGTCTCTACTTTCTCTAAACGGTCATTTTTTACTAAATATTCATACAAAGCAATCACGTCCTGTCGCTGATTATGTGCAGGAGAATGCAGCCATTTCTTTAATTCTCTAAATTCTTTTTTAGAAAATGTCTGTAATATTTCGATTAGTCGGCTCTTTTGCATATTTATTTTTTCAACAAAATTGTCCCGATGGAATAATTTTGAATAAATAATTAAAAGGCATCCAATTGATTGATTATGAATGTCTTTTGTGTGGTTTTTTATTTCTATACTAGTTTTTATACATACGTTTTTTAACTGTTTTTGTTCAACAAATAACCTTTTTTGTCTTTGTTATAACTTAGAATTGCCTGCATATTTGTAGTATGATATTTAATTAACTTTAATTTTTAGTAGGATTGTCTAAATGTTTACCAAATATTAACATATAATTGATTAAACAAATAAACATTCTAAACAAATAAATGCTACTCAAAAATTAATAGTTAGGAGGTCGTTGAACAAAAAAGGACTTAAAAAGGATTGTGTATTTGTTTATGAGTTGAATTGTTTATAAAACGCTAAAACGTAATTGACTAAACAAATAAACACTATAAACAACCTCTTTACATTTAATTGACCAAAAAAATCATCCCATGAAAAAAGTAATACGCCGATTTAATCAATTCTTTTTACTTGCCATTCTATTAATAACATCTACAAGCTTTCTTTTTGGACAAGGTTGGGAACGCACCTTTGGGGGCAATGCAGAAGATCACGCATCGCAAGTGCTACAAACAATAGATGGTGGTTATGCTTTAGTGGGATTTTCGGAAGCTCAAGGCATCTTTGGTAGGAATATAACTTTGATAAAAACCAATGAATTAGGAGAAAAAGAATGGTCACAGTCTTATGGTAGTGAAGGAGATGATAAAGCTTATGATTTTGTGCAAGAAGCGAATGGAGACTATGTGATTATTGGACAAACGACTAGTGAAACAGATAACAGCGATGATATATTATTAATAAAAGTTGACTCGAAGGGAAAATTGTTATGGCAAAAATCGTTTGGGGGAAGTGGAAATGACCGAGGCTGGTCTATTGCTCAAGTTAAAGAAGGAGGTTATTACCTTACAGGTTCAAGAGATTACGATGGAAATAGAGATTTATATTTATTAAAATTAGATATAGATGGAGAGGTAGTTTGGGAAAGACGTTTTGGGGGAGAGGAGACAGAACAAGGGTATTCGGTTATAGAAACGAGTACAGGAGAAGTAGTAGTGGTGGGTATTACTAGGTCTTTTGTGAATAGTAATACGAATAGCCCTGATATTTACTTCATTAAGACAAAGGCAACAGGAGAAACAATCATAGAAGCAAAGTATGGGAACTTAGAGTTAGATCAAGCTAATAGTGTAGTGGAGACGCCTGATGGTGGTTTTGCTTTGACAGGTAGCGTCAATAATTTAGAGGATTTATTATTAATGCGATTGAATAGCGAAGGAAAAGAACTGTGGTCTAAAACTTATGGGGATCCTAGTTTTAGAGAGGTAGGCAATTCTATTGCGCTTACCCCAGATGGTGGATTTATTATTGTTGGAAGCAATGCTATAACAGATCGGCTTACTCAAATTTTCTTGCTAAGAACGGATGACAAAGGAAATGAACTTTGGAATCGCTTATATGGAGGTGCTGGTATTAATGATGGAAATGCTGTGAAAACGACGACAGATGGCGGTTATATTATTGCAGGTAATTTTGATATAAATAGAGACCCAAATAGCTTATTGCCTTTAAATGATATGTACTTAGCGAAGGCAAGTTCAGATGGAAATATCTCTGCTAATATTATTAAAGGTAAGGTTCACAGAGATAGAAATTCTAATTGTGAATTGGATGATGGAGAGCTAGTTTTGGAAGATTGGTTAGTTCAAGTCAGACAAGGAGAAGATATCGTCTATGCCACTACGAATGAGAATGGAACCTATGAGTTAGCATTGCCTGACGGAAATTACAATGTAGGGCTAGTCGTGTTAAATAAAGCTTGGGATGTATGCCAAAATTATAATATTAATTTTAATACTAGAGATACCATTGTATTAGATTTTGCTGCTAGAGCAACCGTTGAAGATTGCCCAGTAGTAGTAGTTGATATTTCTGCACCGTTCGTGGAACCTTGCCGAACTACAGATTATACCGTAAGTTTATGCAATCGAGGGGTAGCTATTGCGGAGGGTGCTTATATAGATGTGCAGTTTGATAAAGATTTGGACGTAAATTTCAGTACTTTACCTTGGTCGAACTATATAGGAGATACCTATCGTTTTAATATAGGCGATTTAGCTATAGAAGAATGTGGAGATTTTAAGGTAAATGTTACGGTGGGCTGTGACACAGAAATAGGAAAAACACATTGTGTAGAGGCTTATGCCTTTCCTAATGCACTCTGTATTCCACCCCCTCCAACATGGAATGGTGCAAGCATTCGAGTAGATGGAGAGTGTTTAGGAGATTCTATTGTATTTACGATTACCAATATTGGAGATGGAGATATGACTGCTCCTGCTGAGTTTATTATTATAGAACAAGATGTTGCCTTTAGACAAGGAGCTACATATCAACTGCCAAGTCAAGGTTCAGAAACGCTAAAATTTCCAGCAGATGGCTTGACTATTCGATTAATCGCTGACCAACCTAATGGTCACCCTTATGGAACAACAGCTACTGCAGTGATGGAAGGCTGTCCATTCGGCAGACCATTTACGACAGGCTTTGTAACCCAATTTAGTGATAGTGACGACTTACCTTTTTATTCCGCAGATTGTCAAGAAAATAGAGTCGTAACGGGAAGAGCGGATATGACGGCTTCGCCAAAAGGCGTAGGCACAGAGGGGTTTATTACTGCTAAGGATGCTTTAGAATACCATATCTTTTTTCAGAACACTGGTTCTGATTCGATTAATAGAGTAATTATTAGAGATACTTTATCTAAGTTGTTTGATATTACACAGGTAGTACCGGGGGCAAGTAGCCACGCTTATAACTATGAAATTACAGGCGAGGGTATTTTAAAATTCACTTTTGAGGATATTGATTTGCCCAATGCTGTTACCAATGAACAAGCCTCTCACGGATTTATTAAATTCCGTGTCACCCAAAAGCTGAACACCCCTCAGGGCGCAGTCATTGAAAACAAAGCAAGTGTGACTTTTGACTTCGGTGCGCCTATTTTAACAGAAACAACGATGCATACGATCGGTGGTACGAAGGTAATTGATTATGTAGAGGTAATAACCAACACAGAAAATGTAACCATCCCCGGTGTGGAAGTAAATGTTTATCCGAATCCTTTTGTAGAAAGTGCAACAGTAGAGATAGCAGGTATCGGTGAACGACCCAATCTTGAATTCCAACTGTTTGATGTAACAGGTAAATTAGTACAAACAGATTCCCATAATATTCCCAAATTTCGTTTCTATCCTAAGCAACTGCCAGGAGGGCTTTATTTCTTCTCCATCCTCCATGAGGGGCAGTTGCTTACATCAGGAAAGGTTTTTATTAAATAAAGGAAGAAGCGAGAATAGAGAATAGAGAAGCGAGATTAGACGCAGACAAGAATCGAGTTGCTAAATTTAGCAGAGGATAGTTTCTATTTTCGCTTCTTTGCGCTCGTTTCTAAAAAATAATAGTAAAGTAAAGATGTCTTTTGTGGTTTTGAGGGCGATTGAACTCAAAGGGGTTCAATCACCTTCTTTTTAAAAAAGCCTAAATATTGACGAAAAGGACCAAATAAAACAAAAAGAATAAACTATTCAGAATAGAGAAGTGAGAAGAGAGAGTAGAGACTAAAAACGCCATTAATTAAAGATTAATGACTAAATTTAGTACGAATCTTTCTCTATTCTCGCTTCTCTGTTCCCTATTCTAAATAGTTAAGAATAAAGTAAAGATGTCTTTTGTGGTTTTGAGGGCGATTGAACTCAAAGGGGTTCAATCACCTTCTTTTTAAAAGAACATCCCTAGCTTAGACAGCATGTGGGCGAAGCATTGTGTGAACGACTACTCAGTCAGCATTCCTAAGCTACAACCAAA
>Ga0209831_1003512_pt1 | contig 12882 bp, 9 predicted proteins | sample Maine_Asex4_meta_FD_187451 | JGI IMG/M metagenome (GOLD analysis project Ga0209831, IMG submission 187451) | Marine algal microbial communities from Maine, USA - Maine_Asex4_metaG (SPAdes) (version 2) | ecosystem: Host-associated > Algae > Red algae > Unclassified | place: Maine, USA | collected...
GCATACCGCGATTAAAAATATTCGTTCCGTAAAAGACCAACTCACGCCTTACAAAAAGCAATTCAAAGAAAAAGAGGATTTAACCAACGAAATAAAAGACGTAGAAGACCGCCTGACGAAGATAGAAGAAGCCCTTTATCAAACCAAAAACCAAAGCCGTCAAGACCCACTAAATTTCCCCATTCGCGTGACGAATAAACTCGCGCATTTGACTTCTTTATATCAAAGTAGCAACTTCGTACCACCAAAGCAAGCCTTTGATGTAAAAGCCGAACTGAGCGCGGAAGTGGATGATTTATTGAAACAATATAAAGCGATTTTGGATGCCGATATTCCGCGTTTGAATGGCTTGATTAAAGCGCAATCGCCGGAGCCGATTTCGATTGAAGAACCGTAGCACAATGCGCCCATAGCGTAACGCCTCCGGCTTGCGTCGCCTACTATCGACAACTAATGCAATGCAAACCGGAGGCATTACGATACGAGTGCTTTACAAAATCTCCTCAATAAAAGAAACCATTTTCGGCAAGACATCATTAGGGTGCGCATGAGGTGTATGCGAGCCGCCATAGATAAGAAATTCTTCTGCTCTACCGGTTGTTTTATCGACGATGCTTCGCAATTGGCGTTCAGTACCATAGCGGTCTTCCGTGCCTTGAATAGCGAGAATTGGGCAGCGTACATTTTCGAGTTCTCGTTCAATATTCCAATTTCTAAAACCGGGTGAAAGCCATGTTTTTGACCAAAAATCGAACAGTGAACTCGTTTTTTCGCCGTGATAAGAAGCCAGTTTGGAACGTAAATTGGTGAGTTGGTAGGACATACGAGCGTTTTCGATGCCGCGTATCGTTTCTTCTTCTACAAAAACATGTGCAGCTTCCGAAATAACACCCGACACACGCTCCGCATAACGTCCGGCGAAAAGGAGTGCTATGCTACCACCATCACTATGCCCGATAAGGATAACATCTTGAATATCAGCCTTATCCAATAGGGCAGGCAATATAGTCCAAGCCTCCTCGCGCATGTAGTCGGTGCCTTGCTCATGCGGCATAGGAGAGGATTTGCCATAGCCTTGTCGGTCATACAAAAAACCTTCTAAACCTGTTGCCTCGCAAAGTTGGCGAGGAAAATCTTTCCACAATTCTATACTACCAAGTCCTTCATGCAAAAAAACCAATGTCGGTGCATGGGGTTTTGTAGCAGTCTGTGTAATGTGTTTGGTGAAGATTTCTGAACCGAGTACCTCGATTTTTTCAGAAAATTCATTCATAATAATAGATTCGGAATTTATGGTTCAATATTGACGCCACAAATACGAATAAGTAACAGCAAAAAACATTTTTAACTATTAAATTGTGTTAAAATGTTTAAACTCGCGCATGAAAGCAGCCTAAGCATAAAACAGCGTTAAAATCCCGTCAATTCTCCCACACATCTGCCAAATAAAGCCTATTTTTGCCCGTACAGGCGACTTCGGTCGCCTTGTTAGAAAAATGGTTCTTTGACAATTCTTGCATCTGGAAATAAAATTAAAAATTTGTGCCTTGCGTTTTCCTCCCCAGCCCCCTCCAAAGGGGGAGACAAACGCGAGTAGGTTTCTCGCAAAGCGAGGAATCTCCCCCTTTGGAGGGGGCTGAGGGGAGGGAAATCTTGAAAACTAATATTTAGGATTTCCTCAAATGATAAATGCTTTAATTTCTCTTTTGCAAAAATTGTCAAAAAACTGAATAAATTTACTGATAAATATACGATACATGGTGACTGAAGTCGCCTGTACGAGTACAAAAAATACCATCCATTGCTCAAAATAGGCATCATTTTCGGCGGACCGTCCCGCGAGCGCGAAATCTCGTTTGCCGGAGGGCGCACAGTTTACGACAACCTCAACAAATCGCTCTTCGAGCCTGTCCCTTTATTTGTGGATAGCCACCGAAATTTTATTTTGTTGGATTGGCAATACGTATATAAAGGTACGATTCGGGATTTTTATCCGCCTGTGAGTGCGCTGCCCGACTCGCCGAATCAGTTTCAAATCTATCTCGAAAGCATCGCCGACCTTGCACCCGATGCCTATGATGATATGATGCGCCAAGTCGGACGCCCCGTTTCGCTCGCCGAACTGCCTGATTTAGTGGATGTTGCGTTTTTGGCTTTGCATGGCGTTTTTGGCGAAGACGGTCAGATACAAGGCTTGCTCGAAAGCCTGAGCGTTCCATACACGGGCAGTGGTATACGTGCGTCGAGCATAGGCATGGACAAAGCATTTCAAAAGAAAATCATGAGTGTGGGTGATTTTCCTTGCCCCAATATCATGGAAATTAAAAAGGACGAATGGACGAACGGAGATATAAGTATTTTTTATAAGAATGTAATTGAAAAAACGGGTTTCCCGATAGTGATTCGACCTGCAAATCAAGGTTCATCTATCGGCGTAGCGATTATAGACGAGGGTAGGGGAGAAGCCGGTTTTTCGGATGCGGTCAATGCTGCTTTTTTTCGTTTGAATGTCACAAAAAATGAATGGAATAATTATTCGGAAATAGAAAAATTACAATTTCTGCGCCGCTTAGGCGATATACGTGAGGGCATTGGTTTTCCGGTGAATGTCCACCCCCCAACCCCCTCCAAAGGGGGAGATAGGCGTGTGGGGTTTCCCTCCAAAGGGGAAGGTGAACGTGGGAAGTTTGTACCGAAAGGAAAAAATAAAGGTGTAAAAATTACAGCTAATGATGATGAAAATAGTTTTTCGCGTAGCGAAAAATCTCCCCCTTTGGAGGGGGCTGGGGGGGTGGACTACGCGATAGAAACCATCCACCACCCCGAAGATTTACTTTCTTTTTTAAATAATTATTTTACAAAAAACAACGATACACTCACCCTCGAAAGTCACCTGACCGAACAAACGGTAATCGCCGAAGAATTTATTGACGGGCAGGAATTTTCTTGTATCGTCTTGCGTCAAGAAGATGGCAGCGTGACGGCTTTACCACCAACCGAAATTATCAAAGGGAAAGAGGTTTTTGATTACCGTTCAAAGTATCTTGCAGGGCTTTCGCGCAAGGAAACACCTATACGTTTGCCCGATGTTCAAATCAATGAAATACGCTCAGAGTGTGAGCGATTATTCGGATATTTGGAGTTCAATACTTACGCGAGAATTGACGGCTTCATCAAGGCAAATGGTACGATTTACCTGAATGACCCGAATACAACTTCGGGCATGTTGCCCTCCTCATTCTTCTTTCATCAAGCGGCTGAAATCGGCTTGAATCCCTCGCAGTTTCTAACGTATATTATTCGAGCTTCACTTCAAGAGCGTATGAATAACACACTGGAAATAAACGAAATACAAGTTTTAATTCTTCATTTAGATGAAAGTATAAAGACGCTGAAAAGTAGTAAAGTTGAGAAGAAAAAAATCGCGGTCATTTTGGGCGGTTATTCTACGGAAAGACATATTTCGGTAGAAAGCGGACGCAATATTTACGAAAAATTAGCAAGTTCTGACAAGTACGAACCCATACCTATTTTTCTTACTGGAAATGCAGAAAATATTGAATTGTACCAAATCCCTATCAATTTATTATTGAAGGATAATGCAGACGATATTCGCGATAAAATTTATACGTATAAAAAACACTCCGTTGTAGAACAAATTAAAGTAGAGTGTCAAGCATTAACCGAAAAATACGCTTCGCATAATGTTGTTTTTGAACCGAAAAAAATATCTTATCAAGAATTAAAAAACATGGCGGATGCGGCGTTCATCGCGCTACACGGACGACCGGGCGAGGATGGAACTTTGCAAGGGATTTTTGACACTTTGGGTTTGCCGTATAATGGTTCGCCACCCGACTCTGCGGCTACGACGATTAATAAATATGAAACACTGCAAAAGCTAAAAGCTGCCGGATTTACGGTGACCGACCAGTTATTGGTCAGTAAAACGGATTTTGAAAAAGACGCTGAAAGTAGTGTCACAGATATTGAGTCGAAATTTAACTATCCGCTTATCGCCAAACCTTTGGATGATGGTTGTAGTTCGGCAGTAAAAATGATTAAAACTCGCGAGGAAATGGCAGCGTATTTGCGTGGTATTTTTCGCAGTAAAAATGAAGAATTTATATCGGAAAAAGATACGACGATTTTAAAATTATTGCCCAAAGAAGAATTTCCGCATAAAGATGTTGCCTTGATAGAAGCCTTGATTACGAAGGGCGATGCCAAGCATTTTCTGGAAGTTACGGGCGGTTTGCTCACCAAATATGTGGATGGCAAGCCCGAATATGAGATATTTGAGCCATCGGAGGCACTATCGGAAGGAGAGATTTTGTCTTTGGAAGAAAAATTTCTGGCAGGCGAAGGGCAGAACATCACCCCCGCCCGTTTTGCTGATAATCAACAAGATTATGCGTATATTGCAGCCCAAGTGAAAGCCGACCTCAAGCGTGCCGCCCAACTGCTCAATGTGCAAGGCTACGCACGCATCGACGCATTTGTGCGCATATATGAGGACAGGCGCGCCGAGACGATTGTGATTGAAATCAATTCGCTACCAGGCATGACCCCCGCGACTTGCATCTTTCACCAAACAGCTATAAATGGTTATAAACCTTATGATTTTATAGATGAAATCTTGGAATATGGAATGACTAATAATGACGCATAACCTTAATTTATATTATGTTATTAACGATAAGTACGACATATCAACCTGCAACGGATTTAGGTTTTTTATTACATAAACATCCTGACAAATTTCAGTCAGTGAATTTATCTATTGGCAAGGCGCATGTTTTTTATCCACAAGCCACTGAAGATAAAACTACAGTCGCTTTATTGCTAGATATTGACCCGATAGACATGGTCAGAGGTAAGAAGAAATTTTCCGGAAAAGGCTTTTCACTCGGACAATATGTAAATGACCGTCCTTATGCTGCGTCATCATTTATGAGTGTCGCGCTCTCCAAAGCATTTTCAACGGCAATGAACGGAACATGCACAGGCAAGCCGGAGTTAGTGGATGTCAAAATGCCCTTTGAAATAAAAATCACATCACTCCCTGCACCAAGAGGAGGAGAAGCTTTAATCCGAAAATTATTTGAACCATTGGGGTATCAAATAACATTGGAACGACATATATTAGACGATAAATTTACAGCATGGGGAGAGAGTAAATATTTCACACTCGACCTTTCTAATAAATTGACTATGAGTCAGTTATTGTCACATTTATACGTCTTGATTCCTGCGCTTGACAATGATAAACATTATTATGTAAGTGAAGCTGAAATTGAAAAATTACTAAAAAAAGGAAAAGGTTGGTTAGAAAAACACCCCGAAAGAAAATTGATTACAAGGCGGTATCTTATCAATTTGAAGTCGTTGACACGCCAAGCATTCCAACGTTTGAAGGAATATGAAAAGACTGAAAATAATGTGGAATTGGAGGAGAAAGAAGACATCAAAAAAGAGACTTTGCACCAAAAAAGATTAAATTTAGTATTAGAAAAACTCAAAAAAACAGGCGCGAAAAAAGTGCTGGACATGGGCTGTGGCGAAGGCAAATTGTTGAGAATGTTATTAAAAGAAAAACAGTTTAGTAAGATTGCCGGAATGGATGTATCTTACAGCGAATTGACCAAAGCAAAAGACCGTTTGCATTGGGATGAAATGGCACCCAAACAGCAGGAACGCATCCAGCTATTTCAAGGAGCTTTAACCTATAAAGATAAGCGGCTTGAAGGCTATGATGCAGCCGCAATAGTAGAAGTCATCGAGCATTTGGATGAAAACCGCTTAGAATCATTTGGGCGAGTTGTTTTTGAATTTGCCCAACCAAAAACGGTCATCATGACCACTCCAAATGCAGAATATAATGCGCTGTTTGAAAACATGGAAACAGGTGATATGCGACACACCGACCACCGATTTGAATGGACAAGAGCGCAATTTGAAACATGGGCAAAAAACATCGCAGAGAAACACAATTATAGCGTCGAATTTGAGCCGATTGGTGAGCTAAATGAGCAAGTCGGCGCACCTTCACAAATGGGAATTTTTAATTATGGAAATTAATATACCGGAACTATCATTGGTCTTGCTGATTGGTGCTTCCGGTTCGGGTAAAAGCACTTTTGCAAAGCAACATTTCGGAAAACATGAAGTAGTCTCGTCGGATGAATGTCGGGGTATTGTATCCAATGACGAAAATAATCAGGCAGCGACCAAAGATGCGTTTGAATTACTAAATTTTATTATTGAAAAACGATTAAAAAACGGTTTTCTTACTGTAGTAGATGCGACTAATGTACAAGTAGCATCCAGAAAAAAATTAGTAGAATTAGCCAGAAAACATCATGTATTACCCGTTGCTATTGTGTTAGATATACCGCAGCGTGTTTGTGAAGATAGAAATGTAGAACGCTCTGACAGGAATTTTGGCAGCCATGTAGTACGCCAACAAAAACAGGAATTAAAGCGCTCTTTGAAAAAATTAAAATACGAGGGCTTTCGGAAAATTTATACCTTAAATTCACAAGAGGAAGTAGATGGTGTGACGGGTATTATTCGGGAAAAATTGTATAATGATAAAAAGCATATCAAAGGTCCATTTGACATTATTGGTGACATTCATGGTTGTTATGACGAGACGCTTGAGCTTTTGATCAAACTTGGTTATACAATAGAGCAAACACAGGATAACGGGCAAAATTTTGGCTTGAAAATTACACATGCTGATAATCGACAAGTTATCTTTCTTGGCGACCTTGTAGATAGGGGACCAAATTCTCCGGCTGTCTTGAAACTCGTGATGAGTATGGTACGTAGTGGCGTGGCATGGTGTGTACCCGGTAATCACGACGCAAAACTTCACAAGAAATTAAAAGGAAAGAACGTAAATCTAAAACACGGACTTGCCGAAACAATAGAGCAACTTGACGAAGAAACACCGGAATTTATACATGAACTAAAAGAATTTTTATACAGTCTGATTAGTCATTATGTGTTTGATGATGGGAAATTGGTGGTTGCCCATGCCGGATTGAAAGAAGAGATGCAAGGCAGGGGGTCGGGGGCAGTACGCGCCTTTTGTTTGTATGGAGAAACGACGGGAGAAATAGATGAATTTGGGTTGCCTGTGCGCTATAATTGGGCATCAGAATACAGAGGTAAAGCAAAAGTCATCTACGGACATACGCCTGTTCCCGAAGCGGAATGGCTCAACAAAACCATTGATATTGATACCGGATGTGTCTTTGGGGGGAAATTAACTGCACTGCGTTATCCCGAACAAAAACTGGTGGCTGTACCTGCCAAAAAAGTCTATTGCGAACCCGTAAAACCATTGCAAGAAGCAAGCAACGGACAACTAACGCACCAACAAGAATACGATGATTTACTCAATATTGATGATGTTATTGGAAAAAGAATTGTGCAGACGCGACTTAGAAATAACATCACTATTCGGGAAGAAAATTCGATAGCTGCATTGGAAGTTATGAGTAGGTTTGCCATAAATCCTAAGTGGTTGATTTATCTACCTCCTACTATGTCGCCTTGCGCGACGAGCGAATTACCAGACTTTCTCGAACATCCCCAACAGGCAATTAATTATTATAAAAAAAGAGGTGTTGAGCGAATTATATGCGAAGAAAAACACATGGGGTCGCGTGCCGTTTTGGTGATTTGTAAAGATGAGGCAACGGCTTTAAAACGCTTTGGTATAAGCAACGAGGGCTTTGGAGTTTGTTATACGCGCACGGGCAGAAATTTCTTTAATAATACCGAAATGGAGCAACAATTTATGGATAGAGTCGTCAAAGCGTTGACTCGTTCAGGATTTTGGGAACAACATCAAACTGATTGGGTCTGTTTGGATACCGAGTTGATGCCCTGGTCGGCAAAAGCGCAATCACTCCTCAAAGACCAGTACGCAGCGGTTGCGACTGCCGCTCGACATTCGCTTTCAGAAGTCGAGCAAGTGCTGCAACAAGCTATTGACAGAGGCATCATTGATGCACAATCTTCACTGGATAAATTCAGCTACAAAAAAGCTGCAATTTCAAAGTACACAGATGCGTATCGCCGATACTGTTGGGAAGTAAAAACAGTGGAAGATTACAAACTCGCGCCCTTTCATATTTTGGCGACAGAAGGTGCAGTTCACACAGATAAAAGCCATGAATGGCATATTGAAAATATCAAAACTATCTGTGAAGCGGATGATAAAATATTTCAACTTACGCCTTACAAAATTGTCAACACGGGAGATGAAAATAGTATAAAAACTGCTACAGATTGGTGGCTTGAACTCACAGCAAAAGGTGGTGAAGGCATGGTCGTCAAACCTTATGATTTCATAGCTCATGATAGCGAAGGATTGCTACAACCTGCCGTAAAATGTAGAGGTAGCGAATACCTACGCATCATCTACGGACCGGAATATGATATGCCCGAAAACCTAAAAAGGTTGAAAAAAAGAGGGCTTTCTAAGAAACGCTCTTTAGCTTTGAGAGAATTTGCACTTGGTATCGAAGGCTTGGAACGCTTTGTCAAAAAAGAACCATTAAGACGAATACATGAAAGCATATTTGGTGTCTTGGCTTTGGAAAGCGAAGAGGTTGACCCGAGGCTTTAAAATGAACATTGAAATATGAAGCATAAAAATATACGGAATTAGCCATTTATTGGGCTGGAACAGATTTATTATTTAATTTTATCTTTGTACTTTTTTGATAATGAAACCTATAAGGTTTTTGCAAATCTTATAGGTTTGAATTTACCCAGTAAATGGCCAATTCCGAAAAATAATTAATAAAATAACATGGTTCGTCCGCTCCGTCCACTATTAAGCGAAGCGTCCGTCCACCGTTCACCAATAGAGAAATGGGATTTTTAAAAGAAACATATTACTACTTTACGAGCCGCGTTTTTTGGGTAAATGCTCTGTTGGCTTTTGGCTTATTGGCTTTGATACTATTTTTTGTATTTAGGTTTATGAGCAGCTATACCAAGCATGGTGAATCTATCACTTTGCCCGATTTGCGTGGGATATTGCTGGAAGATGCACAGGAGCAAATGAACGAAACCAAGCTTGAATTATTTATCTTGGATTCGCTCTATTTCCCTGAAAAAGAACCCTTTGCGATACTCGAACAAGACCCGCGACCCAACTCAAAGGTAAAAGAAAATCGTAAGGTGTATGTGACCGTAAATGCAAGTATACCGCCGCCGATAGCAGTACCGGATATTTGGGGAAAGGATAAAGATTTTGCCAAACGCCTTTTGCGTGCGCGAGGTTTGACCGCCAATAAAAACATCGAATATATGCCCGACCCTGCCGTAAACACCGTTTTGCAAGTAAAATATAAAGGCGAACAACTCCAACGCCCTCAAAAAAATCAATTGACGAAGGTTCCCAAAGGCTCGGAGCTCACGCTCGTTGTGGCAAAAGGCAGCAGTTCGTCGATGACTGTTCCCAAATTTACCTGCCGCACGGTCGATGAAGCTCGCTACCAACTCCAAACCTATAACCTCCAACTCGGCACAATCATTCCCGATGAAACGGTGACGGACGAGGCTGCAGCGTATATTTATCGCCAAGTACCCGATTATAGTCGCGGCGACATAATAAGGATGGGAGAGGCGGTAGATGTGTGGGTCACAAAATCCAAGCCCGGTGAATGTGTAAATGAATGGTAGAAGGTGAATTGTTTCGCTTTGCTGATTGTTTTATTGTTTTATTGTTGACGTTTTTTCGCTACGCGAAAATACAGCAATATAGCAATATAGCAATCAGCGAAGCGAAACAATCAAGCAATTTAACAATCAATCAATACAACAATCCCCCCGCCTATTTCGTATTAAACACGTTCAAAATTAAGTTTGATTGCGTTTATAAAAGTAACAATCAAACCATTCGACAATCAAAGAATTAAATTACATGCGAATTGTACTGACAATCAGTCTATTATTGACCTCAATGGCTTTGGTATTGGCTCAACCTGTAGCTTTGCCTTTGACCACAAATTTCGTCTTACAGGAATACGCAAAAGCGCATCCTGAAGAAGCAGAAGCAAAACTTAAATCTGCCCCGGCAGCGTTGACTCTGCCTTTTATGGACGATTTTTCTTATGATGGACCTTACCCGATGGCTTCGCTTTGGATGGATAATGACGTTTTTGTCAATGGCACATTGGCTATGAATCCGCCGTCAATTGGTGTGGCGACTTTGGATGGTTTGGATGCCGCAGGACTGCCTTATGCCGATAGTGAAGGTTGGTCAGACACACTGACCTCGCAAGTCATTGATTTGACCGGACTTACAGTGAGTGACAATATCGTTTTGAGTTTTTTCGCGCAACCGCAGGGGCTTGGCGATGCACCGGAATCAATAGATAGATTGATATTAGAATTTAAGGATAATATAGGAGATTGGCAACAAGTACAAACCATTTCGGGCGATTTTGTCGGCGATTTTCAGTATAGTACCCATCTTATCGGTTCACTTTATATAGGGCCTGAATTTCAGTTTCGCTTCCGTAACTTTAGTGCGCGTACCGGATTTGTGGATTTGTGGCATATTGATTATGTGAAATTGGATGAAGGTAGATTGGAAAATGACCAGACCTTTGATGATGTGTGCTTTACGACCAAACCACAGTCGGTTTTAGAGGAATTTACAGCGATGCCCTGGCGACATTTTCTGGAAGATATTCTGGGAGAAACCAATTTTAATATCGCCTACGACCTCAAAAATCATAGTGCAAATAATATCAATGTAACTGGACCTGTTTTTAGGGTAGATGAAACGACGAATGACGAAAATATTTTGCAATGGATGCAAAATAATACAAATATAGGCGCAGGCGAAACCGTCAATGTTTTAGATAACACCACTTTGACCACAGATGACTTTATTTTCGGAAATGTACCTGCAGCAATTACACAAGCGAGGATTACAAGTCAATACCATATAAATGCCGCAGGGCAAGAAAACATCACAAATCAACGCAATTTTAATTTAACAAATGACACGATAGCTACCGAAACAATTTTTGCGAATTATTTTTCTTATGATGATGGTACGGCTGAATATAATGTTGGTTTGGATGGTGAAGGTTCGCAGGCAGCAGTGCGTTTTCGTCCGAATATAGATGATGAACTTCGCGCTATTGAGATTCATATTCCGTATGCGGCAGATGATGTGAGTGTAGGACAAACATTTGCCCTGAAAGTGTGGGAAAGCGACCCCAATTTTGGCGAACCTTCGTCAACTGACGTGATTTACAGTAAAGAATTTACACCACAATATGGCAGCGGTATTGGAGGTTTTCATTCTTACGAAATAGACCCACCAATACAACTCTCTGGCGCACAAGATTACTTTATCGGTTGGGAACAAATCACGATTGCAGATTACGGCATTCCGATAGGTATGGACAAAAATAATCCACAGGCTTCGGAGAATAATTATTATAATCTCGGCTTAGGCTGGCAGCCTTTTCCAGACAATTTGAAAGGCGCACTGATGATACGTGCGGTCGTTTCCGGCGACCCGTTTTACACTGCCAATCAAGTCGTACTTAATGCCGCCGAAATCGCCGAAATATTCCCGAATCCGACGAGTAATAATTTGTTTATTCATTTAAAATCAAATAATTACGAAGACTATATTGTTCAAATATACAACAGCAATGGACAAGTATTATATCAAAGCGAACTCACCAATTCGATTGCGGTAAACACGCTACCAAGCGGCGTTTATTTCGTTCAAATTAAAGAAAAAAACACAGCAAACGTTTATTACGAAAAATTTATTAAAAAATAGTCTATCGTCCATGGTCGATAGGCAGCCACGAGGTTTCTTTTTTCGCATAGCGAAAAAATATATGGATTATCAACTATGGACTATCGACTATCGACCATGGACTAATTATGGATATTACAGTAGAAGAACTCAAACGAAAACTTGATGCAGGTGAAGAATTTATCTTCATAGATGTACGCGAAGTGCATGAGTATCAAGAGTCTAACCTCAATGCAAAATTAATTCCTTTAGGAGTGTTACCCTTCCGTCTTCATGAATTTGAGGCAAATAAAAACGACGAAATAGTCGTACATTGTCGCTCCGGTGCGCGTAGCGGACAGGCGAAAGAGATGATGAAAAAGGAAGGTTTTACTAATGTCCGCAACTTATTGGGCGGCATATTGGACTGGCAAGCAAAGATTAAATAAGAGTAAGGGAAGACGAAAAAAATAATTTACCCGTCTGAATTGTTATTTTTTTTATATGTTTCACTAAGCCAAACATATAAAAAAAATAACTTCTTCATTTGGGGTAGATTATTTTCTTCCTCTTCCCTAAGTTCAAGTGTCAAGCGCAAGTTCAGGTTTCGGAATTTGCTCCGTAAATTCAAACGTAAATATCGCAAGATTTGGCTTCGCCAAATCGCGTGACTTGAACTTGCGTTTGACACTTGAACTTGAAAAAAAAAGCCCCGCTTTTTCAAGCGGGGCTTTGAACTATATCAAACTCACTATAAAATTGTTTTGCATTTACTTTTAAACGCAGTCTAATGTTTGATAAAAATATTTTGATAACAGCCTTTGGTTGACTGTAAATTTCTTAGTAAGGGAAGACGAAAAAAATAATCTACCCGTCTGAATTGTTCTTTTTCTTATATGTTTCACTTAGTGAAAGAAAATAAATAACTTGCCCCATTATGCTTGTTCTTTTCCCTTCTAAAGAACACAAAAAATAGTTCCGTAGCTATGGCTATGCAACGATTTTTTGAATTCTTTAGAAGAAAAAATTACGGCGCATTATGGAACAATTTATTTAATTTCTTTCACTTACGTAGCTCGGCTATGCGC
>Ga0209831_1003513_pt1 | contig 12880 bp, 6 predicted proteins | sample Maine_Asex4_meta_FD_187451 | JGI IMG/M metagenome (GOLD analysis project Ga0209831, IMG submission 187451) | Marine algal microbial communities from Maine, USA - Maine_Asex4_metaG (SPAdes) (version 2) | ecosystem: Host-associated > Algae > Red algae > Unclassified | place: Maine, USA | collected...
GGAACGCGCGGCCGACGCGGCCGACGGCGTCGGGTCGGTTCCGTCAGCCACGGCGGCGTCCCCACCGCCACGGTGGCAGCGGCGGCGGCACCACTGCCCCCCCCCCCCCCCCCCCCCCCCCCCCCCCCCGCTGTTTGGTTGATGACCGTCGTGCCAGTGGCGGCGGTGGAGACGGTGGTAAGCAGCGAGCCGCTCGCATCGGTGGTCTGGTAGGGGAGCGGGAGGGACGAGGGGTCGGGGCAAGTGGTGAGGGTGCCCATGTGGATCGCAGGCGAGAGGCAAGACGGTCACACGGCGATCAGACGACGAGTCCGTTAAGGCGTCGAACCCAGGCCAGTGCATTTGGCAGCCAAAGACACCATGTTTGATGATAACTCGCCTTCGTTCTAGTCCTTATCTTCACACGTGGCATGCTTTACATCAGCACCCTTGCATGACGAGCCTCGGCTGTCGGCTGTTCGGCCCGGGAACTCCGGGCAGGGCTCGTGAGAACGCCCATCAGAACCCCTGTTCGGTGGGCGACCGGTGGGTGCGCGATAGGCCTCATCGGGTCCCATCCGGCCCCATCGAAACGCCGATTCGATGGGCTTGGGCGCGCGCTGGTGGGGGCCGATGCAGCCAGTTGGGCAATTCTTCCGAAATGACGACGGCGGCGGCCCGGTGGGGCGATGCGCCCGAGCTGGAGATTCCGCATCGGGCCAGCAGCAGCTGCCTGGTGACCGGCAGCAGCGCAGTGATGACTAACCGGGGGTGGGACACAAACGACTTTTTGTCATGTGGAAAGGCCAGAGCGACCTGTGGGGATTCCACAGGACGACAAAAACCGCACACATTGACATGGTTTTGTGGTGGCTCTTGTGGGTTACAGTTCGTGTGTCGACCCACGGCTGATCAGCAGATGAAATCTCCCCATGAACAGACAGCCCGACAGTGCGAAACAGCCAATCAACGCTTTGTCTCTAAGCCGATGATGGCCAATGAGAGCTCGAAACTTTCCTTCTGACGTCGCGCCATGCTCTCCACTGGGCCAACATAGTGGGAGAGCACTGTCGTCTTGTCGCCTTATTGTTGGGAGATATGCTCACACCCAACAGGCCGCCCACAAAGCAGCGGTCGCCTCCACATGCCTTTGTGGACGGACGCTCCGGCTGTTCCACATGGCTTTGTAAAGCGCACTTCCTGTCCACTTGGGCGGCCAGATTCGGCGCAATGCTCTTCCTCTTGTCGAGACGCTTCTGGCGGTGTAAAGACATCCAACCTCAGAAGACCAGAAATATGATCCACAAAGGTTTGTGGGGGAAATCTGCGTGTGTGACCCCGCACAGGCCGATTCCGTGACCGAATGTGGGTCCACATGGCCTAAAATGGCATTTGAGTCCCACCCCCGGTTAGACACCACTGCGCAGGGGTGCCGCTGGACGAGACGGGTGGGAGGCGTCTGCGGTTGGGCCCGAGGCCCGTGGCCGGTCGCCAAAACAGCTTTGCAGCACGTGGACCGGGCCAACAAAAAGCTGCGCAGGAGTTGCACGTGGCCACCGCGTGGTCCAATAGCCAATGAGCACGTGAGCGGGCTGTCTCGCCAGGCAGCCCGCTGATGACACACGCCCGCGCGCTGTCCGCCTCCCTCGGAAGTCGTGGGCTGCAGCCAGATTCAATCCAGCGGGGCACACCGCCGCCACCACCGAAGGAAGAGCGTGGGTGGTCCAGTCGCCACCTCAATCGACACTGGCGGGTACCAGTGTCAGCGACTCTGGTCCCTTTTCGACGCAGAAATTTACAATTACATTTCGAATGGCTGTTAGTCCGCCTTGTCAAGCGGAAGTCCACGAAGCCCGTAGTGTGTCGGAGGTCGAGTCCCTGCAGCTTCGTGGCATGATGCTATCCACTCTCCTCCTGGAATGTGTAATACATGTGCGCAGGTCGCTCTGGTGGTGCGGGGTACGGGAAGGTCACTTCGTGATGAACACGGCAAAGCTGATAAGCAACACGAGCAATGGGACTTGTTGAGGCAACGGTTCCAGCCGGGTGCCCCAGACCCGCTGCCTCACGCAGTGTACGGGAGTAGTCTTCCTACTTGCGGACCCTCATCTCTCGATTTACCGTCCAAACCCCTCCCTCACTCCCTTCCAGTGACGCCCGCCACTTTGCGGTCCCGACGGCGCAGCCGTGGCTGCTGAGGTCGAGATGTGATTCACCTCTATGGAAGACGCTCAACAACCACCCGTCGTGGCCTCCCAGACAACCCTTCTTTCCTCGTTTGGGAACCCGTCAACGTGAGCCTGTGGTTCTGGGGCCCTCATGTGTAAAGGGACTGGTCGACGGCCTCTGAGGCCAAAACCGACGGCGCATCGGTGATCTGGGGCTCCATACAGCGCACCGGCCCGCTGCTGTCGCCGCCGGAGTTGCAGCCCGGCTCGCTGCTGGAGCAGTTTGACGTATTTGGCGACGGGCTAGCCGCCGAGGCATCGGCGGGCATCCACTCCCTGCTGGGCAGGGGAGGCGTTCATTCCCCGCGGGTGGCGGCGGGTGAGACATCGACGTGCTCGGGTGACCAAGCAATATCTGATGGCCACCACGGGCCCGTCGAAAGATGCATAGGCGCGGCTGCGTATGAGATTCGATGTCTAGCGTCGAACCACGCGACGCTGCCGCTGGCAGGTGGGGTGGGGAATGAGTCCGGCGTCGCCCCGCTCGACGGAGTAGCAATATGGTGCTCGGCTGCTACGTGTGCCGATGCTTGCCTGCTCACTCCACGTGCCAGCGGTGCTCAGGGAGGTTTTCGTCCGCGACGAGGCTCATGCTCTCCTACAGCAACGTGGTGAACGAGTGGGGGTCGGACTCGTCAGAAGAGAGGGCGGGGGTGCTGGACGGTGCAGCGGTCGACTTGGACGACTTCCGGCAGAGCAGTACAGAGCACTTCGGCGCTTTGTGACTCAGGCGCAGCTGGCAGTGCTGTATACAGAAACGGCGCACCATGCCTAAATTGAGATCATCCAGCGCCGCGGCTACGTTTGCTAGTGCAACGCGGTAGTCCAGCCGAGGCCAGAGCCAATAAACAGAAAACATGTACGACAGAACGCAATGTCACCCAGTATGCACACACACAGGCTACTGCGACACCACTTGCTCGTCCGTCCAAGTCCATCCCCCTTCCTCCACAGAGGGCCACCGTAGTAGCTCAAAGGCTCGGCTTGAACGACTCGGCAACACCACGCAGCAGCTTTTCCCTCTTGGACCACTTGCCCTCAGCCGACGACACGTTGACGCTGTACAGCTTGCTCTTGTTAACAACCAGGGTCGTCAGCTGGTGCACGCTCGCGCTTTTGAGCTCTACCGTGTAGTAGGTGAGGCCCTCTTCTTCCTTGGAGACAGCCGACACCAGCTCCGCACGGCGGGACTTGGCGAGCTTCGTGCCAACAGCGTCCGGGGTGCCAATGTCGGCAACCGTCTTGCCCTTGCCAACGGGCGTCGTCAGGACGGTGATAATCTCCAGGGGCTGGATCAGGTCCTGCCACTTAATGTCATACTGCCCGGCGGTGGCCTCAAACTGGTTCCACCCCTGCGGTCGGAGGATCGTAAAACCTTTGTTCAGGTCCTTGTAGACCTCCACGGAGCTGCCGAGGTTGACAGCCGTCGCGGCATGAGCCTGTACTCAGACAGAGGAGGATGTGTAGAAGTACCACACATACCAAAGGTCGGACGGAGCAAACGCATGCATGAATGTGAGTCGCGGCGCACAAACCAGACGCCACTACACCTCCTTACGAGGGGGCCACCTCATCGGCCTTCATGCGAAACGAGCGCAACCAAAGACATCCTGGAAGCATGAGCATACCGAAGGGACGAGCACCGGGCCACCCGTGGTTGACGCAGACGCAATCAGACCAGCGGCTACGGCCGCGCCCGACGCCAGCGCTGTCCGTCGGGTCACGTCATCCGACCCAGCCGCCATGGACACCGCTGCGACAGGGGCAACCGTGGGGACTGTCGTACAGACCGCGTCCCCGCCAAAGGCGCCTCGCGTGAGCGGGGACACTCGGAAGCTCGTGGCCGCCACGAACGCCATTGGGATCGGGGGGGAGGAGCAAGGATACTCGCGTGGCGGGGACGGAGATAGGTGTTGGAAAGAGAGCGTGGATGGTCTCCAAGAGTCCCCGGGTAGGGCGGCCGGCGAACGGGGGGTGATGGCGGCGAGCGGGAGTATGACGGGAGTTGCGGTTGGATCGGTGGCGGTTGGGGTTACGACGGGCTTCCAGGCGATAGACTGGAGTGGCCACAGCAGAGCGTGGGGAAGCGCTTGTCCGCGGGAGATGAGCTTCCATTCCCAAGCTCGTCCAAGCTCTCAAGACAATCACAGAAGTGACACCCCCGACAGATTGATAGTGAAAATCTCAAGAAGATAGATCATGTGTGTATTTATCATAAATTTCATGGTGTCATTTAGAGGCTGTCCTTGCCTTTGGCGCGCGGATTGGCGCCGAGACGTTGTCGTCGGCCGGTCTGGTCAGCTGAACCCGCTGAAGCTGCGGGCAGGGCGGCCGCCGCCGTGGTGTGCCTCTGGGCCACACCTGCGCCGACGCCGTCGGCGCCTCCGTGCGCACGCTGGCCACTTGCGCCCTGCGGCGCGTGTCCCCTGTGGCGCTCTTGCGGCGTGGTTTTCGCGGTCACGCTGCTCTTACACCCCGTTGTCGTTTTCTTCCGCTGGGCAGTTGACGCCTCGCCGCCTCCCGTGCCCCCTGTTCCCATCTTACCCTTTTCCTGTCTTGTCGCCGCCATGGGTGTTCCGGCCTTCTTCCGCTGGCTGAGCCTCAAGTACCCGCGCATCCTCCACGACTGCGTCGAGCGGGTCAAGTGGGACACCAAGACCGGGAAGCCGCTGCCCATCGACGCTATAGGACCCAATCCAAATGGCGTCGAGTACGACAACCTGTACCTGGACATGAATGGCATTATCCACCCTTGTACGCACCCAGAGGACAAACCAGCACCGACGACGGAGGTGGACATGTTTAAGGACGTGTGCGCGTACGTAGACCGGTTGGTCGCCATCGTGCGGCCGCGCAAGCTCATCTACCTGGCCGTCGACGGCGTCGCTCCGCGCGCCAAGATCAACCAGCAGCGCTCTCGGCGCTTCCGGTCAGCGCGGGAGGCCATTGAAGCGGCGGCCGAGGCCGATGCGCTCCGCAAGGAGTTCAAGGCCGCTGGCCTCCTCGCCCCAGAGGAGCCCGTGACCGCCAAGGCCGCAGCTGCCAGTGCCCCCGTGTCGGGTGGTGCTGACGGCTCCGGCGCCGGTGCGGACAACGGTGCGGTTGTCGATGAGGTTGTGGATGAGGTTGCAGACAGCGGCGGCTCTTTTGACTCAAACGTCATCACCCCCGGGACCCCGTTCATGTCGCGCCTGGCGGTGGCGCTACGGAAGCACGTGGCGCTGCGGATGTCGGAAGGGGGCATCTGGTCCTCCCTGCGCGTCATTCTTTCCGACGCGTCCGTGCCGGGCGAGGGAGAACACAAGATTGCTCAGTTTATTCGTGTGCAGCGCTCCCAGCCCGGCTACGACCCCGCCGTGCGGCACGTTCTCTATGGTCTGGATGCGGACCTGATCATGCTGGCGTTGGCCACCCACGAACAATACTTTACCGTTTTGCGCGAGCTTGTCTTTCCCCCGACTCGCGGCCCGCCAGGCGGCCGGGGCGGGCCTTCTGCTGCCACCGCAGACGCGGTGTCATTGAAGTCCAAGCTCTCAGAAGCGTCCTCGACGGGCACGGACATCCTCGAGGGGACGCTCGCCGAACTCGGCGGCATGAAGCCATTCCAGTGGCTGCATGTGCACATCCTGCGCGAGTACCTTGACTACGAGTTTCGAGAAGACATCTCGGACGGCTTACGCCGCATGGTAGAGGCGGGCGGCGGCTGTGGTGGTGGTGGTGGCGGCGGTGGCGGTGGTGATGGCGACGACCTACAGTACAACCTCGAGCGGGTCATCGACGACTTTGTCTTCCTGTGCTTCTTTGTAGGTAACGACTTCCTGCCACACCTTCCAACCCTCGACATCCGGGAAGGTGCCATCGAATTCCTCATGGAGCTGTACAAGTCGCTGATACCGACACTCGGCTACCTGACTGACGGCACGGGGGATGTGGATTTTGCCAAGGTACGCGTCCTTCTGGCCGACGTCGGCCGCAAGGAAGACCAGGTGTTTGCAAAGCGGATGGAGGCGGAGGCGCGCTCCCGCCAGCGGGACCGGGAGGAGAAGGCACGCACTGCGGCAGCTGAGGCGGCCGCGACGATTGCAGCTGCGGTGCCGCTGCCCGACAGCCCAGCGGTGGGGGATCGACAGCAGGGGAAGAAGCGGCGCTCTCGCGACGGTGAGGGGGGGCAGGACGTGCCGGGAGCGGCAACGGAGGACGGCGCCAAGGGTGGCGCCAAGGATGACGCCAAGGGGGGCGTCAAGGACGTGTCCGCGGGCGCCGCCGGAACTGCGGTTGGCACCAAGGGCGGTTCTGCCAAGGACGCCAAAGGGGGGTCGAGCAAGCAGGACTCGGGCCCGCCGCCACCCCCCGACGACGAAGATATGATACCCCTGGGGCGCGCCAACCTCAAGCCGGAGAAGAAAAAGAAGTTCATGGCGGACAGCTTCTCTGTCGCCAATTCCTTGCGCGTCAACTTGAGCGACATCGCGAAGCGCCGGCGTGTGTCGAGAGCGGATGAGCCTACAACCCGTACGTTTCTACTTAACCTTGTTGCGACCCTTTGATGTGAGGCTGGCTTGTTCTCGACACTTGCGCGCGAGGTGTGGCGTATGTGTGTTGGGTCTTGGTTGCAACCGGGCCGTTTCACTGACTCGTCTCTGTCCTGACTCTCCACTCCCTTTCGAGTTGTTCCATGGTGCCTGCTCCATGCTTTGATTGGATTTCTACTTGTGCCGGCTGTGGCTCCACTTGTGTATCGCAGCTGTTGTGGGTGGGCGCCCGGAGGATAAGGTGCCCGGTGCGCCTGGTGTTGGCGGTGCCTTGTCCCTCGGCGGCGAAGGCAACTCAGCGGCAGTGGGTGCAGCGCCCAAGCCCCTGGCGCCGAACGCGGACTTTTCGGAGGAACTCAAGAAGCGCCTGCGCGTCAAGGGTGACGTCGGGGACCTGCCCGACAAAGTGCGCCTCGGGGAAGCTGGCTGGAAGGCGCGGTACTACTCGAACAAGTTTGGGTGGGCCAAAGCCGACTCGGAGCCCAAAGACGCTCTCGTGCGCTCCTACTACGAGGGTCTCCTCTGGGTCATGCACTACTACTACCGCGGCTGCACGAGCTGGGAGTGGTACTTCCCCTACCACTACGCGCCTTTTGCGTCGGACCTGGTCGACGTGGACGTGCTGTCAGAGAACATCCACTTTTCACTCGGCCGCCCCTTCCGCCCTTTCACCCAGCTGATGGGCGTCATGCCCGCCTCATCCGGGCGGTTGGTGCTACCCAAGTGCTACTCACGGCTCATGTCGTCGTCCACGTCGCCCATCCTAGAGTACTATCCGGAGGACTTCGAGATTGACCTCAACGGCAAACGCTTTGCGTGGCAGGGCGTCGCCCTGCTGCCCTTCGTGGACGAGAATCGGCTGCATGCGGCGCTCGAGCCGCTTGCGCCACAGTTGACGGCTGAGGAGACGGCGCGAAATTCATTTGGGCGGCCTCGCTTGCTCGCCCACTCCAACACGGTCCTCGGGTTGGCGCTCCTGCACATTGAGGCGGCGCTGGCGTCGCATGAAGCTGTACCTGGGGTGGTCGTTGAGATGGTCGAAGCCGCGCCGGCCGCGGCGGCAAGCACCAAGGCGGATACGGCAGCTGTTCCCGTGACCGAGGCACCCGCTGCAGGGATTCCTGCAACAGAGGCACCTGCTGGGGAGACGCCGGCCGCGCGAGCCTCGGCGGCAGAGGGCACAGCGGCAGATGCGTCTGCCGCTGAAGCGAACGCGTCTGAGACGCCCGCTGTTGATGCGCCCGCTGCTGATGCATCCGCTGTTGGTGCGGCCGTTGCAGATGCCGCTGGTGCTGCGCCTGTCGTTGAGACGCCGGGTACTGAGACGCCGGCTGCCGCGACGCCTGCTTCTGGTGCGCCTGCTGTCGAAGCGCCCACTACTGATTTGCCCGCTACCGCCGCGCTCGCAACGGATGCGTCTGTAGCTATCGCACCTACCGCCGATGCTAAGGCAGTCGACGCGCTTGCAGTCGACAAGCCCGCCACAGAAGCGGCCCCGACGGAAGCGGCGGCGGCCAAGACTCCTGCAGGTGCCGCGGTGCCTGCCAAGGCGGCAGAGTTTGACGAGGAAGCCGAGGGCGCTGGCGAAGGCCCCCTCATGGCCATCCCCGAAGACGCCACTGCCGCCATGTGCTTTGGCTTCGTGCGCTGCGTGTCACATCTACCCCCTGTGACGGTGGAAGCGGAGTATACGCTTCCCAAAACCGCCGGCCACATCCCACACCTGCTGCCGGGCGCTGGCGCGGGCGCGCCCAAGACGCTCACGGGGTCGGACCTCGCAGAGGTGGCGCGCTGTGGCTGGCGGGCAGCCAAGTTTGGGACGCTGGGCAAAGCCGCCGAGGCACTCGCGCGGGAGCGCCGGTCTGGCGGGGGTGGCGGTCGCCGCGGTGGTGGGGGTGGGGGCGGTCGCCGCAACGGTCGTGGCAGCGGCCGCGGCCACGGGTCGGGGGTAATCCACCAGCTCGGCAGTGGCACGTACGCGGCGAGCCGCGCCGGCGGGTATTCAGGTGGCGGCAGTCGCGGCGGGCGGGAGGACTACGGCGCATCGCCCTATGGCCAATACGCGGCACAGCAGCAGGCATACCATGGCGGTGGCGGTGGAGGCGACTATCGGGGGCCGGGCGCGTACGGCGCGCAACTGCAACAGCAGTCACACGGCTATGGTGGCGGCGGCGGCTCGGACGGCCAGTACTATGGCGGCGGCCAAGCGCAAGGCTCCTATGGCCACGGTGGCTATGGTGGCGGTTCAGGTGGTTACGGGTACGACGGTGGCAACCGTGGTGGGTACTACGGCGGCGGCCAGCAGCAGGCTGGTTGGGGCGGCGGCTACAACAGCTACTTTGGCGGACAGCAAGGTCAGGGCGGTGGCGGACAGCAAGGTCAGGGCGGTGGCGGACAGCAAGGTCAGGGCGGTGGCGGACAGCAAAGTCAAGGCGGTGGCGGACAGCAGCAGCAGTCGGGGTACAATGGCCACTCGGGCTACTCGGGTGGGTATGGCCAGCAGCAACAACAGCAAGGTGGCTATGGTGGTGGCGGCGGCGGCGGCGGCGGCGGCGGCGGCGGCGGCGGCCAGCAGAGCTACGGGTACGGCCAGCAAGGCTATAACCAATCCGGATCGTACGGCGGGCTTGGGCAGTATGGTGGGCAGGGCGGTTACAACGGCGCGGGGGGGTCGCACGGCGGTGCGGCGGCAGGCGGCCAAGCCGCGCCCTATTACCAGGGCGTCGGCGGCGGCTACCGCGGTGGTCGTGGCGGCGCCGGCGACGCGTCCAGCGGCCGCGGGGGGTATGGCTATGACTCACGCGGGGGGGCGGCGCCGGCGGCACGCGGCAGTTCCCTCGCCGGGCCTACCGCGGAGCTGCTGAGAAGAGGCCGCGGTCGCGGTGGGCGTGGCGGGCGTTAGGGGGGGGCGGGCTCGTTTGTGCTTTCGTTTCTGATTTTGTATCAATGGTGTTGTCCACTCGCGCGCGTGCTGACTGCGGTGGGGCACATGTATGTTTGTGTCATCTTTTTGTGTCTTTCGTTAGTGTCAGTGCCGGACTGTGCGCACTGCACAGCACGCGTGGGGGTTCTCGCCAACACGTTTGACTCGTAGAACACGCACATTTTCTGTTTTCATGAGCATTCCGTCATGCCCCACCTCGTCTGGCTACAGATGATGCGGCCTCACTCCATAGCGGCGCTCGATGCAAGGAGTGGGAACGCCGGTCGTCAGCTATCGTGGTGTCGTAGTCTGGTGCTGTCCTGGCACGGGGCAACGCAGGAGCAAGTCTCATGTGCGAGTACGCGCGAGGCTCAGCGTCAGGGCGTGCTGAGCACGAGCAAGGCTCAGCGCTGAGCTGAGATTAGCGAGAAGGATGTCCAACAGCAATCATCTTTCATCCGACGTCACAACCAGAGCCAGCTTGAGCTACACGCCCGCCGCGTCTGGGGACGCGCCGTTCAGGACACACATGGACCGACGGCCTCAAAGACAAGCACTACAAGGCTGTGGGGACACAAGCACATGGGGCCCCGTTGTAATCGGGACGTTCGATCCCACTTCGAAGGGCACGGAGGCGCCACTGCGCCACAGGCGTCTGCCTGATTGCACGTCTCTCCCGACAATACCAGTTGCTGTGACGAAGCGCAACTCGACAAAACAAAAACACAAGACAAAAAGCCTAAGCACGGATACGCATACACGTACAAGATTGAACGAACGACCGGGCTCCCAGACACTACGCCCCCCCACACGTGCACACCGCAATGTAAAGAAACACACAAGCGCAACACTGCGGCACAGCCGCAACGGAGGCGCAAAGGAGCGTGCTCGCCAAAGACATGGGGTCATGACGCAGACAACTGGGGCCGGCACCGTAGCCACGGGGCGCTCGTCGCCTCCACGCGTACAGACCGAGCAGCCTGTAGCGACACAGGCGGCGTCGCCCCTGGCGACAATACCGGCTGGTTGCCGATCAAAAGGAAGGAGGCGACTCAAGACGCTTAGAGGTTGGCGTCGATCAGCTTCTTGAGCTCGTCGTCTGTTTGATGGGGAAAGAAAGGGCGCGTCAAACAAGCAGGCGTATCCAACGCAGGCGGGAAAGAAGCGATCACGGGAGAACGTGTCAGAAATGTAACCACAGAGACAAGGACTCAAGTGGATCACCGTCGTATCGCAGGTCAGATCACAGGTGACCCATACGTCGCGGTCGAGACAAGCGTTGGCCAACACGCCAGACGGCCGCAACCAAAACGTACACATAACGAGCACGAGGGCGCCACCGGCGCCACGCAGCACATTGGACAGAGCGCCCTTGAAGAAGCCGCCAAAGCCCTCGTTGGCAGCCACCTTCCGCCAGCAGTCCAGGGTGCCCGAGTAGCGCTTGTTGCCACCCGACTGCATCATCAGCCTCCGGCGGACCGTGTCGAACGGATACGAGATGACGCCCGACGCGGCCGTCACGGTCTGGGCCACCGCCCACTTGGCCAGCACGTTGGCCTTCTTCTCGTCCTCAAAGATGACGCCCTTGGCCGTGTCGTACAGGCCAAAGTAGGCACCGCGGTACACAATGATGCCCTGCACCGACACACCAAAGCCCTGGTACAGAGCGATCGGGCCGCCGCGCTTCGAGACCTTGGACAGGCAGTCAATGAGGCCCGTAAACTCACGCCCGGTGCCCTTGCCGAGATCGGCGGCCAGGCGGGTACGCGCAAAGTCGAGCGGGTACACAATGAGCAGCGACGCCGCACCAGCGGCACCACCCGACGCCACGTTGGCGGCAAAGAACTTGCCAAACTCGGCTTGCGGGTCGTACTTGGGGAACATGCTCTTGAAGGTGTCCTTGAAGGCAAAGTTGAACGCCTGGGTGGGGAAGTAGCGGATCACGTTGGCCAGGTTGCCGCGCCAGAACGAGGCGATGCCCTGCTCCGCAGCCACGCGGGTGAAGCAGTTGCCAATGCCCGAGTAGGGCTTGATCTCCCCCGACACAATGCGCGGGTTGTCATGCTGCGTCTGCAGGAGCAGCTTGACGCGCTCAATGGGCGCCACGAGCGTCTTGGAGATGCCACCGGCGGTGCCGCCGGCGGCGAGATCGGCAAAGAACTTGACGGCGTTGAACTCCTTCTTCTCCGCCGCCGCCGCGGCAACGATGCGGGGCGCAGCGACGGTGGTCACCGCCGAGCAGGCGACCGCCGGGGCGGCCACCGTGCGCTTCTGGGGGGCCCAGCGGCCATTGACGCCGAGCATCGACGACGCCGACAGGAGGGCGGCCATGCCCGCGCCCGGGGACGCCGCGCCAGCGGTGAAGGACGAGGACACCATGGTGACGGGGGGGAGGGGGAGGCGCGGCACACACTCGGTCGCGCGGATCGCGATCGAGGGTGACGGCGACGGCGACGACGGCGGGTGGGGCCGGGGGGTCGTAGGCCACAGTCTTCCGGGGGGGGAGTGGCAGTCTGAAAACAGGCTGCTGCGGCGCGCAGCGCACTTACACAGTTCCCACCAAATCGGGGCCGTGAGGGGGGGTGCCTCGAAAGGTAGGGTACTGCGGCCGTGGGAGCCCGTCGAACGCGCATTGACGGCGGGGCGGGCGATTCGAGGCGGCGCGGGCCACAGCCGAGCCTGTGGCCCGCCCCGACCGACGACGGCGGCGACGCTGCAGGAATGCAACGCAAAAGGGGGGGACAGGAGACAACGTCGAGCCACCGCCGGTTGAGCCGACCAATGGGAGCGGTTAGAAACGGGACAGATTGATCAAGGCCGTACGTTAGCCCTGCAACGCGCATCAAATCGCCGTTGAGCCATTGGCTGACAAGAGCACCATTCAACTACATGAAGGAGTACCCATGGCTGAAAGAAATGGTCAGAGTGCAGTCCGATGAATGGGATCTGTATTCAGTGTAGGGTTGCACACGACGCCCCTATTTCGGGGGCGTCAGGGGCGCGCGACGGATATGACGCCTTACTGACGCCCCATTAGGCAGCCAAAACGCCCTCACGACGCCCCAAGTAGCACCCTCAATATTCGCCATATCGTTCAAGTAGCACCCATATCGCGCTCTCATATCTCATTTTTGTGTCCAGACTGGGTGCCTGTCCCCAACCAAGGTGCACAGCCGCCACCTGCTGAATCATGTGGACCCCCCTGAAAACTTCCTCTT
>Ga0209831_1003516_pt1 | contig 12878 bp, 13 predicted proteins | sample Maine_Asex4_meta_FD_187451 | JGI IMG/M metagenome (GOLD analysis project Ga0209831, IMG submission 187451) | Marine algal microbial communities from Maine, USA - Maine_Asex4_metaG (SPAdes) (version 2) | ecosystem: Host-associated > Algae > Red algae > Unclassified | place: Maine, USA | collected...
CGCCAAAAGTAACGCCCCAAGATGACCCAACACAAAAGTGTGCAGCTTGACCACGTCTTGCAAATGTACCATCTGCGGTACCATAGGGGTTACCGACCATCATCCATCCGCGAACCGCCAGTGGAGTCGGCGACGAGCATCACTGTCCAACAAAGCTGCCGCCCTGTACTTGACACGGGCGCCGGGGTGAACATAGTGCGAACTAGTGTTCTCCCATCGAACTGGATGGCTTACGCCGAAGAGTTGACCACGCTCCCGCGCATCCGAGATGCAAACAACAATCGTCTCGTGACGAACTATGCCATACATCTGTATGTAGACACCGGAGGGGTTCGCCTTTTTGACCGATTCGTTGTTTCCGACAACTTGTCAGTCCCGTGCATCCTGGGCACGGAGTTCATTGAACATAATATTGAGGCGATCTTGCCGCGTTTGCGTAAGATCGTCTGGCAGGGACACGTGCGCTGCACGGAGGAGCTTCCTCTGCCAACGCCGATCTTGGCTTGCCTTAATGGCAATGCCTGGGACCGCCATTGGCACGACAAACCCGCAGGGTTGAGAGCCTGTAAACAGGTACGTGTCGACGGACAGCAAGAGGAGTGGATCATAGCCACATGTGACCCCCCTGGTATGGTTACCATCACACCGAACGCTCGGTTATGCCGACATAAGTCAATGGCGGTCGCCCGCGGCCTGGCCATCGTCAAGCCCGACGAACCCTTCTTAGACAAGTTATGCAACTTTGGCAAAGACCAAGTCATTGTTCGCAAGGCCTCAACCTTGGGGTTTAAAGAACCCTACCAAGGGCCTATGTTGGCCGCCGTCTTGGATGACAACAATCCAGAAGATGGAACCCATACTTCATCGGACGACGAAAGTCGTGACCCACTCGAGGACCTCGACCTCAGTGAGGCCCCAGAGTACCCGCACAAGCAGATTTGAGACATGCTCGAGACGCATTCGTCGATGTGGGAAGGAACCCTTGGCGTCATCCGTGCTACGCAGCACGCCATCGTCACTCCCCCGGACGCTCTGCCCAATCGGGCCCAACCCTACCGAACCGGGCCGTTCAAACGGCAGATCATCGCTGATCAGATCAACCAAATGTTGAAGCTCAACGTCATTGCCCATAGTCATAGTGATTTGGCAAGCCCCGTGGTAATTGTACCAAAGAAGACCGGCAAAGCCCGATTCTGTGTCGACTATCGTCGGTTAAAAAACATCACAAAGAAGGATGGTTATCTCTTGCCTCGGATGGAGGACTGCCTCGACTCCTTTGGAGATGCCCCGGTGTTCACGTCTTTCGACTGCACCGCGGGGTACTGGCAAGTGCCATTACGCAAGGAAGACCAAGAGAAGACGGCGTTCACAACGCATGGTGGTATATATCACTGGTTATCAATGCATTTCGGCTTGACGAACGCACCTGCTACCTTTCAGCGCGCGTTGGATATTATCCTCTCGGGCTTGAAGTGGCAGATATGCCTTGTCTACTTAGACGATGTCATCACCTTCTCCGCAAAACGCGGAACAACACGTCACAGACGTTGATACGGTTCTGCACCGTCTGCGCGAGGCCGGGGTTACCCTAAACTTGGAAAAGTGCACATGGTTCTCTGACGAAGTCGAGTACCTGGAACACATTGTCCGCCCCGGGCAACTGCGCGTGCATAACAAGAACGTGGATGCTCTGAAGCACGCCAAGTTCCCAACGACGAAAACCCAGCTGAGAAGCTTCTTGGGCATGTGCAACGTCTATCGACGTTTCGTCAAGGACTTTGGCAAACGAGCGAAGCCCCTGAACGCCCAGACTCGGGCCGACATCCCACAGGATCAACCACCACCGACAGACGTGGCCATCGCCGCATTCGAAGACATTCGAAAAGCACAATTGTGCCCACCGGTACTTTCCTTGCCAAAGGCCAATCGGAAGCTTGTCGTCGACGTTGACGGATGCGCCGACCAAGTTGGTTGTACACTCCTCCAGGAGGAACCGGGCGAGCTGCTTCATCCTGTCGAATATTGGTGCCCAGGACTCCCTGCTGCAGAGCAAAACTGATCCACAACGGAGCGCGAATGCCTCGGCGTCGTATGGGCTGTCCTCAAGTTGAGGCACTTCCTCGTTGGGCCACGGCTCCTCATCCGAACGGATCACCAAGCACTTAGCTGGATGTACAGCACGACTGACCGACTCAAGCGGACGCTTGATGCGATGGCGACTTCGCCTCTCCGAAAACACATTCGATATGCTTTATAAACCAGGTGCATCGCACCACTTGCCCTACTTCTTGTCGCGTGCCTCGACGGTGGCGCCGCCAGAAGATATCCATGATGATATACCTTGCCTGGCATTGGCCGAGACGGCCAACGGCTTGAGGACGGGGAGGTACATGGGTACCGACACATCAGAACCGGTGGAGTTCGAGGATGTTGTCGAAGCACAACAAACAGACGACTACTGTGTCGAGATGTCCACTCGCGTGGAGCGCGGAACGGCGAAGGCCTTCTTCCGTAACGAGCATCACGCTCTGTATCGCCGGAAGCCTTACGACAACCAATTGATTATACCAAAATCATTACGCGAACGCGTCTTGACGCTCGAGCACCACGCCACAGTGGCAGCCCATCCCGGTATGAACCGGATGTACTACACCATGCGAAAGGCATATTACTGGCCTTCGATGGTGACATACATTCACACTACCATCACCAAGTGCACAACTTGTGCCCAAAACCGCCTCGCCTTGCGGCGACACACCACGCCCTCGACGCTGTTCCCGGCTACTGAGCCTCTCACGGAGCTGTCCGTCGACATCTTTGGGCCCATCCCGGCCTCCAAGAAGGGCAATCGCTTCATTCTGGTTATCATCGACCGCTTCGCCAAGCGCACCAAGTGTGTCGCCTTACGGCGAATTACAGCCATGTCCGTGGCGTCAGCCATCATCGAAGCGTGGGTGTCGGCCTACGGGCCCCTGGACCGGATCCTATCGGACCAAGGGCCCCAGTTTATGACGATCTTCTTCATCGCTGTGATGAAAATGCTTGGCATTGAAACGGTTCGCACCACGGCGTATCATCCCCAAACGAATGGGAAAGTTGAACGGTACAACCGTACCATGGCTACTCAGCTGAGACAATACGTCGCCGACGACCCATCACGATGGGACGAGCTACTCCCGGTCATCACCATGGCATATCATAGCCAACAACATCGGTCTACGGGTATCGCTCCCTTTGAGCTCGTTATCCCAAGGCGGATCCCCAATCTCACGGTTCGCAACTTCCCCCCGGGCTCCCCGCTTACCAAAAAGGGAACGCTCAATGATGGGTCACCCCTAGCTTGCAAACGCGAGTTCATGGCCCGCCTGCGCAAGCAGATCCCCATCGTAGTCGAGGCCTTGCGTAAGACGCAACAACGTTACAAATGTAACTTCGACCATCGGGTCGCAACCCGCAATGCGGACGTCAAGATCGGCGACTACGTATACACGACCAACCGAGACCGGCAAAACAAGCTGCAAAGAAAAGGCATTGGACCCTTTGTGGTCATCGACGCAGACGCGGACGCCTCCACGTTTGTCATTGACATTGACGGCGAGGAAAAACGTGTCAGCAATGACCATGTCACCCCAGCTCCTCGTCCAACGACGAAGGACACGGTTCCACACCCCCTGCTAGATGGTCTTGACCAACCCAAGCCACCACCGGCAACAGCCGATTAGTATGTCGTTGACTAATTTCTAGGCTAACGCCAGACTGGCGACAGCTATAGCGCTGAGGTGCGCTGGTTCGACTATGAGTCGAAAAACGTCACCTGGGAACCCCTGGAGAATCCCCTACGCAACCTGGTGGTGCGATGTCTTTGGCAGAAGAAGAAGAATGTACCCGGGTACGAATGGCAAACGCGAACGCGACGAAGTCGCCGACAGGCCGGGCTCACAACCGTAGCCAACATCGTCATGGACTCCACGTGGATACCCACTATCCAACATGTCCATGTTACCGGTGACAGTGGATATCCATGCCGATGTCTCGTGGACAGATGTAAGTACAGCCGCCACAATTAAGGAAGTAATTCCTGTCGCGTGCCTTAAATCTACTCTGCCGTCCATGACGCGCAATATTGCGTATGATCCCCAACTTGCCTTGCGGCATTTTCCTCGGCTGAACCGTGTTTACGTCCCGTACATATATGTGTGGCCGAAATCCGCGCAGGCGACACTGATCGGGAGCGATCCGCTGTACCAGTGCTCCCCAACTGGTTTCTGGTACCCCCGGTACAACACTTGGACTCAGTCTTTCGACGCTTGGTGACAACCACAGAGGAAGCAACCGTGGTCATACCACAATGAACCAACACCAATTGATACACTACAGCCATACGCGCATGTTTTGAGTACGAACTGCTTTTATCAACAGATGTAAGGGATACAAATCCCACAACATGGGCCATGATGGCCTGTCACTCTCTTCATCGCTATGACGATAATCAGAAAATCTGAAAAGTGGATACAAACATGTCAAACGACAAACAATCACAAGACGAAGAAACATCAACACCTTAAAGGCGGTAGCCCCCGACATTGGCCCCTCCTCCCCGCCAGGGTCATCCGAGCTAGTCACTGAACAGTGAATCTCGCAACTCCTCCTCATCACTACGACGCGAGTAGCGACGACACGTGTGGCGAGAGCCAACGCTGGCCCCCGACTCCTGAGACACACTACGAGCACGCGTATTACGCGCCGAGGGCGGAGCCCGGCCGGACGGCTCCCCGTCAGCATGGGCGCGACGCCCCAGAACGCTCTGCGCGTTAAAGCGCGTCGGTGCCGCCACGTCCTCCGGCTGGATAGCCTTAAGATGCTGAGCAAAGCGCCCGTAGTTGGCATCGCCATCGACGGCACAAGCCACGGCCTGCCCAATGGTGGCCAAGGCCGACTCGACCCCTCGGTCGTCCGCCCGCTCCACAGCACGGCGCAAGCCAGTCACTTGGAACATCCAGGCATGCGCCTCCGCTGACACAGCCGCCCCACGGGGCGCACGAACGCGCACGTCGCGCACGCGCGCCGACCCAAACAAGGCAACCGCCGCGGAGGAAGAGGCACGCGTCGGCCAATTGGCCTCAATGGCCGCGGGCGGCGACGCCGATCGCGAACGATCGCGACGTGGCAAACGCGGGCGGTGACAACCGCCACGGTCGCCACTGACGGCATATGCCCCTCCCGGATGGGTCTGTCGACCGCGACGCCACACCCCGGGGTGACTCGAAGGAACCGGCGCCACTTGGGCGGGCGCGTTCGGGTCAGGTGCCAAGCCGAAATTCACACACGCGTGTCCATGGCAAATGCCGAACTCCTTGATCTCGTCGACCGTCACGCGCACTTGCCGCGCCTCGCCGGTGTCCCGGTCCCGACGGACCACGTCCTTGAGGACGACCCACAAGGAAACACGTCCATTGCGCTGCGCATCTTGCCATATCAGGCATGTACCACCTCGTTGTCAGGCGCCTCACGCAGTTTGGACGTGTCCAAAACGTCGAAGTGACGAAGTGTGTTCTTGTCCAAGCGGACAAAGACCTTGTCCTCCTGAAGGGTGTGAACCCAAGCCGCAATCAGATTGCAGTAGTACTCCGAGTACACAATCTGCCGGGCGGAGCTTTTCTCGTTTCGCAACGAGTCCGCCAGGTACGATACCACCACCGGGGCCGCCACCCAAAGATCGGTCTTGGGCTCCCAGTCAGGGACTGGCCGAAGTCAACGAGACAATTCAAATGACTTCGGCGCCCGGAGGAAGCTGGCTGACCACTCCGTCGGCAGCAGCCCGCGACCGCGGAAGAACCGGGTGTCCGCCGCGCGGCGATGATCGGTCGCGAACATCGGCACCAGAAAGGGGTTCGGAAACTCGCTCATTCGAGGGCTTAGATCTTCATCGACCACATCGTTCTCCTCCGCTGCCACCAGCGTAAGCTGATCCAAGTACTCCACCAACCCGGCATCGTGGCCGATCGGTACCGCAAGGTCCGTGGCCACCGGGCGCGAGACAAAGACGGCCTTAGGCCAGTTCCGCAACAGGCAGCCAAACGAGTTGGCTGCCGCCTCGAAGGTCTCGGTACCCCACACGGGAAACAACAAGGCGTTGGTGTATACAAATCGGTGGAAGGGGTGCAAGGGAACCTGGTACCGCATGACTTCGTTGCAAAACGACATGACCTCGTATATACGGCGCTGCGGCCCCTGGTTCCCAAAGAACGAGTCCCCATGGAATTTGGCCACGCGGTCACCCGCATGGGAAGGTGAGCCGTTCTCGGTCAACAGGTCGACGAAGACCGGCAGGGCCTTTAAGCGCCCATGAAGACGCCGAGTGTGCGCGCGAGCGCGGTTGCGAATGCATATCCCATGAAGACCATGTTTAGCGATGACCGGGACCCCGTCCACCACCTCGGTTGGGCCCACGTGGGCATAGAACACGCCACTGGGCCTGAACTGCCGAAGCACCTCCGGGTCTGTGGACCGCTCCACATCGGGTTCGACACCCCCCGCGGCGTGGGGCACGGGCGCCTTTCTATTTGCGTGGCCGCCGGCAACCGCCATCGCGGCCTGGTCGGCCATGCTGGTGCTTGGGTGCGAACCCTTCCTCCTCCGGTACGTCGCCGCAAGGTAAATCGCCCGCGCCGCCGGCAGTAACCGCCGCGCCGCCACGCGACCCGCACGCGCCGTCAGGCCAACCACACGCGTCCCTGGGATTGCCGCCCTTGCCGCCGTCGCCGGGCTTGCCGCCCTCGCCGCCGTCGCCGGGATTGCGGCCTTGCGCGCCGCCCGCCCCCCCAAATGCATACCCACACTCACAGGGTCCGCAACCTCGCGGTTTGCGACCTCGCGGTAGCGCACCGCCACTCAAGCTTTACCGTTAGGCCTCGACCTGTGCTTGAGCACGAAGAAACGGGATGGCCCCGTGCCGAAAAACACGGATCCGCGTCCCGGCTTTCGCCCCGTCGCCGGGGTATTCAAACCCCGACGAGGTAGGCGCCACCCGGCAACGACCACGGCCACCCAGCTTGCGCTGCCCCACGCACAATACACGGTGGTAACTGATCCCAGGGTACGTACCCCCCCCCCACTCTCGGCAACACGGACTCGCGTCCAGGCTTTCGCCTTGTCGCCGGGATAGTCAAGCCCCGACGAAGTACGCGCCACTCGGCACCGACCACGATCATCCCAGCACGTGCTGCACGACGCCCCCACACACCAACGAGTGTTAACTTCGACGCTCGTCACCCGGCGCCCGGCCGCCTGGCCCCCACTCCGACGCCTACCCGCCTGCACGGGCGCGCGTGCGCGTAAGCGTCGATCTGACCGGCAGCGCACGCTGCCCGCCACACACGCACGCGCGTGCGTGGCCGGACGGTCGCGACCGATGACGGCAAACCGCCACCTCCCCCCAATCGAGACCGGGCGGCGCGCCCCCCACGAATCCCGCCGCCCGGGTGGTTACGCCCGCGCGGGCCCGTAAGAGGCCGCGATCGCCTAATCGGGTTTCAGCATCCTCGGATCTCACCGGGACGGTTCGAATCTTGCGTTGGAGGTATGTAGCATATCTCTGCTCCCAATTGGCAATTGATCACAAGTAGCCTCGTTGACGGGCCAAAGCCCATGTATTGTGGGAATTGGCCTGTAGGACGCCCTTTGGAGCGTTACTTCCGCATTGTTCACTTTTTATTGTTTGTTTGCTTGCCTGTCTCATCTGTCTGCCGGCACTCGTTACGATCGCTTGTAATCGGACGGTCGATCGACCGGTGCCCTCGTTTGTACTAAATCACAGTGGGTCCGGGGTTGCCGTCGTGGGTACCACCCGGCTCCCCATCGGATGCCCTGCAACAAAAACTCTGTTTTCCTCGCCGTGACGGCGATAGAACCCGCTTTATTGCTTGGCTACGGTCGGTCTCAGTACACTGGTAATTGCACCAACGTTTTTAATACCACACTGTGCACTCATATGTCATTTTCTGTGTCAAGGCTGGGTGCCTCTCCCCCACCAAGGTGCTCAGCCGCCACCGGCTGAATCATGTGGGCCCCCTTTTTTTCTTTCACTTCGCAACGCCTTGCTGATGCCCTTTTTAGTTGGGGCGGTAGGGGTGCACGACGCCCAAATGCCGTTCTGGTGACGCCCTTAACTACGCGCCCTTAACTACGCCCTGGGCGTCCTGAGCAAATCTAATCTGCACACTCTGTTGTATGGACAGAGAAACTGAACATTGAAATTCAAAGTACCGCTCGTACAGCCCACTGTACCGGTCAGGATGGTCAAAACCGGTGTGTCCAGCAGAAAAACGCGGCTGCCCTGGTCCGGTTGGTCAAAATAAGGGTTGGGAAGAGCGCCTCGGGCGCTATTGAGGGGCGTTGTTAAGGCGCTGTTAGGGAGCTGTTAACGCCGCGCGCCCCTTGACCCCGAGGCGCCGATAGGGCGCGCATAGAGCATGGATAATTCCACTATTTCGAGTTCATGATTTCCTGGTGCCCAGCACGCAGCTCCAGGTGATGGAGGTGGGAGTGGAAATCGTTTTCAAGGGGCCACAGCCTCTTCACGGGATCTGATGGGGGACGGGGGTGCCAACCACTATCGTCGCGTTTCGCAGCGCAAGGTCGTGGGGCTGCGTGACGTTTTTGACGTGGTGTGGTACCTTGCGGCAGCAGAGCGCCTGTACTGTGAAGGGTGATGTTGTAGGCGTGGTGGTGGTTGGGATTGATGGTGACGGAAACAATGACTGACAGAGACTCGGCAGTAGCGACCCTACAGGTGTATCTCACGATTTATGACGAATAGAAAAATCGTTGATGAGGACTGTGTATTGCACCATCGGCCACGAAACTTTCCCATGTAATAGGATAGTGGTTCGACGTTGCCTCCACAAAAAAAGGCGCTATGAATCTCGAGTACCCGGGAGCTAGCTGTCTCTGAGTGTCGTTTGTGATGCGCTGGACCCGATTGCGGCGCTCTTATCTCGTGACGCAAAGCAGAACTGACAGATATCGGCTTACACTTGGAGTATGCAGGGGCCTGGCGGGCCCACTGAATCAGCTGGAAGGCCGCCTACTAAATTTAGGATCGAACCGGGACACACTTGCAAGAATCGGTCCCCAGCCGGAGAGCAGCGCTTCACTTTTTTGGTGACCTCCTGGCGCTTCAGAAGTGCATGTTTTTGACAACCAACTGGATGGAAGGCTTTCTATGGTCAATTGCGACTCCTCTGACCATCACGTGCACGATTTACCGTTGAAACGCATACGGTAGAGGATCGAGGGCGCCGAAAGTGCCCCTTTCTTTCATGCCTATGTTTTTTGCACGCGCTGTAAGTCGTCCAAAGACACTTGGAAGATAGCATCTAACGATGCACTCTTGTTGCTCTTTAGTCACTTTTCCTGTCTGTGTTTTTTTTTCGCCAATACAGTGCGCCCTTGGCGGCTTCGTCCCAGCCTGAAGTCGCGTCGCCGCCATCCGTCATATTGCGTGAGATGCACCTCTACAGCCGTTCTCCGAAAAATCCCGCACTCCAGCTGTTACAAAACAATTTCAAATCGGCCTCTGCGGGGTCGTAGAGTCCGATTTGAATCTCTTTTGCAACTGTTGGAGTACGGGAGTTTTGGGAGAACGGCTGTAGTCTGCCATCATCAAATTGACATTTCGATCAACTGGGGCTGCGATTACAAAAGAATCACGGAACCATAGGGTGCTACCTGTAAAACCCAGTCTTCATGGGTGCTACCTCGAGCGTTTAGGGGGCGTCGCTCGCCTTCCAAAGGGCGCTGTTACAGATGTAGGGCGCAATTTGGGCGTGGTGACGCCCCACTAATGCGAATCTTAGTCAAAACCGGTGTGTGCGTCGCTGCCGCCACCCCTGCAGCCCCGTCTATTTTCATCCGTGGTGGGCGGCGGCGGCGCAGTGCCCGCTGTCGAGAGAGGCGGAGTGCGCACGGCCGTATCCACCGCTGGCGTTGCACATCCACGCACACGCTCAAGGCTGTCCGGCGAGCACGACACCTGTTGAGTTTCAGAGCAACCCCGACAAGACAAACAACAAAAGGAGGGCACTGCGCGTCTCCGTGGCCACCATCTGCGGCGCTCTGCCAGAGCGCGCGCCTCCCCTCCCACACTCGCCGTACAGCTTGCAGCGCTCCTCGGGGCGGTACACGCTGCCCAGCGGGCACTGGAAGGCCGCCGCGAACGCTGGCGAGTGGCTCATCGACCGGAGCACCCGCGGCCGCCCAATGGCGTGGAAGTCGTTGGCGAGGTACGTGCGGAGGTTGGCGTCGGTGCGCTTGATGCACCACACCAGCGCGGCGCAGACAAAGTAAAGCTGCTCGTCGGTGAAAACGGCGGCGAGCGGCGGGTTGGCGGGCCCCACCCCTCGCGACGTGAGGTGCCCTGCGATCGCCGAGCGTAGCCTGTCGAGGCCGACGCGTAGGCTAAACGCGTCGGCGATGTTCTCATTGAGCGTCATGGCGCCGTCGGCAAAGACGGGGGGCACGCCAGCCGCGTCCAACTCGGTAACGCGGTAGCGGCTGTACTGGGCGACAATGCACGCCGCGCGCTCGACGGCAACGGCCAAGAACGCGATGGAGAGCCACTCGCGGCTGGCGCCAGCCACGTCAAAGTTGATCCCCCCCGTATCATACGAGTGGCCAAACTCGTGGGCGGTGAAGAAGCCGGCGGCCCCGTACGTGAGCGCCACGGGCACGTAGAAGGCGTCGGGGGGAAGCAGCGGATACTGCGTCATGGCCGTCAAAAAGGCGATCGAGTTGTCGGCCTGCCGATTCTGCGCGTTGGTCCGGTACGGCCGCACGTCCCACCGCGCCGCGGCGGCGGGGGAGGTGAGCGGCGCGACGCGCCGGCGCTACGCCTACGCGGCCACCGACGCCACGTTGGCGGCATACGCGGTGGCACCGCCGCCGCGGATGACCACATCCGTGCACGCGTCGTAGACGGGGTCGGTGCAAATAAAAAAGGTGGTCGCGGCCAGCTTGGCACGCGCCTCGGCCCTGGACGGCTCGTCCAGCCAGGGGGTGTCTTTGAGCATCGCCGCCACCGCCCCTTGCATGTCGCCGAGGATGGCGACGATTTGGGCAGTGGCCGCAGCGGTCCCAAACCGCCGCTTGTACGTCAGTGCCAAGTCGTCGCGGAGTCCCTCGCGCACCCGCACGTAGTACCGCTCCCGCATTAACGCCCGCGTCGCGTAAGCAGCGGGCGTGGCGACGCGCGTAAAGGTTGCCACGCCACAAATAGCGCCGGGCCGAGCAAATCGGTGCGCGCCGCGTGCAGGGCGAGGGCGTAAGCGAGGTATGCGGGCAGTCCAGCCACCCACGTGTGGTCAGCAAAGTGGGCTCGAAGCGCCACTCAGTACGAGGTGGTCGTGAAGCGGACATCCCCACCGGGGAAAGTTGCGGGGAGCTCCCCAAAGTAGATTGTTAAGATTGGCTCTGCCGCAATCGGAACGTCACCAACGTCATTCCCAATGGCGGTGGTGAGGAGGGACTTTCCCACGCGCAGGGCGGCTTCCACGGCGGCGTCAATGGATTTCGGACGGCAACAACCCGAGACGAATCCTCCCTTACAAGCAGCTGCCAGCATGGTGCGTGCGAGTCGTCTCCGCGCGTGGGCCACTGCCTTTCCCCCCTCCGCCGCCTGCTCGGCGGTCAGCGGAAGCTCGGGTGATGCCAGGATGAGCTGTTGTTTGGCCCCACCAGCCATCACCTCGGGCGCACGCGCGACGACCAGATCGGGTCGCCGCCCATCCCCGACGCGTCAAGGCGCGCGAGCGCCTTGACAACTGTCACGTTGGTCACACCCTCGGTTGCAGATGAAACAGGGGCCAACAGCCGCTCGCCCCCCCGCAGCGGGTTGGTCTTTGGGGCGGTCCGTGACGCTGCGACGCACGAGGCGAACCAGTCGCCCGCGCGGCTCTTGGACATCTCCCCCCCGCGCTCGAGGGCGGCGGAGAGGAAAGTGCATACATGCGGTCCATACGGGCGGCCGCGCCCGTCGTGGTTTCGGCGGCCATAACGATCGCCGCAGCGGCGGCGGCGACCAGCACGCGGTGGAAGGACGCCATGAATGGCGACGTCGGGTGCACCCTTGTGGGCGTCCGGGTGGGGGGGTGGCACCAGCTTGTCAGGTGGTGACAGCAGCATATCGGGTGGGGTGGCGGCACCAGCTTATTGGGTGGGGTGGCGGCACCAGTTGATTGTTGATTCCAGCCGGCGCCTGTAGCTGTTCTAAGCACAACCACGCCGGTTCGTCGTCTGGCCGAAGTGACCTCTTGATCAGCTCGGTCCGCGAAGGAACTGCCCCGGAAATCGACACACAGCCCAGCCTTCCCCCAACGGGAGGAGAGGATCACGGCAAAGCCCAGGGGGGAATCGTAGTCCAAAGCACAGTTAGTTTTATCAAACGGCGACGGGGACGGCATCCCCACTCTCAATAAACCCCTCCCAAACCCGAACGTCGGTGGCCAAAGTAGCCACCCCAAATGCGCCAGACCGATAAATCCCTCCAAAGCGAAAAGTTCAAACAAGTTGTAGGGGGGCTGGGAAAACCACTGGGGAAAAGCCCCGCCTCCGACCGAATCCAATCTCCCCGAGATCTGGACAGGTCATTCCCTTGCTGGCCCGGATCGTGATATTTTGGGGCGGCCTCCGGAGGTGTGCTGGCCACAGCTGAGGGGCCACGCTTCTTCCAACTGGGGACCCCCGACCGCCACACAGTCCCTTCGTCGCGTGACGTGGCGTCCCTGCCCGTCCTGCGACGACCCCTAAGGAGGGGGTTCCGGCCCGGCCCCCTGGCCTGACGCCGGCCACAACCGCCACCCCCCCCCCCCCCCCCCCCCCCC
>Ga0209831_1003519_pt1 | contig 12871 bp, 11 predicted proteins | sample Maine_Asex4_meta_FD_187451 | JGI IMG/M metagenome (GOLD analysis project Ga0209831, IMG submission 187451) | Marine algal microbial communities from Maine, USA - Maine_Asex4_metaG (SPAdes) (version 2) | ecosystem: Host-associated > Algae > Red algae > Unclassified | place: Maine, USA | collected...
TCATACGTTATATCTTATTAAAAAAAATGAAAATGAGCTTTGAAGAAGAAATTATAGAACTATCAAAACAAATTGAAAACGGAGGTCAAGCAATTACAACTGCGATGATCAATAAGTATAAAGAACAGCTTTATAGATATACTAGAATAAATTATAGACAAGCTGCATTTTTAAAACTCCTAAATGACAAATGGGAAGGAAATCTTTGGCCCAAATTAAAAAATAATGTAGAATTAGAATATAGCAATTATTTTGATGATGGACATATTCTTAGAGGTGTCACTTTACAGGGTATTGAAATCCCAAAAGAAGGCACTGAACAATGGGAATTAAACTTTGAAGAAGAATCTGAAGATCCACTTGTCCATGTCTACATGAAAGGCTGGGATTTTGATTATACGGCACTAACTGGTTGAGAAAGCAAGGCACACATGGAATCAAATGAAATTATCGAACAATTAAATAACCTAGATTTATCTCTTGCTACAGAAGAAGATGTAATAAGTATAATACATCAATATGGCAGAGCGGGTGCTATAATTACCAAATTGCATGAAACTAAAACCGTTGATTCAACGCCTCATCTTTTTGTAAGAGCCACAAACTATGATCCTAAGAAAGAGAAAATTTCCTCAACTGATAGACTAAGGTATCCTCCAATAGAATACAATACTCAGTACCAACGAGCAAGTACACCAGACAAGCCAATGTTTTATGGAGTAGTTCACAAAAGTGCTGGGCAACCCGATGTTAACTCTGCAATAAGAACTTGTCTTTTAGAGACAATATCTGACTATGATGAGCTTTTAAATAGTGGATCTAGAGTAGCTATAAGTCTAAGGTACAATATAAGTGAATTGAATTTATATTCAGTGTTTGGTTGGAAAGAGTTTCAATCACGAAATCCGAAAATGAGAGATATTAATCAATCTTTTATGGAAGCACTGAAACATACCGAACCTGAATCTCTGAAAAACACAGAACATCTATTAAATTATCTTGCTGAAAGGTTCTATATTCCAGTGGGTGAGAATGCTGATTTGTACAAACCCTCAGCTACCCTAACTCAATATCTTTTAGAAAAAATGATGCCTTATGGAATAGATGGAATTATCTTCCCAAGCACAAAAGTTGATGGACAAGAACTTAATGTTGCTATAAATCCAATAACGAGTGATGAGAAATTAGTTGTAACGAAAGTGCTGGATTGTGAATACAAACCTAACAGAATAGTTGAAATTCAACACAGGGCAAATATCCAATATGGAAGTAAAGAAGTTAATTTCTCTGAAGAGGTAAAAATTGAAATTGACTTAAAATAAAGCAACAAGATATAACAAGTGATATGAGATCAGACTTGCTATCGCTGCGTCCGCTCCATATCACAGAACCGTTATCGCCAAGCAAATAAATGGACGAAAAGAAAATCATAGAATCAGGATATTTACCAAAAGAGTTGCCGCCAGGTTATCTATCTAAAGATTTAGCTGTAAAACTAGAAGATGTTAAAGGTCGATGGCAAACATTTTATGATGCAGAAAATACAAAGACCCAAGAAGAAAGTCGAGCAGATTTTAACGCGAGAAAAAAGGAATTTAGTAAAAAGTATGGTTCATCTAAATGCTGGGTATACTCTATATCTAAAGGTATATATTCAAGAAGGCCTTTAGGGATTCCGAATCCAAAGCACTTTCTTAAAGTAGTTGAACTAATATGTTCGAAATGGGATGACTATCAAGCCATATTCACAAGTTCGAAATTCAGCACAAGTTATCCAATAGAAGAAACCAGAGTAGGTAAAAGGTCAGTGAGAACTTTCAGCAAGAGAGTTGCAGATTTAAGAGACAAAGTATTGGAAAGGTCAGTGAGTAAATTTTTTCAAGTCAAGCTCGATATTTCAAAATACTACCCTACAATTTATACACATGTAATTCCTTGGAGCTTTTTAGGCAAAGAAGTGTCCAAGAACTACTTTAAAAAATCAAGAACAGAAATTGATGCCGAAATCGCTGCAGGTAATATAAATGCATTATTATATGTGTATGCAAACAAATTGGGTACTGCAGTTCGTAATTGTCAAGACAAGCAATCCGTAGGTATTCCGATTGGGCCAGATACTTCACATATAATATCAGAGCTGGTTGCATGCAAAATTGATGAAGAGTTTAATTCTAAGTTTGAAACTCTTGGTTTTGAAGGATGTAGATACTTTGATGATTACTACATATTTGCTGATTCACTGGATCAAGCTGATGCAATAAAAGGACTTCAGAAAATTCTAAACAAATATCAACTTGAATTAAATGACAAAAAAATAGAAGTAAAATCATTTCCATTTGCTTTCGAAAACGAATGGGTAACTGATTTACATAGATTTGAATTTAAAGAAACCAATTTCACAATAGGCCTTAAACATTACTTTAGTTCAATATGGAGCATCGCTGAAAATAATAAATCACGAACCGATTGGGTATTTAAATACTCTCTTAGAAGATTTGAATTTGTATAAGTAAAAGTTCCTAAAAAGAGTTGGAAGATATTTGAAAATCTTTTGTTTAAAACTACATTGATACAACCAAGTATTCTTGATATAACAACAAGAATTTGTTTGACATATAAAAAGTATATAGATGAAGAAAGCAAAGAGAAATTAAAAGTTTTAGTTGAGAAAGTTATTATAACACAAACACAGGTCAATCACAATTTTGAAGTTGCTTGGGCTCTATGGTTGGCAAAAACGTTTGAATTAGAGATTGAAGAAGAGATCGCTAAACTGGTACTCAAAACAAAAGACCCGACTTCAATTCTAATCCTTTTATGCTTAGATAAAGTTCATTCATTAGTAAAAGGAGTTACTGATTATTCTGAAATTGAAGATGAATTGGTTGATGATGTATTATTTTCAGAATATTGGGTTTTAGCATATCAAGCGGTAAGAAATAATTGGTTGACTTCCTCAGAACCCGATTTAATAGATAATAATGAATTCTTCAAAATTCTAAATGACTTAGATATAGATTTCTTCGATTGCTCATTACAATTGAAAGTATATAAAGAAATAGCACCAGAAGATGAAGGAGAATCATATTCAGAACAAATTGATAATCCTCTTGGTGAAGATGGCGACATTCCAAGTAATACAGATGGAAGTGAGGCAGTTGGAAATGGAGACCAAATTGCAGTTGAAGAAGATGCAATTGAACAAACTGAATTAGTCACACCAGAAGAGAATGATAATTTAGAATTTATGGATATATCACCTTTCACCTAAAAGAGCCATGCGAAAACAAGGTGTGACCACATCATAGACTATCGCCTACGCTGGGTAAAGCCACTCCGTTATGGCTCATGTAAAATTAACGTCCAACTATAAGTCTGATCATTACTACTCTTACTTCCAGACTCTACCGTAATTAAATAACTTAGACGAATCTAAATACCTGACTGTGCAATCCTGGACCTCACATCGAGTTATTAGGTGACATAAAGAATCTAAACGAGCTTGCAAATCAACAAAATGAGAAGGCACAGAACGAACAACCAACTGAATTTCATACATTTAGAGAATAGGTGATAAACATATGGGGTTTCAAAGTCAGGGATTTGGCACCATTAAGCTCAAAAAATCGTTATATTAGTAACTAAATAGATGGTTATGTCAACAATAGAACTAAAAAACAAGCTCAAGGAAAAAATAGAATCTCTTGACGAGGATTATCTCCTTGAATACCTTATGAACATTATAGAGACTGAAACTTCTAATGTAGCTTTTGAAATACCCGAGTCACATAAAAAGAGCATAGACAAAGGACTTGCTCAAATTAAGGCTGGAAATGCTTGCACCAATGAAGAAGTTATGAAAAGAGTGCGTCAATGGAGCGAGAAATAATTTGGTCACCAGAAGCACTTGAACTATTAGAAGGCATTTTAACATATTGGGAAGAACGGAATGGATCAAAAAAATACTCGCTTAAACTAAATAAGTACTTCCAAGATGTACTTAGACAAGTCAGCAAATATCCAGAATCTGGCAGAGTAACTAAATATCAGAATGTTAATTATCGAATTGTAAAAGACTACTTTATCTATTACACATATAATGATAAAACAATAGAGGTCCTTTCCTTATGTGACATGAGAAGAGATCCAGATTATATCAAATCCTTACTAGACATTTGAAACACAAGCCATAACAATAGATACCACAGCATATCTCTCCTTCCTTTAGATTTGTAATTGATTATTTATAATCACATTACTATTATTACTATATGTATTTTCTTTTTGCTTCTTTTTCTTTTGTGGAATTCACATTCTTATGTTGATAAAGTAGTGGAGGAGAACTAAGCTCCTTCGAAAGGATAATACCTTATGCGACGATTCAGTCCTCCACTACCATTTAAAGATTGAGCACCATGTAGAAATTTAGGTGATCGGACCTATTAAAGGTAATAGTGTTAATCTTCATTAACTAAATCATTAAGCTATGTGTAATTAATTATTCATTTTTTATCGGTGCAGATATATCTAAATCTGTCATTGATGTTTCTTATCGTTTTGAGGGTAAAGTAATTTACCTTGGACAATTTCCTAATAAACAAAAGGGCTTTACAAAAGTGGTCAACAAGCTTTTTAAAATTTCAGTAGTTGATACTGCGCAGTGGTTTGTGTGCTTTGAGAATACAGGAGTATACTCTAAGCCATTACTATAATTCCTCTCAAGTATATCAATACCTTGTAAAGAGGAAAGTGCCTTAAAAATATCAAGATCATTAGGTAATCATAGGGGGTCAGCTTGCGCCATTCGGGGGGTTGGCAAATAGGCGCCATTATACATTACCTCATACAAAGGTCCAACTGAAATATATGTGTTTTGAAAAATCCCCATACATTCCTTTGTGTTATCTCTAAGCCAGAAAGAAATCACATTAACATAGTAGCCAAGGCAATTTGCAGAATTTACCAATTTTTGGTAAATTTGTATCAAGTTTTAGAATATGAAAAATACATCTATATCCCTCGGGAGCTATTTCGACCAATTTGTAAGTAGTCAAGTTTCGGCTGGACGCTATAAAAACGTCAGCGAAGTTATCAGGGCTGGACTGAGAATGTTGGAGAATGAGGAAAGTAAAGCAATTGCATTAAGAAATGCTATACAGATAGGATTGAATAGTCCGTTAGTTGAGGATTTTGACTTTGATGAAAATCTAAAAAGACTAAAAGCAGAAAAAAGAAAGAATGTCTAAAGTTATACTTAGACAAGAAGCCATAGATGACTTAAATAATATTTGGGACTATACTTTCGAAAAATGGTCTGAAAAGCAAGCTGATAAATATTATGCAATAATTAAAATGGCTTGTAATTGGATTGGGGAGAACCCTGATATTGGTAAAGAATATAAAGGAATAAGCAGAAATCTACTCGGACTGAAATCTGAAAAGCATATAATTTTTTATCAGCAGATTTCGAGTGATAGAATTGAAATCATAAGAATTTTGCACGAAAGAATGGATTTGAAAAATAGATTAACCGAATAGTATAAACATTCGAAAAGCTGACTAAATAATGTCTGATTTTAGCTTTCTTATCATACAATTATAGCAAACTCAAAAAAACCAAGAGATAATCGAGTAGACGGTCCCACCAGCGATAACTGATGGGATGCGCCTCTCACACCACCCTAACCACTCGACTACGCTTAGGGCAGGCAGTACGGGTCTTCCCGATGATGATTATCGGGACAGTCTGTATACGGCGGTTAATCTATTCAAAGTTTGACTTTAGGGTAATTATCTATCATAGACATATAGCCTATTCTCCGAAGTCTGGATACCGTGATTGTCGTTCCGAGTATAAGGCTTTGAGCTATTGCCCATTCTCCCCATTCTTTATCTACTCCACGAGTATGCTTGACCTTGTTTGATGCCAAGCCTAATAAGATTCTTGCACTATACTCCTCCTTAAGTAACGCCTTACATAAAACTGCTAACGGTATGATAATAGCACCCGCTATAAAACAACTCATCTGTATATTGCTAAAGAAATCGGGGCTAACCTTATTTCTTTTATTCAAATATACTCGTCCGCTAGTCAATCGTCACCTTGATATTACATGTAGCTACATAATCAATCTGCACTCTTGGAAAATATTCTTATCTTAAAGTCTAAATAACAACAAAGCGTTACCTCACTCAAAGATCCAACTGAAATGTACGTGTATTAAAGAACCACATATATTCCTTTGCGTTAGGCTCAACCAATGGAAAGATGAAGTACTTGACAATTATAGCTTTAGTCCTTTTTCAACTGTCGAATTGTATTGGGCAAATAAAAATTTCATCGAAAGTTATTCCTTGGAAGACTTTAAATAATTTGGACAGTTTAAAAGTAATTCTCCAAACACCAAACAATGAGATATTCAGATCCACGTTTTCTGTCGATCAATTTAACCATATAGACGGCGAATATCCAAGAACGATCTTTGAATTTAACTTAGATGAATCGATACGTAATTTAAGATTTGAAGTTAGCTACAAATACAAAGCAAATTCAAGAGGTGCATCTGATCAATTCTCGAACATCGAAGTAATAAATGTTCTTATCAACAATAGAGAAGAAAGAATAGAGTTGGAGATACATTTTCAAAAGTATTACGACGATGAATTTAACCTAACATCTAAGGAAAGAATAGTTAGATTAGTTGCAAAGAAAATATATCATTTACCGAAGGAAATTAAACTGATCAGAAACTGGGAGCCTTTTGTATCCATCCATCCAAAATACTTCATACAGAACAACAGCTCCTTTAAATTGTATGGTGTTTCTGGTGATGGTAAATTTGAAGGAGAACTATTTCGAATGTACAGCGATTCAATTCTGCAAGTTTATACTGGTGGATATGACTATTCGCAAAAACCAAGCAAGCAATTGTATAGAGACAATTATGTAGTAAGTTCTATTCGTGATCACCGTGAAATAGACAACAGGTTTAGAATTAAAGAAAGTGGCAACTACATTTATAGAGTTTATTTAGGATTTTATCCATATGAACATGATAAGAGATATGGAGGTACTACCACTTATTCCGTAACTCAAAAGAACTGTCCAAGCCAACATAAAAAACACTAAATTTACGAATATTTTGAACTTACAGATAAATTTGAGATAAAGTAAATGCAGTGGTTCACGAGTGATATGAGATCAGAATTGATGTCTCTGACTCCGCTCCATATCACAGATCCGCTTAAAAGAATGGAGAAACAGAAATTGACGACGTAATGCTAACAAGATACTTTTGTTATCTATTAGCTCAAACGGAGACCCAAGAAAAAAACATTCATACTTGCACACATGCAGACTTACAGACCGTTACATCTTCAGGCATTAACGCCTCAAACCTCAATACCTATTTTCAAACCTTAGGCGGAACAGTATCTTCTACATTGTGCTTGACCCAGTGTATACATTCAGAGAAATCTTTGAAAATATGTTCTTTAGGAATAAGATCTGGAATGATATCTATTCTTTCCATCATATACTCAGGTTGCTGTATTAATCCGACCAGCAGAACTTGCTTACCCTTTCGTACTAGATCTACTAATATGTCTTCCATGGCATACAGTCCTGATTGATCTAAGTAAGTCATCTTATCACAACGGATGATTATAGCGGATGCCGTATCCGGTATCTGACTCACCAGTGATTGGAACTCACTAGTAGAACCAAAAAATAACGGACCGTTAACATGCTTTATGAATACCTCCTCGCTTAATTCGATAGGAAAACTTAATTCATCTACCCAAGTTTCTTCATCTTTAAGGGAGGTAATTTTTGACGTGGCAGAAGTGATGTCACCTATCTTCTTCATAAACATTAATGAAGCGATCACTAAACCTATACCTACAGCATATACTAAATTCCAAACAGAAGATAAGACTAATACGATAAGCATAATGATGACCTCTGGCTTAGGCATATATGGAATGGCTTTGAGGCCTTTGTAATCCATTACGCCGATACCTACAGTTATAAGAATACCTGCTAATACAGCTGCTGGTATACGTGACGCGGTAGGACCTAACAGAAGAAGAATCAACAGCAACAACAAGGCTGCGACTATACCTGATAATCTTGTCTTACCACCTGCATTAATATTAACTACAGTTCGTATCGTTGCCCCTGCTCCTGGTATACCACCGAATATGGCAGCCACACTATTACCTATACCTTGACCGATAAGTTCTTTATTAGGCTTGTGTTTCGTCTTAGTCATATTATCTGCGACCACTGATGTCAGTAAGGAATCTATAGCTCCCAAGAGTGCCAATGTCAAAGCTGTGAATACATATGGCGCAATATATGATAATTTGAAATCTGTAATTATTCCAAGATTAGCAATAGGTAGTCCGCTCGGAATCTCCTCTATAGGTCTATAATCGAGACTAAACCCAATGGCTATACCTGACATGACAAATAATGCGATTAAGGTACTTGGGACAGCTTTAGTTATTCGCTTAAATCCATATATGATAAAAATAGTCCCAAGAGCCAATAGTAATTCTAACCAATCTATACTTTTAAATGCTCGAGGCATCACTCTCAGTGCTCCTATTACCCCTGAGGCATTGGATCCAGCAAGTGTCTTAGACTCTTTACTGATTTGCTCTTGTGTTATAAGTTCAGCTCTACGGATGGTTTCCTTAAAGTCTTCTAATACCAGCAATCCTTCACCAGCTTCTTCCTTTAGAATGTTGTCTAATATAATTTCCTCTGCCTGTGGTTTGAATTGGCTGACAAACTCTATATCTTCTTTTGGGTAATAACCGATAGATGGTAATATCTGAGTGACCAATATAATAACACCAATTGCTGTCATGAAACCAGAGACAACAGGGTAGGGTATATATCTAATATATTTTCCGATACCCAACATTCCTAAGACAATCTGCATGAGACCAGCTAATAAGAATACAGTAAGTATATAAGGCAAAGCTTTAGATACTTCTCCATCAAAACTGGCTACAATGCCTGCTATGACTACCATGCTGACTGCTGTCATAGGCGCAGTCGGACCTGATATCTGAGTATCTGTGCCACCGAATAAGGCTGAAAAAAAACCTATGAATATGGCTCCATACAGTCCAGCACTCGGGCCTAAGCCAGAACTGACACCAAATGCTAAGGCCAAAGGCAGTGCAACTATACCCGCAGTGATTCCACCAAGAAGGTCTCCTTTTAGATGTTTAAAGTTAAAGCCGAAATCTAATTTCAATTTAGTATTATTTTAATTTAGGACTTCCATAAAGGTGAATTAATAATTGCTAACCCATCTAGGGTAACCTTTTGTATTCAAACCGTTACTTAATGTTATATGAAGCTGTTCTTATGTCTGTTGCATATTAGGAATGTCCGAAGTGGAGAATTCATATAATTCATTTGCCTCTTTTTCTTTAAATTCTTGTACCAGCTTTAGGGCATCAGGTACAACATCACTACACATCGTAATCAGTGATCCTGGTGTTGCATTTTTTATAGCATAAGTAATCGCTTCCTTTTCAGTCTTACATAATTTTACCTTCTTATTAGGATCGTGAGAACTTATACCTTCTTGCAGCAGTGCAATAAGCTTCTCTTCTGTCTGTCCTCTGAGGTGCTTGTCCTGTCTGATGATTATCTCGTCAAACATCTCAGAAGCCTGATGTCCCATAGCGATGTTATCTTCATCTCTACGATCTCCTATACCTGCGATGATGCCGACTTTTGGTTTGCCCTCCAGATTTTCTATGAATTTGTGTAAGGCGGACATTCCCGCTGCGTTATGGGCATAATCCAGAAGAACATTAAAGTTCTTAAATCTAAACAAGTTAAGTCGACCCGGCGTCTGAGAAGGTGATGGTATGAATGATTCTAAGGCCATTTTAATATCTCTCAAATCAAAACCTCTAACATAACCTGTCAGTACTGCGGGGAGAACATTCTGAATCATGAATCTGGCCTTTCCACCAAAAGTCAACGGAACATTAACAGCATTGACCACTCTCATTTTCCAATTACCCTTACATATCGTGATGAATCCATTTTCGTAGATCGCGGAAAGTCCATTTCTTGCGGAATGGGCTTTGATTCTTTCATTGTCTTCATCCATTGAGAATAGTGCCACATTGCAATTGACATTTTTACGCATATTATAGACAAGTTCATCATCAGCATTTAGAATTGCATAACCATCAGGTAACACTGTTTCTGGTACGACACCTTTTAGTCTGGCCATTTGCTCTACCGTATTGACACCTCTTAGGCCTAAGTGATCTGGAGCAATATTCGTGACGACAGCAACATCACAGTTATGGAATCCCAGTCCAGCCCTCAGCATACCACCACGTGCTGATTCGAGTACTGCAAAATCTATTGTAGGATCTTTAATAACAAATTCTGCACTTCCAGGACCGGTGCAATCTCCTCTTTCTAACATATGGTTTTGGATATATATGCCGTCAGAAGTTGTATATCCTACTTTGTAGCCCATCATTTTTACCATATGCGCTATAAGCCTGGTAGTCGTAGTCTTACCATTGGTACCAGTTACGGCTACGATGGGTATACGAGAAGTAGATCCTGAAGGGAACAGCATGTCTACGACATGAGAAGCTACATTACGAGGCAGCCCCTCAGTAGGCGCTAAGTGCATTCTAAATCCTGGTCCAGCATTCACTTCTAACACGGCTCCACCTGTCTGACTTAACGGTTTGGATACATCAGAAGTCATTAGATCTATTCCGCATATGTCTAATCCTATGACACGTGATATTCTTTCTGCCATAAATATATTCTCTGGATGCACGATATCGGTGACATCAGTGGCAGTTCCACCTGTGCTTAGGTTAGCGGTATCTTTTAGATTTAGAATTTTACCCACTGGTAAGACACTTTCTAATGTCAGTTCATTATCCTTTAAGATATTTTCTGTCATTTCATTGACAGTGATCATGGTTAGTACTTTCTCATGTCCATAGCCTCTCCTTGGATCTTCGTTGACTTTGTCTATGAGTTCTTGTATTGTCGATTTTCCATCACCAGTTACATGTGCTGGTGTACGCTTAGCAGCGGCTACTAACTTATAATTGATGACTAATAATCTATAATCATCTCCTGTTATATATTTTTCTATGATAACACTCCTAGATATTTTCTTTGCTGCATTAAAACCTTCCACTGCATCTTCCCAATTATTAATATTAATCGTAATTCCTCTTCCATGATTTCCATTAATGGGTTTTATCACTACAGGATATCCGATGTACTCGATGGCATCTTCTAAGCCTCTCTCAGATCTGACAATTTCTCCCTTCGGTACAGCAATATTAGCTTGCTCTAATAGATGCTTAGTATCTTCCTTGTCACAAGCGACCTCTACACCGATACTACTGGTGTCACTGGTTACTGTAGCTTGGATTCTTTTCTGATTGATACCATAACCTAATTGACATAATGAGTACTTATTAAGTCTTAGCCAAGGGATACCTCTGCTGATTGCTTCTTCTATTATAGAACCAGTGCTGGGGCCTAATCTCTCTCGCTCCCTGATCTCTCTGAGTTCTTGTATATCTTCTTCCAGATTGTACTCCGTGCCTTCTGTTAGTGCTTCTGCTATTCGGACAGAAGCCTTAGCAGCATACTTTCCAGCTCTTTCCTCTAAGTAGGCAAATACCACACTGTATACACCTTCTTCTCCAAAACCCCTAGTTCTACCGAAGCCTACTTCCATGCCTGCAAGACTCTGTATTTCCAGGGCGATATGCTCTATGACATGACCCATCCATGTGCCCTCTACCACTCTCTCAAAGAAACCTCCTGGTGATCCTACGGAGCATCTGTGCTCATACATACCTGGAAACATTTCCTTAAGCCTCTCATAGAAGCCATCTATCTTATTAGTCGGCATCTGTTCATATTCTTCCAGATCCAAAGTCATCACAATTAACTTATGCCTTCTAATCGACCAATAATTGGGGCCTCGCATTGCTCTTATTTCTCTTATATTCATAGGTAGGTTTTTAGATTTGTACAGTAGAAAATTTTGGTAGATACTAAATATAAAAATTAGGAGTGTATTATCTTCAATTAAGGCTTATTTTTGCAAGAATTTTATTTTTCACGAATAATTTTAGATGTCAATTAAAGGATTACTAATACCTATAGGAGGTAATGAGGATAAGGGTTCACATGATGATGAGACGCATACATTAGATTATGTGCATGATGGGATACTCAGTAGAGTTGTCAGAGAAAGTGGCGGTCACGATGCCCATATAATAGTCGTAACAACGGCTTCTCAGATTCCATTAGAAGTGGCAAAGAGATACATAGAGGCTTTTGAGAGATTGGGATGTAATAATATGGAGGTTATAGATTTTAGAATAAGAGAAGACGTCGATAATAGTGAGACCATCAGGAAATTTAGCAAAGCAGATTGTGTAATGTTTTCTGGAGGTGATCAGTCTCGTATTGTAAATGTGATAGGTGGTTCCACCATACATGATATATTAATCAAAAGATTTAAGAATGAGAGATTTGTTATAGCTGGCACGAGTGCTGGAGCTATGGCTATGTCTCAAGAGATGATATCAGGCGGCAGTAGTACTGATTCTCTTGTTAAGGATTCGGTAAGAATGAGAGATGGACTGAATCTAATCCCTGGATTAATTATCGATTCACATTTTATCAAAAGAGGCCGTTTCGGTAGAATGGCTGAGGCGGTAGCTAAGCATCCAAATCTTTTAGGTGTAGGCTTAGCTGAAGATACAGGATTGATAATTAGAGATTGCAATCATATTACCGTAATCGGTTCTGGGATGGTCATCTTATTTGACC
>Ga0209831_1003521_pt1 | contig 12868 bp, 13 predicted proteins | sample Maine_Asex4_meta_FD_187451 | JGI IMG/M metagenome (GOLD analysis project Ga0209831, IMG submission 187451) | Marine algal microbial communities from Maine, USA - Maine_Asex4_metaG (SPAdes) (version 2) | ecosystem: Host-associated > Algae > Red algae > Unclassified | place: Maine, USA | collected...
AGCAGCTCGGCGGTGCGCGCCCGGGCCGCCTCCCTGCCCAGCCCCTTGTGCACGAACAGCACCTCGCCGATCTGCTTCTCGACGGTGTGCAGCGGGTTGAGCGATGTCATCGGTTCCTGGAAGATCATGCCGATGCGGTCGCCGCGCATGTCCCGAAGCGCAGCCTCGTTCGCCCCGACCAGCTCGGCACCGCGGTAGCGGATGCTGCCGGCGGGGTGGCTGGCCTGCGTCGGGTTCAGCAGTTGCAGCATGGACAGGGCGGTGACGCTCTTGCCCGAACCGGATTCGCCCACCAGCGCCAGCGTCTCGCCCGGGTGCAGCGAGAAGCTCACGCCGCGCACCACATCGTTCGCCGACTTGCCATGACCGAAGCGCACGCACAGCCCGTCGACGACGAGGATCGGGTCGTGCTGCCCCTCCGGTCCCGCTGGTCCTGACGTTCCCGAGGTGTTCGCCATGCTCACCAGGCTGCTCACAGCGCCGACTTGCGCGGATCGAACGCGTCGCGCACCGCCTCGCCGATGAAGATCAGCAGGCTGAGCATCACCGCCAGCACGGTGAAGGCGGTGATGCCGAGCCACGGTGCCTGCAGGTTCTGCTTGCCCTGCGCCAGCAGTTCGCCCAGCGATGCCGAGCCCGGCGGCAGGCCGAAGCCGAGGAAGTCCAGCGAGGTGAGCGTGGTGATCGAGCCGTTGAGGATGAACGGCAGGAAGGTGAGCGTGGCCACCATCGCGTTGGGCAGCACGTGGCGCACCAGGATGGTCCAGCGCCCCACACCGAGCGCCGCGGCGGCGCGCACGTAGTCGAAGTTCCGGGCCCTGAGCACCTCGGCGCGCACCACGCCCACCAGGCTCATCCAGCTGAACAGCAGCATCAGGCCCAGCAGCCACCAGAAGTTCGGCTCCACGATGCTGGCCAGGATGATCAGCAGGTACAGCACCGGCAGCCCGGACCAGACCTCCAGCACGCGTTGGCCGACAAGATCCGTCCAGCCGCCCAGATAGCCCTGCACCGCCCCGACCGCGATGCCGACAGCCGAGCTGAACAGGGTCAGCGTCAGCCCGAACAGGATCGAGATGCGGAACCCGTAGATCACCCGCGCCAGCACATCGCGCCCCTGATCGTCGGTGCCGAGCAGGTTCTCGGCCGAGGGCGGTGCGGGAGCCGGCACCGGCAGGTCGTAGTTGACCGTGTCGTGGTGGTAGCGGATCGGCGGCCACAGCATCCAGCCGCGCTCCTCGATCAACTCGGCGACGAACGGGTCGCGGTACTCGGCCGAGGTGTCGAAGTCGCCACCGAACACCGTCTCCGGGTAGTCGACGAACAGCGGGAAGTAGTGCCCGCCGTCGTGGGCGATGTACAGCGGCCGGTCGTTGGCGATGAACTCGGCGAACAGGGTCAGCGTGAACAGGATCAGGAACAGCCACAGCGACCAGGTGCCACGGCGATTGGCGCGAAAGGTCGCCCAGCGGCGCCGGTTGATCGGCGAGAGCCGGAAGCGTCGCCGCCGCGCCTCGTCCTCGGCCACCGCCGAGGAGGGCATCACCAGGTCGGCGCTGTCGAAGGACGAGTCGCTCAAAACTGCCGCGCCTCGAAGTCGATGCGCGGATCGATGACGGTGTACATCACGTCCCCGACGATGTTCAGGATCAGCCCCATCAGCGTGAAGAAGAACAGCGTGCCGAACATCACCGGGTAGTCGCGGTTGATGGCCGCCTCGAAGCCGAGCAGGCCGAGCCCGTCGAGCGAGAAGATCACCTCGATCAGCAGGGAGCCGGTGAACAGCACCGACACGAACGCGCTCGGAAAGCCCGCCACCACGATCAGCATGGCGTTCCTGAACACGTGCCCGTACAGCACGCGGTTCTCGGACAGGCCCTTGGCGCGGGCGGTCAGCACGTACTGCTTGCCGATCTCGTCCAGGAACGAGTTCTTGGTCAGCATGGTGAGGCTTGCGAACCCGCCCACCACCATCGCCGTCACCGGCAGCGCGATGTGCCACAGGTAGTCGAGCGCCTTGCCCACCGGCGACAGCTCGGCGAAGTCGTCGGAGGTCAGCCCGCGCAGCGGGAACAGGTCGATGAAGCTGCCGCCGGCGAACAGCACGATCAGCAGGATGGCGAACAGGAAGGCCGGGATCGCGTAGCCGACGATGACCACCGCGCTGGTCCAGACATCGAAGCGGCTGCCGTCGTGCAGCGCCTTGCGGATGCCCAGCGGGATGGAGATCAGGTACACCAGCAGCGTGGTCCACAGCCCGAGCGAGATGGAAACCGGCAGCTTGTCGATGACCAGCTCCACCACGCGGCGGTCACGAAAGAAGCTTTCGCCGAAGTCGAGGCGGGCGTAGTTGCCCATCATGGTGAGGAAGCGTTCGACCGGCGGCTTGTCGAAGCCGAACTGGCGCTCCAGCTCGGCGATCAGCTCGGGCTCCAGGCCGCGGCTGCCGCGCGGCCCTTCCCCGCTGACGGACAGCGTGTCGCTGCCCGCTCCCGACACCCGTGCGGTGGCACCGGTGGCGGTGCCCTTGATCTGGGCGAGCACCTGCTCGACCGGCCCGCCCGGGGCCGCCTGCACGATGACGAAGTTCAGCACCATGATCCCGAGCAGGGTCGGGATCACCAGCAGCAGGCGGCGGACGAGGTAGGCGAGCATTGCGGGGGCGCTTTCCGGACGACCGGCCGACTACCTGGCCAGCGCAGCCTCCTTGTCGGGATCCACCCACCAGAACTCCAGTCCGAGCGCGTTGCGCGGTGCGATCTCGGGGCGGCTGAACTTGTTGGCGTAGGCCACCCGGTTGCTTGGCGAGAAGTACTGCATCAACGTGAAGTCGCGCCACAGCAGCACGCGGTCCAGCGCCTTCGTGGCCGCCACCTGCTCCTCTCTCGAGGTGGCACGCACGATGATCGGGATGATCGCGTCGATGACCGGATCGCCGATGCCGGCCACGTTCCTGGAACCCGGCACATCGACGTTGCGCGAGTGCCAGTAGTCGTACTGCTCGTTGCCCGGCGAGTCGGTCTGCGCCCACAGGTGGGTGATGACGTCGAAGTCGAAGTCCTCCACGCGCTTCTGGTACTGCGCCGAATCGATGATGCGCAGGTCCAGGGCGATCCCGAGCCGCTCCAGGTTCTTCTTCCAGGTCAGCGCGATCTTCTCGGTGCCCGGCTGGGCGGTGATCACCTCCAGCGTGAACGGCTCGCCGGTCTCGACATCGGTCATGGTGCCGTCCTGCACCTCCCAGCCGGCCGCCTTGAACAGCTGGATGGCCTCGCGCAGCTCGCGGCGGATGTTGCCGGACCCGTCCATGACCGGCAGCGAGTACGCCTCGGTGAACAGCGCCTCCGGCAGCCGATCGCGAAACGGCTCGAGAATCTCCAGCTCGCGCCCTTCGGGAATGCCGGTGGCCTGCATGTCGGAGTTCTGGAAGTAGCTCATGGTGCGCTCGTAGGAGCCGTGGAACAGGTTGATGTTCAGCCACTCGAAATCGAAGGTGTACGCCAGCGCCCGGCGCACGCGCTGGTCACCGAACTTCGGGTCGCGCAGGTTGAACACGTAGGCCTGGGTGAGCTGAGTGCTCTCGTCGGGCAGTTCCTCGCGGACCACACGCCCCTCGGCCAGGGCCGGAAAGTCGTAGGCGGTCGCCCAGTTCCTGGCGATGTTCTCCAGCCGGAAATCCAGGTCGCCCGCCTTCAACGCCTCCAGCCCCACCGTGGTGTCGCGGTAGTAGTCGTAGCGCAGGTCGAAGTTGTTCCTGCCGACGTTGACCGGCAGGTCCCGGCCCCAGTAGTCGTCGACCACCTCGTAGACGATCGAGCGGCCCGCATCGATGGTGCCGAACCGGTACGCGCCACCGCCGAGCAGCGGATCGAGCGTGGTCTTGCCGAACTCGCGATCCTTCCAGAAGTGGCTGGGCATCACCGGCACCTGGCCGATGATCACCGGCAGCTCCGGGTTGTCGGACTCGCTGAAGGTGAAGCGCACGGTGCGTTCGTCGATCGCCTCGGCACCGGACACCGCCGTCCAGTAATTCCGATACTGCGGGTGACCCTCGCTCATCAGCGTCTCGAAGCTCCAGACCACGTCCTCGGCATCCACCGGGTGCCCGTCGTGGAAGACGGCCTCGGGGCGCAGCGTGAAGGTCACCGAGCCCTTGTCCTCGGCCACCTCGATGCTCTCGGCCAGCAGGCCGTAGCTGCCCGAGGACTCGTCCAGCGAACTGACCATCAGGGTGTCGTAGACGTTGGCGGCACCGAACGCCGGCGTGCCCTTGAGCAGGAACGGGTTGGTGCTGTCGTAGGTGCCCAGGCCCGCCAGCGTCATCGAGCCGCCCTTGATCGCGGCCGGGTCGGCGTAGTCGAAGTGCTCGAAGTCCGGGCCGTACTTCAGGTCACCGAAGATGGAGACGCCGTGGCGGGGTCCGGACACCGTCTCGGCACCCGCCAGGACGGGAGCGATCGCCAGCATGCCGGCGATCGTGCCGATGCGATACAGGCGGTGAACGCGGGGCATCGGGATCATGCGAGCGGTTCCATGGATGAGTTGTCACGAATGATGCCATTACGAGCGTCAGACGTTCCGGATAGGCGGTACACGGTCCGTGCCGGTGAAAGGCCGTCCGGACGTTGAATTTTGTCCAGACTCTAGCTAGATTGGTGGCACGGTGGAATCAGGCAGGACCCGATGAAGGAAGTTCCCCTCCACGAGGCGAAGAACGGCCTGTCCGCGCTGATCGCCGACGTCGAATCCACCGGCCGCAGCGTGACGATCACGCGCCACGGCAAGCCGGTCGCCCGCCTGTCACCGATCGCTGCAGCGAACGATGGCGATGCCCGTGTCGCGGTCGCGCGACTGCTGATCGATCGACTGGTCGAGGACTCGATCATGGGGGACGAGCCGGACTGGCGGACCCTCAAGGCGGAGATGGACGACACGCGTCCGTGAGCGATGCCTGCGTGCTGGACGCCTCCGCGGCCCTTGCCCTGCTCGCCGCCAGTCAGACGACGATCGCTGCACAGACCTTCTTTCTCGATCCGTCCAACACGTGGCACGCACCGGCGCTGTTCCGGCTGGAGGTGCGCAACGCGCTGCACCGGCTCGAACGGCGCGGAGTCCTGGACGTCGGACATGCGGATGAACGGCTGATGTTGCTGGAGGGTCAGATACGGTTCGAGCGTCCGGACGACCACGCGCAGCTGTCGCGCACCGTGGCGTGCGCGCGCGCCGTCGGGCTGTCGGTGTACGACGCGACCTACCTGGAAACGGCGATCCGGCTCGGTGCGGCGCTGGCCAGCCGGGACGTTGCCCTGCTCGATGCCGCTGAAGAGGGTGGCGTGACGACGGTGGATCTGCGCTGACGAGGGCGTGTCGGTGCCCGGTTCCGAGTGCTCCTCGAGCGCCGATCCGAGGGTCTGTCGATCGGTTGCGCAGGAGCGCACTCGTCACGCCACCCGATCCATCAGCCTGTCGAACCCGGTGATCACGTCGTACCTCACCCTCCAGCCGACCGACGAAGCTCCGTTCGACGTCCGAACTCCGGCACCCGCATGAACGACCTCCACGACCCATCCGTCGTGACACGCCTGGCGCGCGGTGTCGCTCCCTTGCTGACGGGATGGGGCATGCCCGCGGACAGCCGGGTGACGCTGCTGGCCATGTCGGAGAACGTCACCTTCCGGGTCGACGATGCGCGTACCGGCCGGGCCCTCGCGCTACGCGTGCACCGTCCGGGCTACCACACCCGGGCGGAGATCCTCTCGGAGCTGGCCTGGATCGAGGCGTTGCGTGCCGACGACGTGTTTCGGACGGTCACTCCCCTGCCACGTCTGGACGACGAGCTGATCGCCTCGCTCGACGACACGGGCGGACATCGCGATGTGGTCGCGTTCGATTTCGTGTCGGGCCACGAACCGCGGCCGGGCGATGCGCTCGCCGAGGACTTCCGCACGCTCGGCGCGATCAGCGCGCGCCTGCACCGTCACGCTCGCCAGTGGACCCGGCCGGACGGCTTCGTGCGCAAGGTCTGGAACACCGACACGATCGTGGGCGCGACGGCGCACTGGGGCCCCTGGCAGGACGCCATCGGGCTCGATCCGGCCGGGCACGCCGCGCTGGCGCACGCGGTGCGCCTGCTAGGAGAGCGGCTGCACCGCTTCGGCACCGGGTCGGAACGCTTCGGATTGATCCATGCCGACCTGCGTCTGGCCAACCTGCTGGACAACGACGGCGATCTGACCGTGATCGACTTCGACGATTGCGGCTTCGGCTGGTTCCTGTTCGACCTGGCCGCCGCCTTGAGCTTCATCGAGGAGGAACCCTGCGTGCCGGCGCTGATCGCCGCCTGGCTCGCCGGCTACCGAGACGTCGCCCGCTGTCATCGGAGGACAAAGCGGTGGTTTCCGCGATGATCCTGCTGCGACGGGTGCAGCTCACCGCCTGGCTGGCCAGCCACCGCGATGCGGATATCGCGCACCGGGTCGGCGAGACGTATACCGCCGGCACGGTGCGGCTGGCGAAGCGGTTCGTCGAGGGCGGGCTGGTCGAACTGCTCGGCACGCCGGGTTCGTCACGGTGAGGATCGTTCAGCGCTCGCTGAACACGTAGTGCACGCCGAACCCGACCGGCACCAGGAAGGTCAGCGCCGCCGTGGTGGCGGTCGCGAGCCCGCCGGTACAGTCGTCCCGGTCGATGTACACCGGCAGGTTCAGCAGCGCCTCGACGTGCCACCGCCACGGCCCACGCCGCCACGTCCGCCCGTACCCGGCGTGCACCACGCCCGTGCCGGCTGCGTAGCCGGTACCGAACGTCCAGTACCTGTCGCGCGCACCCTCGGGCGTGTAGCTGGCCCGGAGCTCGGCCCCGAACCCGAACGAGAGCGCTCCCGACCAGCGATCGTCGAGTTGCCCGGACAGGGACAGGGACGGGACGGGGGAGGCGATGGCGGCACCGATCCCGACACGCTCGAAGGACGGGTCGGCACGAACGGGTGCGATCGTACAGCAGCCCAGCAGTGCGAGCAGCACGCCGTGCCGGACGAGGTGAAGAGGCCTCACTCCGCTTTCGGCAACACGTCCGGCGTTGGGGCCGCAGCGGCGTGGACGACCAGCAGAAGCTCCGAGTCGTCCAGCATGCGGTACTGCGGAGCGATGCCCGACAGCTCCTCGCTCCGCGACAGGATGATCGGAACGCCCTCTCCGCGCTTGTCCATGATGCGCGTGCGATGGTTCTGCAACTCGGTCGAGTCCACCGGGCAACGCGCCAGCAGACTGGTGATGGCCTCGTTCCGGGCGGCCTGCCGATACGGCAGGCTGCCCGGCGTCATCGAGTTGACCAGCATCCCCGGCGTGTACAGCTCCAGCCGATCATCGAACATCCGCAGCCGGACCTTGCTGCCCGCCATCGAGTAGTCGCGGTGTGCCACCGCGTTGGTGAGCGCCTCGAACACGGCCAGCATGTCGTACTGCGGGATGTCCTCGCGTCCGCCCGTCGGTCGCTTGCGGGCGGCCACCTGCATGTTCTTCCTGACGAAGTCGCAGGCATCGAAGATCTGCCGGTCCAGAGGTCCGGTGATATCGCGCGCATCGCCCTGATAGGTCGCCTGCGCCGCCGATGCAACACTTGTCCCGTTGTAGGCGACAGCCTGGATGAAGGCACCGGGCAGGAATGTCTGGGGTTCCCGGCAAGCCAGCAACACCCCGGACACGGTCGGGCGCCATTGCCCCGTCTCGTCCCGCGCTGTCATGGCGAGCTTCGACAACAGGTCCTCGACCGCATCGCCGGAACGCGGTGTCGCGAAGCGTTTCCACAGCCGCTCCTCCAGATCGTCCAGCGTCGCTTTCGGGACCGGTGTCTCGTCGAAGCGAATCAACCGGGCCTGGCTGCGCTGCTGGAAGAGTCGCGCCAGGTGCTCGGGAGGAATCGGTCGCTTCGACGAACCGATGCGGTGGAAGTAGCCTCCGGCACTCTGGTGCACGAACAGGCTGGGAGCCACCTCGATCCGCAGCACCGGGCGTTCGACCGCGCCGCTGTCCGGCAGCGTGATGCGCTCGATGACAGGCGCTGCAGCCGGCCGGATCGAGTCCTGACACGCCTGCCGGACAAGTGCCTCCACCGCATCGAGCCGTTCGACGGGAATCCCCGACACCTCCCGATCATCGTCGTCGATGCCCAGCAGCAACACGCCTCCACGACCGTTGGCGAACGCCGCTATCTCATCGGACAGATCATCCTGTGCCGGTCCCCGCAGCTTCTCGCCGGCGAACCGCACCTGCTTCAGTTCCAGGAAGCTGTCCTCGCCCAACCGGATCTTCTCCAGCAGTTCGCTACGTGTTGACAGCATGTCGAACCTCGGTGGCGCGGATCGGGCGCCGGGTGAACCGACAGGAGGGTGCCACGTTCAAGACAGGCGATCCTTCCCGCCTCAGTAGTAGCGCACCCGAGACATCCCGCCACCCCCATCCTGCGCCGCCCCAAGCACGAACAGCAGCGGTACCGCGATCGCCAGCGCCAGCAGCACCGCCAGCGCGATCTTGACCTTGCTCCACGGCCGCTCGCCGCGCACCTTGCCGCTGCGCCCGTTGACCACGAACCGGTAGGTCTCGTCGCCGAACTGGAACGCGGCACTCCACAGCGGCAGCAGCACGTACTTGAACGTGGTGTCGCTGTGATTCGTCTCCAGGGCGTGGATGCGCTGCTGGTCGCCACCGATGGCCTGGCGCACATCCTTCCTGATCACCCCGTCCATGATCTTCCGCGCGTGCCCGAACCCCTCGTCCAGATCCACCTGGTAGACCTCGCTGGAGAAGCCCGACAGGTAGTCCTCGCGGTAGGGCAGCAGGTTCTCCAGGTCCCACGGTGCGAGCCAGTCGGTGATCTTCCGGGGCAGGGTGCGGGTGGCACCGACCAGCACGTCGTCGAAGTGGCGCGCGGTGCGCCCCGCGGACGGGCTCCAGCGGATCCTGGGCTCCTGGCGGGTGCGCGTCACGGTCCGCCCGTTCTCCACGGTGGTGTAGCGTCGGGTGACGAAGTAGACATCCCCGCGCTCGCCGCGGTAGCGGGTGGCGGTGTCGCTGTCGTAGGTCCAGTACGGGATGTACACCCCGTTCAGCGAGGTGTCCTCGCGGGCGTACTCCTTGAGCTTGTTGGGGGCGAACCACAAGCCCTTGAGCCATTGGCGGTACGACTCGCGCGCCTGGTCGGCGGTGATCGAGAACGGCAGCACGCCCTTGGGCTTGAGCGGGCGGGACTCGGCGGTGACGGTGACCACATCGGTGCCGCAGAACGGGCACTCGCCGGCGTGGATGTGCGCATCGAGGGCGAAGCTTGCCGCGCAGCTCGGACAGCGGATCTCGGACGTGTCCTCGTCGTCGTCCTTCCTGCTCTGGAGACGCTGCAGCGCGTCGTGCAGATCGAGCTCCACCAGCGGCTCGAGACCGCGCTCGATGCGGTTGGTGCGCCCGCAGTACTCGCACTGCAGCGAATGCGTGCCGACCGCGAAGGTCAGCGAGGCGCCGCACTGCTGGCACGGGAAGCGCGTCTCGGTCAGCGAGCGCGTGCTGGCCTCGCCGACGCGTGACGGCTTGTCGGTCTCGTCACCGGCCCACGGCTCGCCCTCGTGCCAGCGGTACGCCTCGTCGCTACGCTGAGGCGATTGCGCATCTGCCATGCGCGCGGCCAGCCTGGCCGCGATCCGGTCACTCACGTGGTCATCGCCTCGCGCGTTGCATCAGCGCGGCGGCAGCGGCGGTGGCGTGGTGCGCTGCTCGCCGAACAGGCTGCCCAGCCCCGCCACCTCGCCCGCCTGCGCCCAGTCGCTCATCTCGGGCGACCACACCAGCGTGTCCTTCTTCAGCTGCCCGGTGCCGATCATCTGCCCGAGCCGTTCCAGCTCGTGCGGACCGCTCGCCTGGCCGTCGAGCGCGACGTGATAGCGCGCCGGGGTCGACAACGGTGGCGGCGTGGCCGGACCCGGTGCGGCCGCCGAACCGGACGCGGCGCCCGCGGTCGTGCCGGCGGGTGCAGGCCCGGCACCACCAACGGCACGCGAGCCCGCCGTGACGCCTTCCGCCATGGTGCGCCCCATCGCCATGCCCACGCCCATGCCGATCGCGTCGTTGCCGGTACCGCCACCGTTCTCCAGCCCCTGCCCCGCCTGGTACTTCAGGTACGCGTCCAGGTTGCCGGTCATGCCCATGGCGGTGCGCTTGTCCAGCGCCTCGTTGACCGCCGGCGGCAGCGACACGCTCTCCACCAGCAGCCGGGTCAGCTCCAGCCCGTACTCGCCGAACTCGGGCGCGATGCGTTCCGTCAGGAACTCGCCCAGCTGGTCCTGGTTGGCGGCCATGTCCAGGATCGGGATGTCGGCGCTGCCGATGATGGTGGCGAAGCGTGCGGTGATCAGGTTCCTGAGCTGCTCGGAAATCTCCTCGGTGGTGAAGATCCCCTCGGTACCGACGATCTCGCGGATGAACACCAGCGGATCGACGATGCGCGTGGTGTAGGTGCCGAACGCGCGCAGGCGCAGGCCCCCGAACTCCTTGTCGCGCAGCATCAACGGCTGCTTGGTGCCCCATTTCAGGTCGGTGAACCGGCGCGCGCTGCAGAAGTACACCTCGGCCTTGAACGGGCTCTGGAAGCCGTGCCGCCAGTTCTGCAGCGTGGTGATGCCCGGCAGGTTCTTGGTCTCCAGCTCCCAGGTGCCGGGCCCGAGCACGTCGGCCACCTGGCCCTCGTTGACGAACACCGCGTACTGGGACTCGCGCACGATCAGCTTGGCGCCGTACTTGATCTCGTTACCGTAGCGCTCGAAGCGGTACACCATCGTGTTGGAGGAGTCATCGGTCCACTCGATGACGTCGACGAATTCGCCGAACAGGCGGTCGAAGAGTCCCATCGGTCTAGCCCCCGGAGGTGGAAGAGACACCGGCGTGGATGCCGGCGCTGGTACCGGTGCCGCGGGCCGAGGCCGCCTTCAGCGTGCGCTTGAGCTCGCCCTCCATCTGCTCGAGCTGCTGCTCGGCCTCGGCCCGCCGGCGCTTGCCCTCGTCGGCGATCTGCAGGCTCTCCTGCACGGTGGCGATCAGGTTGTCGTTGGCACGACGGACCGCGTTGACGTCGAACACGCCGCGCTCGATCTCCTCGCGCACGGTGCGGTTGGCGGTGCGCAGGTTCTCCGAGTTCTTCTCCAGCAGCTCGTTGGTCAGGTCCGAGGCGCGCTTGACGCTCTTGGCGGCTTCCGCGGAACGGAAGATCGTCACCGCCTGGGCCAGCTGCTGACGCCACAGCGGCACGGTGTTGACCAGCGTGGAGTTGATCTTGTTGACCAGCCCCTTGTCGTTCTCCTGGATCAGCCGGATGCTGGGCAGGCCCTGCATGGCGACCTGGCGGGTGAGCTTCAGGTCGTGCACCCGCCGCTCCAGGTCGTCGCGGCCCGAGCGCACGTCGCGCAGCTCCTGCGCCTTGAGCACGTCGTCGGTGTTCTCGGCCGCGGCCTCGGCGGCCGGGATGATGTCGCTGTCGATGATGGCGAGCTTCTGCTCGCCGGCCTGGATGTAGGTCTCCAGGTCGTGGAAGTAGTCCAGGTTGGCCGCGTACAGCTTGTCCAGCGACATGATGTCCCTGAGCAGCTGGGTCTTGTGGCCTTCCAGGTCATCGGTGACGGTGTCCACCTGGCGGCGCACGCCCTCGTACTGCTGGATGAACTTGGCCACCGGCGTCATGCCGCCGAACAGCTTTCGCCACAGGCGCACGAGCAGGTTGGGCTTGTCGCGCGGGTCGTAGTCCTCGACCTCGAAGCCGCGCAGCACCGACACCATCTGGTTGAGCGCGTTGCCGGCCGAGCCCAGGTCCTTGTTCCTGACCCCCTCCAGCATGCTGTCCGAGATGCTGGTCAGCTCCTGCTGGGCCTTGCTGCCGAAGAAGATGATCGAGTTGCTGTCGCTCAGGTCGATCTCGCCCATCAGCCGGTCGATGCGCTCGCGCTCGACCGGGTCCACGCGCTCGTAGGGCGTCATCTCGTTGCCCAGGCCGCCCAGCGGATCGGGCAGCAGCTCGGTGCCGGGCAGCGGGTCCACCGGTGCGGCGGTGGCCGTCCCGGCCGGTGCCTTCCGGGCGGTCGTGCGGGCGTCGGCGTCGTTGGTGGCCATCGCGGGTCCTCCTGTTCTCGATGAGCGGGACGATACGACACCAGGCGGCGATTGTCGCCGCGGATTCCATGTTGACAGGGTGCGCGGCAGGTCACGGCACGACTCGATCACGAACCGGTGTCGGGTCTCCTTGCGGCCACACGGAATGCCACCGATGTCGGCAGCCACCTGATCAGCCGGAGCGAGCGCCGTGTACCGACCAGCGCACGCGAGATCTTCGAGGCCCTGGCGGACATGGGCGCCCTCGACCGGCCCCTCGCCGCGAAGCTGGCCGACGCCACCGCCTTCCGTAATCTCGCCATCCATCGCTACGACACGATCGACTGGAACGTCGTGTATCGCATCTGCCACGAGTCGCTGGTGGATCTGCGCACCTTCGCCGATCGGGTGGAGCGATGGATGGCTGATTGAGCGGCGCCGGGCAGCGCTCGCCCGTCAACGTTCCACGAAGCGCCAGGTACCGGCGAAGCGGACCTGCCCGGGATGCCTGTCGATCGTGATCGTGGCACCGTCGGCGCGCGCGTAGTCCGGCGCGATGTCCAGCGAGTCGTCGTTGTCCGCATCGTAGATGCGGATCATCGCATCGCGCCCGGACGAGCTGGCGACCCCGTCGGCATCGAGCAGCACCGAGCCGGTGCGGTTGACGCGAAAGCGCCGAACGGTACCGTCGCCGAGCGTCTGCTCGACCTGCCCGGAGTCGCTGAACGCGTGCTCGTGTACCATGA
>Ga0209831_1003523_pt1 | contig 12866 bp, 14 predicted proteins | sample Maine_Asex4_meta_FD_187451 | JGI IMG/M metagenome (GOLD analysis project Ga0209831, IMG submission 187451) | Marine algal microbial communities from Maine, USA - Maine_Asex4_metaG (SPAdes) (version 2) | ecosystem: Host-associated > Algae > Red algae > Unclassified | place: Maine, USA | collected...
GGCCGCTCGTTTTGGCGGTGGGTCATGCGCCTGCTATCGGGGCTGTTTTGAAGCGACGGCGTCGGAGGGTGGTGGGTGGGGCCGCGTGGCGCTGGCCAGCGCGCTGCTGTGTCTTGCGTTTTGGTGGTGGTCGTCTGGTTGCCACACGCTTCGTTCTTGCCCTCGCTGCCAGCTGCATTGGTGGTCCCAACTGGCCCGGTGGCGCCTGCGAGCCCTGCGACCCGGACCGCCGCTCGGCCGACCCGAATGGCGCTCTTGTCACCCGACGCGCGCGGCTCTCCACCCCGCTGCTTGTGGCTCGCTTGATAGCCATCCCCCGCCAATGGCCCCGCCGCACCCCCGCGCCCGTGGCGCGTGACACGGGGGATGACAAGCGCACCACACGTACACGTCTCCCCACACGCCGCACACGGTTGCCAGGCACAACTCCCCGCGCAGCGGAAACGGAGCCAAGCGCGGGTCGTCGGCGCCATGCAGCCGCCGCGCGGGCCGGGCGTGTGGCATGCGGCGGTGCGCGCGGTGCCGGGCACGCGTGGCGCCCCGTGTGCAGACGGTCGCTCGGCGTGTGCGGCGGGCCTCCGTGCTGCGCGTTGTTCAAGGTGTGCCCGCCTCCATAGCAGTAGCCGTCAGCTGTCGGTGTCGGGCGTGGGGGAGGGGGCGGCGCGATGGCGGCTGATTCGGGAATGGTGTATAGCAAACGTGCGGACATCGAGGCCGTTCTTCTTTTGTATCGCGCGTCTCCTCACATGGAGGCTGCTTGTCATGGCACCAGACGCACGCACCGGCATCGTGACCAAACATCGAGTGCATGGCCCACTTGGCCGCACAAGCGAGGCACGCACTCAACGGCCTGCGTCGTGGGGGTACTCGTTGGGCTGCCAGACATGCAAACTCAAGCGGCTGCTGGTGCGCCCTCCCTTTGTCCGCCCCAAAAGTCGGTTTTCCGGCCTGTTCAACCCGGGACCGACGAGCCCGGTTCTGGTCCGCGGCGTCCCGCAATCTCCAACAATGCTGTCGCATCATGGCCGTGGCCGCCGTGCGGGTGTGCGGACCACTGAGAGCAAGATCCTCTACGCCGCGCGTCTGCGTGAGGGTATATACATGGATGTCAACTAGCTCTAGGGCAAAGAAAAAAAGAAGGCACACACTCAAGACACGAGACGTCGACGAGGAGGGGCTGAAAGCAAGGATACCGTCCAAACGGAAACAGATACAGGCCGTGGTGCGCCTCGCCACGCGCACGAGTGATGGGTCGAAACACGGTGACGGTCGGCGCGACCACGCCGCGTTAGCGGCGCCGTCGGAGCGCCACAGCTTGCCAAAAACGGGACCAAACCAAGGACGTCGGTGGTTGGTACCAACGCACCCCTCCCCTCCCTCCCTTGGTTGTGTGACTCGTTGAGGAACACCTGTAGGCCAACGCCGGGGGAACGACACGGCCTCTGCGCTTTGACCGCTTAAGTGCGGATCCCCCGGTCCCTGCCCCCCCTGCGTTCACCGCCACCGCGACCACCTCTGCGGCCGACCTTCTTGACGTTGTTGCCGTCGTTGCCGTCGTTGCCGTTGTTGCCGTTGTTGCTGTCGTCATTGTCGCCGTCGTCGTCACCGCCGGAGGCGCCGGCCTCCTTGTCGGCTGCCGTGACGGTGACAGCCACCGACATGCCCTCGACAACCGCCTCAATGGCAGCTTTTTCTACCGCCTTGAGGCCCTTGTCTGCCGCCTGCTTCGACACGGGGGAGGCGGCAACCCACTTGGCCAGCCGTGCCGCCCTGTTAGCCCGCGCCCGCTTCACCGCCACCACCGCCGCGCCGCGGCTGATGCGGCCGCCGCGCACCGACCGCGACTCCCGTGTCGACCGCCCGGCGCTTGCACCTGCATAGGCGACGCACGGGAGGTTGAACGTTGCCGACACGGCTACGCCAAACGGCGCCAGGGTGTCAGACGCTGCTACCTTGCGCCCGTTTTGCTCCCCGCCATACCCCGTCGCGCCGTTTTTTCCCTGCCAGTCGGCCCAGATCTTGTCGACAAACGCTTGATGCACAAACGAGATTGGGTCGTTGGCTGACGTCCGCGCAACGCCCATGTCGCCAATCGACGAGCCCAGGACCCCGCCGACGCCGAGGTTGACAAAAGCCGCTGACATTTCCAGCGCACCCTCGAAGTCGGCATACTCGAGGTCGAGGAACTGGGCGAGCACGCCCGCCTCATCAAAGATGATGTCGTCCATGCCCAACTGCTCGCGGGCGTTGAATTCGCGTCGAACACAGTGGTCATCGGGTACGTTCGCGCGGAGGTCGGCAAAGGGGCCGTCGGGAATGCACTTGCCTACCGCAGCGCCGCCAAACAGGTCCTTGCCAAAGATGGGGTCCAACGCCGGGTCGTCGAAGTTTTCTGTCCACTGCCAGTAGGGCAACACGACCGACGGGTTGACCGATCGGAGGGCGTCCTCCAACTCCAACAGGAATAGCCGGTGCCACGGGAGGAACTGTGCGCCGCCAAAAGCCTGGTCGACGTTGTTAAACAGCCGTGACGAGATGTCCGCGTACACCCCGTTGGCGATAATCGCCTGCCACGCAGTCGTCAGGGCGGTCCGCTCTGCTGCCGAGAGCTGGGTGACCTCCTTCCGCGTCCGCCGGTTTGTGGCGTTGCAGTTGCGGAAGCCGTCGCCAAAGGTCCACGTGGCGGGGGGGGGGGACGGCGCCACTGTCGAGGGAACAGGCGTAGGAGCCCGAGTTGGTGCCGCCGACGGTGGCGCTGTTGACGGAACGGTCGTCGGCGCACGAGTCGGAGCCACCGTGGGTGGCGCCGTCGATGGAATGGGCGTCGGCGCGCGAGTCGGAACTACCGTGGGTGGCGCCATCGACGGAACAGGCGTGGGGGCCTTGGTTGGCGCCCTGGTTGGCGCCTTGGTCGGCGCCTTGGTCGGCGCTTTGGTCGGAGCTATGGTTGGCACTTTCGTCGGAGCTTTGGTAGGAGCCTTGGTCGGAGCTTTGGTCGGAGCTTTGGTCGGAGCTTTCGTCGGAGCTTTCGTCGGAGCTTTGGTCGGAGCTTTGGTCGGAGCTTTGGTCGGAGCTTTGGTCGGAGCTTTGGTCGGCGCCTTGGTGGGAGCTTTGGTCGGAGCTTTAGTCGGCGCCTTGGTCGGAGCTTTGGTCGGAGCTTTGGTCGGAGCTTTGGTAGGCGCCTTGGTTGGTGCCTTGGTTGGTGCCTTGGTCGGTGCCTTGGTCGGCTCCTTGGTCGGCGCCTTGGTCGGCGCCTTGGTTGGCGCCTTGGTTGGTGCCTTGGTTGGTGCCTTGGTTGGTGCCTTGGTTGGTGCCTTGGTTGGTGCCTTGGTTGGTGCCTTGGTCGGCGCCTTGGTTGGTACGGGCGTCGGCGTCACTGTCGGCACGGGCGTGTACCCCCCCCCCCGAACCGGTGTTGGCTTGGGCGTGATCATGGCCACCCCCGTCGGCGTCGCCGACAGGCCACACAGCATCCGCCCGCACCGCCGGGGCCGACACTCCTGCACGCGCTTCCACGTCGTCGCGCACGGGTTGTACGCGCCCCGCCGGCCGCGGGGCGCCACCCACGTGTTGGGCGGCGGCGACGGGCAGTAGCCGACGGTGACGCGGCGCCACGGGTTGTAACACCTTTCCCCACACTCGGTTTGGACCCAACAACAAAAATCGGTGCGGCCGGCGCCGCCGTAGGAGGTGCCGCCCCAGCAGGAGGGCACCAGCCGCTGCGCCGAGCCGATTGCCGCGACGGCGGCGAGCGACACGGCAGCGGCGGCGGCGGCGGCGGCGGCCGTCAGCCGCCGGCCACCAAAAGACACACAGGGCGCCATGGATGGCGCGTAGTGCCTGCAAGCCACGGTGGTAGCGCCAGTGACGCGCGGCCAGCGTCAGGGGCTTGGTGGCACTCAGCACAGCGGCAGCGGCAGCGGCGGCGGCGTCGACAGCGGCGGCGGCGGCGGCAGCGTCAATGGCAGCCGCTGTGAAGGCGGGGTCGACAGCGGCGGCGGCGGCAGCTGCATCAATAGCAGAAGTGGCGGCGGCAGCCGCGACGGCTGCGGCGGTACACACAATGGCGGGTCGATGAGGCGCCGGGTGACGAACGTCGGTCCGCCCCCAACAGTGGCGGCGTCTCAAATACCCCCGCCGCCCGTCGCGCACGGGCCAGGGGGCGGCGGGAAAGGCGACGGAAGGAAGGAGAGAGGGGCGGGAGGGTGTACCCATACACGGTGGCGCCGGCGCACCTCTTGATTGCCAGCACCCGTGGAGTGAGCGCGCGCGCGCAAAAGACAGTGAATGGGGACGCGTGGCAGCTGTTGCGGCTGCCGCCGCCCACGCACCGCCGTTGGCGAGGGGGGATGGGCGCCCATCTCACCCCCAACTCTATTACCAAGGCTTGGTCGGGCGGCCGCAGGGCAGCCACAACGGTAAGGGCCGCGCGGAGGGGGGGGGAAAAGACGGGAAGGTGGGTGGCTGCGGGGTGGGCGACACCCATGGCCGTAGAAATGCACTTCTGTTGGAAATGCACCTCTGGTCGCACGTGGCAAGCGCCGACGGGAGAGAGGGGACAAGTGGCGGGGGCCGGGTGTCCGCCACGGTGGCCCCCCGTGGACCCACCCGTGGTCGGAGCGCTCGCGGGAGCGCGGCGGGTCCCGCCTGCTACCATCATCTCCCCCCTCATCCCCGTTGCCGGCTGGCGGCACCGACCCGGCCGCACAACACGGCGTGAAACGGGTCGGGGTGGGGATCATGGCCGCCGCGAGCACCGGGCGCCACCACAAGCCCCAGAGTAGCACGGCAGCGGCCCTGCGCTGCCATGCCCACTTGACTCCATCCGCGTCCTTCATCGACCACCCCCACGGCAGCAACCCCGGCGGCTGTCAGCCGGCACCCCCCGTCGGGCGGCCGCGTGGATGACGGCACCTCTGGGCGTCACGCGTGCATGACAGTGGCACGCGGGCAGCCAGTGCACCGGGGCGGGGCGGGGAGGGGAAGAGGCGGCCGGCAGCCCGGGGGGCGACGCTCCAAACCCGCCGTTGCAGTGGAGGGATGGGGGATGGGGGACCCGCAGCCCTGACACACGGTCGAGCACGCATGGTACGGCGGGGTGCCCACCGCCGCGGCGGCGACGCGGCGGGGCGGGATCCCCCCCAGGGGTGGCGGCGGGCGGAGCCGCGCGCCGTCCATCAGGTAGCGTGATGCCACCGCGCCGGGGTCGCCGTCCCCCGCCGCACGCCGGCGCCTTGTGGGTCGTCGTGGCCCCGCCTGGTGGCGGCCCGATGGAGGGAACCGCGGCCACGGACGCCGCAGGGGCGTCCACCTCCCCCCCCCCCCCCCCCCCCCCCCCCCCCCCCCCCCCCTCTCGAGAGGCACCGCCCGGGGCGTGACGCGGTCAGGGAAGCACCCCCCGCCCGGCGGCACGTCGTTGACGCGCGGGCGTGCGGGGGTGGGCGCCCACCCCCTCGGGATGCCACAGTCTGCAGAGCGAGACAACCAGCGCGGGGGACCAAGAAGCGACGGCTCGCCCGTCGCGGCGCGAGGCGAAGCGCGGCGCTGACCACGCCTATAGAATAAGGGGGGACATTAGGATCTGGACACGTTTCGTCATTACAGTGAACACGTTCTACTTCGTGGCTTTCCACCGACTTCTTGCGCCGTCTGCGCCTGGCCAGTGATCTCTGTCTATGAACCCCCTTCCCCTCCTACCCTGTCCACCTATTGTGACAGCGAGCCCAGGGAACTTCTACAGAGACATCTACATATACGCTATGGTCTGAGTCGGTTCTACGGGGTCTGTTCGCCCCACAACCATGACGTCGACATCGTAGCTGAGTCGCCCACCACTGTGCTCCCTGTTGTACGTGCATGTATGGCAAAAAAGCAACAAAAAAGCATGATCCGATTTCTCTGCTCTTGAAGGCATAGGCAAGAGTGACCCACAGGGTACACTTGCATGTGAAAAGATAACCGTCGATGACACCTACTTTTCTCGGTATGGTCGCTGAGACTTTCTGGTGGCACTGCATGCTATCTTAGTGTCTGGCTTTGCACAGTGAATCAGTTTCCGCCCCTCTGCGGTCTTTATTCCCTTGGAAGGACCAGTTCCATGTGTCCGAAGGATGTCACCGACCCTGTTTGCCGCAGAACGGGGCAACAGAGGCATGGGTGGCGCGACGGGAGGACTGGCTCTTGAAAAAGACAGTGTTGTTTGCCCACATTTTCAATGGATGGAGCATGAGGCCTGTGCAACGCTGCTTTGATCTAATGGATTGCGCGGGCTTGTCAACGCGCGCAACACGCGCCAGTCTCCCCAACTAGGAGTCACGATTTTGGGCTTGACTCTGGCACTTTCTGACACTTTCGTGCGAGGTGACCCAGTCCCAGACCCTGTGAGACGTCCTTGCGTGACACAGCTGTTGATCGTTGAGACACGGCTGGTGGAAATAAAATATCTTCCGCACAGATATACACGTAAATCGCTTTTGTCTGACACTGAGACTGCAAGCCAATGGATAGCCGAGAATCCTAATGCCCGCTTTGTTGGGATCTTAACTGGGCGTGTGACGTGGACCGCGTCTGCGGCTCACCGGCCGCCGCACAGGACGGTTGCGCACACCTACGACGCGCTGCCGTGGTCGCGCGGCGGAACAACCTCGTGCGCCGCGATGGGCAGCAGCGGCGGCCACAACGGCCCCCTCTCCATGTGTTTGGGACGCGAAAAAATGTTTGAAGAAGACCCAGAAGAACTGTGAATAGGGCCGCGAATGGGGCACAAAGGGGCCACATCTGATCGGAACAATCGACAATACATTAGTAGCCCCCATTCCTTCCTAGCCTTTCTTTTTATCGAAAATCATCCCAATCGGTTACAAAAGAGAGGGACCGCTGTGCCGAGAAGACGACAGAAATTGATTGATTGAGCCACAAGGAGACACTTTGCCGATCGAGTCATAAACCTTGGGATTATCAGACAGAGAATGCCGTCTGAAAAACCAAGGATGTGCTCCACGGGAGGTCGCAGAATCAAAGGTGGCGGGCGGGAGCGAAAAACAGCGGACGTACCGAACAATGGGGCGGGAGCGGGGACGCGGCGGCGCCTGCTCATATGCCCCTCCCCGTGCCCTCGTCGGCGGCGACGCCGGCCGCCGGCGGTGGGGCTGTCAAGGACAGCTGCCCCGGTTCGGTTCCAGGGTAGCACGAGGTCGGCAAGGTGGTGGAGGATTGGGAGCAAGTCCAATTCTCAAAGTGGGGCCACTGAATTTTAACCCACAACACAGGCGCCCAACCGAGTGTTGATCTCCGACGCGAACATGTCGACAGTCGGCGCCCCATCCCGCAGCTGGTCCAGCCGCGCGTTCACCGCGGCGCACAACGAGAAGCCGTTGCGGTCGCGCATCCGCGACAGGGTGTCCGCCCACACGTTCGCGACGGATGGCAGCCACGACGCCTTGAGGGAGACGCCGAGAGACGCGACGACCACGTGTACGCGCCGCAGCTCGGACATCTAGGCGAGGAAGCGGCTCGTAAAGCCGTTGATGACGTGCATCGCGACGCAGTTGTCAACACACACCCGCAACAGTCCACCTGGCCGCAGGAGCGACCGCCCAATGGAAATGAGGCAGAAACGCACCGCTGTCACTTCCATGAGGTTGACATGCTGCTCCCACTGGGTCAAGGTGAAGAACCCGGCGGCAGGAAGGAGCGAGCAAAGGTGGCCGCCCCAGACGTACGGCGATGCACTCGTCGTCAGCACCCCCACCGACGGCTGCCAGAGTGCTCGACCGACGTCAGACTCCGTAGCCAGGCCGGAAAACCAGCGGAGGTCCTCCAGCGCACCGTGCGATAGGCGCGCAAGCCCGTTCAGACGGCGGCAGGGCCAGACACCCTGCAGCACGGCGTGGCTGTCCATGGACCCCGCCCGGTCAGCGCCACTCTGCGCGTCGTAGAGCCACCGCAGGAAGAACCTTGCCGTCGGGACCGCTAGAGAGTACGAGACCGCCGTGCCCGTAAACCGCTACAGGAGGCGGCGTCGGGCGCGGTGACCGTCGCGACAGGCCGAGGACAACAACGCCTTGGCACCAGCCACCAGCTTTCCGGGGCAAGCGTCACGTCTTCGACCACCACGGGCGGAGAGATACTGAGCCCGATGCTGCCGCTGCTGTCGCCCGACCGTGGTGCTCGCCTCCTCAACGTATCCGTCCGACCCCAATTCTTAGAATTTGGCCTCTCATGAAGGCTTCTTCTCATCCCCACCGGAGAAGAAATATATGGCACGCCTCAGGAGGTTCTCCCGGGGTCGGGGTCTTCTCCGTTTCCGCTGGAGAGCTCCCTTTCTCTTGCTGGAAAATGCACCTAAGAAATTTGTCTGTACGAGTTTTTGACACACTGATTTCTCATACGATTTGCAGAGAAACGAAGCATGTACATTTGCGTATACAAACATGCACACCCGACCACTGCGAGCATTGACCCGTGCTACGGGGAGTCCCGTGGTATCTCCGGGTGAGGTGTGACAGATCAAGCAGCCCGACCAGGTTCGCCGGGCCCTTGGGCCGACAACGGCTGACAAGAACTGACAAACCGCATTCTGAGTGACCCGGTGGCAAGTACCTGCTGACACCCGCGGTGATCTTCGTGACATGATGCCAGAACATGCACGCTGACACCCTAATCAGGAAAAGACTTCTTGAGCCACCGGCCACAGCGGTGCCGTCAGAAGTGTCCCCCCTAATCGGCCCCTCATATTTGTTCGCAGAGGCTGAGACGGCCTCAAAACATGCATGACGTTTGAGAAGTTGTTGCAATTCTTTTCTGTCCGTTTGAACCGTTCATTGGCTCTCCGAGCACGTGAGCTTCGTGACCAGCAGATCGCCTTTGTTCATTGACATCGAGATGTGTCACTGACATTCCATTGACCAATCACCATCGATGAAGGGTACAGCAGTGACTGGATCCAGCCCACCTGCTGTTCTTCTAAGGCATTCCATGCCAGAGAAGCGCAGTCTCTGTCTTGTGGACCGTGCAGAGCCGGCTAAAATACTATGAAAGTAGGCCGCCTGACGTAGCCAATGGGCACTTGGTCACATTCATTGAACCGGTATTCCAACAGGGTTCGGGCAGCGTTCTCGACTTTGAATAATGAGAAGTAATTGGCTGCATGATGAGCCCTCAGTCCCACGTCTTACCTTGTGCCAGGGGGTGGCTGTGGCCTTCGCCGGTGACGCCAGGTGCAATTGCACTTGGGACGCGGTCGGTCCTCTGAAGCCACGTGAGAAACGTTCTGATGGACATCCTCACATCGGTCCATCTCGGCAAACGTTTACACTCATCAACGTGGATGCTCCATGTCTCAGCAAATCACCATACAAAAACGGCTCGAAATCGCAGATTACAGCAATAGTACTGATTTAAGAACGGGGGATTTGGTCATCTGGGAGCCCCAGGTTTCATCCTGGTGTCGCCTTCCACAAGACGAAGGTGCTTGTGCATAGCGCAAGGAGCTCGCAAAGCACAGAACGCTTTGCAGAGGAGGGGCACATGAGTTGCTGAAGGACCGCTGGTAGCATAAGGAGACACAGAATGTTGCTGAAACCACCGTTTTAGCAGGGGGCCAGGACGGGGGGGAGGACTGCAGGCCAAGGAGAGCCGAGGGAACGGAGGGTGAACGCGTGGGGAAGGAAAGGGGGCGGATGGGAGGGGAGAGGATGGCTGCAGTGCGGTGCAGGCGCTATCAGCTGGATGACAATACGATGTGTAAGGCTGTGCTGGTACCCACGGCACTGGTACAGAGTTGCGCTGTGGTGGCTTCAAGACCAGGGCGTGTGGAGGGCGATGGATAGCCCTGAAAAACCCGCACAGAACAACGCGACCACGAACCTCGGGCTAAAAAGAATCTCGGCTGAGATGCTCTATATCCCGAGGCATCTGCAGATGTGCTGGTCACACCTCTTTGTCTGCTTGCCCGAGAAACCGGCACACACGGCCACTACGGAGCTCCGGGGTGCGTCGGGGTGACCCCTCATCCGTGATTCTAGCGGTGAACGATGTCTGGATGAAGAAGGTACGCTTGGAAACACTGCAAGGGCTATGTGAATGCGGCATTGCAGCAATACGGTCATGTCACTTTTGCTGTTTTTTCCCAGGGAAACGCGCTTTTCTCGCCCAGGAGTGCTCCGTTGGAGGAGCACAAGGCGTCGTTGGATAGCTGATGACCTCACGAGTCCTGTGGTATGACTCAGACTGCCCATGAACTCGTTGTGTATTTTCAATCATAGGTAGCCCCCCAAAGACAAGTGAGCTAGTAGCAAATTTTCAAATTTTCACCTCGTTGATGGAACTGCTCTGGACCGAAGTGCGTTCAGAATCTTTGCCTCGGGGTGATACAGTACGGGCGTGGGTGCGATGGCCGCGTTCATAGAAGCAACGTCGCACGCTAGATGATCGTGCGCATCGTCCCCTTCGGACGCCAATCGCATCGTGGCGATTCGATGGGCATCGCCCCATCGCAAAACTGGCCTCGCGGATAGCATCAGGAGTCACAACGCGATGGCGGATCGGCTGCCGCGATACGACGCAATTAACCGTTTTACTTTTTTCCGAGAGTGGTGGGTAGTCCAAAATACCCCAGGACGTGGCTGCAAGGGACGTGACTGTCTGTATGCTTACGCCACGCAGGTGACAGTGCTGACACACTACGTCAAGTCAAAGGAAGCTGCAGGAAAGGCTGTGAGGGGGGGTGGGCGGAGGACGATAGATGGCCGAGAATCAAAGGAGCTGAGAATCCAAAGGTACATACCACAGCGTGGGAGCACCAAGAAACCATTCTTCGGGGCAAGGGCGGACTGGAGAAGTCACCAGCTGCGTGCTCGGAAGCAGCACAAGAGTGTGAGTGTGCTGTCTTCAGGGCGTCTGCCGAGCAAATAGAATGTGGCCATCGTATGGGGCTTCGATGTTTCCGACGTGCGCCACAAGAATAGAGCTGGCGCACCGGCAGACATGGTCTGACGCTGCCCCTACTAGAACATCTAACCAGAAATCCCAAGTTTTATGGCCAAAAATACCAGGTGAAGTGGCACAAAAAACGAGGTTGTGTGGCTCAATATCCCAGGTCGAAGACCTCCACAGCCCTGAAAAAAGGACCTCAAGCTCATGCGGAATACCAGCTTGCCTGGGATATTCGGGCATCGCTGGGGCTCAGAATCCCAGGTAAAACCTGGGATTGTATGGACTTTGGCTCGCTCACAGGCATCCATGTTGCACAGATGAGTGGCTGAGAGCAATGCTGTCAGACAGCGCAATGGTCCATATTCAAGCATGAGTGCAGTTGTGACTGCATTGTCTTACACTGGGATACCTTCAAAGAATATTACATGAAAGAGTGAAGTACGGTTGTACGTTCTGGCGTATCAGTTTCTGCTGTACGCTGTGTTCGAGTATACTTGACAGCTTGCTATAATAGCAATATTCCGTTTAGTAAAGTATTCATTGATTAGACATTGCTTTGAACAGGTCGGATGGTTGTGTTTATTAACTAGCGATGAGAAGCAAAGAAATCCTCGGCCGACTGGGCACCCGTCGCACTATCAACGGTTGCGTGATCGCTGGCGTTAGTTCCCGATCTGGCCCGTGCAGCCGGTGACCTCGTCGACGAGGGTCGCACCGACCGATTCGGCGGCGGTGGCAGCGGCCGTGTCGGCGGCGGTGGCAGCCGCCGTGTCGGCGGCGATGGCAGCGGCCGTGTCGGCGACGGGAGCGTTGCCCTACCCGCCGTCGCCGCCGCGGCCGCCACCTGCCCGGCCTGCCCCTTCTTTGCGAGCGCCTTGTGATAGGCTGCGCTGTTGTTGGCTACCTTAGAAAGTAGACATCAGGCTCCCCAGCTCCGAACGCAAACGCCCAGCCGCGGCTCGAACCGCTCCAGGTGCCGGACGGCCACGTCAATTTCCACTCGCGCCTGTGCGCAGAAGAAGACGAGGCGGTCGAACACCTTAGCGGCCGACTTTGCCAGCCGCTTGACGTGTATCACGTCGGGTCCAGAGATGTTGAGTACGTGAAAAACTGGCAGGCGGTTGACGGCGGCTGCGGGTATCGCCACCGCACGCCGCGCGGCATCCGGGTCCGGGTGAAGATCAAATCCGCACCGACCGTTCGTGGTGCTGCGGGTCCTGCCCGCCCCACGCGACCTAGATGGGACGGGCAGAACAACCAGCGGGCACTCCGCAGAGCCGTTCAAAACTGCCGCAGGCCCAGCAGGGCTCGCCGGAACGGCCGCAGCCTCGGCGCTGCCGCGCCCGGTCGGGCACGCGGAAGAAGCCCCCGTCGCCGAAGAGCTTGGCGCGCCGGCACCGCGAGGAGAGAGACGCGTTCGCACGGAGGGCGGGCGCAACGCCTCGCGGGGAGAGAACAGCCGACGATTCGGTGGTGGTGGCGGCGTGGCAACAGCCGCGCGCCGGCGTCCCGAAGTTCGATTCGGCTGCGCTAGCGGGAGTGACGATGCGTCGTTCGACGCGCTGGGAGCTGCTGCCGGCAGTGCTGTAGCCGCCGCGACGGCGGCGGCCAAATTGCCTGGAAAGAAAACGAAATGGATCGAAGAGAAGGATATCGAGCGCAAAGAAACACAACGCAAAGGAAAGTTCTCAAGTATTTCGGTCGCGTCAGTCATCATACCAGTGTGCATTCCCCCCGTATGTACACCATTCTGTGCCGAAAAAAAGACAGACGAGAGGACCGGGTGTCCATACAAAGATGGGACAGCATATCACACACATATAACACGTGGCCATACGGACAAAGGGCATAATAACGCTCAGACCGGGGGATGTTGGGGGGGAGGGGGGGGGTGGGGGCAGTGGATATACATCAGATCCAAAGAAACGAAC
>Ga0209831_1003530_pt1 | contig 12851 bp, 15 predicted proteins | sample Maine_Asex4_meta_FD_187451 | JGI IMG/M metagenome (GOLD analysis project Ga0209831, IMG submission 187451) | Marine algal microbial communities from Maine, USA - Maine_Asex4_metaG (SPAdes) (version 2) | ecosystem: Host-associated > Algae > Red algae > Unclassified | place: Maine, USA | collected...
CATCGGCATCTCAGCAGTTTTGCATATCTCTAGGGCAAACAGTGAGAATTCTCCGAATCACGGCACGATCTGGACTCGGAGCGGAGATGATCCGCTTGCAGGGTAGGAAAACAGTGACTTTTCGTCTGTGCAAGGCCCTCGTCACAAACCCGCACGTTTTATTGGCTGAAGTCGCGTCTGACAGCGCTTCTAAGCCAATTGTAGGCCCTTATTCGCAGTCAGTCCCAGTCTCAGTCCACCAGGACAGAATTGGGCAAGCAGCAATACAACTTTCGAGTTGTAACGACTGGACAGGGATTCGTCTCCGTATCCGATCATCCTACGTGCATGGTGCGTGGGCCTATCCCGACGAAAAAACTCGTTGTAACGCGTTAGCGACGAAATTAGGGCGTGATTAAGAACTCGATGAAGTGTGCTCAAGTTCTTACAAGTGCGTCTTGATACAATAAACGGGAGCGGTGCTCAGTACCGGATCTGTTCCGAGTAAAGAAAGAAATACGTAGAAGGACACCATCGTGCGGCCCACCAGCAGAGGACGGTTGCGCCGACTCCGGGGCGGTGAGTGGGAAGAGAGCAGGCAGTTTTCGCAGCCTGACGCCTCTCTACCGGCGTTACCCGCTCTGGCCGCCGCCGCTGCCGATACCCTTTCGCGGCCTCCTGTTCCCGCGAGGGAAAGCAAGCACCCCGATCTCGTACCAATAGAAGAAATAGAACGTGGCCTCGCAAGCGAGGGTGCAGTCCCGGCTCACTCATTTCCTGCACTGCCCAACCTTTTCCCCCCCCCGCAAGCACCCGTCTCTCGTATCAATAGAAGAAGTGCAGTCCCGGCTCACTCCTTGCCTGCGCTGCCCTCCCCGCTGCCCTCCCCCGCCCCCGCCTCACCACGGGACCCGATCCCAGTGCACAGTCCCCAGCTATGCCCAGTTTTCGGCGGCGCCGGTGGGGCCGGTGGGGGGGGGGTGGGCATCATGGGGGGGGGGCAGCGGAAGGGGGGGAGGGGGCAGTGGCGGGGGGCGGGGGGGGCAGACATCCAACGCCACACACGTGGCAGCCGAACCGGGGGATAGCCACCGGTGGCCGCCGCAGCGTATGGGGCTGCAGTTAGTGGACGAGGAGTACAGAGCTGCTTGGGTACCACTGGAAAGGGATGGGGGAGGCGCCACAGTTATAGAGGGCGCGTGTGTCCAATGTGTAGCGGAGAGGACGTGGCGGCGCCAGGCCGGCAAACGCCGGCAGCGACCAAGACTTGGCAACCACGCCAAGTCAGCGGACCCGTGGATCGATGCGGATCGCGCCGTAACCCCCGTGGCTTTGCGGCCGCCGGCAAGCCTCCTTCCCGCTCAGGATGCACCGTTCGTTGGCACTCGTCGAAGAACTTAATGGAATGGGACATCTCATTTCCCCAGCCATTGCCGATCGCCGTTTGTGGAAGGGCAGACGTTGCTCCTGCGGCTGGAAGTAAGCGTGACAAAGTCGGGCAGATCGGCAGATAAATGTGGCAAGAAGGTACTATCCCAGCACCGTCAGACCCCGCGCACGACTTGATACGTACCCGTCGAACACGGTGTATTAATGAAGCGTGCATGAAAATCGAAAAAACCTCGTTGAAAGGATGGGGGCGCTCGCACGCACTTGTTGAGCACACGTTTGCACACGCGCATTTTCACCATGTCGCTCAAGACCATGGGAAGCGGCTCTCAAAGAGGCTTCTGATGCATCCAAGAAGTGATTGAAAAATGCAGTCATGCAAACGTATGCATGTTTCAACATGTTTTTGCGAAGACATCGCCTCGTACAGGTGCTTCTGAGGGGTCGTGCAAGTTTTTGCACGAGCGATTTGGGGGAAAACGAGGCTCGTGGTGGATCCAGCAACGAGGTGCAATGCGCAGGGCGCGGGCGCGCTCGGCGACGCATCGACACCGTGCACGCCGGCCGGCTCCGTGGCCGCGAGCACACATGGGGACACGTAGAGTCACGTTTCCGTGGTGGGGGCGGCGTGGAGCGAGGAAAGGGGTGCCGCCGCTGACACCGCAGCGGCGGCGGCCCGCCGGCGTGGCGCAACGCCCACGAGCGGGGCCGTCACCCCGCCGCGCAGCGCACCTGCACGCAGCGGGCGGGGCGGCCGACACGGCGCACGGGCGGGCGGGTGGGATCGACCGCCGCGCAACTAGGCGCCTCTAACGGCACCGGTAGATGGCGTCAGCAACCGCCGACGCGCCGCCGCAACAGAAGCTGGCGCGCAGGCACGATCACCCGCCGTTCATCGTGGGCGCTTCGAACCCCGGAAGTCGCTGCGCGCTGTCGCCGCGCGCAACTCGAGGCGGTGGGGGCAGGCAGGGGGGCAGGCGCCGTCCGGGCCCAGTGACCCCTGTGGCAGGACAGTCCTTCTCAGCCACGTAACTCTATTCGCTTTTAGCGTCATCGCGACCCTTCCAACGCTGACACGCCCTCAGATCCCTGGGACAGGGTTGCACACGACGCCCCTATTTGGGGAGCGCCAGGGGCGCGCGACGGAAAAGATGCCTTACTGACGCCCCAATAGGTAGCCAAAGCGCCCTTACGACGCCCCAAGTAGCACCCTTCGTATTCACCATATGATTTAAGTGGCACCCATACATTGCTCTCACATGTCATTTTCTGTTTCAAAACTGGGTGCCTGTCCCCAACCAAGGTGCACAGCCCCCTCCTGCTGAATCTTGTAGACCCCCCTGAATCTTTCTCTTCGCGACGCCTTGCTGACGCCCTTTTGAGGAGGGGCCTTAGTGGCGCACGACGCCCAAATGATGCCCTGGTGACGCCCTTGATGACGCCCTTAACGACGTGCCCTGGGCGCTCTGAGCAACCCTACCTGAGGATATAAATGCAGACTGCCACTTTGAAACGGAGAGGAAGTCCCTTGTTCTTTGTATATGTGTGCATCACTACACTTTGAGAGCACCCTGTCCTTAAGGCCAGGGAACTGGTGGGCCAGATATAAGTTCAACCGGATAATATGGCGCTGGTTCGCAGGAGGTTCGCATTTTTCTATCGGCCGACCATACCACTGGCGTTTGGGTAGACGTTTGTGCACTTCCGAACGGTGTGCGAACCGAATGTGTCTGCAACTGTGTCGAACCGGGGGTCAAACACCCAAATCGGGACGATCGCAGTCAAACACACGTACACGATCGCACAGGCGTCTCGACATGTGAAGTTCGGGAGCATGCGGTCGCGAGTGGCCGCAGATTCCGTTCGAGGCGCAGGCGGCGCTCCTTCCCGGGCCCTGTGGCGGGGGGGGCGGGCGGGACACGGTTTTTGTTGGTGGACATCCACCGCCACGCGCGATTCTTGGTCGGCTCCCCCACGGCTGAACGGTGTGATTAGGGGGGAGGGGCCGCCTAGAGGCACTGTCGCATGGGTGGGCGCGCGGCCGCAATGCGGTCGTGCAGCGGAAACCTTTGGCGGGGTGGCCCCCAGTTGACTCGCTGCTAGTGCCACCAACATGCGCTGGGAGCCAAATAGGGGGGGGTTCCGTGCAGCGCAACATTGTGTGGCGGGCATGTGACTGTCTGCGCGCAGCCGCACCCGCGGGAATGGGCCCTGCATGGGAGTTTTCAGGCAGCGCCGCGCAGCCCAAATGTTTGGTCACGCGGCCGCCACCGAAAATGGCAGCACGACCACGGGACCTGCCAATTGCGTTCTTTGTTGGGGGGGGGGCGCGGAGCGACAGATCGACGCGGTGCGCCCGCCATCAGCGACGCGTCAATCACACCGTCGTGGTCGGGGGGAGCGCAATTGCGGCACCGCCTTCGTCGGCGTCGTCAATCCCGTTTCCCCGTTCTGCCCGTCTCCTTCGCCGGCGCAGCGGCCGTGAGCGGCCGTGAGCGGCCGTGTTGATGGCCGCCTTTGCGGCCGCTTCTGCGGCCGCTCTAGCTCTCCTGACGTCGGCTGCACTTGTGAATGGAGATGGACGCGTCTACTGATGATGGGTCTGGGTCGTCGAGCGATGACGGCCGCGGGCAGTCGGAGGGCTCCGCAGACGAGCTGCTTGCGGCCGTCATCGGAGCGCGATTTCTGTTCCTGACGCGGCGTCATCGCAGGAATGCGGCGCAGCGAGCGCGCAGACGGCGTTTTGCCGGGTCTGTGGCCGGGCGGCGTGCCAACCGGCCACGTGATTTCGACCAAGGTATGCGCGGCATCATGCGGGATTATTTTGGTGTGGATGAGCAGCCGCGTGTGTATGGAGAAGAGAAGTTTGAGCGTCGCTTCCGTGTGCCACGGTCTGTTTTTATGAGCGTTTACGAGGCCATTTGCGACAGGCCGTGTGGGCGGCAGAGCATCAATGCGACGGGGCGGCCACGAGCTCATGTTCTGCAGCAGCTGGTGGCCGCTTTCTGTATTGCCGCGTACGGGGGGTCGTACAATCGCGCGGATGAGTATGTCCGGCTGTCCAATTTCACAACTGACGTGGCGACAAAGAAGCTGATTGAGTTTATCGCTGAGAAGGGGGAACCTGTGTACCGACGGCCTCCTATCGAGGGGGAGATCTCTCATCAAAGACCTGGCAGCCCATATTTCCGCTGACCGCGGGTCCCTTCCGGAGCCGTATGTGTAGTCTTCAACGGTTCTTTTTTTTGCCGTCATGGCTTTTTTTTCCTCACATATTTGCGCGTCGGCCGCGGCCGCCACGTCGACTTAGGATAGTTAAGACTCATGGGCGGCTTCCACTTCTCTGGAAAGACAGGCGAGGCCACCTCTCTGTCCTGCGTGGGCGGATGTCCGCGAGCGTCGTAGAATATCATGCTGCAATGTAACTGGGGCATAAGTGAAGGGATCCTGCCGTGCTGGCTTCTCGGACAGAGTCGGTGAGTCGGACAGAGTCAGAGAGTAGGAAAAAAGAAAACCGGCAAAGGAAAAAAAAAACGTGTATTATTGTGGTGCACAAGCCGAACACTCGACGCGCAGAGAGGACTCCGTCCCGCAAATTAAAAGAGTCACAACTCGAGGCAAGCCACCATCCGCGACATCGCTGCCACTAGTGTCACAGGAAGCGTCCCACTCTTCGTCGCCCAAAGCGCCAGCGGCCGCATTCTGCGGCCGCGGCGTCACGAAGCGACTTGGACCCGGGACAGAGTCCCCGCCCGCCGTGAAGGGGCATGCTTGGTCTGCAGCGAAGTCAAGCCGCGCGCCTTCCTCCGCTTGAAAGATTCAACACCAGCCGAAGCCGCAGCGCGGCGGGCAACGGCCGCGCTGGCGACCGCAGCTGGTGATGCGCCGGCACACGGCAACCCATGGGAGACCCCACTGGGAAAAGGTGCAGACGGAAGCAATGCGGCCGCTTTCGCGGCCGCACCGGACGCCGGGGACTCGACCGTACGGCTCGTGGTCGACGCCGACGCGGCCGCTTCGCGGCCGTTGACAGCCGCGACGCCGGGCGTAGCGGGCGCTCCGCCAGACCCAGGAGACGCGGCCGCACCGGCACATGCAGAAGCCGCACATGCAGGCGATGCGGCCGCACCTGGAGCCCCACCTGCGGCCGCAGCCGCCGTCGCATCAGCGGCCGCAGTAGGGGCCGCAGAGGTGCCCAATATGGACAGCGCCGTCGTTTTCGAGAGGGACGCGAGGCGTGACTACGCTGCTTTGGCCGTGCGCAGTCTTGCACTGGACGGCAGCAGGGTGTGTCCGGCGGGATGCATATGAACAGCGCGTCTGACCAATGAGCATGCGGATCGCTGACACGAAATTCGGATGTGGCCGCACGATTCTGCCGCTCCGCGACGGGCGCTATCGCACGTGGCCCCTGCCGGGTCTCGGCAGACTCGCAAGCACGGCCACCCGACCGCCGCAGGCGGCCGCGTGGGAGCCCGCCCTGCGTCACGGTGACTGGCGGACACCACGCGGCCGCCTCACAGACGCTTCAGAACATATTGCTCAAGTGTCGATCGAGGCGAAAGCGCCACCAGATTGCACGCACGCTGTACGTCTGCCGGCTGAACGGACCAGTGAGAGATATACAAATCACTGCTCTCGGTCGCGAGATGCGACAGCGCCGCGAGATGATTCGAGATACTGCCAACGTGTCTCCGACATTTGTGCGTTTGACCTCGTCGTGTCTACTCGATCGCAAGAGTTTGCAGCCATTTCCAGCCTATCGCGCTGCGTGTCTCACTTGACTGTCTTATTTGCTGACGATTGGGGTCCAGATCAGCGTGATCGCGAGGTCCATCGATGACCTGTTTGCTTGAAATGTAGCACTGGACTGTCGGAATGTGGACATCTCACGAGAAAGCCGCTCGCAGGCTTCAGTTCGCAGGTCGACAACCCAGCAACGTCAGCTTCTTCGTTTCCCATACACTGCGATCTGCCGACATAATAAAACAAGTACTCTTGATCCGAGCGGAGTAGGTTCGCAAAGCTTGCGCATATCGCTGCCGAGACGGTCTTGGCCACTCACAGGCGCACACGTTGCGCTCTTCAACTGGTCGCAGAGGGTTCGCAAACGACGTTGTCGGGTACGCTCTATTGATCTCGGATTTCTGATGAAGAAATGGTAGTGCATGCCGAAGTGGGTGCACCTTCTCCGTACCGCCTTAATCCCGGTAATTTAACTCCTCTCAATCGGACTGTGTGCCGAGTGACGATCCGGTAATACTCCGATTGAGTCCGTGAATATTGCCGATCGCGATCCTCCCAGTTATATGGCAGGGTGCCATAAAACTGGAGCGCATATCACCGGATATTGACTGTACTGGTCTATGTCCTGCTCGCACTGGTCTGTCAGCTGAAGTGGGAGACGGGCCCGGGGCCGCGCTCTGATCATCGACACGGGACGTGTGACGCCTGGCACGCGCGCCACGGGCGGAACAGCCCAATTGGTCGATAGGCCTGGCCCCCCGACGTGAGGGGCCAGAGAAGGTCCTCGAGAAGTCCTTGCTGTTTTTAGCTGCCTCGCGTGTCCATCCAGCTTGTGTCTGATGAGCCCCTTTCCAAAAAAGACGACGGCTTCCAACGGAACAATTCCAGTGAGTCGTAACCTGCCTTCCCGCTGGGTGTGAGCTGATAAAAATTGGGGCAACTATTGCAGGGCCCGTTCTCAATAGAGACACTCTGGCGCTTTCTCATTGGTCCACCACATCAGCGAGAATGTGGGCAGTGCCTTGTGGACTCTCGCGCCAATGAGAGCGCAGGGCCGGAGGATCTATCAAGGAAACAATTTGCTGCCCTGCGTGATAGTGCCCAACACATGTGAACGTGGGCGACATTCTCGCGCCACGCGTGCAATGGACCTGCCACGAGCTGCGAAATCCGGTGCAGCTTCTGTGTCTCGGAAATACCGTTTCAGAAAGCCCATGTCCCTCTTGAGCAGGTCCCTCAGACCCGCCGGGCCTCCGCTGTAATCATGGATTGGTCATGTTCGAGGGAGTTTCAAAAGCGCCTGTCTAAAAGAGACAGCATTGGAGAGCCAAAGAGGCACGCACATGTGAGATGTCGATGGAACTATTGGTCCCGCGGGTGTGCTAGGTTTTTGGTGGAACGACTGTAGTCCTAGGTATTGCTGATCCCCGAATTTTGTCCTGGTGGACAGAGACTGACTTGCAGACCGACTCTCTCCACCAATCAGATGCGCCCCTCGGACTGACTTGGTGCGCCTGATTGCTTACATGTGCCCATCCAGCCTGGAAATCGACATCAGCTCCTCTCTTTTTCTGCACTTCTGGCAAGGAAACAGTAGAAAATCTCAAGATCTCGCGTAGGCAGCTTGCTCCGTGCCAAGAAAATCGGATCAAGCGGCAACAAACAGTGAGTTCTGCTGGATGCAAGGTCCTGGTACCGAATGCGGGCTTTCTATTGGCTTCGATGCCTTCTTACTGTCGTTTTCGACCAATAGAGTGCTGTTATTCACAGTCAGTCTCTGTCTCTGTCCCGCAGGACAAAATTCGGGGATCAGCAATACCCTCGCAAAACTGTGCATGGCGCCTCTCTGCACTGTTGACGGGGCCACCCGAGACCGGACGCCACCTCGACTTTTGGCGGTCATGGTCGACGGAGCGTCATCCACAGTCCCTTGGGATTGGCTTGCCAGAACCGGCGACGCGGTGGACTCACTCCCAATGAAGAAAACCTTGGCAAGTCGTCCAAGTCGTCTGGCACAGTACAGTCAGTCTCTATTCATATCCCACCCTCCGGAAGAACAGGTCTGGCGCTTTATTTTAGAATTCTCATCTTATGAGGCTTGACGAGTTTGCAAGATGAGACAAACACCATATGCTCTTTGACGTGCTCTTTTTAATGTTGCTCCCTGCGATCTTCATGTTTCTCTCCTTGTCGCGTAGCGCTTGTATCTGTCCAAGAACAAATGTCAGGTACGTTCGACCAGGACGGAGAGCCTTGCACGAAATCGCTCTCTCAGGGGCAGTCCGCATGGACTGGTAGGCTACTTCTGAACTAAGCGGCCCTGGAGGCCTCAACCTTTGAATGCCTCTAGCTCCGTTCGGCACTGCACAAAAAAACTGAGAATTCTAAAGTAAAGCGCCACAGGTGTCGTTGCCTTGTTGCACGGTCGCTTTCGAGTACTCATGTAGCCCGCCAGTCCGGAGCCGCACCTACTAATTGAAATGCGAAACGTTGACACTGAAGGAGTTGATCTGACGTCTTGCAAGACGCGCATCCGACTCCCCGATTTGACGGTCTTGTCTCAAAGCAGCAGGGAAGGAGATGCTGAGGCACCTCCAGATGGCCAGCGTACAAGTCTTTAAGCACCCAGACAGTCCAGGACGCACCAGGGCTTGCTCAAGGACACTCTGGACGACTTCCTGGTGGTATGAGGTCTCCATCGGGACGGATGTGGAATTGATTGCGATCCTCTTGCAATCGTAGTTCTCGTTCTCAAGTCGACCTCAGTCCACAAGCAACGTCCAATTTACGAAACCGAGTGAGTTCCGTCCATATGCCACTAGGCCAGCATCCGGACGGGATATGGATGGAGACTGACTGTATGGTTCCAGCGCACGCAACCGACGTGCAAAGACCTGAGGAGGATTCACGGTTTCTGGGATCATGCCAGGTTCTGTCAAGGAACCGCGTTAGGCCCAGAAGCAGGAAACGCGCCTTCGCGCTAGGTTCTGTCACGGATCGATGACGGAACCAAGCACGCTCCTCGCGCCCCCCACCAAACTGCTTTCAGGGCGAAACGGTGGCGAGAGCCCGTCGCCGTGTCGGAGGGACCTCGGCAAGCCGTCCCGATCATCCGAGAAAATGTGGACACGCGCTGCTGCCACGCCAGTTTTTGCTGCCACCCCCCGCGGAACCGTAAAAAAAGGGGATCTTGTGCGCCATCAAACAGTGAGTGGGACTCTGACATCATGACGCAGCAGAGACGCCCATGATGGGCGTCTCCGCTGCGTCACGTTCATCCTTCCTTTCGCCCGCGACATCAAGAGGCAGAGGGTGGACAACCCTTTGCCAGTGGACAACCCTTTGCCAGTGGACACCCGACGTGTTGCCAAGCCTCTTGGGGGCGCGCTGCAGTGGGGGCCTCTGGCGCGACCTCGAATGGATGACAGGCGGCTGCCCAACGGACCACACACGAGAGCGCAGTTCCGTCGCGCGTGAGCGTATTTCCGTCTCAACGGAAATTTTTTGTGGACCAGAGCCGGTTTCTGAGACTCGCCCTCCACAATGGCCGCAGAGGCGTCGTCGGAAAGAGACGAGACACCGTTACGGTGGGACCGACCGCACGTCTGATGAGGGACCGTCCGGTGGCGAGCCAGTACAGGGCGTACTTCGAACGGAATCGAATCGAAAGCCAAGATGGGATGAATCGGGTGAATCGCGTACTTGTGTGGTGTTCCAGAATGTCCTTGCAGACCGTCGTACATCAAGTGGTGCTGGTGGCGAAGCCCACTTGGACACTTCGTGCCAATACTTTTTCTGGTTACTACTCACAAGTGCACCACAGTCCTGACCGACACGACGATTTCGCAACATGGTCAACCGTGCCGTGCCGTGCTATGCACATCGTTGTGATGGGGTTATCCGCACGCAACCTGGCTCAGACGATCAGCAGGCCGCCGCCAGCGCGATCACCATCCAGCCGACGCCCCGAACGGCTTCTGGGGCGGACAGCGCCCCCCCGACAATCTTCACCCGCCCGCCCCCGCCTCCAGAGTTCTTGCAGATGGGGGTCTCGTCGCCGGCAGTCAGCCCGGTCGAAAGCGCAAGATACGGAGCTGTGTGCTGGATGTCCTCACACCCCTGCTTGCTGAATGACTTGTGCCTCAGCGCCGGAGTTTGGAGCGAGGCACATGCCGTCGTAGGGTGGGCGTATGAATGCGGGCCACCACTGGCCATGGATGAACCCGTCAAGTGAGCAGGAAAATGGCGGCGGGCACGCGACAATCCATAATTTCTCGTAATTCATCGACAACAGCCTACTGTGTCCAGCTGTTTTCAGCGAAGTCGCGGTTCATTTGCCAGAAGAGGCCCGTGCACGACCGTAAACTGTCGGAAGTTGAACGTGTCGGCAGAGAGCTATTTCATGAAAATCCCTTGCTTCGAGCTTATCGATTCGCGGGCGCCGCTTCAGGTACGGCACTGATGACGGGGGGGGACGAACCCTGGGATCCGCGGCGCCCTCCTCGGGCGGAGCTCGCGATGAACCCGTCCCGGCCACTCTGCTCGCTCGCTCGCAACGGCGCATCGTCGGCAGCCCCTGTCCCCCGTCCACAACGGGCTTCTCTCGGCTGACGGCGCCTTGGACGCGCTGTGGATGCCCAGTGGCCTCTCACGACCCCCCCCTCGTAGCGGACCGCTCTTGGTCGCCCTGCTACAGACCCTCTTCAGTTACCCCTGCCTTTGCACCATATCGGACAGTTCTGTCCATTCATTTCGACGCCTGGCGATGGGCCTCTCTCGGCCACCGCTGCGTTCCACCTGCAGCGGACCTCTGCTGGCAACTCCTGCCCCCCCCGGCCCCCCGCGCTGGGGTGCCGGGGGCGGCACAAGCCATCAAAGCACAAAAATTCTGGAGCGCGTCGTTTGCACGGCACGGATCCCTGCGTATGAACCCATCACCCACCCCCGCGGTTTGCCTACCGCCGTGTCAATCCGAGCCGCCGACCCGCCTCGGCACTTTTGTTGGCCTCTCCTCCTCAAGGTTTTTTCCCTTCCTGTCACGCCCGCCCCTCCCCAGCCGCTACCATCAAGGGACAACCCCATCCGTTCACCATGCGATTCTCTGTCCACTTGGTGGCGACGGCGGCCGCCGTGGCCTCGGCCACCGCCGTCTTCACGGCGGGCGGCGTCGACGCCACACCCGTCTCCACGGGCCGCCTCCCTGCTAGCGCCAAACAGCTTAGGTTCTTCGGCCCGGGCAGCTTCCCGGGCTTTTTCATTTTCTCAGGCTTTGGGACGCCATCAACGCCGACGACGCCGGTGTCGCCCCCTGCCCCAACAACTAGCGGGCCTCTGATCATTGGGAGCAACGCCGGCTCGGGTGGCAATGGCGGCTCCGCGGCTTCTGCTTCGGGCGGATCGGGCGGCGACACCGGGCCGGTGACGGTTACCAACTCGGGTGGGGGCATTCTCTTTGGCGCTGGCAACGCCGGCGTGACAATTGGGAGCACCGGCGGCAACGGCGGTAATGGCGGCGCCGCACGGGCCGACGGGGGCGAAGGCGGCGTCGCGGGCCCGATCGACATCATCAACAGTGCGGGCGGCACGTTCGTCAGTGGCGGCGCAGGGCCTGTGGTCATTGGCGCCGCCGCCGGGAGGGGAGGCGACGGCAACACTGGGATCAGCTCCGATGGCGGCGATGGTGGCCGCGCTGGCACGATTTCGTTATCAACACGGGCGGCACGTTCATCCCACCCAGCGCTGGGCCCGTGTCGATTGGCGGCGCAGGCGGCACGGGCGGCGCTGGGGGCACCGGTTTCAACGCGAATGGCGGGAATGCCGGCGCGGGCAGCAACGTACAAATCACCGACTCGGCGACGGGGTCGCTCCTGCCAGCAGGCACCGGCGCGGTGACCATTGGCGGGAGGGGCGGAAACGGTGGCGCCGGTGGCGCTGGCACTGCGGATGGGGGGGCTGGCGGCGACGCCGGCACCGTCACCATCAACGCTTAACTGACTTTGTTGGGGAGGATGGCGCGTGGGCACAATGCGCTCGGCATCGTGAAGGGTGGCAGGGAGAGAACCCCCGCGTCAGTGGACAGAGCACCGCCTCTCCTGCTGATTTCTATGTTTCGCCTGGTTGCTGTTGTACTGTAAAGCATATTATGCTACTGCTTCTCGACGCGGCTGGTCCACGTGCGGTAGTCCCCCCGACCCTCCCCCCACGCATTGTCCGACGCCTTAGCGTCAGGCTCGAACTAAATTCAGGTTTCCCGAAGAACCACAGTTCTTGAGAAAATTGAGTGCGCCTGCAGCTGCGTGGCCGGCAGACCGCCTGCGCTCCCACCGCTACAGCTGCCGCTGCGCAGGCTGTCGCGCGTCCGCGGCCATGCCGCCCTCGTTGCGCACGCCGCGGCCCCACCGACTGGCGGCGCCTGGCGCCTCGGTACCAAACCGCGGTCCGGGCGGACCGTGGCGAGCACGCCGAGGGCAGAGGATGTCAAATAACGCGCAAAGTGCCACGAGCAGGCGTGGAGCGTGCCACCCCAAAACGGCCGACGGGACGAGTTGCGCGAGAATAAAAAGAAACAGAAGGTGCGCAGCCCGCCCAACGACTCCCCTGCCGATGCCAAACAGCCGCCCCAACCCCGCGTCGCCGTCGCGCCCGACGCGCCCGACGCCACCACCGCCGCGCGGCCGCCGCCAGCCTCGCCGGGCGGTGGCTCCCCAACCGGTGCCGGTGCCTTGCCCCCGCCGCCC
>Ga0209831_1003531_pt1 | contig 12850 bp, 13 predicted proteins | sample Maine_Asex4_meta_FD_187451 | JGI IMG/M metagenome (GOLD analysis project Ga0209831, IMG submission 187451) | Marine algal microbial communities from Maine, USA - Maine_Asex4_metaG (SPAdes) (version 2) | ecosystem: Host-associated > Algae > Red algae > Unclassified | place: Maine, USA | collected...
TTGGCGTGGGTCGGATGACCCAGATAGCCACAAATGGGTTCCAAATGTGGGTAACGGCTGCTACGTGGCACGAAACGTGTCCTCGATCCACGCCGCCGACCCACATTTGACTTGCCGACGCTCTCTAATGCACTGATCAGATTCTGACTCGTGATCGACGCATCGATTCACTTTATCACTGGAGACACAGAAGCGAACTGCGTGAGAGGTCGCGACGTATGAGGGCGACAGATATCTGTTGCAAGCGGCCGAATTGTTTGCGACCGCCCCCCAGGATCGAGGACGGCGGCACACAACAATCGAGTTGGTCTTCGGGCCGCCTAGTCAGACTTGGGCCCCATGATCAATGTGACTGTGTGTTTTGGAAGACGCCCAGGGCAACAACGTAGCAACATTGAGATTGTCAGCGCCTGGCTCGGTCCACTGTTCTCTGACTTCGAGGAATCCGAACCGTCTATTCTCAGTAAGTGTCACGGGCGGGGCGTCATGCATGATACGTTGATGCTCAAGAGAGAAACCACTCCTGACCTAGCCGATACGGTGGTACCAGTCTTCAGGTTCGTGGGTATGGGGGGCGCTGCGTACTGTAACCGTCTCTCGCGGGCGAGAGCCTTCATGACAACCAGTCGGTACGTATGTGCCACTCGCAGGTCGAGGTATCGTATCGCATACGTATTAGTAAGACGGAGCGACCCTCGCATACTATTAGTCATGCGACAAGAACAAACAGCAGGATTGCAAGGGTGTGCCGGATGGCATGTTCCGGTACGTCCGAGTAACTGTTCTGAGGGCGGCCAGGTGGGTCCCGACATATTGGAGGGGAAGAATCCTGTATCCCAGGCGCAGGCGTACCCCTGTCGTCGACGTGCGTCGTCGACGACCGCGCTCGCCATCGTCGTGCTCGCTACCAGCGTGCGCGTTACCGTCGAGCTCGCCACTGTCGTGCTCGCGATCGGCGTGCTCGTTACCGTCGTGCGCGTTTCTGTCTTGCTCGCGATCTTCTTGCTCGCTACAGCCGTGCGCAATATCGCTGTGCGCATCACCGTTATGTTAGCTACCGCCGTGCACGTTACCGCCGTGCGCGTCAACGTCGTGCTCGCCATCGCCGTGCTCTCTACATCCGCGCGTGCCACGAACGGTCTCGCGCCCAGTACGTGATGCCGGCGCCATGGACGGCGCGGTGGCTCTCAGAGGGTGGGAGGAGAACGAGGGTGATAACGAAGACGGGACGACGTCGGTCGTAGTGGCCGCTCACGTTACTACATTGCTGGAGGCGCGACGGCGGGCACTTTCCGCAGCGCAAATCCATCGGCCTCGGTACCGGGGCTCCGTACCCGGTCGGATCTTCAACCGGCCACGCAATTTTGCGCTACGGTTGCAGTGTATTCTACGCAATTACTTCGGCGTGGACGGCCTGCCCCAGAGGTTTGGTAGAGAGCAGTGTGAGCGGCGCTTTCGAGTTCCAATGTCGGTCTTCTTTCGGGTCTACCGGGCGACCAAGGACCGCCCTTTTTGGGATCAGCGTGTCAATGCGACTGGTCAGCCACTGCCTCATCCTGAGCAGAAGCTGGTGGCCGTTTTCCGCGTACTTGCCTATGGCGAGTCATATGACCGCGCAGACGAGTATGTGCGGGTGTTCCGATCGACCAACGCGACCGCGGTCAAGCTCTTCACTGAGTTCATGGTGGATGACTTCGATCCACTGTACCTACGACCCCCCACGAGACGCGAGATTGAGAGCATTCTGGCGCGTAACGCTGAGCGGGGGATACCTGGGTGTCTTGGGTCGCTCTCTTGTTCGCATTCGGAGTTGTCGTAGTGCCCAAAGGCGCATGCGGGCACGTACCAGGGTCGGGATGGGCGACGATCCATCATCGTTAAGGCTATTTGTGACGAAAACACGTGGATCTACCACATTTTCGCGGGGAGTCCTGGGAGTCTCAATGATATTAACGTCCTGTACCAATCGCCTGTGTACATGAATGTCGTCACTGGGAAGTGGCCACCCCGTGACTTTTCGTTTACTGTCAATGGGAATACCCGCATGTTGCTGTATTCCCTCGTGGACGGACTATTTCCCCGTTTTGCGTCTTTCGTCGCCCTCTACCCCAATCCCCAGATGCCTGAGCAGCGCACGTTCAATCGCCTGCAGGAGGCTCTGCGGAACAACGTTGAGCGCCTGTTCGGCATCCTTACTGCACGTTTCCACGTCATGCTTCACCCCTGCCGAATGTGGACTGTGCCTCGTATGGTGCTCACAGTTCAGACGGTCGCGATTCCCCGCATCATGGTGGTGGAGGCACGCCGAGCCAACGTTTTGTCTCAGTCGCGATCCACCCACTACGGGCCGTGTGATGCGGGCGGAGCGGACGGGGCGGGTGCGGGCGAAGTGGACGGAGCGACCGAGGCGGGTGGGGGCAAAGTGGACCCTGACGTGGCCGACGGAGCGGGCGTCGGCAGGGCCCCTGCAGAAGGAGGAGGCGGTGCGGCTGTTGGCGATGCTGCGGCGGACGCGGAAGTGGTGGGGGTGGTCGGCATGGGCGCTGTCTCCGCAGATGGCGCGGGCGCCGGCGCGGGCCCGCTGGCAGATGGTGGAGGTGCGGCTCTTGGTGTGGGTGCGGCAAGAGAGGCGGGCGGGGCCGGCGAGGGCCCTGGTAGCCTCGAAGGCGCGGTCACCGCCGGTGCTGCCCATGGCGCAGGCGCCGCTGGCGCTGCCGATGGCGCTGGTGTCAGCGATGGTACAGGGGGTGGTAACGGGCCCGTAGGGGTTGGTGACACAGATGGGGTGGGCGGCTCAGGTGCTGGCTGTGGCGCTGATGTCCGGCATTGCGCGGGCTTCGGTGGCGGTGGGCCCAGAGACGACGGAGAGGGAGGGGACAAGGCGGGGGGTGCCGGAGCAGGAGGAGCCGCAGATAGAGGCGGAGCAGGTGCTGCCGTGGGGGGGCTGGCAGACCTGGGTGGTGCACCTGGCTTTGCACCTCCTGCAGTTGGAGCCGCCGTTGTGGCGCCCATGAGCAAATGTATGCGCATTCTTGTGGCCACAGGTGAGGCCAAGTGCCGGGAGGAGCATGAAGCGCTTAGCGAGGACATCGGCGCGCACGTTTTTCCGCAGCGCGGCAAGTTGCTGGATTCGTATGTTGATTGATGTTTTTCTGTGTGTACTAGCTTCTTTACGTACTATTTAGGTGCGCCATGAGCTCATATGTCTGGCAATTGTCTGTCTGACGATGAAGTGTGGCCGTTTAATGTATTTCTCCTATGTGTTATCCTACGTTTCATCGTATTAACCAGGACAACATGTCACACGGTGACGTGCTTGGGCGGCAGCGGCGACCGCCGCTGTTGACTTTGACGTGCGACGGCCACCGCCGAGAGCCAGGGCGCACGTCTTGGTTCTTCGGTCGCTGCCGCAAAGCAATTCCGCCAGCGTCTGCCGCTATCGTCGCTGTGGGCGGCGGCAGCCGTCGTGGACATCTGTTTTCCTTGGTGTCCGCCCTCTTCGCCGATGAGGCGCGGCGGCCGCAGGCGAGTACCGATGAGCATGCTGAGGTTGTGCGATGGCCACGGCCAATCACGCGCTCAAGAGCCGCGCCCAAGGGTGTGGTCAGTTGACAGCGGCAACCCCCGCGCACCTCCGCCCTCACCGATGAAAGCATAGCATGTCATCGGTCGGCAGCGGCCGGTGTCGTGGACTCTTGTACGACACGGCGGCCGGCGCAGTGGACCTTGGCCCGCGGCGGCCGCCCCAGCGCAACCTCCGCCCTCACTGATAACAGCAAAGCCTGTGATCGTTCGGCGGTGGCCGCCGCCGTGGACTCTTGCACGACGCAGCGGCCGCGCCACTGTACCTTGCCGCGCGGCGGCCGCCGCCGCGCACCTTTGACTTTGCCGACAAGACCAGAGCGTGTGGTTTGTCAGCGGCAGCCGCCGCCGTTGCCTCTGGCACTATGCGGCGGCGGCCGCACTAAATCTTGACGCGCGGTGGCCGCCGCCGCACACCTCCGCCCTCAAGGACGACAGAAAAGCGTGTGGTCGGTCGGCGGCGGCCACCGCCGTGGCCACTTGCAAGACGCGGCGGCCACCACATTTGACCTTGACGCGCGGTGGCCGGCACCGTGCACCACCGCCCTCGCCGACGACAGCGAAGCTAGTGGTTCAACGGCGTCGGCCGCCATCGCGAACTCTTGTACGACGCGGCAGCTGAAGAACTGGAGCTTGAAGCGCAGTGGCCGCCGCCACGCACCTTCGCCCTCACCAACGACGGCGAAGCGTGTGGTCAGTCGTCGGCGGCCACCGCCGTGGACTCATGCACGATGCAGCGGCCACATCACTTGACCTTGACGCGCGGAGGCCGCCGCTCCGCACAGCCGCCCTCAGCGACGACAGAAATGCGTGTGGTTGTTCGTCAGCGGCCGCCGCCGTGGACGCTCGCACGACGCGGCGGCCACCCAACTTAACCTTGAAGCGTGGCGGCCGCCGCCGCGCACCCCCGCCCTCGCAAAAGACAGCCAATCAAGTGGTTGGTCCGCCGCGGCCGCCATCGTGGACTCCTTTAGGATGTGTCGGCCGCCGCACTGCATATTGACGTGCGGCGGCCGCCGCCGCGCACCTCCGTCCTCACCAACGACAAAAAATCAAGTGGTTATTCGGCGGCGGTCGCCACCGTGGACTCTTGCTCGACGCGGCGGTTGCTGCACTGGACCTTGACGCGCGGCGGCCGCCGCCGCGCACCGCTACTGTCCCCGACGACAGCCAATCAAGTGGTTTGTCGGCGGCGGCCCCCGTCGATGACTCATGTACGACAAGACGGCCGCCGCACTAAATCTTGACGTGCGGAGGCCGCCTCCGCACACCGTCGCCCTCAGCGACGACAGAAAAGCGTGTGGTCGGTTGTCGGCGGCCACTGCCGTGGACTTTTGCACGACGCGGCGGCCACCACACCTGACCTTGACGCGTGGTGGCCGGCGCCGCGCACCTCCGACCTTGCCGACGAAAGCGAAGCTAGTGGTTCAACGGCGGCTGCCGCCAACCCGGACTCTTGTACCACGCGACAGCTGACGCACTGCACCTTGATGGGCAGTGGCCGCCGCTGCCGGCGTCCGCCCTAGCCGACGACAGCCAAGATTGTTGTTGGTCGGCAGCAGCCGCCATCGTGGACTCTGGCACGACGCGGCGGCCGCCGCACTGGACATCGACGCGCGGTGGCCGCCGCTCCGCAACGCAGCCCTCAGCGACGACAGAGAAGCGTGTAGTTGGTCGCCGGCGGCCACCGCCGTGGACTCTTGCACGACGCGGCGGCCACCGCACTTGACCTTAAGGCGGGGCGGACGCCGCTCCGCACCTCCGCCCTCAGTGTCGACAGAAAAGCGTGTGGTTGTTCGTCGGCGGCCGCCGCCGTGGACGCTCGCACGACGCGGCGGCCAGCCCACTTGACTTTGAGGCGTGGCGGCCGCCGCCGCGCACCTCCGCCCTCGCAAAAGACAGCCAATCAAGTGGTTGGTCCGCCGCTCGCCGCCGCCGGCCGCAGCTTCGGCCGTTAACGCGCGGCGGCCGCCGCTGTTCGCTCGTGCACACGTCACAGTTTGACATTGGCGGCGCCTGAGCGCCACCGACCCGAGCACACCAGGCAGGGCCTGGCAATCTCGTGGGTCGCGGCTGCGGCCAAGCCGTGTAGAGTCCTTGTTTTGCGACCTTTGCTGTGCGTCGCCACAAACAGCGGCGGCGGAGTGTAATCGACCGCTCAGCGGCTACGGCCTCGCGTGCCGCCGCTCCTCTCGCAAGACCACCGCCAGTGTCCCTTCATGCCCCACTCACACATCCCCTGCGGGTTTTGCACGAGCACAGGCAGTGGACAGCTGACTGGATCAAGTATGGGTTGGTCTGCATTCAGCCTAGTGTCTATTCTACTGCTCCCGAGGCTCACATGAGGCTCAGATGAGGCTCAAATGAGGCCCCTTCTCATATGGCCTGGAAACGCGGCCTTTTTGGGGTGTCTGGGGCACCCCCTCCGAGTTTTCATCGTACACAGCCGCCGAGCTGGCCCATAGGTGAGTGGACTGCGCCGAGTCCAGATCTATTCTCAGACAGAGCAGCCAAGTCCGGGAGCATGGTCGCAGAGAGGCATCGGTAACAGCCTCAAATGAGGGGAATCGGCTGAAATGAGGCGGCCAGTAGAATAGACACTAGGGCTGGAATAGTGTGAGCCAATCACGAGCGCGACTGTGTCTCGAACAGGACTGGTCGTGTCAAATGGCGAAGGAGAAGAGGCCTCGCCGCGAGGAAAGGTGTTCGGTGCAATCGTGCCACATTTAGCCACCAACTTGAAGACCTTTGGGAGAAGGGCTGAAGGAGGATGGTTTGGTATGGATCCAAGCGAGTTTTGCCAATCAAAAATCACAAAGTTCCCGGCCAAAAACATCTCAGCCAACCAGGAGGCGAGAAGGAAAAGAGAGGACCGCAGGACCGTATGCACTGATACCGCAGCCGCCGCCACCGCCTCTGGAGCGCGCACGGAGCTTTCCAGCGCTGGCGCGGCAGCGGCGGCCGGAGGCGAAAAAACCGCGCGCCTGCCCGCGCGCAGCCGGCGGCCGCCGGCCCCGCCAAGGGCGCAAGCTCGGGGCTGCCCTGCGCTGGTGTGGCCACGGCGGCCGTGGGCGAGTAGCCCGCACGTCCTCGAGCACCAGCCCTGCCGCCACCACGCTGCATCTGGCACATTCGTGGAGCTCCGCAGCGCTGAAAGGCGGTGGCAGCCGCTGGCGGACCGCTTGTGCGGCGCATCAGGCCAATCCTATGGCCGCCGCCCCTACCTCGGGCCCCCCCTCGGTCCAACCAGGAAGCGGCATGGTGGCGGGGACCACGGGAGCACTGTCCGTACGCCCGCGTGCCCCACTCTTGCGGCCGCTGCCCCCGCCTTGGTCGCACGCACGGAGGTGCGCAGCTTTTGCGGGGCGGCGGCGTCCACAGGATGGCAGCCCGCACGCCCACGTGCACCACGCCCGCGGTCACCGACCCCGCCTTGGCCGCCCGCACGGAGGTGCGCAGCTCTGGCGGGGTGGTGGCGGCCGCAGGCTGGTAGCCCGCACGCCCGCGGGCACCACGCCCGCGGCCGCCGCCCCCGCCTTGGACGCGCGCACAGAGGTGGGCAGCTCTGCTACGGCGGCGGCAGCCGCACGTTAGCAACGACCTCGCATACGTGCACGAAGGCCGCCACCGACACATGTGCGTTGGGTGAACGCGCGCACGTTTTCATTGCTGGCGGGAAGGCGGTGGTGGCCGCGAGTACAGCCATGCTCGGTGCTGGGGCGGCGCCCTTGTGTCTTGCACCGGCGAGCGCGCATTGTGTGCCAGTGAACAGTGCGAGGGGCAAGTGGGAGAGGGATCTAAGGGGTGTCTGGGTGTGGAGACCGATGAAGGCGGTGGCTTCGCGCGGTGCATAGGACGAGCACATAGACGAGTAGCATAGAAAAAATATCCCTGCCCTACGGGGTAAAAAAAAATACAAATTGCTACGAGGGCCCCCGCACTGCTCTCCGAGCCACCACAGTGACACAGCAACATGAGTCAGAAAGAAGAATCTTGTACCAAGCTGCACCGGCACACGCAGGGTGCACTGGACAGCAGCAAGCAAGACAAAACAAATATCAAAGTGGGCATAGGCACGTCGGTCTACTCGTCGTGTTCAGACTCACTGGATGAACGTCCACAGCTGCGATCAAACGCTGCAATCAGATCGCTGTCAAAGCCGTCAAAGCCGCTGCCCTCAGAGAGGGAGTCGTCAGAGGACGACCCAGGAGGCGGCAGCGGCGGCCGCTGCCGGCTGGCCGGCACCGGCGTGTCGCGCACGTCCTATGACGCCCCAACTACCGCTGCGACCGCCGCCATGGGCGCCGTCACTGCCGATGGCGCTGCACGCGCCGCGGACGCCATTGACGCCACAGGCGGATGAAGCGTCAGGTCGGCGGGCGTCTGCAACTGTTTGTTCATTGACAAGGCTGCTTGATTCCGCTTCGTTGCCTGCGCTCGGCGGCTGCGCTGTTTGTTGGCGGTCGACGGTGCTGGCGTCGACGAAGGCAATTTTCCCGCTGGCGCCGCTCCGGGCGTCGGCGTTGGTGACGCCGCCGATGGTTTCGTCACAGACCCAGCGGCGGCCGCTGTTGCTGCAGATGTCGTTGCTGGTGCCGCCGCCGACGTCGGCGTCGTGGACGCGTCCGCTGTCTCCGCCACGACCGACGGCGGCGACACCGGTGGCGCCACTGACGACCTCGTGTCCGCCACGACCGTCACGTCCTCCTCCGCCGCCGCGTTCCCGGTCCCCTCGAAGTCGTCAACGGCGGATACGTCCTCGACATCTCCCAACGTGGTTGGTGCGACGACAGTGTCCTTGCTTGTCTCGCGTGCGTCTCCGGCAGCGGCCACGGATGCGTTGTTAGCATTTTCGGGCGCCTTGACCTTGATCCCTTTCGTCGCGAGCATTTTCTGGGCCTGGTGGGCCCAAAATGCGGCACCCTCGGGTGTCGCGCGTATAAAGGGTAGACTAAAAGCCATCATGGCCGTCCTCTGTTTCGGCCCAACCTCTCGAAGGCGCTCGCGGCGCGGCTGATGATGCAGTCGTCGGCAATGTTCTGTGCGCGGGTGCGCTTGGCCGCCTTGCTGCCAATGGGGCGACCCGCCCACGGGCCGTGCTCGTCTTTGTCGCTCTCATCCTTGTGGGCGGCTGCCGTGTTGCCATCAAAATTTCTGGCGGCCGCCACGTTTGCAGCGGCCGCCGAAGTGGGCTTTATCCCTGCAGCCGCTTGCTCAGCTGCTGGTCCATTGCCACCCGAGGCGGCAGCCGCCGCCGCCCTCGCCAAGGAACGAGCATGTGCGGTCGCCACCTTCTTCTGGAGGGCTTCAAACGCAGCGTCCGCCGACTTGAATCGGTGATGGTCCTGCACCCCCTCCTAATAGTGCGCCCAATGGCACGACACTTGCATATTTCGGCGCTTGGTCTTTTTCTCCTTGGCCACGTCGTCGGCATGGTCACCGCGGATGCCGCCGTACACGTTGGTCCCGCAAAAAAATCCCCTCAGCACAGTTCACAAGATCAGCGTGTGTAGCGATGCCGGTCGGCTCGGCCAGCTTCGCTTGCGAGATGCAATTGGAAAGCTCCATCACCCCAGAGACAATCTTGGCCCACTGCTTGCGAAGCGCCTCAAAGCCGCGCTGTTACCGCGCCGCCTTGAACCGCGCGTCCGTCTCGCCCTGAAGGACTTGTTGCCAGCTCTTGAGCACTCGGCTCCAAAACTTCTTGCCCGACTGTTCCGTCCCCTGGATAGAGTTGTCAAGCACGATTAGCAACGCCTCAATGAGCGCTGTGTTCTCGGCCACCAGGCACGCGGCACCACGCCCCATTGTTGCGTACACCTACTTGGTGGCGCCTTCACCACCGCTTCGGAACGATGGGTGGAGGGGGGGTCGGCTACCGCTGCAGCCCACTCTCAGCCGCTTGGACATCGGCCACTCGGCTGTGGTGCCAGCAGCGGGAGCGCCGGCGGCCGAAGCCTAATGCGGCAGCACGTGCCCTCCGGTAAGGTCGTAGACGGCCGCCGCGGCGGTCCTTGATGCCACAGCCGCCCGTGCCGCGGTATTTTGGGCTCTCTTGGCCACGACCCTTCCCAGCGCTGTGACCGCCGCCGACTCCTGGTACGTCGCCTTGGTGGTCGTCGACTCGGCAGTGGCGGTGGCAGCGGCCGCCTTGGCAGCTGCGGCAACCGCCGCCGGAGCAGCCGCTGCTGCCGCGGCCTGGCGGCTGGCGACGATGCGTTTCTGAATTGGAGAGCGCTGGAGCTTCCGGTTGCGCACTGCTTGTTCGGCTCGCAGCACGGTTGCAAGTTTACGGTGTACTCATCCGCTGAAGATTTCATTTCAGTAAAATTATAGAAAGGCTGACAGTATAGTTTTAGTAAGCATTCGTGGAAGACTTATGCGTTCCACGTTCCAACATATATCAAACTGTATTCCGACAGATTCTCCTGGCGATCTACCTTGTCACCAGCAATGGCGCAAGCTTACGGTGGCGCTGGGGGCAATGCCAGGCAGCCGTTTCGCGGGGGGGGAGAGCTGCAGGCAATGCCAGGCAGCCATATCGCTGGGGGGGGCGGCGCTGCGGGCAATGCCAGGAAGACATATCACGGGAGGCGGTGGCACTGGCTGTGTCGCCAGAGCGCGTTGTGGCTAGAGCCGATGTTCAATTACAGTGTTTAAACGAAACTTTACATGAGTAAATAGAAAGCAAATACCAACACGTGGTGCACACGATGCATAATTATAGTCTGTCCATTCATGGTTTGCTTGAATACAGTGAAAGTTTCAGTCGTATTAATCCGACTATAATTATCCCCTCTCAACCCTGGCTCGCTGCTCACGCGGGGGCCACACACAGAGCAAGGAAAAGGAGGTGGCCGCCGAGCTAGACTCGTCCGACAACCCAACGGCCGATCCACCAGAACCAACAGCGGCTTTGTCGCCCTCGCGACGCGAAGCAGCTTCAGCCCGCGCGGCTGCGGTCCACGATCGGCCAGCACGGCGTCCGACAACGTTAGCAACCTCGTTGGTCAGGGGTCGGGCCGCTACCCGTCCCCCCACCGAGTAGGGCTCGACGTGCTGCGGTCGGGCGGCGGCCGGCACCCCCGCCACTGTGGGATCTGCGGTCGGCAGCCCGTTGGAGGCCCGCCCGTTCACCTCGGTGGGCTCGGCGGTCGTCTGTCGGGCGGCGGCCCGCCCGTCCACCTCGGCGGGCTGCGCTGACAATTTTCGGGCGGCGGCACGCCGCCCCATCTCGGCGGACTTGGCCAGCGGAGGTCCGGAGGCTTCCCGCCCGTTCAGGTTGGAGGGTTCCCGTGCCGGCGGTCGGGCGGTGGTTTGCCTCTCCACCTCGGCGGGCTAGACGAGCGCCGGTCGGGGGCTTGCCCGCCCGTCCACCTTGGCGAACGTGGCCGTCGCAAGTCCGGTTGCGGGCCACCGCCGCACCTTTGCGGGATTGGTGGACGGCAGACGTGCGGCGACCCACCCCTCCACCTCTCAGGGCTTGACTGCCGGCGTCCGGGCGGAGGCCCGCCTGTCCACCTCGGCGGGATTGGCTGCCTGCCGTGCGGCACCGGCCGCCGGCCGCGGGGCGGTCGCAACGGTCTTGGTGGCGGTGGAGGGCAGCAGCGCTGACACTGGCAGAGTTCAAGGTGGGGGGCGACCGCCGCCACGCACTGCAAGACGCCTTCTCGCTCCCGCTTGCGCTGCCCCCTTCGCCGCTTTGTCTTGTCTTCTCGCCGCATGCCGGTCATTGCGGTCCCGTAGGCTGCGGCCGCCGCCCCTAATGAAGGCGGTTGGCAGCCCCGGATGATCAGTCACAGCCGCCGGTGGCCGCCGGCAATCTCGGCCGGCAGCCACTAGAACACCCGCAGGCGGAGGTCGCCGGCCATCGCGGCCGGCAGCCGCCAGAACACCCGCGGCCGGCGGGCGGCCGCAGGCACTCGCGGCCGGCGGCCGCCGGAACGCCCGCCTCCGGCAGCTGGCCGAGAGGTCGCAGCGGGCTGGGTCGCAGGCGTCCGGTCAGGCATCCGAGGGAGAAAACGCGAGCACACGCCCCGCAACCGACACCAGAAAGTCGCTGTTGGACCTAGAGCCGTCACCAGGAGTCCGGCGGCGGCGGCCGACGACGAGGCGGCCGCCGCCACGGCAAGGGGGCGCAAGAGAGGGAAGTGTCGTGACGGGCAGGAAAACGCGCACAGGCAAAGCCCACGAACTCACCAGTCGACACGAGCGCCTCTTCCGCGCGGTGGCTCGGGGATGCCAACTCAAACAGCGACGAGGAGGGCAGAAAAAATGGCGCGCGCGCCAAGCTCAAGCTCGAAAAGAGCGCGCGCAATGGTCGCGCGTGACGGCGGAGTGGGCCGGAGAATCGGCGCAGGAGGGGGAACGGTTCTTAGTCACCGCACCGAGTGCTGAAGGCCGTCCACCTTCGTGCCGCCTTCACAAAGGGCCCTGCGCGTGCGAGTGTTCCTCGCGTGCCGTTGTCGCCCCACGGACCTGAACGAGAGTTCGAAAGCGTAAACGACGCCGCACGCCCCCCACAGCATCGACGGCGCAGCACAGGAGCGTCGCCGGCTTTCACGGCACAGAAGCGTGATGGTCCCCCAAACCTTCCAGCCCCCCTCACGCAGCACGCAGGCAGCGTACGGTTCACGCAGCACTCAGGCAGCGTACGGCCCTTAACAGGAGCCGTGGCAGGGGCGAGGCAAGGCAGAACGACGATGCACGGCACGACTCATCCGGCACACGGGGCCGTTCCGTGTTGTGCGCCTGCTCGGCGGGAGGCTGCGTCACACCCACGCTGCGAAGGCCACCTGGCCAAGTGCTCGCAAGACGTGCCATGTCACCACTTCACAGTGGGAGTGCGTGCCGCGGCGCCTCTTTTGCGCAGGCGGTGAGGGTACGGAAGGCTGTCTCGGGCCAACGATACGCGACGACAGCGCAGTGGGGCTTAGACCGTGTACCTTACAGATCTGCGAATCCCCTTCAATGGCGTGTCGCAGACTGCTTGCAGGTCTGGAAAAGTGGCCGCGTGAGCCACGAGCTGCATGATTTCCTGCAGCAGAGATCTGCGGAGCAGCTCATTGTCGTGCATTTGTGCAAAAAAAACGGAGGACCGGTGCTTTTCTTTTATGGAAAACACCGTGACGGTGCGAGGATTTTGTGCCAAAAAGTTCCAGCGTGATCCCCCGTTTTTTTCTGCCCACGATAAGCCTTTATTGTTTTTGACCTGCAGGAAATCTGCTGGTAAAATGTTGCAGGTCGCTGCCGGACCCCTGTTGCAGCG
>Ga0209831_1003538_pt1 | contig 12835 bp, 8 predicted proteins | sample Maine_Asex4_meta_FD_187451 | JGI IMG/M metagenome (GOLD analysis project Ga0209831, IMG submission 187451) | Marine algal microbial communities from Maine, USA - Maine_Asex4_metaG (SPAdes) (version 2) | ecosystem: Host-associated > Algae > Red algae > Unclassified | place: Maine, USA | collected...
CCCAAGTTGGTTTTTCTGCATTGAGAGCTGCCAACTTTTGCTTGTATTCTTCTAACTCAGGAGAAGGAGCAGCTACGACTGTTTTCGCTTTATCCAAAGCCGCCTTTAGTTGCGTATTTTCTTCTGCCAACTGTTTTTGTTTTGCTTCCCAAGTTGGTTTTTCTGCATTGAGCACTTCCCATTTTTGCTTGTATTCTTCTAATTCTGGAGAAGGAGCAGTTGATTTTGTTTGCGCCTCTTTTAATGCTTTTGTTAAACTTAAATTTTCTTTGTTGAGTTTTTCACTCCTTTCTTTATATTCTGCTAATTCAGCTATTTGCTCTGGATTTGGGATAGCGGCACTTAGCTCTTTCATCTTAACCTCTGTTCGTTCTTGTAGTCCAAGCATGCTGTCATACTTGACTTTAATCTCGTGGTATTTTTTTTCTTTAGTAGAAGCGTCTACTGTTAACTCTTCAAATTTTGCGCGCCATCCTGAATTTTGTTCAGTCTCCGTAGCCATAGCTGCTTTTAAGCTTTCCAGTTCACTTGCAAGCACTTGATTTTTAGTATCTAGACTTTCTACATCATTATCTACCGTACCTCTAGTGGCTAATAATTGCTCGTACTTATACTTTAAGGTATTTCGTTCTAGATTAGCTTCCTCAAATCGAGGTCTATAGGCTTCGTATTGCTTAATTTTTGAAAGGGCATTTACTTGGTTCTTTTTGGCTTCTTCCGTAGTCAATTCTAGCACCTCGATCTTTGTGTGAAGCGAATCAGTTTCATCTTGTAAGTGCACTAATTCTTGCTCTTTTGATGTAAAATCTCGTTCTAAACGAGTATATTTATTTTTCCAATTTTGTATCTCATAACTATTGTCTACTACCTTGACTGTATTGGTCGTTTTTGCAGCAGAGCTGGCAACTGTGCTGGGAATAAGCGTTAATTTTTGTTCCAGTTTAACTGCCTTTTTTTCGAGTGTAGAAAAGTTATTTGTTAAGGTTCTATTACTTGCTCTTAATTTATTGTGATTACTTTCTAATTCCTCGTGATTAGAAACAAATTTAGTGTGTTTGTTTTTTAAATGATTATAAGCGGCTTCTTTATCTTGAAATTGTGTTTGCCATTTATAGGCTTTTGACCCTCTCATTAACCAAGCCAGTAAAAATCCTAATAAGGCAGCACCGACTACCCAAAATAACCACTTACAGAATAAAGCTATCATATTGTATTTATTTTTTATGGGAAAATTTGTAAGTACTCAATGATGAATGAGAAATGATGAATATCCAAAAAGACGTAAAAACTTGCTATATGCGTCTAATAAATTCATCATTTCTCATTCATCATTAAGTACTTGCCTAATAATCAATAATCTAATTATTTTCTAATCGTACTTCTACTCGTCGATTTAAAGCTCGTCCTTTGGGCGTGTCATTGGTTGCAATAGGGGTATTGGGACCATTCGAGGTAGTTGTGAAGATATTTGTATTGTATCCCTGTTGTGTTAAATAATCTCGAATGAAATCTGCTCGCTGTTTGCCCAATTGTATGTTTTGGGTAGCGTCACCTTGGTTATCGGTGTGTCCAGTAATGGTAACTTTGGCATTGGAATTAGCCGTCGTATATTCTTTTAGGTCGCTTAGGTAGGAACGTAAATCTTCGTCTTCAATAATTGTATTTTGACCGCTTTCAAAATAAACGTTCAAAGGTTGGAGTAATCTAGCGGTAGGACCTGCGGCACATATACCCTGAGATAGATACCAGGCACCCGTGAGACACCAAGCAGCTAATAATAAAGCGATTGGTATAATTAATTTCTTCATATTTACTGTTTACTTTAAAGTAGAAAAGTAACATAAGTACTCAATGATGAATGAGAAATGAGAAATGATGAATTTATTAGACGCTATCTTACACGTGTTTACATCTTATCAGGTATTTATCATTCATCATTCATCATTGAGTACTTACAAAGTAACTAGCTAATAGGTTCTTTATCGGGACTTTAGATTTTTTGCTAGTTTATAACATTAGGTAAACAGTAGATGGAACAGACTTTTTAGAGATAGTAAATTTGATTTGTTTTAATAAAAAACAAATCAAATTTGCTGTCTCTGAAGAATCTATTTGCCAAAATATACTTTTTACCCAATGTTTTGCATAGGAAAAATCAAAATTTTATAAAGTCCCAAAGTAGAACTAAGTGGTTACCTACTTTATTTGTTAAAAACTTACTATATAAATAAGGTACATGTATTTAGATGGAAAGTTTTCTAAAAGTAACAGTATCTTGAGCCAATTTCTTGATCCTTTCCGAAAGTATTACGTAAATTTTCAAAGAGAATAGGCGAAAATGAATAAACCCGTTCCTAAGTCGAACGGGTTTATTTATATGGCTATAGAATTTATGCGCTAAGCTCCAATAGTAGTTCCACTAGGAATTACTGCTCCTTTTTTCAAAACAATAATGCCATTTTTTATACAATAGGTATCAGTTTCCACATCTTCTAACTCTGCACTTCCCTTGATAGTTACATTATCTCCAATGCGGCAATTTTTATCAATGATACTGTTCTCAATATGGCAATTACTGCCAATACCCATTGGTGTTCCCGCTTCTAATTCCTCTAACTCTTCATAAAAATCATTCCCTATAATAATACTTCTATAAATAACCGTCCGGTCTCCAATTCTAGAACGGATACCTATAATGGATTGCTCAATTTTGTCGGCTTGTATAATACTACCTTCTGATACAATGGCTCGTCGATAATAAGTGCCGGAGGTTTTAGCAGGAGGTAACATCCTTGGGCGTGTATGTATAGGATTGGCACTATCGAATAAATTAAATTGTGGAAGATTATCTGTTAACTCGAGGTTAGCCTCAAAAAAGGAACGGATGTTTCCTATATCTGTCCAATAGCCATCATATTGATAACTGGCTACTTTATAGTTGGTTTCAATAGCAGAAGGAATGAGTTCTTTTCCAAAGTCTGTTGCATCTGGATAATCGACAAATAATTTTCTAATAGCGGGTCTACTAAACATATAAATTCCCATAGAAGCCAAATATATTTTGCCTTCCTCCTTGTTTTTTTCTGGCACTTCAGATTCCCATTGTGGTAATAATTCTTCCGCTGGTTTTTCTATAAAAGAATCAATAAATCCTTTTTTATTAACTTTCATAATACCAAATGCGGGGGCATCTCTTTTATTGACAGGGATAGTGGCTATAGTAATATCTGCCTTTTGATCAACATGATTTTTGGCAAATGCTTGCAAATCCATTTGATACAATTGGTCCCCTGACAAAATAAGTACATAGTCAAAATCATGATTACCCAAGTGCGTAGCACATTGCCGAACCGCATCTGCTGTTCCTTGAAACCAACTATCACTTTCTCTAGTTTGCTCGGCTGCCAAAATATCTACAAAACCATTACTGAAAATGTCGAAATGGTAGGTGTTTTTAATATGTTGATTAAGGGAAGTAGAATTGAACTGGGTTAATACAAACATCCGTTTGATATCCGAATTCAGACAATTGGAAATGGGAATGTCAATTAAGCGGTATTTACCTGCTACTGGTACTGCTGGTTTAGAACGTTGTTCCGTCAGTGGATAGAGTCTAGTTCCAGCTCCACCTCCAAGAATAATAGCGATCATGTTGGGTTTCATATATTATATATTTCTTTTGTTTTTTATATTAAACAACGCGTGTAAAAAGTAAGTGAATATTTTTTGGAGCGTTGTTGGTAGATAATTTCCCATTATCTTTCAACTTAGGAACGGTGTAGAAATAATTTTAGACTTGTCATTCTTTAAAAATACTTATATGAAATAGCTATTTTTTTACTAGTTTTCTTTAAAAAATCACTGAATAATTCTTTTATTGAGTTATTTTTTAGAGGAAAATAGTAGAAAAAGAAATATTTTATTTTATCGGACTCAATTCTTGATACAATTGAAGATAAGTAGCAGCCGATTTTTCCCAAGAAAAATCTAGGTCCATAATATGGCTTCTTAATTTTTTAAAGGTCTCTTTATTTTTGTATAAAGTAGAGGCTCTATGAATAGCGGTAGTTCCTTCTTGAAGCGTAAGCTGTCCAAACTGAATACCTCTACCTTTTCTATCTGACGATTCATCTATGTCAATAACGGTATCTTTTAATCCGCCTACTGCCCGAACAATAGGTATCGTTCCATAGCGCATGGCATACAATTGATTTAGTCCGCAAGGTTCTACTCTAGAAGGCATCCATAAAAAATCAGAGCCTGCATAAAGTTGATGGGCCAAGCGTTCATTATATTCTAAGGCAACAGATACAATACCTTGATAGTCCCTATTTAGTTGTGCTAAAATTTCATGTAAAATAGGCTCGCCCGTACCTAAAATAATAAAGGCAGCTCTGCCCCCTTCTACAATAAACCTTTCAATAATAGGTGCTAAAAAGTCGGCACCTTTTTCTCTTGCCAAACGCCCAATAAAAGTAATAAGTGGTAATTGAGGATCAACCTTGAAATATTGAGTCAATACTTTCTTATTTGTTTTTTTATAATAATCGGCACTGTCTTTAACGGTACTGGTCAAAAACTCATCTGTTGCTGGATTCCACACTTGGGCATCAATACCATTCAATATACCCAAGGATTTTGGTTCTTCTTGTTGTAAGAGTCGTTCTAATCCTCTTGTATGAGCTTGCAACTCTTTCATATAGCTTGGAGAAACAGTAGTCAATTTCCAACAACACTTAATAGCGATTGCTAGGGGGTTTATGGCATCATCCCAATCTAAAAGACCGCTTACCCGACCATCATATAAAGGTAAAATACCTATTTTCTCCCATCCAAAAGTACCATGATATTCCGCATTGTGAATGGTGAAAACGGTAGGAATATTAGCTAATTTGGCAAAATCAGGACAGTGTTTAACCATAAAAGGGATCAAGCCAGTATGGTGATCATGACAATGAAGTATTTTGGGTAATTTTTTTAATGTGGATAACCATTGTAGAACTGCTCGCTGAAAACAAACGGCACGTTCTACTTCATCGGGATATCCCCGTCCGTCTACATCTAAATAAACTCCTGTACGATCAAACTTACCAGGTATGTCTACTACATAAAGCGGATAAGATAAACCACTCTTTAATTCTTGAATAGAAAAATTAATAGCCGTACCATTAAATTGGATGGTGTCCTGAAAACAATTTTTCCAAGTTTGTTGAAGTATCCATTTCGTGTTGTATTTTGGAATTATTACGCCAGAAAGAATATTGGCAGCACTTAGATATTTAGGGAGAGCACCTGCTACATCTCCTAGACCGCCTGCTTTGGCAGCAGGATAGCATTCTGTACTTATGTGGAGTACTTGCATAGATGGATTTTGTTTTCGTTTATTTTAAGTATACATACTTCTAGTTGAAGCATTTGGCTTAAAAATAGTATTATTTTAAATAAGTAATGCAAATCAGGAATTAAAAAATATAATGCTACTGATTATCAGGGCTTAAATTATAGTAATGTAAGTGCTCAATGATTAGATGAGAAAATGATGTCGCTCGTCTATGAAAGTTAAATTGCTTTATAAAAGATATGTCGCTTCCATTTTCTCAATGAGGATTTATCGTTTTCTATTGGAACTAACTGTAGAGTCAATCTAATAATTTAACCACCTGATTCGCATAGGAACGAAGGAAAAATAAAATAACCATTTTGTTTTTTAAAAACCAAATCCTGTAAGGGTCTGAGCATCAAAAAATGTAAATTTATTTTATTCTTGTTCCGTAGGTAATCGATTATCGAGTAGTTGCAAATTCTATAAATTTTGTAAAAATAGTATTAACATATATAAAACCTACCTTGTTATCGGTAATTTTATCGTTTTTTTAAAAAAACAAACCCTTGGCTTTATTCTTGCTACATTATTAGCAGAAATAAAGATTGAAAAACGTTGCTCAATTTATACTGTTTTTGAGGTATTTTTTCTGTTTTTTGCTCAGTATTTTTGGTGTGGCATATTTTTTGAAGATTTATTTTAAGAAATTCCTATCGTTTAATAACTTATTTTTTAGTCTATAATCAAACTTAGGTTATTATAGTTTCTGTTAATTTTTACCATAATTTCTCCGCGTATTTTTAACTTATATTAGCACCCACGTATTAATAACCAACTTAGTTCAAGGTAGTATTTAACTGCCACCCATGTATTAATAACCAACTGGTCTAAGGTAGTATTCGACCAAGGTAGTGTTTAACTGCCACCCATGTATTAATAACCAACTAGTTCAAGGTAGTATTTAACTGCCACTCATGTATCAATAACCAACTTAGTTCAAGGTAGTATTTAACTGCCACCCATGTATCAATAACCAACTAGTCTAAGGTATTATTTGACCATTCCCCACGTATTAATAACCAACTTAGTTCAAGGTAGTATTTAACTGCCACCCACGTATTAATAACCAACTTAGTTCAAGGTAGTATTTAACTGCCACCCATGTATTAATAACTAACTAGTTCAAGGTAGTATTTAACTGCCACCCATGTATTATAACCAACTTAATTCAAGGTGTTATTTAATCGACACCCACATATTAATAGCTAGAGGGCTGGGCATGACTAGCCCAACGGTGCGACATAAAAAATACTTCTTATCCTTATGTCGCTTCGTTGGGGCTAGTCATGCCTATTACCCACGCATTAATAATCAACTTAGTTCAAATAATAAGTATTTAGATTTTATTAATATTTATTATTTATAAAGTCGTCCTAAACAAGATGTTTACGAATTCCACCGAAAGGCTGTTTGCTAGAACGTTCGATATTATTTTATAGATAAGAAGTATGGGGAATTATTGGTTGGGCTAATAGTTTTAAACAACTAGATTGCAAGACAATAAGATTGTTTATTACTGGATTACTGACTAGCGATGCAACTTACTTAACCTATAAAGTGATTGTTGAATACTTCTGAAAAGTAAGCAGCCTTCTTCTTAAAAAACTCACTACTTACGATAATTGGTTGTCAGAATTTCCTGAACATAGTGTGAAGCGTGTCTTTCTCAAAAGTTGGTACGGTTACCCAAATCGCTTCACTTCAGATTTTCTGGCAACTTTTTTTATTTCTACTATCTTTCCTTTTGCTTTACAGGCAACCCTTTCCAATTTCTACTGTCCTTACTATGGATAATTGCTTAATTCTTTAACAATAGACTTGTTTGTAAATAACAAATTGGTATATGAAAATATCTTTTTCCTTCTAAGAAATGATTTTTTTAAATCAATAACGTAGGATATTCATTGAAAAAAGTCATTCCTTACAAGAAAAAATATAAATTTCATATACTCAATTCTTATTTACAAACAAGTCTAATATAAACCAATAAAGATGAACCAGTCTTCAAAACAAATTTCTTTATTTATTTACTTTTTATTAATATCTATACATTTAAGTGCTCAATGGGGGTGGGGTAGTGGAATGAGAGGAGAAGGGCCTATCGTAACCAAAACGATAGATTTAGAAGATATAGACGGACTCAGTTTAGGAGTGCCTGGGAATGTTTATTTGATGAAAGGGAATAAGCAAAAGATAGAAATTAAATCACATAAAAATATTATAGACAATATAGAACGCACGGTCAGAAACGGGATTTGGAAGATAGAATTTGATAAGAATGTAAGAAATGTGGATAAATTAGACATTTACATCACCTTACAAAGTTTTCGGAAATTAGCTATTGCAGGATCTGGAAGTATTATTGGCGAAGATGCTTTTAATCTAGATGATTTAGAAGTTTCTATATCTGGATCAGGGGAGATTGATTTAGAAGGAACGGCAAAAGATTTAGATGTATCCGTAGCAGGTTCTGGAGATATTAATCTCAAAAATTTAAAAGCCGAAAATTGTGAGGTGAGTATCGCTGGTTCTGGTGACTGTGAAGTGCATGTTTCCGACAGATTAGATGTAAGTATTGCAGGTTCTGGTGATGTGAAGTATAAAGGCGAGCCTGCTAAGGTGAAGTCTTCTATTGCGGGTTCTGGAGATGTAAGGAGCTTTTAATAAAAAAGAAGTCAGAGGTCAGACCAAAAAATAAATTTTTCTGTCAGAAGTCAGATTTATGACGTGTTCTGCAAGTCTTCTTTGCGTCAAAGAACACGTCCTAAGTCTGACTTCTGACAGCGAAGCGGTCTGACCTCTGACTTCTTTTCTATTTCTATTCCAACCATTCCACTTTTTCTTCAATTGCCTGCCGTTTTCCCGGTAATTCGGGCAGATTATGATAACCCATATAAAAGAAACCAAGACATTGCTCGCCTTCCTTTAAATTTAAGAAACCACCAATATCTTTAATAAACCCTGGCGAACTCCAATAGGCACCAATATCATAAGCAGTAGTCGTCAACCACATATTTTGTACGGCTGAAGCAACTGCTGCTATTTCCTCCCATTCAGGCAATAGCTCTTTTGGATCTCGTTGCATACAGATGGCAATAATTGCCCCTGCTTTTAAAGGATTCGTTTGTAGCTTTTTCAATTTTTTATCGGAGAATCTTTCTGCTGGCACATTCGCCACGTACCAATCCACTTGCCAATCTCTTAGTCGTTCTAAGGCATTGCCTCTAAGTACTTTAAACCGCCACGGTTCCGTCATCTTATGAGTGGGTGCCCAATTGGCGTTTTCCAAGACTTCTTCTATAATCTCTTTTGGGATAGGTTTATCTATATAAGTTTTTGGAAAAATAGACCTTCTTTTTCTGATTAGATTAGATATAGATGTTGTTGTCATTTTATATTGATTTTTATATCTCTCGCTAACAATATCTTATACCTCATTAGACAATCGCCTAAAAAAGTAATACTTCTAACTTGTTTATTTGTTGATATTGTTTATTTGTTTAGCGGCGTGCTTAATAAACAAATAAACAATATCAACAAATAAACCATTAACGGATTATTCCTTTTTTAAGCGATGCTCTAATAACTAGACTTTCACCCCTTCCAATTCCTTAATACTATCAATAGCTTCATAATTCGTCAAATCATGCCCACATGGCACTACAGAAATATAGCCATTGTCTAAAGCCCAGACATCAGAATCTGCGCCACCATCATCATTTTTAAATTCGCCAGACATCCAGTAATATTTTTTTCCAGAAGGATCAGTACCTTCTATGAAGTCTTCTTTCCAACCAGCATTGGCTTGTCGACAAACCTTAATTCCTTTTAATTCCGAATAAGGCAATTTAGGAATATTGACATTCAATAAATTACTTTGCCCAAAACCATTTGCTAAAGCATATTCCATTATTTGTCGAATAAATGGCTTCCCTGCTTCAAAATCTGCATCTGCGGCAAAATCTAATAAAGAAAAACCAATAGAGGGAATGCCTTCCAAAGAACCTTCCATTGCCGCTGACATCGTACCTGAATACAAAATATTAATGGCGACATTAGAACCATGATTGATACCCGATACGCAAAGATCAGGTGCAGGACGACCTTTCAAGACTACATTTTTTGCCATCTTCACACAGTCTACAGGTGTGCCACTACAAGAATATGCTTCTACGCCGTCGAAGATAGTTTCTTTCCGCAAGCGAATAGGACTATGTATCGTAATGGCATGACCCATACCAGATTGCGGAGAATCGGGGGCTACAACGATAGGTGTGCCTATGGTTTGGGCTACTTCTACTAAGGCTCGGATACCATTAGCGGTAATGCCATCATCATTGGTTATTAATATCAACGGTTTTTTCATATTTTATATTTAGACAGCAAAAGTACTAGACTATCAGATGATTTGCTTCTTTTGACAGTTAAATTACCATTAATTTAAACCATGTATCAAAGGAATTGTTGTAGGTTTGCAGGCTATAATAATTCTTCTTCATCGCACATTCTTTCAAAAAATGAGTTTAGGAAAAAAAGGTGTTTTATTAGTTAATTTAGGTACGCCAGATGATCCCTCTTACTGGGCCGTTCGAAAATATTTAAAGCAATTTTTGTTGGACAAACGAGTACTAGATATTTCTTGGTTGGGTCGAAATTTATTGGTGCGAGGAATAATCGCCCCTTTTCGTTCTCGTAGTTCCTCCAAACTATATAAAATGCTTTGGACACCAGAAGGTTCTCCTTTGAAAGTATATGGCGAGAAACTAGAACAAGCATTACAACCCTTGTTAGGTGACGAGTACGAAGTGGTTTTAGCCATGCGGTATCAAAGTCCATCCATAGAAAGTGCCATTAAAAGATTGATGGATAAAGACGTATCAGAAATTGTGGTTTTGCCTTTATTTCCACATTATGCCTCTGCTAGTACGGGTTCTGTACATGAAGAAGTCATGCGTTTATTATCCAAGGAGTTAGCGATTCCTAAGGTTACTTTTATCAATTCTTATTACGATAATGAGGCGATGATAGATGTATTTGTGGAAAATGCACAGCAATTTGATTTGGATTCTTATGACCATGTTTTATTCAGTTTTCATGGTTTGCCAGAACGACAGATGGTTAAAGCGGATAGAAGCGGTACGCATTGTTTGAAAAATAAAGATTGCTGTAAAACGCTAACAACGAAGAACCAATTTTGCTATACCGCTCAATGCCATGTGACCGCTTATGCGATTGCAAAAAAGATGAACTTAAAGGAAGATCAGTATACGATTTGTTTCCAATCTCGTTTGGGACGTGCAGAATGGGTCAAGCCTTATACTTCAGATATTTTAGAAGTTCGAGCTAAAAAAGGAGATAAACGTTTATTAGCTTTTTGTCCTGCTTTTGTCTCGGATTGTTTAGAAACAACTATAGAAGTTTCTACGGAATACCAAGAAGAGTTTGAAGAATTAGGTGGCGAACATGTAGATTTAGTCCCAAGTTTGAATGACCATCCTAAGTGGGTGGAGGCAGTTAAAGATATGGTGTTGGAGCATGCTTAGGAATAGGGTTTAGTATTAAGTATATGTATCTCCTGCGAAAAATTAGTGAGTATACAAAATAAAAAAGCGGTTAGAAATCAAGGTTTCTAGCCGCTTTTTTAGGATGTAAAGCGTATACAATCTTAGTATTTATTTTTTTTGTAAATCTCGAATTACTTCTACCAACCATACTGATACTTTCATTTTTTTAGCAATACGGGTAGGTAACTGCTTCTTCGCAAGCGCAGCGATTATGCTTGGTTCTTTTTTGAGTACTTTTTGTATTTGTTGAACGTATTCCAGGCTTAGAGATAGGAATTCCGCAATATCTACAGCGGATACTTTTTTCAAAGTCATATTGCGAATGGCTATGACTTCTTTTTTATATTCTCCTTCCTCTAATCCTAATTGTTTTCCAACCTTTAGTCCTTCTTGTTTTCCAACTTTTAGTCCTTCTTGTTTTCCTTCTTCTCTCAATCTAGTTAAAGTACTCATAATTTTAGATTTAATAGTGAACTCCAAATTCTCTATAGCTTTCTTTATTTCTGCTGGAGAACGCTCAATAATAGCGAAAAAGTAAGTGCCCACAAACTTGAGATGGTCTTGATCGTCATTATCAAAAATAACAGAAATATACTCCATAAGCAAATCTGCGTTATAGCGATTGGCCATAGCCACCATCGCACTACGAAAAAAACGCTCTTCGATAGCTAAAAGTTCTTCGTGGGGCGTACCTGTAATATTTTTAAATAAAAAATCAAAACTAGGCAAATAGGGCTTGAAGATATCAAAGAACGGATGTTCTTGGAATAATTCTTTGATAGATTTGGGTTTCCATTTGCCTTTTCCATTATAAAATAGCAAAGGAATCACGGGTTCTAATTTTTTATCCTTGTCTTTTGACAGTTTGTATAAAGCTTGAAAGATGTATAAGCCAATTTGGATAGCCACCTCCTCTTCCTTATAGGCTTTATGTTCCCACAATAGGGAAAAGTAGAGTTCTTCAGAGGAATCTTTAAAACGGCAGCGATACACAATATCCGAATCAAATGTTTTGAATTGAGGATTGATAAAACTGGTATCTCCTAAGATTAAGCTATCTAAATCTAATTGCTGGCTTAGCTGTGGATAGAAATTAACTAGATAAGCTCTAGCATTTGCTGCCTTCCGCATGACGACTGAAAAGAAATGGTCATCTGGATGTAAGACTTCCTTCTTTGGTGTTTGTTTTTTCATAGAATGTTTGATAGAGCGTTTTTTAAAATAAAATGTACCTATTATTTTTCCTTCGTTAGGGATAAGGAAATAAATAACCTACCCATCTAAATCTGTTGCCGTCATCCGTTGACATTAAGCTCAATGGCAACGGATGATGGCAACCGATTTAGATGTTGACAGGTATTGTATTGTTGTTTTAACAATATCATCGGGTAGATTATTTATTTCCTACTCCCTTACTCACTTAAAAATCGCATTCCCTACCGCACATTCTAAACATCGTTTTTTTCCACAGTAAGCATTCTTCAACTGCAATAAAGCCTGCGTCTGATAAGCAGAATCAGGCTTCATGCCTAAAGAAGTCCACTCCTGAATAATGGAATTTTTTTCTGGTTTTATTTGCTCTAATAAAGCTAAAGCTAGGTCTTTATAGCGGTCCTCATCTCGATGCATACCATACAAAAAAAGACTTGGAACAATTGCATTGATAACTAATAAATGAATCGTGTTTTTCCCAAGCGTTTTATTTCTGGCTTTACTTTCTTTATCGAATACATAATGTGTTCGCCAATAATCAGACAATTTCACTTCCAATAAAGCCTCTATATCTTCTAATGTTTGTACCTCTAAAATTTTACTAAATAAATGTAAGGATTGAAAAGAAAGCGTCGCAAATTGTGCAATCCGAATAGTAGGGAAATTAGCAGGACGC
>Ga0209831_1003540_pt1 | contig 12831 bp, 13 predicted proteins | sample Maine_Asex4_meta_FD_187451 | JGI IMG/M metagenome (GOLD analysis project Ga0209831, IMG submission 187451) | Marine algal microbial communities from Maine, USA - Maine_Asex4_metaG (SPAdes) (version 2) | ecosystem: Host-associated > Algae > Red algae > Unclassified | place: Maine, USA | collected...
CCCTCGCACCAAATCGAATCACTCACCAAATCAAAAGCCACTAGAGCAAAGCGAAGATCAAATCCAAAACATGCCAAAAGTAACGCCCCAAGATCACCCAACACGAATGTGTGCAGCTTGACCTCGTCTTGCAAATGTACCATGTGGGGTACCATAAGGGTCACCGGCCATCATCCATCCGCGAACCGCCAGTGGAGCCGGCGACGAGCATCACAGTCCAACACCCGTAGCGAGGGCAACATAACGCCGGGCCGGGGGAGGCATCGCCGCCATAATGCTAGTCCGGCGCGACGAGTACGCGCCCAATCGGCACCACGCCAACCACACACAGAGGATGGGGGGGCACGGCAGAGATGTGGCCGGTGGGGGAGGCAGGTAAATGACAGCGGGGGGAAGGTGGCAGGTTGGAGTGGGGGGGGGGCAAGCAGGGGAGGTGGGGCTGTCCGCCAGACGCGGGCGACTCGACCCACGCAGACGCAGATCGACACTACAGTTTGATAAAGCAGGCGACGATGGTGATACAACCAAAGGACAGAAAACCACGTTGGGGCGGCGACCGCCTGCGGGATAAACCTCGTCGACAAGCGGGAAGACCGTCAACGCGCACCGGAAGAGGGAGTCACCGCCGGGGCGCGAAGAGGCGCCAACAACGACGCCCAGCGCAATCTTCTCAGCAGAAAAATCAGACGGGGCGGAGCTGGGCGCGCATGAACGGGTGCAGGGCGCGAATCCCCCCCCCTGGTAGTGCCTCCATCGCTGGACGCTCCCTCCCATGGGCCCGGGTAGGGCGCACAGGTGGCGCCCAAGCAAGCGCGTTCAACAAGGATGGAAAAAGGCGGGCTGCCTGCGGCGTCCTGTCAGAGGTGCCTGCGGGGGGTGTTGGACAGCCCCAGCAAGCGCCGGCAAAGATCATAATTGAGTGCTCGCTCCGACCATGGGAGCTACTTCCACTCACATCAGCTGATCATATTTCGACCAGTGTCGTGTGCAAACAGGATAACACCGTAGTTATTGGTTCACCGTGTACAGCGCACGGTGGCAATTGACCAGTGCGATAGCTCCCAAACTGCAAGGGCGATGGTCCTGCCTGCTACAGTGCCCCCCAAACCACGGTTTAAACGCAGCCATCCACCAGCGAATGGACGTGTACGCTATGAGTCGCCGGGTGAGACAGTGGGAGCTTCTGTGGCATCTTGCGGCGCAAGCAGATCAGGTCCTTTTTGTACTGCAGTGCACCGTGCGAAGGTACTCTGAGAAACGCTTGCTATGCAAGTATGTGCCCGCATGAGCAGTCTCTTCTCAGGCACCATGCCTTTCGGTGCCTGATGTCTGGCTGCAATGCATCATTAGCGACGCGTGTGTTCGCGCTGATGCTCCAGAGAGAGATGATATCCATGGAATGTCCTACCGTCACGCATTCGCCCCGAGTCCTGGAGCAGTCAGGAGCCACCCTCTCGTTCGGACAGCATTTCTGGTCCAGCCACCAACTCTGACAGGATGACCAACGCTGACGCGTTGAGCCACCTTTATTGCGGACACCCGACCTCCGCCGCCATGTAGCGGTCACGGTGTCGTGCACTGAATGCCAGAGCCCTCCCGAAGGGTCCCCGTTTCGGGAAGGCAGGTGGTCTGACTGGAACGCATCATACCGTTTGCACTGCGCACTCTGGCCGCCCCGTGTGGGCACCTGCGAACTACGTGCCGCTGACGGCCGCCGCCCAACGCGCCGTGCTGAAGTGCAACCTGCATTTGGGCGCCCGTCTCGTTTCCGCCCACCCCGCTGCCGCATGTGCTGGCGTCGCCCCCAAGGGCGCGGGCAGCGGTGGCGGCGCGCCCGGCTCCCAGCCGGATGACACCATTGCCAGGCGTCGGAGGCGGCTGACCAGGCATACACCAGTCGCAGTGTCTCCATTTGATGCGCTGGCCGCACTGGCTGTGACGGGCGTTGCTCGTGCGACAACCGCCCCGTCACGCGTTTGGAGTGGTTCCAATAACCTCCCTGTGGTTGCTTCGTGCTTGTTGCTCGTTCCAGTTTTTGTTTGTTTGTCTCTCTGACGCTGACTGCTGCCGTTGGTCGAACCGAGTCACTCTCTGGGGGCTGGTGCTGCTGACTGCTGCCGTTGGTCGAACCGCGTCACTCTCTGGGGGCTGGTGCTGCTGTTTGCTATCAGCGCCATCAGCGCCATCAGTTCTTCCGGCGCCGTGCGCTGTTCTTTTTGTCTCTTTAGTTTACCTGCTCGGCACTATGGCACATTCGCGCGGTGCTGTCTGCTCGCCTCAGGGTGTGGGTCATCACTAAAAAAGAAAACAAGCGTAACGTTTATGCCAAAGACCTTGCGGCTACGACGGCCTCCTACATCGTCCACTCAATGCGGTCCAACAAAAGATCAACAGAAAGGCGCTGCCGAATGGCCGGCATGTCCTCTTGTGAAAAGGCAAGCGGAGAACGCATTGCAAACGAGTTGGCAGCCATCATAGCGAACAGGCCGCAACTGCACGAGTCATTCTGCCGAGGCACAGCCGCCTCCATCACCGGCCAACTGGCAACGTTGAGGCGCTCGGCAGCGGGCGCTCCGAGCTGGTGCACCACGTCGTCATGCACCCATCTCCGCACAATGGAGACCGCCCCACAGCTATCCCCCCCCAGAAAAGAGTCGCGATACACAAACCTCCGCGCCTCCACGTCCATCACAACCAACATTCAATGCGACCGCCGCTCGTTGATCGGGACCACCACCGCATCCACCTTGTCCCAGTTTATGCCCGCCTTGCAGCCCCACCTCGAGACACCGAGAAAGTCGTACCCCCACACTGGGCGGTTCAGCACATCGTAAAAATGAGTGCTCATGACGCGTGTGCGTCGTGGACGGCTCGTACGCGTCGCTGGCATCGATGCACTCGTCAACGGCCTTTCCTCCCCGCGCCGGAGCTGCTGCTTGTCGTCCCTGTCGTTCATCATGCCGCCGCACGAGTTCATTATCTCGTCGTTGAGCCAGTGGTTGCCAGAGAGGATGTCGTAGTCGGCGACGGTTAGGTTGATGCCCGCCTTGTTCACCGGCTTCACTGCAAGATCACCGGCACGTTCGTCAACCAGCTCCACCAGGAAAGACGCTTGCTCGGGGGATAAAGGCAAAGCCGCCAGGCCGTCGCCAAAAAGAAGGCCAGCCTTCTACTGGAACAGCCCATCCACCTCCACGGCAGCCTCGGCGAGCGCTTGAGGACTGGGCATTGCTTCGTCGGAGCAGCTATCATCGACGATGACGCCACTGCGACGGCCCGCGTCCGCGTTATCAGCAGGGCAGAATACGTCGCAAGAGGTGGAAGACGAGGAGGCAGTTGATGCCACCTGCGACGGCAAGCGCGTGCCAGGTACCGAGCCATTCTCCGACGCCACACCACTGCCCGACGGTAAGGGAGGGTCACCTTCCAACCCAATCGCCACAGCCGCCCAGTGGATGGACCCGACGTCGTCTTTTCCACCGCCGTGTGCCACAAGCTGAACACCGCCGAGCGACCTGTGACCGTCGCGGCCTTGGACAGCCGAGGGCCACAACACCATGCGTGCCATCGCCAGCTTGCCGCGCGAAACAGCCCCCCCGCACTTGCACGTGTCACCCCGCTCGCAACGACGCGACACGCGGCTGTGGAAGAAGAAGTTGAGGCGCACGTGGTCCATCTCGCCCTTCAGGTTCTTAGAGTGGTGACGTGCCAGCTTGCGGAGGTTGGTGTGGGCCACCTGGATCATCCGATGGGTCATGTAGGTCTTTGGCGTTATGTACGCCAGGCTGGTGCGGTTGCCCACAGAGACAGAGTGGAAGACCTCCGCGGCTTGAGTCGCGACGCCAGCCGTGTTGCCCAGGCTCTGGTACGGCATGTAGACGGGGGAGCACGAGTGCGTGATGGCGTGGGCCCGGTCAAGGATGCAGCGCACGCCGTGGCCGCGCATGATGGTGCGCACGCGTCGCAGCGCATTCTTGTCTATCTTACAGGCCACGTCGTAGAATATCACCTCGGGCAGGCGAGGAAACCGCTCAAGGACGATGGAGGGCGCCTCACCCACACTCTCCGCCTTGAACAACCAGCGGAAGCCCAGCGTGACAACGTGGGGACACACCACGTTAAACACCCCTTGCGTCAGACCGGCCGTCACAGAAAACGCCTTGTTGCACGCGTCGCCCACCCCTTCCAAATCCGCCGCGTGCCGCTTATTGCCGTGGTACTGGCTGCGGCGCAATGCCGCCACCGAGTCCCGCAATGCGGGTCGCACTCGCATCAGCCCCGCAAAAAACTCGTAGCTGATGAGCGGGTCGTCAATGTCCGCCACATTGTACGCGGGCTGCTGCCGCCTCCATGCCGCAAAGTCGGCCGGCGTCGGCGTCGCGCCCCAGCGCGCGCAGTATTCGTCGTTCTTCCACCCACGCTCCTTGACCACCTCCGAGCCCGCCACCCTCTTGAACTCCTCGTCCGTCCACTCCTCGACGTCAACGACGTGCCGCAGGACCGTGCCAACGGCGACACGGAAGGTCGGGTCTGCGTCAATCTCGTCCCAAAACGAGCCGAGGAAGCTAGCCACAAACCCGACGCCGTCGACGGCCTTATTGACCTCGCGCCACGCATCGCGGCCTTGGACTTTGAGCGCGTCGGCAAGCAGCTTGACTGCACGCTCGTCATGACCCTGGAACATGCCGGTCACAGACTCGGACAGCACGGCCTTGAGAAATGGGACTGCGGTGAGCCATGACCGGTCGTCATCGCGCGGCTACACGTTGAAGTTGGGAGCGCAAACACTAACACGGTCTCGCCAGGTGTCCAGCGGGGCGGTCGCCGGTTTGCCCGGCCCACCGAGCACGAGGTTGCCTTTCTCGTCCATCCGCAAAGCAGCTTGCAGGCCGACGCGCTTCCCAGGGGCATTCACATCGGACGCGTCCCCTGCTTGTGCAGCAATAGTGGGAGGCCCCACGACCTTGACATCGGCGGAAGCCGCTCCGTCGTTGATGACAACCGTCTTCTTGGCTGCTGGATCGCCCACCGACGAGGGTGGCGCGATGCCGCCAATGGGGAAGAAGTTGAAAAACACGTAGGCGGCAGCCGCCTCGACAGTTGGCAGACGCCGTCGCGCCCGCGGTTGAGCCCACGACCTCAGCATCTCGATCTGTTTGGCCGTCAGTTCCTTCGCGCCGCTGAGTACCTTGTCAATGGCGCCTCTTAGCGCGGCCTCCTTGACGACGCACAGCAACGAGGCGTCGATGGGCAAGACAGGGCAGTCCTCCCCGGGACGGAAGGGGTGAGTGTCGTCCGGGTCCGTGCACCCAAGCACCTGGGCGTCGATCACGATGAACTTCGGATTGGGCCCGCAGATCGGGCACCGCGCCGTCTCTTGTGGGATGGTAAATGACCGTGCCCCTGCCGTTCCGAGCTTGACCACGTCTTGCCTACGGAGATGAAAGCTCGACACAACCGCCGCCAGGTGGCGCGTGGCGGCGATGTACGTGCTGCGCCCGAACACGACGAAGGACAGCAGCTTGTCGGCCAGCCCTCGGGTGAACACAATCCACTGCTTCATCCTGTTCCGATGCCGGAAGGAGAAAAGGCCGTCGTCGACACCGTCATACACCACAGCGACTCCGCCCGACTCTTGTGGGCACGTCCATCGTCCGACTCGAATCTGCACAAACTGATCACCCGCAGAGGAAGAAACCAGGCAAAGACAAACGTGCAACGAGAAAGGCGGTGCATCGGAAGGGGCTCAAGTAGTATGCAAACGAGAAAGCGGAGAAGGCAATGAGTAGCACGCAGTGTGGCGCCATCCAATCGACACCGAGGAACATACACTCAAAATGGAAGCAGTCGGGTGATGTGTGTACAGGATCGCCGGCTCAAAGGTCGTCCCTTGGTCACCTCGTCGGTGTGCAGAGCTCCCGCAAAGCGACTCAACGAGCCCCTCCGACGTATCTCGGACCAAGCCGCGACGTAGCGCCGCGGCGTACAAGACCCCCATTGCCGCCGCATTCTCGGCCGCATCGTCGCCGACGCGGAGCATATCATGGAAGGACGACTTCCAGTCCGCCGTCCGGTTCCACGCCTCGCCGTCCCCAATCTCTCCGCTGCACGCCAACAGGTTACGCCTGCGCCGATGGCTCATCCCCGCCTCGGCAGCATCCCCATCGCCTTGCTGGGTGTCGGATGCCACCTTCTCCAAACCAATGTCCTCCTCCTCGTTGGTCACACATCGCGGCCGAGACGACTTGTCCCGCTAGACCTTTACAACCACCGGGGCGTTCATGTCCATGCCGACGCCACCCTTTTCAGGCTCCAGGCATTCTCGAGCTTGACGGGCGACACGTACGTGACCACAGCGGCGTGCAAAAGAGCGGCATCCTGGCGCAATGCATGCAGCTTGCTTGGTGGTAAACACGACAGCGGAGAACACCTTGCGCCACACGACGTACATGGTGAGCGTGGAGCCGACGACGCGAGCCACCGCAAAGTCTGCGGCATCCGCACGCAGCGCCATGCGGGCGCGGAGCGCGGCAGCGGGCACGTCACCAGCAGCCATTACACAGATCAAGATCCTCGTGTGCATGCAGTCCATGCTACGACTTGATGTCGACAGCGACAACGCGTCTTGCGTCCCAACGAAGCACAAACAGAGCAGGCCGCCACGGGAAGAGATCCAGAGCTCAACGGTCGAGTCCCGGAGCGCTCCATACCGGAGCACAAACGCACGTGACCGCGACGCCGCGTCACCAATGATAGTGGCGGTGACGCGCGCCGCGTCCTTGCCGAAGGCGGAGGAGGACGGCAGTCTAATGGCAGCTCGCAGGCCGGGGATGAGCGCATCCACCATTTGCTGCTCGAGTGTGGTAGCCCGCTTAGCGACCGGAACGCGGTTGCGCTGCTCAGCCAGGTGCCCTTCTTGATCGCCGCCTCCATTGTCGCTGCCGTCAAACGGGTCCACAGAGAGCGCACGTCCTGCACCAGCATCCACGACAGGCGGACGGGGGGCAGCTCGACGAAGAGGTATGACAGCCGGCTCCGAGCGGACAAAACCAGCGACGCGCGCCGAGACAGCCACCCTGTCACTCAAACCACCACCCAAGGACCGACCACGGGCACCGGATCCCTCTCCACGGACAGGCACGCAAAGCGGCTGCTCCACAGGACGCAAGTCCAGTTCATCGGCGACAACGCGGACATCCCCCGTAGAACCACCATACGGGAACCGCACAGGCCGCGACAACACAGCCATTCCCAGCCGACCGCAGGGAGCAACAACAGGCGGAGGACAAAAGCAAAGGCCGATGACGCAGGGGTAACCATCCCCCAACGAAGGCGGCACCAGACGGGAGCAGACCAGGTGCGCGCCGCGGCCGCGGGCGCGGGTGCCGAGGGGCGCGAGCCAAACCGGCGGCGCCTCCCACCGAGGGGGTGGCAAGCACCACGGAGAGCGTCAAATAGATGGGGGAGTAGCAGCGAGGGCGACCATCGCCACCACGGGCAGTGCCGGAACCGCGGTGGATGCCAACCGCGTCGCCGTCGATGCGGCGGGCGGCAAAGCGGGCGGCGGCGTGGGCGACGGCGCGGGCGGCTGGGTGGACGAGGGCGCGGGCGGCTGGGTGGACGACGGCGCGGGCGGCGGCGTGAGTGCCGTCAGCGACGCCGTGGGTGCGGCACCCCGGGGGCTTCCAAAACAAAAACAGCAATGGTACAGTTCGACAATCTGATTGAAACACAATTTGAAGGACGACTTAGAGGACCACCAAACAGGCTGCAAGCGGCAATTGACCACTGGCGGGCCCGGCCGTGACAAATTGTCATACCATCCAGCGCCACGTGGAGCACCCCACCGACCGCGTGCGCGCCGGCCGATATCGACCCGCCCCAGAGGGTGCGTGCACGGTGGTGTGGCCACCCGCGAGCCCGGCCGAGAAAAATTGTCGGACCACCCAGCCCTGCGTGCAGGACCCCCCCAAACGCGCGCGGGCCAGCGAAGATCGACCCGCCCCAGAGGGTGCGTGCACGGGGGTGTGGCCACCCGCGGGCCCGGCCGCCGCAAATCGTCGGACCACCTCACTCTGCTTGTAGGACCCCCCCGAGCGCGCGCGGGCCAGGCGAGATCGACCCGACTCAGAGGGTGCGTGGACGGGGGTGTGGCCACCCTCCAGCCCGGCCGCAGCCAATTGTCGGACCACCCAGCGCTGCGTGGATGACCCCTCCGAGCGTATGCGGGCCGGCCGAGATCGACTCGCCCCAGAGGGTGCGGACACGGGGGTGTGGCCACCTGCGGGCCCGACCGCTGCATATCTGGCCGCAGGCCGCGGCCCGACATTTTTGGGAACCTTGCATGGTCGGCGTTGACTCATAGATTTTGTCCTCTCCTGTGGTCTTTAGCGTGCCCCTGTTAGTCGGTCCGGCCTGTGCAGATAGTATCTGGCGTCCTGTATCCGGTGTCCGTCTAGAATCGGTCCACTGCTGGGTGGACGCGTGATCGCCGGGCACGGTCTCGAGGACGCGTGCCGGCCCAGCTGGGCCGTGTCTTGGCGACGATCGTTCTGTGGTTTGATTGGTCCGCTTGGTTTCACAGGTCAGCTTTCACATCGATTCGTGTGAATGCTGCATGCTCCGTTTCCTTTACGCTGACGAATGTCGATTCGCCCGGTGGATGCTATCCGAACGAGAAACGGGCGAAAAAGAGCGATCGTTCGAGGGCACCCGATGTCCGATGGTCATCGGGGCCATGATGTGGCGGGAAGCGGGAGTGGCCTTCGAATCCGGCTGCACTTCATACCTACGGTGTTTGCACATGATGGAGCGTAAGTACATGCAATATCTTGTTATCTTGCTTATATCCTGCATGGGTAGACGCGATCGTCGGAGTGGTGGCGAACCGCATTCCGAGGGTGTGTGCCCACATCACTCCGACGATCGCACCCCCGACTCCGCCAGCCCCACCGGATATGCAGAGTGCCGCACACGCCCACAGCGGCCCACACCCCCCCTCTCTCCCGATCGTGTCGATCGTTGCGGCGGGCCCGCATGCGTGCCGCGGTGGCCGGCCGGATACCGTGCCGCCCCCGATTCCGCCAGCACGTGTGCGGCGGTGGTGACTTTTTGTGGCCCGCCGCATGCACGCGCGGGTGCACACACACGCGCCGCCGCATGCACGCGCGTGCACACACACGCGCCGCCGCGACCACCGACCAACCTGTGGCCGCCGCCCGCCACCGCTGACCTGCAGCCGCCACCCACCCTCGGCCCCCCCCTCCTCGCCGGCATCCACGCGTCCGCTCCGCGTAACTCGCCTTCCCCCCCACGCAGAAGCCTCCGTTGCCGGCTGCTGCTCGTTCCCCCGCCCTCCTCCGCCCCGGGTGTCGCTGCCGCGGCGGTGGCCGACGCGACTGCCCGTCGTCTGGCTGGTGCTGGCTGCCGCCGCAGCCGGAGCGCTCGGTCTCCGCGTCGCTTGTCCTCTTTTTTCGTTTTTTTCGCTCCGTCGTCTGCCCCCCCGCGGCGCCCATCGGCGTCCCCACGGCAGAAGCCTCGGGTGTCGCCACTGCTGTGGCGGCGCGCCGATTGGAGCGGGGTGTCGTCAAGACCTCGGTCATCCAGTCGGACAAGGGGCGCTGAGCGGCGAGGAGGGGGGCAAAGCGGGCTCGAGGTTGGCTGATGAGGCCATTGATGGTGTGCGGGGGGGGTAGGGGGGTGCTAGGGCTACGTTGTTTTTCTGTGTTTGGCCTACCAGGCCTCGGTAGCAGCCTAAGCGTGGGGGTGATTTGGTTGCCTGGGGGATCGGGGGACGGAGCCGCGCCAACAGTGGCTTGCCAACAGTGGCGTGCCAACAGTGACGTGCAACCGCGGTGCCCCGTGTAGCGCCGCCCGGAACGTGTCCATCAAGTGGTGGGCACCGTCGTGCCAGCTACAGAAACCATTGACACGCTGCCCGCTACCCCCGCCACACTGTGCCTACCCGCCGGCATGGCTGCCCGCCGCCGTTGCGTCATGAGTGAGCTGGGGAGTGGTAGCCTACCACCCCACCGACAGCCCACCGACAATGTCACCAGTCATATCGGAGGGTGCACGCGCATCACTTGGCATGTTTGTTTTACTTTTTTTTTGACTTACGAGAAAAAAACGACCGCCGATATTTGGACGGCGGTGTGTCACATTGTCGGCGGTAGAGACAGTACCGCTGCCGATTTGCAACCGCTGTATTCTGCGCTGAGGAGAGCGACGCAGCCACCGCAGATTCGTGACGGCTCGTGTGCTGGGGAAGATGTCGACGCCATTAATCGAGGTCGATTTGTAGACGACGACGACGGTGCCGTGCGCCCACCTTAAGGGTCGCGTGTATGTTTTTTTTGTCATGGATGCCCGATAAGGCAGTGTGTGGCAAGTGCATGACGGGGAACAATGTCGGGTAGCCGTCGCCGATCGTCGTCGCAGGGCCGTCGCCTTCGGTCGTCGCCGCGCTGCCGCTGCTGATCATCGTCACCGCGCTGTCGCCGTCCGTCGTCGCTGTGGTTCCGCCGTCGCTCGTGTTTTCCTCCCTGCCATCGTTCGTCGCCGCCGCGCCACCTCTGCCCATCACCGGCGCCGCGACGTCTTTGGCCGTCGTTGCCGCGTTGATGTTGCAGTTGGTGACCACCGCCTCCGCCGCCGGGTCGGGCAGCGTCGGCGGCGAATCGTCGGCGACTCGTGGCCGCCCGGCGCCAAGTCTGTGGTCGGCGTGACGTCCCCGTCACCCGCCGCGACGGCTTGCGGCCACAGAATGTCGCAACGGGGACTGCGGGGGCCGCTGACTCCGGTGCCAGCGGAAAGACCGCAGACGGTGCGAGGGTGGCGGTGCGGGGCGCCCCACTGACGGCGCCGCCGCACTCAAAGCAACAGCGACGACGACGGAGGACGATGCTGGGCAGGCCGCGGTCCGCCTGCCGACCCCCAAAGCAGCCACCGTCGAGAAGGCGCTCGCCGCACGCGAAGATGGCGGGGGGGAGCGCGGCGCCCGCACCACAGCCGACTAAAAAGGGAATTGTCGTCGGCTACGCGACGGCAGAGGCAGAGAATGACGCTGGCCGAACGTCTTTTCGTCGCTGCCGCGGTGCCTGTTGTGGCCGGCGCGGCGGTCTCCGTGGCCTGCCGACGTCGCCGCGGCGTCCGTCGCCGCGAGGCCGCTGGAAACCTATGATCACCACGTCGAGACGCGGCCGCGGCCCGACGCCGGCCCGACACCCACCACCACCAGTGAGGTTTCCGCAGCGCGACGGCCCGAGCCGCAGCAGCGCGCGGGTCACCGGGACGGTATCGCGGGCCGCGTTTTGCCCACTGCCTGTCGCCTCCCGAGGTTGTCGTCGGCCTCCAGGGTCAACCTCGACCACGTCGTGGTCGTCCTCCACGACGCTACCGCCGAAGACGTCCCTCTCCGCCGCCACCGCTGCGCCACCGCCGGCACGCCTACGGCGCCGGGCGCCATCGCCGTCCTCCGACGCGTCGCCGACGCCGCCGGATAAAGCGGTCGTGGGGGTGGCAGAACATCATGAAATGGGAGCAGCGAGGGGCGGGGCAGTGGGGGGGGGTGCACGCGCGAAAGGGGGGGGCAGGATCGGGCGGGGCTGCAGGAGCGGGAATGCGGGGGTAGCAGCGCGTAAGAGAGCAGCAGCCACGGTGTGCGCCGTCAGCGGCAGTGGAGACAAGCGAAAAGATATATGGCGCCGCTGAGGACCCAAAGAGAATGCTGAAAGAAGCCGCCACTCTTGCGAGCGTCTGCGCCGAGCAGATCCGGACATTGGCTGCTCAGAAAAGGCGGGCATCTGACAGCCGCCCTCAATTTTGGCCGCATGCGCGTATCGGCGTGGGGGCACACCCCTCGACGCGCGCCCACCAGCAGTGTCGCTACGTCACGCCGCCGCTTTTGAGGAGGGGGCGGCGCGGTTCGACGACGGCGGCTGCCGCAGCGGCGGGCGCATGCTTCGCCGCTGGATTGACCAAGGGGAGCGGGGGGAGAGGGTTCGTGCGTGCACCGGCGCCGGACATGACCGGCCGGCTGACCCATGACGCAGCACGGCAGCACTGCCCACTGCCGCTACACAGGCGCGGGGGGAGGGGGGGGAGGCATCCGCGCTGTCCACGACCGGCGTGTCGACCCGTGACGTGCCGCACTACCACCAACCACCGCCACACACACTGCGTGGTTGCACGACCCGGGCGCTCGGTGTTGTGGCCAGCGCCGCCGGGGACGAGCTGTCCCTCAACACCTCCAACACCGCCCTTCCACCGCCGTCTCTTTTCCACTCCACCCCCACCGATCTCCACCGCCGCGCCGTCTCCGCCGCTGTTCTCCCTCACAGCTTGTCACGCGTCTGTTGCTCCCCCACACGACATATCACATGTAGCACAACCCCGTAGCCACGGGCCCGAAGAGGGAAGTATCCCACCGCTGCCGTCCCAAGAACGTGCCCCCTATAGGATCACCCGATCCGGGAAGAGGGGCCGCCAAAGGTACAAGACAGAAGGCACGGTTTACTTGCCGGCGACGACGGCACCTCCCACCGTCGTCGCCCTTCGTCCTAAAAAGGGCGGAAACCGTTGCGTGGGCCCAAATCCCCTAATGGGAATTGGCCCGCGCCGCCGACCAACCAATACCACTAAGTACAATGCAAGACAAGTCCCCCAATGCGGTAAGTAGAGACGAGGGGGAATCGGGACCGGGTGCCACCGCCTGACGTGGCGGCCTCTGGCGTGGCCACGCGGCGGCGCGCGCGCGCCACATAACCGCCCCGCCCAGCGACGCCCTGGTGGCCGTTCGTGCGTGGCCCGGGTGCCCGCGCCCCCGACAGC
>Ga0209831_1003551_pt1 | contig 12815 bp, 7 predicted proteins | sample Maine_Asex4_meta_FD_187451 | JGI IMG/M metagenome (GOLD analysis project Ga0209831, IMG submission 187451) | Marine algal microbial communities from Maine, USA - Maine_Asex4_metaG (SPAdes) (version 2) | ecosystem: Host-associated > Algae > Red algae > Unclassified | place: Maine, USA | collected...
TGGTGGCCACGGAATGGGACCCTGCCGCGACGAGACCGGCGGTGACGCCGCTGGCGCCGTCGGGCGACGCGGGGTGCGGCGCCCTGTTGGATCCCTGAGAGAGGTAGCCACCGCGCGCACACCGTCGTAACGACGTACGTCCGCCCCCGCTCGTGAGCTGGTCGGGGTGGGAAGCCAAAGTCTCTACCGAGCATGTTGGGCTACCTCGCCCCTCTGCACGCCCCTCTTATACCGGCGCTGCTCGCACCTGCCCCCAGCGCGCCAGCCCCCGCCGGCGCACACAGCTCCCCGTCCGGGCACTCCCGTGCCCCCGCACGCTCTCCCCACGTGCTCCCCCGCGCTCCCGCGCCTGGTCCGACGCACGCCCTCCCCGCGTGCTCCCCCGCGCCGTCGCACCCGAGCCCACTCATCCCGTGCCTGCGTGCCCGTGCGCCACGTAGTGCCGACGTGGCGGCAGCCGCCACGCGGCTCCCCCCCCATGACCCCCAGTGACCCAATTTCGTCCCCGGTCGTGTCGTGTCAGCCAGCCAATGAATCGCCGGGGGTCCCATTACTTGGACCATCCGTGTCCAATCATTTGGCTTGCCTTTGTAAGCCGCGCTTGCCGGGGCCGAGGCGAACCCACTGGGGCATGCCCCAAAGGGGCAACACGTGATGCCAGACCGCGCCCAAAGGGGCAAGACGTGACGCCAGACCGCGCTCCGCCTCCCCCGCCGCGCCGTATCGCGGCGCGCTCGTCTCCACGCCTCCACGCGGCGCGTCCCTTTGGCCGCACCCGCCGCGCCCCCGCGCGCCGCAGCCCCTGATGAGAAACACGCGTTGGTTTTTCCCCCCGAGTGCCCACCGGCACCACGCCGTCGCCCCTATATGGGCACGGCCCAGGGTAAATCCCGACCGACCGACCGTACCGGTCGATCGCCCTGCTAAACTCACCGCCCCCTACACACGCTGTCTAAGAGGCCACCCAAATCTACTCCCACGCAAGTACCACCGCAGGGTTAGCCGAGGCCGTAAAGCCTGCCGGCTCAACACCCCCCCACGGCCTAGGCACACCTACGTCACACGGGCACACAGCCCGTGAGCCGTGCCCTCTACTCACAAACCACCCGCACCCCCAGCCCCTGTCGGAACTTGAGGAAGGCGGGCCCCTCCAGGGCCATGGTAAAGCCATCTGCCAGCATCTCCTCCGTCGGCGCGTACTCCAGGAAGACCTCGCCCCGCGTCACGTTATCCCGCACCAGGTGGCACCGTACGTCCACGTGCTTGCTCTTGGCCGAGAAGGCCCCGTTGGTCGCCAAGGCCAAGGAGGCCTGGTTGTCTTCCTTGAGAGTGACCGGGCTGGAGTCCTCCCCCATAAACCCGACCAGCCGCCGCAGCTACAGGCTGTCCTTGACGCCTGCTGACGCCGCCACGTACTCAGCCTCCATGGTAGAGGAGGTGACCAAGCCTTGTAGACGGCTGCGCCAGGAGATGGGCCCACCATGCAGGGTGAACACAAACCCAGTAGTAGACTTGCGCGTGCCCACGTGGCCCGCCCAGTCCGAATCTGCCCACCCAGTCAGCCTCTCGGCCTTCCCGTAGACCAAGCCCATGTCCTTGGTGCCCTTGAGGTAACGTACCACCCCTTTGGGGGCCGCCATGTCCCCCTCCGTGGGGATGGCCATCCGCCTCGCCAGCCGGCCCACGGCAAAAGCAATGTCAGGCCGGGTCTGGTTGGCCAAGAAGAGCAGCGAGCCCACCAGCTCGGCGTACCGGTTGGGCTCCTCCAACCGCTCGCCGTCGCCGAGCACCAGCCCGTGCACCATCGGTGTCACGTTGGGCTTGCAGTCCTCCATGCCGAAGTCCGCCAGGATCCCCGCGGTGTGGCGCGGGTTGCTGAGAGAGACTGTGCCCGCCTTCCTGTTCCACTTGACTTGCATGCCCAAGTAGTCGCTTGCCTCCCCGAGGTCGCGGATGTCGAAGACCTGCCCGATCATGGCCTTGACCTTCAGCACCGCCTCCAAGTTCTTGCCCGCCGTGATGATGTCATCGACGTGCACCTCCACGATGACCTTCTGCCCGTCCACCATGATGTGGTAGACGCATGGGTCAGCGTCCGACTGGACGGCCCCTATCCCCGTGCGGGCGTTGTGCAAGTGCGTCCGCCACAGGCGCCCGGCCTGCTTGGTCCCGTACATCTCCTTGAGCATGATGCCCTCCTTGCCAGCATCGGTGAACCCGTCGGGGATGATCAAGTAGACGTCCACGTCCATCGACGCGTTCAGGTACGCCGTCCGCACGTCCACGTGGTGGGCGTGCCATCCACGCGCCGCCGCCGTAGCCAGCAAGGCACGCGTGGTGGGTGCCGAGGGGACCGGCGCCCACGTCTCGTGGTAGTCCCTCCCGGGACGCTGCCCGCAGCCCAGCGCGACCAATCGCGCCTTGTACCGGTCCAGCATCCCGTCCTGCTTGAACTTGTAGTCCAGGATGACCTTCGTCCGCAACGCCCGGTGCCCGCTCGGCTTGTCGGCCACGCGCCACACCTTGTTGCGGGTCATCGACGCCTCCACCACCTCCAGTGCCGCCTTCCATTTCGGCCAGTCCGGCCGCGCTCGCGCCTCCTGCACGTCCTTGGGCGGCGGGGAAAGCTGGTCGCGGAGGACCCCGTTGCCCCCTCCAGCCGCGGTGGTCGTGGTTGCCGCGTTGGCGCCGCCCCCCTAGTGCCGGGGGGGCACCCGGTTCCTCACCGGGTAGCGCCTCAACTCCTCCTCCTCGCTCCCCGACTCGTCGTCGGAGGGAGGGAGGGCCATTCATCGGGGCGCCTTAATGGCGTCCTCAATGGGGGCCACCCCCACGGTGGTCGGGCCAGTGCCCGAGGAGGACGGGGTGAGTGCCGGGGACGTCCCCGGTGTGGGGGCAGGGGTGCCCCCAGCCGCAGGCTCGCGACCTTCGCCCGGTGCCTCGACCCCCTCGTGCCAGTGCACGCCCTTGGGCGGCTGGCCCGTCTTGGCCATCCCGCCAGTCTCGTCGATGGCGACGTCCCGCCGCACCACAACAGTGTTGTTGATCGGGTTCATTACCCGGTAGCCCAAGCCCCCCGCCCCGTACCCAACCATGTACCCTTCCATGGTCTTGGGGCTCATCCCGGGCTGCAGCTTGTCTGGCTGCAGGGCGTAGGCCTTGGAGCCCTACACGCGGAATCCCGACACGTCCGACTTTTCGCCGGTGAAGTCCTCCCGGGGCGTCAGCTCGCACCCCGCATGGGGCGACCGACTGCGCACGTAGACGGCGGCCGCCAGCGCCTCCGCCCAGAGCTCCTGCCCCATGCCCGCATCCGCCAACGCGGACCGGACCATCTCCTTGATCGTTCTGTTGATCCGCTTGGCCGCCCCGTTACTCTGCGACGAGTACGGCGGGGTCACCTCGTAGTCGATGCCCGCCGCCGCGTACCAGGCAATCATCTCCTTGGTCACGTAGTCCTTCGCCCCGTCGAACCTGATCCTCTTGGCCTTGTCGCCACACAGCCGCTCCAGCATGGGGATCTTCTCCCGCAGGACCGCCCCGGTGTGGCTCTTGGCCGCGATGGGGACGGCCAATAGCAGCTTTGTCTTGTCTTCGAGGAGGGTGACGAAGTGCAGCGCTCCCCCCAGAGAGAGGGAAAAGGGCCCGCACGTGTCCGAGTGAATGAGTGTCATGCGGGGGGCAGTGGTGGTGGACGCCGGGTGAGGCGCCCTCGCCAACTTGCCTTGCGCGCAGGGGGGGCAGATGGCCCCCGCCACGCGCTCCGGGACCACCTCTGACGGGGGTAGCCCCTTCACAATCTTGGCCGCCTTGGCCAGGTTGTTGAATCCCAAGTGGAAGAACCGGCGGTGCCAAATCACCGGCACCCCCGCCACGGCCGCCGAGGCCACCATTGCCTCGGGTGGGCCGCCCCCCCCGCCGAGCATGTATTGCCCGCGCAGGTCCATTGCGCCCGTCGCGCCCGCCTTCGCGAGCACGCCCGTCTCGCGGATGGTGTCTGCCTCTTGGAAGAGGTAGCACCGGCCGCCGAGGAAGGCGACGGCGCCCCCCACCTTGTCTACCGTAGCCACCGAGAGTAGGTTCTCCCGCAGCTCCGGGACGCACATGGTGTTGTCCAGGGTGATCGTCTTCGCCCGGTACTCGCCGTTCGTCTTGATGGTGGCCGTCCCCTCCCCCACCACTGCGGCCATGCCCCCAGACGCGAGCGTGATGCCCGCCCCATTCTCCTCCTTGGACAGCATGTAATCCCCGCGCCCAGTCGCCATGTGATGGGTGGCGCCGGAGTCAACAAGCCACACGTTGGCGTTGTTGGCCAGGGACTGGACCCCGTCCGCCGCATGGGGGGCGCGGGCCGCAAAGCCCATACGCTCCCCCCCCGTGCCGTGGCCCTTGTTGCCGTCCCCGCCCCGCTTGGCGTCGTCAGCCTTGCGAGTGCGGCACTCGTTGACAAAGTGGCCCGGCCGCTTGCAGTAGAAGCACGTCTTCTTCCGCTTGCCCTTCCCCGTCGTTGGGGCCACGGGTTTTTCGCCCGCCGTAAACGCCTGCCCCGTCGGGGGCGCGCCGCCGCCGTCGTTGGCCTTGATCTGCTTCTCCACGTTTAGCAGCTTCGCCGTCGCCGCGGGTAAGCGCAATGGCGTCGGCAGGTTCTCTAGCACGGTCTTGATCATGCCGTTGCCCGAGGGCAGCCCCCGCAGCACATGCAGCACCATCGAGTGCTCGCTCACCACCACCCCCGCCGTGGCCAGGTCGTTGCGCAATCCCTTGGCCCGCCCCACAAACTTGATAATGGTCTCGCCGCCGCCCATCTTGAGGACGGCCAGCTCCTGCTCCAGCTCGGCCCGACGGGAGTTTGTGTCGTACTCAAAGAGGATGCGCAGGTTGTCACACGCCTTCTTGGCCGTGACGCAGTCCTCCACAATGTTCAACAGGTGCGGCTTGACCGCCATCATGATGTCCGAGAGTGCGACCTCGTTCTTCCGGTCCCAGGCGGCCGCCGCCCTGGTCTGCTCTTTTGCCATCGCCGTCGCGGCGGCCGTCGCCGCATCCCCCACCGGGACCAGCGTGACGAGCGGGCGCGGCTCCACCACCGCCGACCACACGGCTCGGTTCTAGAGGTAGGCCTTGCAGTACGTAGCCCACGTCCTGTAGTTCTCGTCGAGCTTGTCGAACCGGGGCTGCGGGCCCCGGGACGACTCCCCCTCCATCTCCCCGCCCCCGAGTGAGGGGAAGTGAGGAGGTCCCGCCGCCCTGCCGCTAGGCAGTAGCGGCCACAGGTCCCCTGTTGGTCCCGGGCGGGTGTGTCAGATCCCGCCCGGGTGAACGCGCGCCCGCGCCCGAGGGTGGTGTGCCGCACGGGAAAGGGAAGCCAGGTGACCCCAGGTGTGCCAGCGCTAGCTGGGCCCATAACCTGATGAGAAACACGCGTTGGTTTTTCCCCCCGAGTGCCCACCGGCACCACGCCGTCGCCCCGATATGGGCACGGCCCAGGGTAAATCCCGACCGACCGACCCTACCGGTCGATCGCCCTGCTAAAACTCACCGCCCTCTACACACGCTGTCTAATAGGCTACCCAAATCTACTCCCACGCAAGTACCACCGCAGGGTTAGCCGAGGCCGTAAAGCCTGCCGGCTCAACAGCCCCAGCCGCGTCCCCACGCGGCCTCCCTCCCGCGTGCCACTGCATTGCTCATGCAGTGTCATGCGGGGCTCCGCCGCACCTAAGCCGAAGCGGCAGTCGTGGCGGGCATAGAGGCCCCCGCGTCAGGTGTGGCCGGCCGCGGGCCGGGCACCCCATCCCCGCCTTGCGTGCGGCCTCCGTCCGGCCCTGGCGCCAACACGCCCGCACGCGTTTGGGCGCATGATCGCCGCCAGTGGCGGTGCTCCCCTCCCCCCGCCCCCACCTAGCCGCCCGTCCCTCCCACCAGCGCGTCAAGAGCGGCGGTCGACCGCCGGCGGTGCCCGCCGTGTCGGCTCCAGCGTCGGGTGGCGGCGACGGTGGTGCCGGCGGCGGCGGCCGTCAGCCGCGGCAACCGGTGCCGCGTCGCCGCTTTCACCGCCGCAGTCGACGCGGCGCGACCGCCGCGTCAGTGTCGCGCCGCTGCCGCCACCCGTAGGGGCAGCGGGCAGCGTCTGCCGCGCCTGCTGCGCTGCCCGTCAAGTACAGTTCGTGTCAAAACATCCGAACGTCCGGTCGTTTGACACTACCTTTGAACGAACCAAATAGAACCGAACTTTGATTGCACAACGCTGGTCGCCCGATCCAAACGTCAAATACTCGAGCACTGCGTAAGATCTGCTCACTAGAACGTGCGATTTCAGGTGATCAGCCACTATATTGCCACTGCGCCTGTCAACCGGTAGAGGCAATTTTTGGCGTGCTTTTTCCGTAAAAATAAGGGGAGCGCCCCAGCAAAGACAGCCGACACCACACGACGATCCCGAGCAGAGTCACCGGCGCGCACTTCAGAGCATACCCGACAACGTCGGTTGCGAACGATCTGCGAACCGTTTAAGAGCACAACGTGTGCGCCTATGAGTGGCCAAAAGCGTTTCGGCAGCGATATGCGCAGGCTCTGCGAACCCGCTCCGCTCGGATTGAGGCCCGTTCGCAGAAGCTGTGCAGCTGCGTCCATGCATGCACCAATCTGCGAAAGAACTATGCGCAGCGTGCAGCTGCGGAAAGTAATTTTTCAATTTGGAACACCAAGTATGTTATGGTGTGCCCTCGTCGCCGACAGCACATGGGCACTGGCTGAGAGACGTGGCCACATACCCTGGTCCCTTCCACATCCTTCAGGTCGTCCACCCATTTGCGCCGCACCATGTTGCCACCCGCGTGGCAAACAGTGACGGCGGCGTTTGCTACCAACGCCGCCGCCGCGATGCATTACCGCGCGTTGGGAGACCGCGGCTGCTCAGGAGAGAGCGCAGATCCTCCACCGTAACGCGGGATGCCATCCTCAAAAGCCAGATCCAACCGGGGGCGTGTGGGTGGTGTGAGGTGAATGGGGGGCAATGGGGGAAAGGGGGGGGCGGGTACAGGCCGGCGGGGCAGCGTGCGCGCAGAGCAAGAGCGCGCGCAAGTCTGGGGATCGGTACGGATCCTGTTGTGCTGGCGGTTGCGTCCCGACCCGACTGGTCGCGCTGCCACACGCCCCGCTCCGGAGTGACGACAATCCGAAGATAGAAAAAGTATTGCCCTACACAACAAACTACTAGGATTTCGCTCCCAGCACACCGAATGGGAGGCAGAATGCACCGTGCAAGGTCCATCGAACATACGCGGTCCGTCCGCGTATGTTGGCCGCGCATGCACGGGGCATGCACACCCCATCCAATGACGTTGCCGGGTGCATGCATGCACGGCCTGCGACAGTGGTCTGCGAACGGGCCTGAATCTCCACAAGGATGTTCTCCGGTGTCACTTCGTGAAATCCCTCCGCTGAAATGCGCAGAACATGCAGTACGCGGTCCTACCAGACCCGCGTCTTCACGCCGTGCTGGTCGACGATCTTATCTTGACCAGCTCGACGTCGACCGAGGACTCAGTCTCGCGCGTCAACAACTTAGACTGGCGGAGCAGCCTGCGGATATCGACGAGGGTGTTAGCTTACCATTACGGTCTCGAGCTTGGTATTCTCCGCGGCGGTGCCTCCTAACGAAACACTGCACACCTCGCGTATCTCGGCGAAGCTGCGACGATCCAAAAGAGTAGTCTTTCACCTTCTTCAAGTAGGGTGAAACAAGTAGGACCTCTGGTGTCCTATAGTACGGCACATCCCCTAGTTCTCATGGGATGCCGAGGAATCGATACATTGCTTGGCTTTTTCCCCCCCCGCAGGGGGCCGGCGAAGGGCAATCCAAGGGAGTTTCTCCCAGACCTCCGACCCACAGTCGAGGTGACGATCATTACACTCGTGCAAATTGCGAGTGAAACCGCGGAATGCAGCATCCCTGGTGGCCCACCTGTGGAATTCCCAAAACGCAGGCGGCAGCTGTCGGAGTAGCTCAAAAAGAATCGTACTTCTTCCCGAATGTCTATTCTACCAGGTCCTGGGCATCAATTGATGCCTCGGTTGTGCTCAACTGTTCCCAAGCCGGAATCGTCGATTCCAGCTCTCCCGCAATGAGAAAACCTGATTTGGTGCCTACGAACACAAGCCGTTGCGCTTAGAGCACGTCTATCGTGGGGATAGTGCGGTCCAGGAAACCCAAATCGCTTTACAGGCTCTGCAATCCGCTTCCCGGGGGGGGTGCTTGGAACGCCCGAATCTGGCCGATTGCACGAGTGCTGACAGTTGATCGAATGACTAACCATGTCGATCGGCCTTAGTCACACGGTCGGGTCCATCGATCGCTGTCCTAATGAAGATCGATCGGAGCTGGAACTTTCTCATCCCCACTTAGATGAGGAAAATTGCCCAGCTCATTATAGCAGTTAAAAGTATTTCTAGGGCCTTGCGGGATTTGCCACAACGACTAAAATTCTTAATTTGCAGGTCATGAGTTGCGTGTTTCGTCAGGCAAGGACCGTACAATCCCAAGGGCATATCCAGCGGGGGACGCGACCGCCAGGACGAGCGTGACGAACTGAAGCCATTCATGACTTCGACCTGAGGTCCCCCTGGACCGGCATGGCGGAGGACCACTCTGGCTCTAGAAAAACATCGACGTCAACCCCCTGAGAAGAGCAAGGATGCCACATTTTCATGCTGCCGGACGCACGTCAACGACGACGAGTAAATCGGCTTCCGTTTCCTAAATCGGGAGGCGGCGGTGCTGATGCTCCTCCCGTACCTTGAAGGAAGCTCGAACACGACCGACAGACTCACCGCGGTTGTACAATTGAGCATATGAATTGCCAGGAAGCAACCTTGTCCGATTGTTGTGAGGACCCGCCACGCAGAATTCTGGCCGTGGCGCGACTGGCGAGGTGCCGGGTGCGGCAGACTCGGGGGCTGGCGGCGCTGAAGTAGCGCCCAGAGCTGGCGTCATCTAATGGACTTGTTGGTGGCAAGAGTGGCGGGGGTGCTGAACTGAACCATGGCGCCAGTCGACACCGCAGGGCGTCCGGAATGGAGCGGGGGAGCCTGCTGAGTAGGCGGCACGATAGATAGCGCCCTGAGGCTCGCGGGGTCGTTGGGGTGCATGACATGAATGCAGTACGCGGAGTGGGCGAAGGGAGCTCGCAACGGGTAATTGTCCTCTCAGAGGAGGCCGTGTGGGCAGAGGCCAGGAGTTGGGTACGTATGAAAGAGCGAGTCATGCCCAATATGTACGCAGTCGCCGCGCAGTATCCGCGCAAAAGCCCGCCCCCTTCAGGTGTACAGTTAGCACTTCATGCGAAGAGGAGCGACAACGCCAACCCTTTCGCCCTCGACCACACAGCGACGGGTCAGCCTTGATGGCCCCAGCACCCGAGAATAAAACATAACAACGGCGACAAATTTGCTATGACGGGCACCCACTTTGCTACCATTCAACTACAGCTTTACTTGCCGTCTAATTTGTTAACCATTTGGCACAGAAGCACCAACTTCTTCCTTGTATGCCACAAACATACGGAGGTGCAGCTCGTGCTCTGAAATCCCTCCAAGACCATGTCACTGGGCTCAGCAGCGACAAAGAACGTCTCGTTGAGTGGCCCCTCAGCTGTTTTTACAACGCAGGCACGCGAGCATGAATCAAACTAGATGTGCATGCCGAATAGAAGGCCAGGCGTACTCCTTACGGCCTCAAGACCCAACACAAACCATAAAACACGAAAAGAGGTACGAACGCGAGAAAGCAACAAAATAGAAGCAAGAGAGGAAGGCAAGCCATCGAGACACACAACGTCGGCTGTCTGCTCGTTCCTAAAAAGATCGCATGTTCCAAGGCACAGCTCCTCTGTCACACACCCGGAGCACAGGCAGTATTCCACGTGACGGGCCCCCTCGCCCTCAGAACCAGACACGTCACACAAGCGGCGATGCAAGCACCCCTTGGCTTGGACGAACAGTGCGGCTGCGTTCCGCGTAGCCCTTTTCTTGGTGACATCTCCGTGAGACATACGGGCTACTCGTGCAGCTGCGTTGTCGGGAGTGAATGCACTGAGGAAGGCGAGTGGGTTCAGCGAGGAGAACGCCTCGGTACTGTCGACAACGACTGAGCTGCAACGAGAGAGCTCACGGACAGCAACGTGCACGGCGGCGGGTCCAGATACGTCCAGACTAAGAAGCGGAACGCGAAGAGACACGGAGCGGACCTCCACGAGATCCTTGTGGCGATGGCCCGCGCGTACCAGGCACAAGGTAGGCGTAAGGTAAAGCCGCCAAAGTTAAGGGGCAGTTGCGGAACCGCTCAACAGCGGCCCGATCACGACGGCCTGCACGGTATGCGTACACCGCGGGCAAGGCCCACCCGAGCCGCGCATGCCGAGCACGACCCGAGGACCTTAGCTCATCAGCAAGCGTTTCAGTCTGCCCCTTTGTGGCGACACAAACGATGATGCTGCCGGCCTTGTGAGCTGCGATTGCGATCAATGACGCGATGTAGCTTGACCGCCAGCACCACTCCTCCTCAGCCGTCACGAAGTCCGCATTTCTTTGCGTAGCATCGAAGACGGCCGGGGCCCGGTGCATGTCTCGCAGGACAACGTTGGCGCGATCGAAGTCGCCCCGGTGCACCTCGGGCACGCGCAGGCGGAGCGCGTCCCCGACAGCGTATTATTGGCCGAGCATAACTGACCCTGAAAGGGAGAGGCCACCACGACCGGAAAACTTCTCGGCCACCAGAGTCAGCTCTGGCCGACAATCGACCGCGTCCAGCCAAAGATGCAATTTGGTGTTTGCTAACAAATATGGCGATAAGAGCTACACAATTTGCCTGCCAATCACTCTTGGAAGCAAACAAGCGAGACGGCGACCAACACAAGCGCTGCGTCCTTCTTCATAGGATCACATCGCATGGGCTCATCAAATGGAGCAAGAGGTCACGAGCTCCCACTGGAACGAGCATTGAGGTCAACATCGAACTCACCAACGATACACTCGGGCACCTCGCCACCTCGCATGATGATGTCCGCCAAAGCCGCCTGAGGTGAAGTGCTCGTGAACCGCTTCTACAGCCTGTTGCTGGCCTGCACGTATGCAAAGTACGCCGAGTAAGTCGACCAGTTGCCCAGCTCCTTGATCTTCTGGTCCGGCACACCGAGAAGGCGGTAAAGTTGGACCCCACCGCGCTTGCACGAGTGGGTGCCCAAAAAGCGGTACGAGTCAACACCGGCCTCATCGAAGGCCTCTCGACGCTCTTCAAGAAACTTAGCGTCCTTCATCTGCTTGGTTACGTCGTACTCCCATGAACCGGCCTTCGCCTGCTGGAAGTCGAGGAACAGGTAGCCATCGTCGTCGCCGCGCTTGAGGAGGAACATGGCCAAGCCCAGAACAGGGTCGACGCGAGGGTCGCCCGTCAACCCCGGGGCTCCCTCCAGGTAGTGCCTTGACCCGGTTACCGATGTTTTTGTCTTTACCTGAATGTTTATACGGAAAGCAAGCCGACCAAAGAGATCCCCAGTCATTGACACATTCTCGCGTCTTCCCGCCCAGCAAGGAAGCATCAAGAGACATGAAAAAGAGGCAAAACCAGTATCAAAGACATCCAATGACACGTGGGGCCGGACAATGTAGCCAGTTAGTGTCGGGCTCACATCCAGGTGGGGCGGCCGTGCGTGCTTTTCCGCGACATACCTCAATCCAAGTGGGCTCACAGATGCGATCCAGCGCACCCAAACATACCTGAGCTTGCACACCTCGTCGAATCGCATCAAGTTGAAGGTGCCGACCATGACGGCGGCTCATTGGCACAATCGAGTCGGGCTCACATCGTCCTGGTACGCGAGGAAGTGGTCGTAGTAGGCACACAAGTGTCCGTACTCCAGCGGGTCCATTGGCACCGGCACACGCCCTTGATCCGCCAGCAAAATCTTGTGTGTGCGCTTGCTGTCGGTCACGGCCTTGCTCTCGCTTGGATTTCCGTTGGCGTACGGAACTCCGTTGATGATACCGGTAGTCCAGGGGCCGCTGTAGCCAAGCTCGGAGAAATACAAACCCATCTGGGCCGATATGTGCTTCGACGTTGACAGTCCGAGGGTGTAGTTCTTCAGCCGACACTTGTAAACGTTGGCGACGTGCGCCGCCGTCGTGGGGTCCACCTTCGTAGCATCGACCTTCCGGTGCTTGCAGAATGCCAAGTTGCCCGCCCACATGCCTGCATGCACCTTGGAGCTACTCAAAGAACGTCCCGCCTCCTTGGTGCTCTTGGCCATCGCAATGGCGTCGTATGCATCAGGAGCAGGCAAATTGTCCATCCACCCCGTCAGGCAGGCAGCCCTGGTCCGACCGTCCGCCGTCCCCGCGAGACGAGACGTGCGATCATCATCCTTGCATTCGGCAACCGGCAAGGGCTCGGGATGCAAAGCACTACCATCGGCGGTGGCGTCGAGCATGGTGACTGACAAACGAGGATAACAACAGAGAGCAACGGAGGGAGGGGGTGGTGTCAAATGTAGCAAACAAGACTACGAGGTCGGTGCGACGCATGGCTCGTGCCGACGGCAGCATGGGTTCGTGTGGGTCCGAGTTGCCCCACCGTGTTCCTGTGTCATGGTCGGCTCGGGTGAACCACCTGAACTGTCAGTCGCGAATCCCTCCGCATCCGGATAAGAGACGCTGTAGCGGTTCTAAGCACCACCACGTTGGTTCGTCGTCTGGCCGAAGTGACCTCTTGATCAGCTCGGTCCGTCGAAGGAACTGCCCCGGAAATCGACCCACAGCCC
>Ga0209831_1003552_pt1 | contig 12812 bp, 10 predicted proteins | sample Maine_Asex4_meta_FD_187451 | JGI IMG/M metagenome (GOLD analysis project Ga0209831, IMG submission 187451) | Marine algal microbial communities from Maine, USA - Maine_Asex4_metaG (SPAdes) (version 2) | ecosystem: Host-associated > Algae > Red algae > Unclassified | place: Maine, USA | collected...
TACCTAAATAGCCCTTATTTGCAAAATCAAAAACACTCCAGTACTCACTCATCCTGTTCTCTACCGGTGTTCCACTCATCGCTACTTTGATGGGAACTTTAATTTTTTTGATGGCCTTGGTTTGTGCTGTTGCTGGATTTTTAATATTCTGAGCTTCGTCGATCACCATGATCAGCCAGTTGTACTTTTGAAGCTTAGCAACTTCCCCACGCGCCACACCGTAAGTCGTCAACAATACATCTGCATCTGCAATAGGTGCAAGTTTACGATTGGATCCGTGATAGATATGCGTAATTAACTCCGGTCCAAATTTTTTAATTTCCTTATCCCAGTTGGTCAGTAAAGTGGTAGGTACTACCACGAGTGCTTTTTGCTCATCCAGCCTACCCTCTTCTTTTAGTTTGAGTAACGTGGTAATGACTTGAAGTGTCTTACCAAGTCCCATATCGTCGGCTAGCAAACTTCCAAACCCCAGCCGTGTATTTTTATATAGCCATTCGTACCCACGCTGTTGGTAGGGACGCAAAGTAGCTTCCAGACTAATCGGTGGTGCTATCGCATCCTCGCTCAGTAGTTCATCCATCAGCTGGCGAAGTTCCGGTGTTAGTTCAATACTGGCACCTTTGTATTCGTCGGCCAGTGCTATTTGTAACAGTTCCTGTCCGTTCAGTTCAGGTGGGTTTTCGAGTGCATGAATTAGCTTGGCAATTTCCGCTTCGTCAAAAAAGAGGTACGCATTCTGGTAACGTACAATTCCTTTAAATTGCTTAATCATTTTTAAAAATTCCGTCCGCGAAACAGTAGTGTCTCCCAAAGCAATTCGCCAGTCAAAATTGAGCAGTTCCTCTAGATTAACGACTGATTTTTTCTTAACCGTTCCTGAACTTCCCGCAGAAACACTCATGGATAATTGAGGTTTGATTATTTTTCGCAAAGCTTTCGGTAATACAACTTTAATTCCAAACAACCGGATCGTTGGTAGAATTTTAAAAAGGATATCCACAAATTCTATCTCATCAAAAAGCAGCGGAACTTTTCCTTTGAGTTTGACCAAATCACCAATACCCGGAAAATATTCGGAGAGCATCGCCAGATCTCGTAGCGCATCCATTCGGATATCAGCGTATTGTTTTTTTTCCAATAATGATTTAAGACCAAATACCGGGCGGGTCTTTTTTCGTTTGTCTTCAAAAGCTATTTCTACCGCAAACCCTTCTTCGGAATCATCTACTTTTATAACCGGAACAAAATCTTTTTCAACGATATAAAATTTATTCAGCCACAACTGAATAGCTACCGGATAGTCTTTGGTTTCGTAATCATTGAATGGTTCTGATTTTTGATTAAAAAACAGTTGTACTACTTCTACCGGCCAAAAACGATCTTTTATATTCGCGTGCTTTGTTACCAAATGTGTTAAAAAAATACCGACCAATGCGGTAAAAAAATCAGCAGTAATCGGCTGCTTTATTTTTGTTCCAACTTTATAAAATAATATATTTTCGGGAACGAGTGCCCCTACCAAATCGTGGAGATTCCTTACCACCGGATTTAATAAAGCGGGAACCCAACGGACAAAATACTGCCTTTTTCCATCAACCAGTAGTTGTGGAACCATTGCTCCCTGCTTGGCTAGCTGTCGAGCGTACAGCCACGCAATCCACAGACCACGTAATGCGGGTGCGTATTGTTTAATTCGTAAAAAAGACAAATCGTCCAACCAGTCTGTTAGCGTATCTACCTTGTCAAAATTAAATAAGACCTGATCATTTTTATTCCGAAAACTAACATCCATAAAATCACTCTTCTCAGAAAGAATAATTTCCAGATCCTCAATCGAATCTTTTTGAATATCCAGGGCAGTGGAAGGGGATTCAGAAGCTTTCTTTTTTAGTAATCCTTTAGAAAGCCGACTATAATTTTCGGACAGTATTTTTTTAAAATCACCCGCCGGGAAAAAGACGGGTTTACCAGAAAGAATCGTCATCAAATCTTCTTGTAGCGGAGGAATAACGGAAAAATCTATCTGATCCAGGTTAAGTACTGGTTGTTTTGCAACCCGTTCTCCATCCGTCAAATCTTCCCAGAGTCGTGGCAGGGAAAGAATGCGAATATCCTGATGTTCCTGAGTCGTATAGCCTGCTTTTTGGAGCGCTGCGAACAAATCAAATTGATGTAATTCAAAAACCAGAAAAGGATTTTGATCGATTTCATTGGCAATCAGATAGAGGACGGAGGCCATATGTTTGCAGGGAACAGCCCAGTCGGGACAGGAACAACTTCCTTCGAGATCATTCCAGGAAGACGGAAAAAGGGCGACGCCTTTGCTGGCGCAAAGTTCCATAAGAGCTGGTGGCAATTTTCGATTTAGCAGGGAAGAAAGGTGCATGGGATTTTCAATCACTGCTTCCACAGTTTTTGCTTTTTCTTTATCAGAAAAAGAAGGAACGGTAAACGAAACTTTGTAGGGACGCGGTCGGCTGCCCTGTACGTTGGCAGAAATATTGTTTCCGTTGATTTCAATATCGCGCGCCAGTCCTTTATTGGCATAAGTACGACCACGGGGTAGTCGATTAGAAAAATCAATTTGGTTTAACGCATTCAGCCACTGTTTTCCCCACCACGTATTTCCGTAAGACTTTCTCATACTTTTTTTAAAATTGATATTGAAGATAAAGTAGCTGGTAAGTTACCGTTTTTTCTTCTTTTTCTTATCGCGCCTTTGCCAGAATTTCCAGTTGATTTTTTTCTTTTTTCTCTTAACAATAATAAAGCGAAGACTAATTCCGGTTTGGTGGTAAATTGTATTTCGACCACCGGAGAGATTGATAGCTGGTTTATAATCCCAGGATAAAATAGTTTTTTTCATACCAAATTCTATCCCGCCAATAAAGGTGACCCCATAAGGATTGTCAAACCCTTCCCGATCGTCAATCCAGCCGATGTGTGGACCAGCGCCGATGTAATAGTTAAATCTTTTTGCCAAAATTTTTCGGTGGTTTTCAAATAAGAGTGTCAACGCGGATTCGTTTTCTTTGGGATGGAAAGTCAAGATGCCTTCCAGCGTATTTTGACCCCATAAAACCTGCTGTACCGTTAAGCCAAACGGACTACCCAGCCGTAGTCCCGCCGCTGTCCGGTAGCGTTGTGCAGATAAGGTGTTAATACAAACAACACCAATCAGTAAAATGAAAATGATATTTTTAATCATAAAAAAAAATGTCTTTGGATCAATTGATAACTATGAATTATTCATATAGTTGATCAACGGTTATTAATGTCTAGAAAAAAAATACCAATTTGAAATACATACTAATTTAGGATCGTTTAAAAAATAAGTTATAAAGGTTTGGGTCGGTTAATTGGCTGTTAATCGAGGCGGTGAAATGCGATTTATGCCGTAGCATAATGAGTTTTTCACCAACCCTGCCCGATCTGACAATCGTCAGGCGGGGAAGAGTAGCAGCCAATTAAACAGCCAAATGTTATAAGTTATTCTTTTAATGATCCTTAGTACCCGAACCACTAGTGCCCCAAGCACTAGACACCGTTAAATGAACACTCCCACTTTCAGTATTCAACGCTGGAAGGTTCGTAAAATTACTGAAATAGTAAAACTTATCAGGGCTGCTTTAAAATAAACGCTAATAAACCTTGCATACTATTCATTTTAGTTTTAACTTTGATTTTCAAAGTACTTTATAAAAACTAAATTTATCACTAATTGGCATATAGTAATGGATCAACAAAAACATCATCTCGAAACACTAACGGAAATAAGGTCGCTCATGGAGCAGTCTTCCCGTTTTATTTCTCTGAGTGGATTATCCGGTGTGGCAGCAGGTATTTTTGCGCTGATGGGTGCCGCTGCCGTCTACTGGTATTTGGGGATTACGCCGTTTGCCGGTCAAAAGGCCTATTACATTACGGCGGAGACGATTTCGCAGGGCGGGGTCCATTATCTTACTTTCTTTCTGGTAGATGCTGCCATCGTATTGATTTTGGCGCTTGGTAGCGGCATTTTTTTTACGACCCGTAAAGCACGCAAGAAAGGGTTAAAAATGTGGGATGCCTCCTCAAGGCGGTTATTGATAAATATGGCCATTCCATTGGTTGCCGGTGGAATATTTTGCTTAGGTTTGCTTTATCATAACCTATTTGGATTGGTTGCTCCAACCACTTTGGTTTTTTATGGACTGGCCTGTCTCAATGCGAGCAAATACACTTTAAACGATATCCGCTATTTGGGTATTTTAGAAATCATTCTTGGGCTTTTTGCACTGTTTTTTTTAGGATATGGATTAGAATTTTGGGCATTTGGTTTTGGAGTTTTACATATTGTCTACGGGCTGATTATGTATTATAAATACGAGCAGTGAAAAATATTTTTACTAAAATAAAAAAGGAGTTTGATCACCGGACGCGGCTGGGTATTATGTCTATGCTGGTGGTAAACGATTGGGTAGAATTTACAACATTTAAAGAAATGCTGGGTCTACAGGATGGTACGCTCGCCAGTCATCTAAAAAAACTGGAAAGCAACGATTTTATTAAAATCAAAAAAGAATTTATTGGCCGAAAACCCAAGACTTCTTACGCAGTTACCGAGATAGGCAGAAAGGCTTTTACCGATCATCTGGATGCACTCGAAGAAATTATTCGACAGAGTAAATAGTTTTAAAATCAGACTTGTTACCCTTTTAGAATTAAGATCTAGTGCCTCATCCCGTAAGTAAATAACAAGCATAGATTGCTATGGATTTACGGGATGAGGCACTATCAATAGGTATGTTGACAAAATAAATGACGATTCTATCCTTCCTCTTTTTTTGCGCAACAGCTTTGTTTTTCAAAGTACTTTACTAAAATAAATTTGTAATATGAATAAATCAGCTTTTAATTCCATCCGGCTTACCGAAGCCGAAAAGCAGGAATCTGTTCAGGCCACAGCGGCCTTTGAGGCACAATTGGCACAACTACCAAAAGTAGGTGAAGCCGGCTTTTTTGGCCCGGACAGTATGACCTGGAAAATATATCGGGAACCGACCATGTTACTTGGAGGCATTAGTGCTTTGCTCCTGCAGATTGCGCATCCTGCCATCGCAGAAGGTGTCCGAAAGTTTAGCAATTTCCACGAAGAATATTTATATCGGGCACACCGGACTTTTAATGCAATGGCTGGTTTTTATTTTGGTTCAGAAGAACTGGCCCTTAACACTGCGCGACGCCTTTTCCAGATGCATGGAATGATCCGTGGCAATATCGGTAAAAAGACAGACGGTTGGTGGCAGGTAGAAAAATTTTGCGCCCGCGATCCGGAGCTGCTCACCTGGGTGTTGGCGACGCTTGTAGAAACCAGCTTGCGTATCACCGAGCTGGTTCACGGACCACTGCCCCGCTCGGAAAAAGCGCAATTTTTCGAGGAGTCTAAAATCATCGCTACCCTCATGGGAATTCCTGCCGAAGTGTATCCGGATGACCTGACTGCCTTTGAAAAGTATTACCAAATCATGTTGGAAAGCAATACACTTCAGGTGACGCCAACCAATATGCGATTGTCAAAAATCATCCTGGATCCACCCTACGGTAGTAACCGGATTTTTCGAGCCATGGCTGCCGTATTTCTACCCGAAAAATTTGCGCAAGAATACCAACTACTACCGTCTTACGCTGAAAAAAAGTGGATCAATCGGTTTGTCAGATTTTTACGATTTGCGCTAAAGTTTATGCCCGAATTTATTCGGTTCGCACCTCCTTATCATCAAGCCAACTGGCGACGTACAAAAGCACGTAAAAAGTGGCATACCGGATATTTCTATACCATAATTACCAGGCATTTTAAATTTCCTTTTGGGATTAAAGTAGGGGAATCTACTATCGCTTTAAAGTAAAGCAAATAGCCAGCAGCTAGTAGTTTTTTAAGCACACGCTTAATTGGTTTAGGATCAATTTAGCTCTTAATTCGCATCCATAACAATTCATTGTTTAAATAAAAAATATGTCACTGTTAACAAAAATAAGAATTCTGTTTTCCGAAGATCGGCAGTTTCGGCAGTTTATGCTATTGTGCTTATTCACCCTGTTTAATTTTTGTCTCGTAGGCGTAAGATTGTACTATGTTGATTTTGATCTTGCCTCCATTCAATCTTCGCAAGATTTATTCATGCTACGAGGCACCTCGACCTTTTTATTTTTAATTTGGAATTTATTTTTAGCATGGATTCCATACTGGTTGTCATTAGCCGTAGCACCATTATACGAACGTAGTAAATCACTGCTACTCACGGGCGGATTACTCTTTGTTTGGTTGCTCTTTTTACCCAACGCCCCCTATATCCTTACGGATTTATTGCACTTAAGAATGCGAGCACCTATTCCATTCTGGTACGATCTGATGTTGTTGATTTCCTTTGCCTGGACGGGTTTGCTACTCGGAATAATTTCGCTTTACGAAGTACATCGTTTTATGGCAAAGCAATGGTCTCAACTAGCCGGCTGGATGATTGTAGTCATCTGCATCATCCTCAGCGGACTCGGTGTTTATATCGGTCGCTTTCTTCGTTGGAATTCCTGGGATATTGTTACCCAGCCATTAGCATTGATACAAGACTTATTTAAAATATTGATGGAACCACAATCCTTTTACGGGAGTGGTAGCATTGTACTATTTGCTGTTTTTTTCTTGCTTTCTTATCTCACCTTTTTCAGTTTTTCAGACAATAAAAATTAAGCTATGGGTCTCTCTTTCAATTCTACCGTCCACCCCAAAAACTGGGGTGGACTTTCTTGCCACGAAGCACCGATTGATAGATATTTTAATCAATTGATCATTTACTGGTCGGAGCGTTTACTGTCTCCTGGTTTACATGGAAGTCGTCTACACGAGTTAATCGTTTTTGGAATCAAACAAGCCAGAGCGGCCAGTTTTGGTGGCAGTTTATTAGCCTTGATTATTCTAACCAGTTTTTTTGAATTCAGTGCGATTGCCCGTTACGATTTCCTGTTTGTTGGAGCAATTTTTATTCAAGCGATATTGATAATTCTAAAAGTAGAAACGTGGAAAGAAACCCGGGTTATTCTACTTTTCCACGTGGTGGCTACGGTCATGGAATTATTCAAAACTCATCCATCTATCGGCAGCTGGCAATATCCCGAAGCCTGTTTTTTTAAGATTGGTAATGTACCACTCTTTACCGGATTTATGTATTCGGCAGTAGGTAGTTTTATCGCGCGTTCCTGGAAGATTATGAAATTGAGGTACACCAATTATCCGCCATTGCGGATAACCGTATTTTTAGCCATCACGATTTATCTTAATTTTTTCACCCATCATTTTATCTACGACTTACGGTATATACTGTTTGGTCTGGTTGGTATTTTTTATTTCAAAACACAAGTATATTTTATTGTTTATAAAAAAGAAAGACGGATGCCGATGCTTTTAGCCTTTGTGCTGATCGCCTTTTTTCTATGGCTGGCCGAAAATGCAGGGACCTACGGAAACATGTGGCAGTATCCGAATCAAACGGAAGTATGGCAGTGGGTTTCGCTAGGAAAAATGGGTGCCTGGTTTTTATTGATGATTGTCAGTTTCGTTTTGGTTTCACTCCACCAAAAACATACACTCTTTACGGATCGATGGATTGATTCGGGAATAGTAGAAAAATCCAAAATTTGATTATATTTATGGCAATAGTCATTACCGCCATAAATATCATTTACTTTGGAAAATAATCTTTTGCTCGACGTTGAAACTTACGCTGTTAACTATATTACCCGTAATGTACCAAAAGATTATACGTTTCACGACCTCCAACACACCATCACTGTCGTCGAAGCCGCACACAAAATCGGAGAGGCGATGGACCTTGAAAAAGAAGAACTGGAGATATTACAGATTGCCGCCTGGTTTCACGACATGGGCTATGATCAGGGTCGAGAAGGACATGAGGAAAGAGGTTGTGAATATGCTGCTACTTTTTTACAGTCGTTTGACTACCCTGCGGCCAAGGTGGAAAAAATTCAAACCTGCATTCGTGCTACCCACCTGAATTATATCCCGCAGACTACTTTGGAAAAAATAATCTGTGATGCCGACTTGAGCCATTTAGGACGCAGAAACTACTGGGATCGCTGTGGACGAATCCGACAAGAACTTGCGGCTACACGAGATACGATAATGACTGACGAAGAATGGGTAAGTTTTGAATTAGGATTTATGCAGGCACACTTTTTTAATACGCCCGTAGCACAAAAATTATACGGTGACCGAAAAACCAAACATATTCAAAAACTTGAGCGACGACAAAAAAAATATAAAAAACTAGCAAATTCAGACGCTCCCAACCGTACACCTTTGAAGAAAAAAGCCAAGAAAAAGAAGAAACCTTCCTACGCAGATCTGGCCAGTAAAAATACTTCAGGTAATATAAATTTAAAACAAATTAATCTTGGACGTGGAGTGGAAACCATGTACCGGACCACTTACCGGACCCATATAAACCTTAGCTCTATTGCCGATAACAAGGCCAATATCATGTTGAGCATCAACGCCATTATCGTTTCCATTACGCTCTCTACCCTGGTCCCAAAATTTGATGCGATCCCAAATCTGGTTATTCCGACCGTTGTACTCCTATTGGTTTGTCTGATCGCTATCATCTTTGCCACGCTTTCCACCCGCCCTAAAATTACGGAAGGTAGATTTACCCGAAAGAATATTGAAGAACGAAACGCAAATCTGCTCTTTTTTGGCAACTTCTATAACATGAGTCTGGATGACTATCACTGGGGTATGTTAGAAATGATCAAAGATGAAGATTTCCTCTATAGCTCCATGACACGTGACCTTTATTATTTGGGAATTGTACTTGCCAAAAAGTATCGTTATTTAAGCTATTGCTACGCTGTTTTTATGTACGGTTTGATTATCGCGGTCATCACATTTGCGGTTGTCTTTATTGCTTAGGATAGGTCTAAAGAAAGGAAATGTCCACACCGTAAGTCAAACTTACGGGTGGACTTGCCCTATAGAAAATAACAACAAAACAGAAAGTTCTTAACTTTATTATAGCAATAGTACAAAATTGCTTAACAGATTACCTTTAATATTTATCACATAGATAGGGTAAATCATAGACACCTCAAACTTTTTTTTATGAATAAGTTAACGTAATAAAATACGCAGAGGTATCGATAATTTTACCGTGATGTATTTCTACCATTAAGCCGACGAAATAATTATTTGTAAAAGTAAAGCGTCTAATCAGGATTCGTTGGTTTCAATGCGGTGTGCCATTCGCTGTATTGCTTCGATAATGGCTTCCAGGGCCGGTGGGTAATCTACATATTGTACTTTGTGACGGTCTTTCCCCCAGATACTCAGGGTAATCACTTTTTTCTTTTTTCCGTAGGCGATTGCTAGCCGGAGTGGTATAGGACGAGGTTTTTCCTGTTTTCGTTTTTGGCAGATACTGTTGTCACAATCATAGATACGTTCCAATTCAAAAAATCCTTTTCTATCCACAAATTCTGCAAAAGCTTCGAGCTCTTCCCGCGGAATATCCTTGCGTGTGACGTCCAGTCCTTTGCTGACCGTTTTAAATTCTTTGATCAAGCGGCCATCGCTTTTAATATGAATATAATCTCTTAATACTGGATCAATACCGCCATAATATCCACCACCGATCAATTCAATGTTGATATAAACCCGATCATCTTTATACTTTTTTCGGTTCCTTCTCTTCTTCTTTTTCTGTTTTTTTGATTTTCGCCTGGCAAAGCTAAACAGTCCTCCACTCTTTTTTTTCTCATCCATTTCGACGATCACATCTGGTAATTCGTTGGCAGGTTTGATAAAAGGTGCATCCTTGCTTTCTACTCGAATAAAGTGATACTGATAAGTTCCTTTACTATTGGGTTGCGTAAATTCCAGTACCAATCGGTTCCGACTCAATTCTGCTACCGCAAATTTTTTGATGTGTTTAAAACTATAGATAAGTTGTCGATCCTCCACTTTAAACCTTCCTTTGGTCAGGCGACCATTCAGATATTCCTGATAGGTATAATTATACCGAAAGTAAAGATAATATTCGTAAAAATTTTCGGCTTTATGTATAGTGGTATTGGATTCTAAATGAATGGCATAAGTGTATTTCCACTTTGATTCCAGGAGGCGGCGTTCGTCTACTTCTCCAAAACTTCGACTGGTTTTTCGTGGATTACTATTCTGCTGGGCACAAATATTTGTACCAGACACCCCAATCAGGAGCAGTAACAAAACCAGGAGTTTTCTCATTATTATCACGTATTTATAAAAAATTTGAGATTCGTTGGAGCAAATCTCAAATTTAATCAGCGCAAAAATTATACCATGGGTATTTCGCCCGATAATTTAAACTGTCAATCCAGTACAGAACGCTCTTTTACAGTGTGTCGATGCGGGATCAGCATTTCTTTAGAAACGATAACCAAATGTGAATAATACTCTATTACTAGTCAAGGTTCGATCTACCCGTTGTTCTGCAGCATCATTCCTCAAATTATAAGGACTGTACACAGACTGTGTATTTCCTCTAACGTACGCAAAATCCAGGTAGTATCTATCCGCCCGAAAACCGCCTCCCAGGCTGATACGGTTACGGGATCCACCATTGTCCGTACTGGTCGTTCCCATCCAGTTGTATCCAGCTCTTACCAGAAATCGTTCGATCTTGTATTCAGCACCGACTCTTACATTAATTCCAGATGTTAGCTCATTGTTAATGCTTTCGTTTACCGCGTCACCCCTTTCCAAATCAAAAAGACTATTTCCATTCTTATCCAGATTGTATTTGCTACCCGTATAATCGACATACTCCACTTCCGCCGACAACAACCCTAACCTGGGAATAATCAACCCTCCACTACCGATAAATCGCCAGGGCGTTCTGAATCCATAGTCAATATTTCTAGGTTCCAGGGGTATTCCACCACCCGAAACAATCCCGTTTTCGTTGAAGGTGTATCCTACACTCGTGTCATAGAAATCAGTCATCGAATAAAAAGTTGGCGTATGTACTGCGGCTCCAATTCGAATCTTCGGCGTAGGCCAGTAGATCATTCCCAGCTTTACGTTAATTCCTACACCTTCTGTACTTAAAGTATCTGTAAATTGCAGGCTTTCAAATAAGGGAATATTTCCATCTTCTCCAGGTCCTGGATCAAATTCCTCATACGCTCTCGATTGAGAATATTTTAAGATTGGAATTCCGACTGATCCTCCGATCAAAAATTTATTTTGATAATTACCAGCCAAAGAAAGCGATAGTTCACTGATCGAACCTTGTCGACGCAAATTTTGTAATCGCTCTAGTTGAGTTCCTGGCTCTGCATTTTCAAAGTCGTTAAAATAAAATCCGGTCCAATTACCTTCTATATCTACTTCTTCAATAATTGCCCCTGCATCTAGTCCAGGACCGGCAAGAAAATCATCCAGCTGATTAGCGGGTATTCCAAATCCATCCGAATCGGTCGCCAGTTCCAAAAACTGATCAGCCATCGAGCCGGAAGATTGTCCCTCAAAATTAAAATTCTCTTTGAAGTCTGCAATCCGATTATAGCCGATTGCAAAATTGGACGTTTTCCATCTACCTCTAGGTCTTGAATTCAAGACAATTCCGACGTTACTAAAATTGAAGACCGATACATTATTATTAACCTGCGTATTGCTTCTGCCAGCCAGGACTCCGGTCGTATTTCGCAAATCAAAAGAAGGCGTAATACTAAATTCTGAACTCCGGTATATCGCCAGTCCCGCTGGATTAACATTGATCACTGAAAATTCACCTCCCAGAGCACTCATTCCACCACCAATACCGGCCATACGAGCGGTACTCGCAGATTCTATCTGACTAAAACGCAATGCGTCACTAACCGATTGAGCAGACATCGAAGTCAGAACACTAAATGTAAATAGAACTAAGATCGTATTTTTCATATAAGGGGTTGTTTTGTATCTTTTATAAATAAGTTAACCCAGATGATTGTTCATAATTTCCTTCCAGGCCATAAAAAAAGTGAGTAGATTATTACATCCACCCACTCTTCTCGCTTATGCGAATTTATTTAGAATTAGTTACCGCCTCTGCGACTGGTACTCCTTCGGCTACTACTGCCTGAAGATCTTGTTGTACTACGGCTACGGCTAGGAGTAGCGCTACTTCGAGAACTACTTCTTCGAGAAGGAGTAGCACGCGGCGCGCTTCTTCGCTGATTGCCACTGCGCGTATTGCTACGGCTATTACTGCGCTTGTTAAAGATGCTAGAACGCTTCTTGGACGCACGTGTATTAGAACGAGTTGCAGAAGAAGAACTTCTGGTTCTGCTACGCTGTGTAGCGGTACTATTTCCTCTGGAAGTATTACCACGGTTGTTTCCAACACTATTGGTTCGTGACTTCCCCGTCTGTGTTCTAGTACGATTCGTTCCGTTGGTACGACCTACATTTCTGTTGTTTCCACTGTTACTTCCAGAATAATTTCCTCGAGCATTGGTATTACGATTATTATTGCCATTGAAAGTGGAACCACTTCCATTCCACGCCGGCGGACAATAAGCATTGCTTGCTCCGTAACCAGATGCAAAACCACCACCGCCAAATCCATTCCCGAATCTGTTTCCAAATCCATTATTGAATCCGTTATTAAATCCGTTATTGAATCCGTTATAAGGATTGTACGGATTAAATCTATTTCGGTAAAAATTACGATTTCCGATAAAAACCGTTACGCCGTTACGATTTGAAAAACCGTTATAAGGATTATAAAATCCAT
>Ga0209831_1003556_pt1 | contig 12800 bp, 10 predicted proteins | sample Maine_Asex4_meta_FD_187451 | JGI IMG/M metagenome (GOLD analysis project Ga0209831, IMG submission 187451) | Marine algal microbial communities from Maine, USA - Maine_Asex4_metaG (SPAdes) (version 2) | ecosystem: Host-associated > Algae > Red algae > Unclassified | place: Maine, USA | collected...
CAAATAGATTTACGACTAGGCATTTGACTCGCCGTATGAAACCTAACTCTTAGTTAACCTGCTCGGCGAAGGCCGAAAAAATATCATACCCTGCACCGCAGTGATGTTTTTTCGGCCTTCGCCGTGACAGGTTCAACGCCGTGTTGAACAAAGCCATCGTAGAGACGCGCTCTTAGGGAATTTCCTTTTCGATGCGGCCGTTCGATCGTTCGCAGGTAGGTCAGGGACCCTCCACATCGACACGTCGGGCACACCCTGGGCCGTGCCTCGCGTGTCGCTTCCGGCCTCGCGCCATGCTGCGCGCGACACCGGTCACGCCGGCGTCGTGCAGCGCCGGCATACAGTCCGTAGTGGCGAACCACATGCTGTCCGGTTTCTGGCACGTGCAGCATCAATCGCCGGATGAACTCATCGGGTTTCAACCTCAACAGTTTCGTTCTGCCGTCTCGATGATCTTTATATCGGAAGCTGATCCGATCAGCGTCGCATTGCTCGATCTGGCGCGGATCGATCGGCCCGCCGCGTAGATATCGCGACAGGTAGAGCATCACGCCTCGCCCGTGGGCATATTTTGGTTCTATCCTTACCGACCACTGTTTTCGATATAGCGAACGATGCATCGTGCGGAACCGCTTCGCGTCCTGATCTGGCGGCAATGCCAATTCGCCATTATCGAAGGCCTCGCGGATGGCTGCCTGCCACTTTCCGCGGTATAACGTCTTCACCGCTGCAATGGGTAGCAGGTAGTCCCCCGTATCCTTCCATTGTCCGGCGCGATCTTCGCCCCCGGCCGTTATCACGCAATGCATATGCGGATGCAGGCTCAGCTGGCGCCCCCAGGTATGCAGTGCCATCAGCACCCCCGGCGTGACACCGTGGCGCTTCGGATCCAACATCAGCTGGCGTAGCGTCGCGTTCACCACCGCGAAGAAGGTGCGCGTGAACCAGGCCGTATTGTATTGCCACAGCACTCGATACTCCTGCGGCATCGTGAACACGACATGGAAATGCGCGCAATCGATCAGACGCTCCTGCTGCGCATCGACCCAGGCCACCTTCTCGCGCTGGGCGCATTGCCAGCAGCTTCGGTGTTTGCAGGCATGGTGCAAGGCCACGACCTTCTGCTCCGCCTTGCAGGTAAACAGGCTCGTGCCTCGATCCGGTGTTCTGCAGCTCACGATCGCATCCAGTGCTTTCAAATGCTTCAGCGGTAGGCGTCGCGCTCGCAGTGACGGTTCGTGCGAGCGAAAGATATTCTGCAAAAGTCGACTTGACGATGCGTCCATGCATCTGATCTCATCCGTGAGAAGGCTGGCATTCTACTCAGCCATACTGGCTACGTAAACACGCCTCTGCCGCGAAGCGGCTTTGTTCAACAAGTATTAGGTCGAGTCGTCCGTACCGAATATGACAGACTCTTCGCCTTCCCAGTATGGCGGACTCGGCATACCCCCGATAGTCCGACAATCTCGTACCCCGTCGCTATCGCTCTCACGGAAAATCTCGTCGCTATCCAACGTCTTGCAGAACCCACCGACTCCGTGGACCCGCACCACGGCCCCTCGATTCTCGAGCGCGATGCGGCACATGGCGGATGGCAAGCACTGTCATGACTTCCAATAGAAAACACTCTCATACCGCCGGTGAACGCTGGCCTTGTCCGGCGTTCGGCCAGCCACGGTGGTAGCCTCTTCGAACTGATCCATCTCTCATTCAAGGATGAATGACATGTCGAATCCTTACCGGCCGCGCGCGCTCACCGAGTGCGAACTCGCCGAATATGAGAACTGTCTCACGCTCGAGCGGGTACCGTCCAGGCAGAAGCGGTACTTCGTTGCTCGCGTGAAACAGTTCATTAGCGCAACGAACGGCCGGGATGTGAACACGCTCGGCGAGCAGGAGATCGCCGGGATCCTGAAGTCGTTCTGCCTTCGCGATGAACTGCTGGATTGGCAGTTCGCGCAACTGGTCGATGCGGTCCGCATCTACCTGGTCGATGTCTTGAAGCTGCGCTGTGCCGGCGAGGTGGACTGGGCCTGGTGGAAAGCATCGGCCCGGATGGGGGCGAATGATGAAGCCATCACGGCGCGAAACTCTCGTCCCGAGGAGCTTTTGCGCCGGAAGGTGCAACGCGGCTCCGGAGCCCTGGCCCAAGCTCGACGCCGGCACGAGGAACTGATCGTGCGGTACGTCACCGAAATCCGTGCGCGCGGATACGCCTATCGGACCGAGGAGGCCTACGAGCAATGGGTAGCTCGCTACCTCGTCTTTTGCAAGGACACGTCGCCCGAACAGGCAGGTGCGGACGCGGTGACCCGGTTCCTGAACGAGCTGGTGGTGTCGGGCAATGTCAGTGCCAGCACCCAGAACCAGGCCTTGAACGCGCTGGTCTTTCTGTACAAGCACGTATTGAGTTTGCCGTTGGGAACACTCGAGAACTTCGCCCGCTCCAAGCGCAAGAAGGTCGTGCCGGTGGTCATGACCCGTCAGGAGGTGAAACGGCTGCTGGCCGAGCTGGACGGCTGGCAGTTGCAGGCCGCCTCGCTGCTCTACGGCACGGGCATGCGGCTGACCGAAGGGTTGACCCTGCGGATCAAGGACATCGACTTCGAATACGGCCGCATCCACGTCTGCCAGGCGAAAGGCAAGAAGGACCGGTTCGTTCCCCTGCCCGCCCGCCTCGTCGAGGGTCTGCGCGCGCGGATCGACAAGGTGGCGGCCCTGCACCGGCAGGACCTGGAGGCGGGACACGGCGAGGTCCTGCTGCCCGAAGCGCTCGCGCGCAAGTACCCGAACGCCGCTCGCGAACCGATGTGGCAGTTCCTGTTCCCCTCCGCACGCCTGTCGGTGGACGTCCGGTCCGGCGTCATCCGCCGTCACCACATGCACGAGAGCGGGCTGCAACGAGCGGTCAAGCGCGCCGCGACACGAGCCGGCATCACCAAGCGGGTCGGCTGCCACACGTTCAGGCACTGCTTCGCCACCCACCTTCTCGAAACCTGCCACGACATCCGCACCGTGCAGGAGCTGCTCGGGCATTCCGACGTGTCCACGACCATGATCTACACCCACGTGCTCAACCGTCCGGGCATCACCGTTTCCAGCCCGCTCGATCTGTGAAGGATCGGTCCCGCGATCAGCCCACGGCCCGGAATCGATCGATCCGTCCCCGATCGGCGCGCATCCCGAAACGATCCGCTCTACCGAGCCACCGCGAACACCCGCTCCGGCACGAGCCGGGACACCAGCACGATCAGCACCACCGCGAACACCAGCCGCGCCACCAGGATGCCCGACAGGTGCGCCCCCAGCGCCAGGATCAGCAGCGTGTCCTCGACGATGCTGTGCACCAGCCCGAGAAAGCACAGCGCGAGCGCGCTGTCGCGCCGGCTCATGATGCCGGCCTCCACGTCGCGGATCATCAGCCCGGCCCCGTAGGTCAGGCCCAGCAGCACGCCGATCACGGTGATGTGGGTGGCCGAGCGGCCGATGCCGAGCAGGCGCAGCAACGGTGCGAGCGCCAGGTGCACCAGCCGCTCCAGCCCGACGCGGCGCACCCCTTCGAGCAGCGCCATCAGGGCCAGCACGATGAGAAAGATCAGCGCCAGCGCCTCGAGCTGGGCAACGGCCCAACCGATCAGCGAGTTGTCACCGGTGTCGGGTTGCCACGCCAGCCGCGCCGGTTCCTGCAACCAGCCGAACCCCGAGTACAGCGCGTGCAGCAATCCCCCGAGCACCAGCGCCCCGCCCACGCGCAGGGCGATCGTGACCCGCCACGGCACACCGGCGCGCCGGGCGACCGCGCCCTCCACCGGCAGCGAGTGCCCGACCAGCATCAGCGTGCCCAGCACCGTCGCCTGCGCCACGCTGAACGTGCCGTCCTGGGCGAACTGCACCACCAGCACCATGCCGGTCAGGAGGTTGGTCAACAGGGTCGCCGCCCAGACCAGCCCGGCCCAGTCCGGCAGCCCGAGCAGGCCGAGCGCCGGTGCCAACAGCGCCCCGAGCAGCTCGGTACCGCCCAGTTCGTCCAGCAGCTTGACGATCAGGAGCGCGGGCACCAGCACCTTCATCAGCTTGACCCAGGCGTTCCATGCATCCCCGAGCAGCGTGCGTACGGTCTCTGACAGGGACGGACGGAGCGGGGCGGGCGAAGCGGGCGGGCTCGACGACATGGGACGGTATTGACGACAGACGGGGATGACAGACGTTACGCAATCCGCCGCAGGCTATTCTGCCGAGTCTCGGCGAAACGACAGACAATCTCTCGAATGACGGCTTCCTTGCCGAAGAATCATCGGATCGATGCGATCGATCGACGCATTCTGGACGTTCTGCAGCAGGACGCCGGCTGGACCAACCAGGCGCTGGCCGAGCGCGTCGGACTGTCCCCGTCCGCCTGTCACGCGCGGGTGAAGCGGCTGCGCGGCAGCGGGCTGATCGACCGCGTGGTGGCGATGCTCGACCCGGAAGCGATCGCGGCCTGCCTGTACGTCATCGTGGAGGTGACGATGGAACGGGACGACAAGCGGCTCTACCGCGCTTTCGAGAAGCGCGTCCTGGCGGCCGCCGAGATCAAGCAGTGCTACATGGTGACCGGCGATTGCGACTTCATGCTGATCGTGTCGGTACCGGACATGGACGCCTACGACCGCTTCTGCGATCGGGTGCTGTACGCGGAGCCGAACATACGCAAGTTCCGCACGCTGCTGTCGCGCCACCGGGTGAAGTTCGACATCTCGGCGACGATCGATCCGGCGCGGTAGCAAAAGCCGCTCATCGTCCGACCGCCCGCGCCGTCCGGCCCCGCTCTCGCCTACCCTGTCGCCCATGCCCTCGACGCCACCGAGCTCACCACGAGACACCCCGACGCGGACCGTGAGCAAGAGGGCGAGCAAGACGGTCGGCAAGAAGGTCGGCAAGGCTCTCGCGAAGAAGACGGCGGAGCAGACGACAAGGAAGAAGGCAACGAAGAAGACGGCCGGAAAGGCGATCAGGAAGACGGGCAAGACCGCCGGCGGCCAGCTCGGCGCGGCGAGAACCGGGTCGATGGCCGGGAAGACCGACACGTCGAAGAGCACGACGGCACCCGCCGCCACCGCCCCACCCCCCACCCTCGACACCGCCCGCGCGCAGACCGCGCACTGGTACGAGGCGCAGGACTGGACCCTGTTCGATTTCCAGCGCGAGACCTGGCAGGCCTGGCACGACGGCGAGTCCGGCCTGGTGCACTCGCCCACCGGCAGCGGCAAGACGCTGGCGGCCTGGCTCGGTCCGGTGCAGGAGGCGATCGGGCGCCCCACCCGCCCGCAAGGGCTGGAGGTGCTGTGGATCACGCCGCTGCGCGCGCTGGCCAACGACACCGCGCGCAGCCTGCAGGCGGCGCTGGACGCGCACGGCAGCGACCTGCGCGTCGATCTGCGCACCGGTGACACCTCCAGCCACCGCAGGAAGAAGCAGAGGAGCGAGCCGCCGTTCGCGCTGGTCACCACGCCCGAGAGCCTGTCGGTGATGCTGACCCATGCCGAGGCGCGGCTGGCGTTCACCGACGTCAGCACCATTGTCGTGGACGAGTGGCACGAGCTGATGAGCTCCAAGCGCGGCGCGCTGTTGCAGCTGGCGCTGGCCCGTGTGCGTGCGATGAAGCCCGGCCTGCGCATGTGGGGCCTGTCGGCGACGCTTGCCAACCTGGATCAGGCGCTGCAGGTGCTGGTCGGCCCCGGCCAGCTCGGGCGGCTGGTGCGCGGCGTGGTGCCGCGCGCCATCGAGATCGAAACGGTGCTGCCGGGCGCAGGCTCCGCGGTTCCGTGGGCCGGGCACCTCGGACGGCGCAACGCGCAACCGGTGGTGGAGGCGATTCTCGCCGCCCAGACCTCTCTGGTGTTCACCAATACCCGCGCGCAGGCCGAACTGTGGTTCCAGGCGCTGGTGGACCTGCGTCCCGATCTGGCCGGCGACATCGCCCTGCACCACGGCTCCATCGACCGGGAGCTGCGCGAGGAGATCGAGGAGCGGCTGCGGCGCGGCACCGTGCGCTGCGTGGTGTGCACCTCCTCGCTGGACCTGGGCGTGGATTTCAGCCCGGTCGAGCAGGTGCTGCAGATCGGCAGCCCGAAGGGGGTCGCCCGGCTGGTGCAGCGCGCCGGCCGCAGCGGGCACCGCCCGGGCGCGGTATCGCGCGTGCTGTGCGTGCCGACCCATGCGCTGGAGCTAGTGGAGATCCACTCGGTGCGCGAAGCGCTCGCCCGCAACCGCATCGAGGCGCGCGAGCCGGTGGTGCGCGCGCTGGACGTGCTGTGCCAGCATCTGGTGACCGTGGCGCTGGGCGAGGGGTTCGACGAGGTGGAGATGCTCGCCGAGGTCAGGCTGACGCACTGCTTCCACCAGCTCACCGATGCCGAGTGGGGCTGGGTGATGGACTTCATCACCCGTGGCGGCCAGGCCCTGCAGGGTTACCCGCAATACCACAAGGTCATGAAGGTGGCGGGGCTGTGGCGGGTCATGAACGATCAGGTCGCGCAGCGGCACCGCACCTCGATCGGCACCATCGTGGGCAACAACCAGCTGCAGGTCGCCTTCATGGGCGGCAAGCGGCTGGGCTCCATGCCGGAGAGCTTCCTGACCCGGCTCAACCCGGGCGACAGTTTCCAGTTCGCCGGCCGGCACCTGGCGCTGCTGCGCATCAAGGAGATGACCGCCTACGTGCGCGTGGCGCGCCAGCGCAGCCGCTCGGTACCGCGCTGGACCGGCACGCAGTTGCCGCTGTCGAACGCTTTGGCCGACACCGTGCTGGAGACCCTGCGCGACTGGCAGAACGGCGCTGCCGAGTCGCGCGAATTGCAGGCGGCAGCCGGTTATCTGCGCCTGCAGCAGCAGCGTTCGCTGCTGCCCGGCCCGGACGATTTCCTGCTGGAGTACACGCACACCCGCGAAGGCCACAGCCTGTTCTGCTACCCGTTCGCCGGGCGGCTGGCGCACGAGGGCCTGTCGATGCTGGTCGCCCACCGGCTCTCCGGCCTGCGGGAGATCACCTTCACGCTGCAGGTCAACGACTACGGCTTCGAGCTGCTCAGCCCGACGCCGATCCCGTTCGACGAGGCGACGCTGCGTCCGGCCTTCTCACCCGACGACCTGACCGGGGACATCCTCGCCTCGATGAACGCCGGCGAGCTGACCCAGCGCCGATTTCGCGACATCGCCCGTATCGCCGGCCTGATCTACGAAGGCCTGCCCGGTCGTTCGCGCTCCGCCCGCCAGGTGCAGGCCTCCAGCAGCCTGATCTACGAGGTGCTGCGCGACTACGACCACGACAACCTGCTGCTCGATCAGGCGCGGCGCGAGGTGCTGGAGGCGCAGCTGGAGTTCCGGCGCATCGAACAGGCGCTGGCGCGCATCGCCACCCGCCGCTGGACGCTCAACCGGAACTCGCGCCCGACCCCGCTGGCGTTCCCGCTGTGGGCCGAGAGCGTCAGCACGCAGACCATCTCCAGCGAGGCGGTGCAGGATCGCATCGAGCGCATGCTGGCCGAGATCGACGGTCCGGCCCTGCAGCAGGAGGTTCCGTGAGCGGCCTGGCCACGCAGGATGTCGACAAGGACGTCACCGAGATCGTCTGTCACGGCGAACGGCTGCAGTTGCTGCCGCAGCGGGCGGTGCACTGGGCAGCGCAGCGCACGCTGTTCGTGGCCGATCTGCACCTGGGCAAGGAACACGTGTTCGGCCGCCAGGGCATCGCCGTGCCGGGCGGTTCGAGCGAGGCGACCCTGACCCGGCTGGACGCACTGCTGCGCACCACCCGCGCCGAGCGTCTGATCGTGCTGGGCGATCTGATGCACGCCGCACCGCATGCGACCGAGAGCTGGCTCGTCTCGCTGAGCACCTTGCTGGATGCGCACCGCTCGCTGGCCGTGCACGTGTGCGCCGGCAATCACGACCGCGTGGCCGGGCGCGCCGCCCTGGATGCGCGGCTGCACTGGCACGCCGACCCGCTGGTGGACGGCCCGTTCGTGCTCCAGCACCACCCCGGTGACGATGCGCGCGGCTACGTGCTGTGCGGCCACGTGCACCCGGCGTTCCGGCTGGGCGGACGCGGCCGCGACTCGATGCGCCTGCCGGCCTTCTGGTTCCGCCCGGGGCACGCGGTGCTGCCCGCGTTCGGCAGCTTCACCGGCGGCCACACGATCGGATCGGCGCGGGGGGATCGCATCTGGGTCAGCGGGCCGCAGCGTGTGGTCGCTGTGTCGCCGCGCCGACGCTGAGGCGTCGACAACCGATCGCCCGCACGGGCGCATCGTTTATCCTCGGCGGCAACTCACTCTTTCCCGAGGATCCATCCATGACCGTACCCGCCCGCCCCATCAACGACGATGTCGTCCGGCGTGCCCAACTGGATACCGAGCAGTACGAGGCCTGGTACGCCGCCTCGATCGAGGATCCGGAAGCGTTCTGGGGCGAGCACGGCAAGCGGCTGGACTGGATGACGCCGTACACGCGCGTCAAGAACACCGACTTCAGCTACCCGGACGTCTCGATCAAGTGGTACGAGGACGGCGAGCTCAACGTCTCGGCGAACTGCATCGACCGGCACCTGGCCACGCGCGCCGATCAGGCCGCCATCATCTGGGAAGGCGACGACCCGGCCGACAGCAAGACCATCACCTACCGCGAGCTGCACGCTCAGGTGTGCCGGTTGGCCAACGCCTACAAGGCGCTCGGCGTGCAGCGCGGCGATCGCGTCGTGCTGTACATGCCGATGATTCCCGAGGCCGCCTACGCCATGCTGGCCTGCACGCGCATCGGCGCTGTGCACTCGATCGTGTTCGGCGGGTTCAGCCCGGATGCGCTGGGCGACCGGCTCAACGGCTCGGCCGCGAAGTTGCTGGTCACCGCCGACGAGGGCCTGCGCGGCGGGCGAAGCGTGCCGCTCAAGGCCAACTGCGACAAGGCGCTCGGCAAGGTCGATCACGAGGTGCAGATGCTGGTGGTCAAGCGCACCGGCGGCGACATCGCCATGCGTGACGGGCAGGACCACTGGTACCACGACGTGGTGGACAGCGCCTCCGCCGACTGCGAACCCGAGGCGATGAACGCGGAGGATCCGCTGTTCATCCTCTACACCTCCGGCTCCACCGGCATGCCCAAGGGCGTGGTGCACACCACCGGCGGCTACCTGGTATACGCCGCGATGACGCACCAGTACACATTCGACTACCACGAAGGCGACGTGTTCTGGTGCACCGCCGATGTCGGCTGGGTGACCGGCCACAGCTACATCGTGTACGGCCCGCTCGCCAACGGCGCGACCACCTTGATGTTCGAGGGCATTCCCACCTACCCCACGCCCGCGCGCTTCTGGCAGGTGTGCGAAAAGCACGCCGTCAACCAGTTCTACACCGCCCCCACCGCGATCCGCGCCCTGATGGGCGCCGGCGACAAGCACGTGGAAGGCGTGGACCTGTCCGCCTTGAAGCTGCTCGGCACGGTCGGCGAGCCGATCAACCCGGAAGCCTGGAACTGGTACGACCGCGTGATCGGCCAGGGCCGCTGCCCGATCGTGGACACCTGGTGGCAGACCGAGACCGGCGGGCACCTGATCACGCCGCTGCCCGGGGCCATCGCCACCAAGCCGGGTTCGGCCACCAAGCCGTTCTTCGGCATCCAGCCGGTGATCCTGGACAACGAGGGCGTGGAGATCACCGACATGGAGGCCGAGGGCGTGCTGGTGATCCGCGACAGCTGGCCGGGGCAGATGCGCACCGTCTACCAGGACCATGACCGGTTCGTGTCCACCTACTTCGAGACCTTCAAGGGCTACTACTTCACCGGCGACGGCTGCCGGCGCGATGCGGACGGCTACTACTGGATCACCGGCCGGGTGGACGACGTCATCAACGTCTCCGGGCATCGCATGGGCACCGCCGAGGTGGAGTCCGCGCTGGTGGCGCACCCGAAGATCTCCGAGGCGGCGGTGGTCGGCTACCCGCACGACATCAAGGGCCAGGGCATCTACGCCTACGTCACGCTGATGGGCGACCTGGAGCCCGACGAGGCGCTCCGCAAGGAGCTGGTCGGCTGGGTCAGGAAGGAGATCGGCCCGATCGCCTCCCCCGACAAGATCCAGTTCGCCACCGGATTACCCAAGACGCGCTCGGGCAAGATCATGCGCCGTATCCTGAGAAAGATCGCCGAGGACGATTTCGCGGCACTGGGCGACACCTCCACGCTGGCCGACCCGGACGTGGTGGACGATCTGATCGAGCACCGTGAAAACCGTGGCTGAGGCGGCCCGCTTGTGAAAGCCGTAGCACTCCGGCGCTACCTGCCGATCGACGACCCCGCCGCGTTGCTCGATGTCGAGCTGCCCCGTCCGGACCCCGCCGGTCGTGACGTGCTGGTCGAGGTGCGGGCGGTGGCGGTCAACCCGGTCGACACCAAGGTGCGCCGCTCCGGCGGTGACACCGTGGAGGACCCGCCGCGGGTGCTCGGCTACGATGCGGCCGGCGTGGTCGCCGAGGTCGGAACGGACGTCACGCTGTTCAAGCCGGGCGACGAGGTCTGGTACGCCGGCGACATCACCCGCCCGGGCAGCAACGCCGAGTTCCAGCTCGTCGACGAGCGCATCGTCGGCAGGAAGCCGACCTCGCTGTCGTTCGCCGAGAGTGCCGCCCTGCCCCTGACCGCGATCACCGCCTGGGAAAGCTTCTTCGATCGCCTGGGCATCGATCCGCACGGTGCCGATGCCGGCCAGTCGATCCTGATCGTCGGCGGTGCCGGGGGCGTGGGCTCGATCGGCATCCAGCTGGCCAGGCGCGCCGGGCTCACGGTGATCGCCACCGCCTCGCGCGACACCACCCGCGCCTGGGTCACCACGCTGGGAGCGGATCACGTCGTCGACCACCGCCAGCCGATGGTGGAGCAGGTGCGTGCGCTCGGCTTCCACCACGTCGATCACGTGGCGATCTTCAACGACATGGGCCACTGGGAGGAGGCGGTCGAGCTGATCCGCCCGCAGGGCGGCATCGTCACCATCGACGCCACCGATCAGCCGATGCCGATGGCCGCCATGAAGATCAAGGCGGCCAGCCTGCACTGGGAATTCATGTTCGCCCGCTCCATGTTCGCCACGCCCGACATGATCGAGCAGCACCGGCTGCTGAACGCGGTGGCACTGGCGATCGATGCCGGGGATCTGCGCACCACGGTCAGCGAGCTGCTCTCCCCGATCGATGCCGCGACACTGCGCGAGGCGCACGCGCGCATCGAGGCGGGGGATGCGCACGGCAAGATCGTGCTGGAGGGGTTCGCATAGGGGCCTGACCGCCGAGCCTGACTGCCGGACCGACCTCCGGAATCGACCGCTAGCCCCGCTCGTTCTTCGGCGACCCCATCACCACGTAGGTGGTGATGGTCGCCACCTGCGGCAGCGTGCCGAGCACGTCGGTGTGAAATACCTTGTAGGCGGCCAGATCCGTCACCTCGATGCGCAGCAGGTACTCCACCGTGCCGGTCACGTTGTGGCACTCGCGCACCTCGTCGGACGCCGCCACCCCCTGCTCGAACGCCAGCTGGGACGCCTTGGTGTGGTCGGACAGGCCGACCGCCATGTAGGCGACGAACCCGGTGCCCGCCGCGACGGGATCGAGCACCGCCCGGTAGCCCGCGATCACCCCGCTCGCCTCCAGCGCCTGCACGCGGCGCAGGCACGCGGAAGGCGACAGGCCGATGCGCCGGGCCAGGTCGACGTTGCTCGCCCGACCATCGGCCACCAGTTCATGCACGATCCTGTCGTCGTAACGGTCTCTCACGCTCGATCGTTGCCGGAATGGGTGTGAAGGCAGCTTAACAAGACAGCACCTGCCGTGCGAAGCGACACAGACTGCCTTCCATGGACACGCATCTGCTCGCCGGCCTCGCCGCCTTCGCCTTCGTCAGCTCGATCACGCCGGGGCCCAACAACCTGATGCTGATGGCCTCGGGCGCGAACTACGGCGTGCGGCGCACGTTGCCGCACATGCTCGGCGTGGCCCTGGGGTTCGTGTTCATGGTGGTGCTGGTGGGCCTGGGGCTGGCCGGCGTGTTCGAACGCTTTCCGGCGGCCCACACCGTGCTGCGCATCCTCAGTGTGGTGTACCTGCTGTATCTGGCCTGGCGCATCGCCACGGCCACGGCTCCCGATGCGGCATCGGTCGACGGTCATCCGCTGAACTTCCTGCAGGCGGCCGCCTTCCAGTGGGTCAACCCCAAGGCCTGGGCGATGGCGCTCACCGCGGTGACGGTCTACACCGTGGCCCGCGACCCGCTGGAGATCCTGCTGGTGGCGGCCCTGTTCGGGGCGATCAACCTGCCGTCGGTCGGTTGCTGGGCCCTGCTCGGACAGATGATGCAGCGCGTGCTGACCAGTCCGGTGCGGTTGCGCACGTTCAACGTGTTCATGGCGCTGCTGCTGATCGCCTCGCTGTACCCGGTGCTGGCCGGCTGAAAAAACTTTCCGGTACTCGATCCGATCGAGCAATGCTTCGCTTCCCCTCCGGCATCGAGATGTACGTCACACCATGCAAGAGCCCGTGCAAGATTCCGTGCAAGAGCTGGATCCCACCGCCTACTGGGCGGCCAACAAGCGCCTGATCACCGGATGCCTGATCGTCTGGGCGCTGGTGGTCTCGTTCGGGTTCGGCATCCTGCTGCGCCCGCTGCTGTCCGGCATCACGATCGGCGGCACCGACCTGGGCTTCCGGTTCGCCCAGCAGGGCTCGATCCTGGTGTTCATCGTGCTGATCTTCTTCTACTTCTACGCGTTCCGC
>Ga0209831_1003564_pt1 | contig 12773 bp, 16 predicted proteins | sample Maine_Asex4_meta_FD_187451 | JGI IMG/M metagenome (GOLD analysis project Ga0209831, IMG submission 187451) | Marine algal microbial communities from Maine, USA - Maine_Asex4_metaG (SPAdes) (version 2) | ecosystem: Host-associated > Algae > Red algae > Unclassified | place: Maine, USA | collected...
AGGGTCAGGGTGACCTTCGGTTTTCGAGACGCCGAGGGGGGTGAGGATGCACCCCTGACACCAGGTGTCGGTGGCTGCTGTGTGGTCGCAGCCGGTTGACCCACCGGTTGTCGAGTTCGTCGTGGGTTTGTCCGGGGAGGCGCCGTCGAGTTAAAATGCACCGCCCTGGCGGCAGCAGCTGCCGCTGATGCGATACTGACCGCATGCAGCGTCTCGCTAGATGGGCCATCGAGTACCTCATGCACCGCCGCCTCTGCCGCCGCGGCAGCGAGAGCCCGCGCCTCGCGCGGCACTCGAGGAGCCATCAGAGGCAAGGAGGTGTGCAGTTGCCACCGCACACCGAGTGTCTGGTCAGGACAAGTGGTGGGTGCCAGAGGATGGCGGGGGGACAGGGGGTGTCGGGGGGGAGACAGCTGTGACGACGATGGTCGTGACGACGGTGGGTGCGGGGCAAAATCACCGTCGTCGTCCGCCGTCGGCGGCTGTGTTTTTCGCTTGTCTGTCGACAATCGCTAAATCACGATCGAGCGAGAAATCTAGTATCTTGGACTCCTCAGCAGTCGATCTCATTCACTTGTAGAACACCCTGTTCGCCAACTGAATGACATGTAAGTGCATTCTAACTGTATGTCCAAAATCAGATCTTGCTGGGACGGACAGAGTCAGGATCAATATTATAGTCGGATATTCAATTAGTACGATTTTGGATATAGTTAGGATAGACAGATTGAATACATTCTCTTGGATGATGGATCTGGAAGAAGACTAAAATTGAAACGAAATGAAATGAAAGGAGACATCTCTCCAGGTACTGTACAGTCTTACATGTGATTTAAATACGCGTGTCACTTCACAAGTAGAATTGCACACGACGACCCTACTTCGGGGGCGTCAGGTGCCCGCGACGGATAAAACGCCTTACTGACGCCCCATTAGGCAGCCAAAACGCCCTCACAACGCCCCAAGTAGCACCCTCAATATTCGCAATAGGGGCCAAGTGGCACCCATACTTTGCGTTCATAAGTCATTTTTGAGTCCAGACTGGGTGCTTGTCCCCAACCAAGGTGCACAGCCGCCACCTGCTGAACTATGTAGACCCCCATGAACATTTTCTCTTCACGACGCCTTGCTGACGCTCTTTTGAGTTGGGGCGTTCGGGGCGCACGACGCCCAAATGACGCCCTAGTGACGCCCTTAAAGACGCCCTGAACGACGCCCCGGGCGTTCTGAGCAACCCTATTCACAAGCGTTTGTCGCGATGAACCGCCGTCAAGTACCATTTGGTTGTTAGAATTGATTTGGGTGGTGCAGCGGTCCTCGTCAGAAGTGATCGTTGGAACTTTCTTGTGCTCACCCGGGGGTGCCTGTTCGGAATCTCGCGCGGGCCGTTGACAGCAAGGCAAGCGGTTTCAGACTTCGGACAGAACCGTTCGGGAATTTTCCGTCAAGATCGCCGCTTGGCACCGCCAGATGATGGCGGTTGAACAGGGTGGGGAGGCATCCCCACGCGCCAGCACTGCGGCGCAGAATATGTGAGCCGGATGAGGCAAGGTGGAAATTCAATTCTGATTATAATATATCCGGCCTTTGGATAGTCATTCAGGCTCAGTATATCCGGCGGTAAATGAACAGAGTACGATATGGATACGCGGCTGCGGCATGGATTATGGATTACTACGAGTATAATGTGCGGATATGTGTGGCTCTACTTTATGCACCTCAGGCCCTGTCACTGATCCACCTGCTGTCAGCCCACGTCACGTCAAAGCTACCGGCAGCGGCGGTGGCCGCCCTCGGCCTCGCTCCGTGCAGCTGGTGCAGCCGTCCCTACCGGGCGGTGCGGGGGCGGCACCGGCAGTCGTCACTGGCCTCCCACGAAGCGCAGTGTCCGCTGAATCCGCGAGGGCACCGCCGCGGCCGCGACGCCGCGGCCGCCGACACGGCGCCGACACGGCCATCTGTGGTCGCACGGACGCAGGGGGCGGCCGGACCGGGGGCGGCCGCCGACCTGTTTTCCGCCGACCCCCCCGCCTGGGCACGCGGGTGCGACGCCTTTTTCTTGCGTGTCACTCCCGCCGGCGCCTCGTGGGCGCCGTTAGTGGCTTCAGGGGCGCGCACGCTGCACCACGTGCCTTCTGCGCTCCTTGGCGCGTGGCAGTCCCTCGGCGCCGCGGACCTCGATTGGGTCCGGCGGAAGCCGGACCGGCAGTCAGCCTGGCTCTCGCTCATGCTGCTCCCATCCCTTCTGCTGCACTTCCCCGTGCCGACGGCCGCGCCGGACGACCCCACGCCGCGGTGATCACACGCCGTGCAAATCGCCGCCCTTCTTGTCGGCGAATTTGCAGCCAGCCAGGCTGACCGCATCGCCGGTGTGTGGCGGCCAGGCGTCGTGCGCCGCACCAGTGCGATCCGCCCGACGCCACCGCGCGACGAGGCGCGCGCCGCGCAACGGCGGGCGGTCCGCCTGGCGCGCGCCGGCCGGCTGAGTGCGGCGGCCCGCGCGCTACGTGCCGATCCGCCGGCGCCCCAAACGCCGGCGGTTGAGCGCAAGGCGCTCGCGCTGTTTCCCCCCTGTGTACCTGGCCTCGCCACGCCTGCCACGGTCGAGGCGTCGTTCGCGACAGAGTTGGACCGCGCGACCGCCCACGGCCGGCGCTCTTCTGTGCCGGCGGCCGTCCCGTGGGATGCCGCCGTGCAGGCGATCCGCTCGGCGCCCCACTGATCCTCCGCCGGCCGTTTGGGTACGCGTATTGCAAGCAGCGGCCCCCCCTTCAGCCGTGTCACCGGGTCCTTTCGGACCATCATCAACCATATCCTATTATCCCCCAGGGCCATCAGGTCCATCGCCCTGCCCAGCCTGGCAGTCTTTCTCCTCCAGCTCAGGGCCACTCACAGACATACCAGCGGCCGAGACGCCATGGGATGACCGGCGGCGCTTTGTGACCTGATGTCCGAACCACGTGGCCCGGAAAACAAATTGGGGAGGCTGGTGAGCCACCATGTCAATGCTGAGGTGGGGGTCGGGGGAAGGGAGGCGGCAGTCGGGGGGCGGTCGCGCCGTCCGTCGGCGCACACCTAGATGAGGAGTCAAACTGGGGGAGGGCGGGGGGCGGAGGGGAGTGGTTGTGGGCGCGCCACTTCGGTCATGGACGTGCGCCCCGAGACGTTGGCCCAGAGTACGTTTTTCAGCCGCCGTTTCGTTGCGCGTGGTGCCGGCCGGTAGTTTTGACAGCACCACCCGTGGCATCACCCGCATGTCATTGAAGCTCGAGCATGTAAAGGCGGAAGCAGGCGGTCTGGTTGGAATACCGACCGGCGGAGAGACGGGGGGGGGTGGGCACGCGCTAGCAATGTACACAAGGGCGCATCGGCCACGCCACAGCCGCGCCCGCCGAAGGTGCGGCAGGTGGGCAGCGCGGCGACGTCGTTGCAACGTCCGGAAATGTTCGAAGAAAACACAGATCTATCCGAAGGAAATTTCATTGATGAGAGAAAAAAGCACGAGAAACAAGACAAAGTATGTTCGTAGGGCGCCCTCTGTTCCTCCTCACGAGCACGTTCAGCTTGCAGTACCAGTCCTCCTCCGTGAGTTGCCCACCTTCCAGAGACATGGGCTCGCCGGACGGCGGTCGTCCTTGACGTGCTTCGTCGCGTCGGCAAAGCTCCTCGGAATCATCACCCCCGCCTGCACACGCTCCCTGTCCGACATCCACTCGCCGAAAAAGGCGGGCGTCGGGGGTGTGGTAGCCGCCTTCACCCACCGTGCCGTCGCCGCCCCGGTCGCGCCGAGTCACCACACGTCAGACGTTGGCGGGCGCACCACCTGCCCGCCCTGAAAGACCGCGTCGGCGGCCAGTTCGTCGAGCAACCGCGTACGATGAGCGGCAGCGTCCTGGAGAGAACGGGAAGGGGAGAGGATTCTCCGCGTGTGGCGAGATTTCTTGGTTTTCTCGCCAGTGGCGGCGGGGGTGATGCGGCCGGCTCGTGGGATGAACCCGTCGCCCATCCGGCGGCGGCAGACAACGAGCTTGGCGCTGCGTTCGCAAGTCGGGCCCTCGGTGGGCTCGGCTTTCGTCAGGAAAATCATTGGGATCGGCGTCGGGAACGCCACTGGGACGGTATCGGCGACAGCGGCGGCTGAAGCGGTGGTCTTGACATGATGCAGGGCAGCGGCGGCAACTTCGGCCTTGGCCTTGGCGGCAGCCGCTGCGCGGTGCTTGAAGATCGCATTGATAGCGATGAGACGGTATTGAGCGCAGACGGTGCTTACGTAGGCGGTGGCGACCTCAAATGTTTCAGCCGTGTCAAAGGCCATCTCCTTAGAGATGGAGGCGCGCATCCGGACCGACTGGAGGTGGAGCTCCAAAGATGACACCGTGTATGTCGGGACAATAAGTCTGCGGCCAGCGACGGCTGGGTTTTTGTCGCACGCGATCTTGGCAGCCTCCACCTCCTTGACCTGGATGAGCGAAGCGGTGCACAACTTCATGACCTTTTTGTACGCCTTGCCCTGCGAGAAAAGCACACTGGACATCCCGGATTATCAGGTCAGAAATCCCGGGTTTCCCGGGATACCATGCCACAATGGCCTCGCAGGACCAATCTACACGTGATTTTGAAGCACCAGAAATCGGCTGGTGCGGATCAACACGGGATATCATGTCACGATTCATGTCTCAATGCCTGGCCTCTCCCGAGCGCACTGCCGCTCGCCCCCTCCTCCCCAAACCGTCCAAATCAACGCGTCCAGGCTACGACGTGTGTCCACGGTCCTAGGCGACAAGGTGACGTTTTTTCCAGATACTCAGAGTCCTCGTATCCCATAGCGGGCTCTGTGGCGACGCGATGGCCGCCCCCGCGGTGTGGCGATCGGTGTGGCCAGAGACCCTCAGCCGCGAACCCCAACGATGGTCTTCACTGTGCAGCTGGCTAAGACCCCGCGGTGTGCAGGCACGATAGGCTGGGCCGGGATCCGAGGGAGGTGACGCCCGCCACGGCCTCATCAGCGTCGAGATGGGTATTGGTCACACTCAATGCGTCGCGCAGCAAAGCAACCGGCTGTGCCGGCCTTCACGCCGCTGGCGGCGGGTTGCGTGACGTGCACAGCAATGCGCACAAGTCTCGAGCGCGCGCTGAAAGGGAAATCTGAGGCATGTGGCCGGCCAAATTGTCTCCAGTGCGGACATCCACAGAAATGACGCGAAAGCTTGCGAAAGCCTCCACAACCTTCCACACTGCTTGGTGTCAATCAAGAAGGCCTGCAACTTGATTGGCCAGTAGCACACATGGAAAGTGTCCCTAGCGGTCAACTTCGGACGATTGATTGCCTACCCATCTCAGCCATCGACATACGATTCGCGTCACGCCTTCCTTCGTCGTCGCTTCCCTGTCGTCGTCCCCCCTTTTTTCCCCCCCACACGGCTTGACATGGCATCTCCAGGCGGTACAGTTTTTCTCCAGTGCTGTCCACCCTTGTCGTCGCCTGACTGGGACCAAAGTAGCCCGCGTTCTTCGTCCAGAAGACCGCAAAATCGCCCTTCCGGGCGGTGCAAAGCTCTCTCGTTCTTATCCAGGAGTGGATAGCAAAGGAACATACAGGAATGGAGAAAGACTGTTATGAACAGGTGATCTGCTACTGCTATTTCTGCAACGACGCCGGCGAAGGGCCGCCACAGCTGGTTGTCCGGTCCCAGTGGCTTGCCCACAAAAAGTATCATAAAAGCCGCCGCCTCGCGTATCCCTTTCAGATTGGGGGGTCGGCGGGTATCCATGACGGCTCGTCAGCGGGGGACGACGGCGGTGCTGATTCTGGCCCCCAGATGGGCCTCTGCGCCGATATCGGAACGAGGGCGGGCGCTGGCGCGGGGGCGGGTGCCGGCGCTGGCGCGAGCGCTGTCGCCGGCGCAGGCGCCAGCGCGGGTGCGGGCGCCGGCGCAGGGTCGGGCACGAGAGTCGGTGCGGGCGCTTGCGCCGGTGTTGCCGCGAGGTCGGTGCCATTGCGGATGACTTGACCGCTTTGGCGCACATGCGACGCCGAAAACACGCCTGTCCCCAGCGACGAAACCAGCGCGCCGAGCTGAGCCGCTGAGTCGGGCACGTCGCACGGTGAGCCGCCAACCAAATCAATTGACAATTTTGGGGCTGAAGAGATTGTCGAACCACCGCCTCCTCCGCCAACTTGCAGTAAGAACGAACCAAGTACGGCTCCCGATCGACCAGCTTATAGAATTCATGGCAGATCTGGCGGTGCATGCTTTCCCGGTTCGACATGATTTGACGCAAGCTGCCCTCGCCAATCTACTGCGGCTAAGTTCATTCGCGATTAAGCACCAGACACCCTACCTCATGGATCGCTTTATCGATCAATGCGTCAACTTGAAGACGCGCCTGGTCGAATGCTGTATCAACGCATGCGTCGCGTTCACCCACACGCGTGCCCAGCATGCCACCTGCACCACCTGCGGCGCGGGGCTGTACGAAGCCGATGGAAAGCCAGCCAAGCAAATCACCTACTGGTCTTTAATTGCGTGGCTCACCCAACTACTTGGTGACCTTGTAATTGGGAATTCCGTCTTGAAAAATATGGCGGCCGCCCGTACGGTCTCAGAGCCAGGCGCCGACGGCGTCCACGACTACCCGCACGGAGCTAACTATCAGCACTACCGAGACCAAGGGCTACTCGATGGTGGCCCGTTCGTAATGATGAACTGCGGTACCGACTGTTGACACTTCTTTCGCGAGATTAGATTTAAGGAGGGGCCAGTCACGGCCACCGCGCTGTGATTGAGCCCTGATGAGCGGACGCGCATCCAGTACCAGCTGCTGCTGAAAGTCATGCCAGGACCAAGGAAACCGGTCGACCTCACGTCGTTCTTACACCCGATCGCTGGGGAATTGAACGAGCTTGCGAAGGGCATTCCAGACCTTATCGTCCCAACCTCGACGTCACCCGTGACTTTTGGGCCGTGGAGTACTCAACCTTACGACGGATCAACCAGCAGGAGACAAGATCACAGGGTTTAAAGGTGCTAACAGCTACATCTTTAATCGGCTTCAATTCTTTCAAGGGGATCTACATGCCTTCTAATTGCCGCGTCTACTACCCGCCAGAGGACCCAGCCAGCGGCCTTGTGCATTTTCAAGTCTATTAACTGTCATCAGACCGTTCACCGCGTCGCACGGCGGCAAGTATCGCAGCACGTGCGGCAGTAGTGGAGGTCGCCCGTGCAGAAATCAAGTCTGTGGCTTTTCAAGTCAGGCTGGAGCAGGAAAGTGCCGTGAACGGCTACTCGATATTCATCGCTCTCAGACCACCGATGTGCGCTGTCTACCTCTACTTGCAGAACGTATGGGACCTGGGTCCTATGGCCACACCATACGATACGATGCACCTGGTACTTCTCAACGTCGTGCCTCACCTGTGGAAGCCATTTGCAAGGCTCAAGCTGGTCAGCAATAGAGCGGACGAAGAATATATCATGCCAAGGACGGCGCTGGTTCTAATTGGCCGGGAGCTTTGCGGGACGCGTCGGACTGTGCCGACGGCGCAAGCCCGGCCACTAAGAAATATTGAAATTCATCACAAGTCGTTCAAGGCAGTGGACTGGCTGCACTTCACTCAGGCCCTTTCTTAGCTGCGGCTTCGTTCGTGTGACGGTTCATGTGACGATGTGGGGCGGCCAGCTATTGGCTGCACCACGAAACAATGTTATCACAGGTGATCAAACGATGCAACTTCAGAAAAGAACTCTCCGACGTTGCTTCATGTGATCACATCGACCTTGCCGCGTGCTGGTCTTGCGGAACGATTTCAAGTGCGAACTTGGAAACAATCAATTCCAATTGGACTGGTTTGATGGACGTTCGCGTCCGTCGGCTCCTACTGGCTGCAGTCGAAAGCGACGCCACAGTCGAGTCGGGCCACGTCTTCCCCCTTCTTCTGCAACGCCCCACGCCCCTCAGCCTTGTCCGAAAGACAAGCTGGTCCCCTACGCTGCCCTGTGGCAGATGCCCGCCTCTCCGTCCCCGTTTCTGTACGACAGCACAAATTTGAGTATTCCTTAGTGCGCCCGTAGCGCGATACGAGCGTACGCTGCAGGTATCATGGCCGGCCCAAGCTGCCCCCCCAACGGACTTCTTCCATGGCTCTGCACAGCGTGCTGCATGGACCATCCAGCGAGGCGATCTTGGTGTGGCAAACGTGGCTCCAAGGGTTCAATTTCAGGCTGCTTGGCTCGGCAACGAGGCGTCGGCAACGAGGCGAGGGAGACAAAGGCGTCGCCCTCATGGCTTATGTTGAACCATGGAGTTCTACTGCATCGGTGTGCGCTTCTGCCGAGCCCTGCATCCGAGCGCTCGAAGTCAGCCCTTGGACCGACCACCACTTACGTTAAATTCATTAGAAACATTCCGCGTCACACTGTCACACGAAGGGACAACCCACTGCGACCTTTCTAAGCTGAGAGCTCGTCACACGAAGCGTCACATGAACGAAAGAACTGCAAAGAAAGGGCCTCAGTGCAGTGGAGAAACGCTTCTGGCTGGCCGAATTCCCAACTCCTACTCAACCCCTTCGTGGCAACCAGACGGGCTTGCCTCATGCTTTCTCGACTAAGAGGCGTCACCAGAGCTGAAATCGAGGAGATTGACAAGGAAATCAAATACTTCGTGTCGAACCACTACGCTAAGATCGACTGGGGAACGGCCGAGCGGCTGTCGCTGTGCCTTTCGAATATTGCTGCTCTTGCTGACATTGTTCGCTTGCTGTCGGCGTGCGGCCCTGCTTGGATCGTCTGTCAGTTTCGAATGGAGCGCAAGACTGGTGCGCTCGGCAAGTTGATTCGGTTGGAGTGGAAACCCCACGACAACCTCGACCGGAATGCATCAAGACAAATAAAGGCGGACCTCGTCATCTCATTTGGTGAGCAGAATTTACTGGCGGAGTGGGCAGATGCTACCGGGCAACACGTTGCAGCACCAGTTCTCCTTGCTGGTACCTTGACGGTCTCTGACGGTGCCGGACCCGACTCTGCACTGCTCCCGCGTCGGGCGGCACCCGCCTGCCTAAACATGGATGAGCTGGATACGTTGCGGGCCGTGCTTCAGCAAGAGAATGCTGTCGAGATCCCAGAGGAAATTCATGCCAGAAAACACTTTTGGGCTAAGTTGGCTTCCGGCAAGATCGCCGGTTCCGAGCGAGTCGGCTCGGACTCGGACAAGCACCGGCGTCGAAACTACTTGGTGTGGATCAACTCGAGCGAGAAGTTCTTCCTCCAGGACGGTTCAGTGGGGCAGCGCCCTGTCTCGACCTTTGGCGCGGTGCGACACTACGCCGTGGTCTTCATAGACCGCCGTTCCATGAAATTTGCATATGTGTAACGCACGCAGTCCACCACGGACCGCCTTGGTGCGTATGAGTACGCGGGAGTGAGTTTTGGCATCGAGTGCATCCTCTTGCTCGGGGGAGTGCCTTTTAGGTGCTCGTAGGGGCTATTCATGAAGTCGTGGGGACGTTGGAGAGAGAGGGTGTGCACTTTATTTTGCACACTCGGGAGCCGTTCTCCAATGCCATTAGGGCAGTATGACGGCCTGCGAGTGGGGGCGCTAGTATATCATTTTGCCTTTCTTCTGCTTCCGTTTTTAGAACTTGTCTGTAAATCCCAGTCATTCGAGTTTCTACTCTAGCAGCGGACCCCCACCGATCTCAGTATGATCTCGGGCTGAGACCGTCCCTCAGCCGCACGATCTGGGACAAGTGGTGCTACAGGCCGCCGGCAATAGGCAAAATCGTGTGTCCTGGGAACGGGGGTGCTGCTAGGGGCACCAGAAGCAGGGGGAGGGTCAGGACGGCCACTGGTACGTGCATCACCCGTCCGCCACCATTGCGTGGGCATCATCGTTATCGGGGGGGGGGGGTCTCACCCACTATGTCCCAAACCTTTGGCACATCATCGTCGCGACGAGCGTCTCTAGTCGCTGCGCGATTCTGGTTCTCTCCTCTGCGGATACCAGCGTTTTTCTTTTTTATCTCCTACGCCCCCCTCTGCTCCTAGCCGAGTCGCGCTCCCTCCGACTGTTACTTGTGGCTCGCAATGAGGAGGCGACAGCGTACCGGCGAGAATGCACTCGGAGGTATGTTCTGGAACACGTGTCATGTTGCGTAAGTGTACGTCTGCTACCTTCCCCCTCCTTCGGTCCACTGCCACGCAAGCGTATGCGTGGGGGTATGTTGCGATCGCGGACCGCGCGCACGAGCAGGGCGCACGGACCCCGGCTCCGCTGGGTGCGGGCTAGCGTCGGGCAGGCCGTCTCAACGTCGGCAGCGGCCTTGGCGACGTCGCCCGAGCTCTGTCCACAAAAAATGCGACCGATAAGGAAGTGACCAGCGAAAGCCTTGCGGACGACAGCGAGAGTGATCTTCTTGTTTTTGGGGATGATGCCGCAAAGGCCGCCCTTGACGACGTTGATGCCCTTGAGGCTGGTCCTGTGGCGACGGCGGTTGTGGCGGGTGGCGCCGACGGGGAGCGGAGCGCCGTGGATGCCACCGATGGCGCCGCCACTCCAGTCACGGGCGACAACGGTGATGTCGTCGTTCGCTAAGTGGCGAAGGTCAGGGTCCGCCTTGAAGGCGTTTTCCTTGCTGATGACGTCCTGCGCCGCGGCGCTAAAGAGCACAACAGCCTCCATCGAGGCGAGCGCCTCGAGCTGCATTAGCCGCGGGTGGCGGGCGTCCGTGTCGGTAGTCAGAGGTCCGTTACCGGCGGCAGGTCGTGCGGCGGGAAGGTGTGTGGCGGGAGGAAGATCGGCACGGACACCGGAAAGGTCGTCCGTCATCAGCGCGGGGCCGCGAGTGGGGACGTGTAGCCAGCGTGAAGGTACTCCGGCCGGTTTGCCTTTGCGATGCCGCCACCACCGCGACGAGCGAAGTAGAGCGAGTGGTAGGCGGCGGGCAATTGGTCAAACCAGCCGACCGACAGCGTGTCGACGGCCGAGGGCGCCATAGTTGCGTGGCTCGGAGGAGAGTAGTGTAAAGTTGTGGTGGGGCGAGCGGCAGACGAATGAGTTCAGGAGGGGGGGTGGTTGTGTGGAGGGTGGCGTTGGAGGGATGGTGTGTAGGTGGGGCGTCGTGGTTCTCAAGTACAGGTTGGGTCGCTGTCGCAGGGGCTGACCTCGGGGGAACCCTCTCTTGACGGCCCAAGTTGAGCACCTCTTCTCGTCTAATAAAATGGTAGGTGGGGAACAGCAGATGACGGTGAGCGGCGGTGAGCGGCGGTTTGATGGTAGGATATGAAGGCGGTGCGGAGCAGCGCGCCAAATTATGGTAACTATAGAGGCATACAGAGTTTTCATGAATTTATGCTGTATAACTCCGATTAAGTCGCACTTGAGCAGTTCTTTAGCACTTAGAGCGTACACGTGCAGGTAAGTCGTACTGGCGAGGAATTTAGAGTAGTCTGCTTGTACTGACTGTACCAGGCAACCTGTCGTCCCTCTCTCGACCTCTCCTCCCACCTTCATCATTTCTCACGCACCCCTCCTACCCCCCTCTTTGCCGTGCTACTTTCTTCTTCCTCTCCCCCACCCGACCCCTGCATCACTTTCAGCATGACAGTTCATCCCGAACGCGTGCCACAACACCGGAATAGTGAGTCGAGTATGCCGGTTTCCTTAAAGAGATGCCGGTTCTCCGCCCGGCTTTTCCCGTAGGACATGGCGGCGGCGGCGGCGGCGCGGGGCGCAGCACCAGACGTGTCGAACGGCGGACAGTCGTTCGTCGGTGGTCCCGGCGTGTCGGGCGCTCGTTGTTTCTCTGTGGCGTATGCCTTGCGCCGGCGTCTTGGGGGTGCATGCTCCGAGGCTGTTCGTTGCGTTTTGTGCCTTCTTTATGCGTGATACGTGGCGTGCAGGCAGTCAGACAGCGTTCAGGCCAGCCAAACTTCGAGACGTGACCCTCTTAGTTTTGGCTTGACGTGTGGAGAGCCAGTGTCAGGGCTATACGTTGTGCACACATGGCCGTTTGGGTCGGCCGGATGGATCCATTGGTGGAGATCCTCATAGCCGGGGTATTTGCTGCAGCCGTGTTTTTTTATGCAATAGTTTAAGTACTTCTATGTCTGCGCAATCCTCACACGAGATGAGCACCATAGCGCAGTGGTACATCACACTTCAGCGCGCTGGGCCCATAACCCAGAGGGCGGTGGATCGAAACCACCTGGTGCTAGTACCCGTCAGTTTTTTTATTTGTGCACACAATCCCCTGCTCGACGCTTCTCATCTACCGGCCACCTACCACGGGTTCGAGCGGACCGGCGATCATCCCCCGAGAGGCGATTATTGTGCTTCTCACAAAAACTGGATCCGCAACCTCCGCTTCAGCATCATGAACCGCCCCCTGAGCCAATGAAACAGTGGTTTTGCAACGGAAGCTGATGCACCGAGGTCCAGTTTTTGTCAGAAGCACAATTGGTCACAATTTCTCATCATGCACGGATCCGCTTGTCATATCAGAGATCGATGTGCTTTGATTGCTCCAGGACGGGTACTTCTGGCCACGATTGTCGGTGAAGTGGCCTTCCCAACTGGCGGCGGAAACGACGCCACCTGGGCATGCGCCACAAGGGTGCCGCTCATCAGCGATGGACTGTACGCCGTGACTTCCTACTATTGTGCTTCTCACAAAAACTGGACCTCGGTGCATCAGCTTCCGTTGCAAAATCACTGTTTCATTGGCTCAGGGGGCGGTTAATGATGCTGAAGCGGATGTTGCGGATCCA
>Ga0209831_1003566_pt1 | contig 12769 bp, 14 predicted proteins | sample Maine_Asex4_meta_FD_187451 | JGI IMG/M metagenome (GOLD analysis project Ga0209831, IMG submission 187451) | Marine algal microbial communities from Maine, USA - Maine_Asex4_metaG (SPAdes) (version 2) | ecosystem: Host-associated > Algae > Red algae > Unclassified | place: Maine, USA | collected...
CGGTAGCTGCGGCGGGGGAGGCGGCGGGTGACTCGGCGGGTGGCGCCGGCGGAGCCGGCGGCGATCCGGTGGTGGTCGCGCCGGAAAGGGCGGCAGGTGACTCGGCGGGCGGCGCCGGCGGGGCCGGCGGCGATCCGGTGCTGTTCGCGGCGGCGGAGGTGGCGGGTGACTGGAAGGCGTCGGCGGCCGGCGCCGGCGGCGATCCGGTGGAGGTCGCGGCGGGGGGCGTGGCGGTCGCCTCCGCGGGCGGCGCCTGTGGCGATCCGGTGGTGGTCACGGCGGGGGTGAAGAGGTGTCAAGCAGGGACTCGGTACGTTCGCGCGGCTGGTGTGGGCCAGTCATATTCCACTAATTTGGCGACTGTAGCATTCCGGTACCATCTCGACTGCATCTGAGTCTTGTGATGACATATGGACCGCAACTCACATGCATTGGGGCTGCGTCAAGACGCTCATATCACTCCTCAATCCATGTGTCTCCCGACTGTACTTTCCCCTTGCTGACTGCTCGCAACCGCGCAGGGGGTTTCGCGATTTGACGTGTGTGCGGCTGCTGCCGCCGCTGCAGCCGCCGTCGCCACCACCGCCTGGGCGTCGGAGTAAGGGGAGGTTAAGGCCGCCCGCGGTTCCGCGTGTGGATTTGGGGGCGGGGAGAGGGGTGGGGCGTGAGGCCACGGCCTGCCGAGGCGGTGTTGGGGGATCGTGACCTGGTGATTCTCGTGATCGCACGAACTGACGCCTCCCCTGCTCCCTTTTCTTTTTCTGCTACTCTTGGCTGCGTGTGGTGATCCCGTTTGTGTGCACGCCATGCTGAAGTGACGCCCGCGCCTGTGGCGGATGTGTGGACGAAGATGCACTGCAGATGCACTGTAAATGCAGTTTGATCTATTCGACTTGGCCCGTTGCCGGCCCCAACTCGCCCGGAGCCCCAGCACCGCAGTTCAGAAGCAGCCACGGCTGTGCTCCCGGAAACGACAGTGTCAGGGCGGTGCGCCCGGTGTCTGTGACGGTGTGTCCTACCACCCGGCATGGGTTTCAGACACAGCCAGCCGCTGATGTCAGGCTGTCAAGTGGCCTGCCTGGAGGCAGCCCGAGTCAAGTGGCGATAACCTTATGCAAGTGAAATTAAGTGGCGGTAGGCTCCATCCGTGACGAGATAACCGGCGGATGGCAGAACAAGAATGAGCCAGCCGTCAAGGATTAAATGAAGTAGGAAATAAATTAATCAAATTATACATCCCTTCGCCGCAGCCGGTTAAACGGATGACATTGCTTTGCAAAGAATCCATGCATCTGGACTCACATATGACGACATCTGCAGGCCTGTCGTGCGAAGCCTCCGAAAATGCGATGGTCTGCGAATTGCAGCAAGTGCAGTGAGATGCGGCTGAGATGCGGAGGGCACGGCTGCCGACGTTGGTCCTCACACTTTGGTGGAAGACCGCGAGGAAACAGCAATCAATTATTATCGAAGAACGATCCACAGTGTCCATTGTTGACATTTTACCTGCAATGCACGTTGGGCAGACAATGACCAAGAGCCAAACGACTGCACCGCAATGAGGGCAACACGTGCCATCAACTCAACAGTATGTGACTGATCCCGCATCCTCATTGGGCAGCACCAAGGGTGTCCCTTTTGGCTGTACGCAGTTGTGCAAGATAAAGTTCGTCACGCTCATGAACGCCCGCATCACGTCGACGATGCTGGCCTTCCTGCCAGCCCAGTACAGTCATTGCGCACTTATATGTCTCCCGCTTATAAGATGCCCATCTTATAACTGAGCGCAACTCGATCGCTCCAGAGCGGGGCTCCACACGCCTGCCAGCACTTGAAAGCGATCTTGCAGGCTGTATTTGCGGTCTAGTATTTGATGCTCTAATTAGACCAGAAGATTCGGGTGGCCCCCCACCACGCCCTCTTCAGAAGCGCTTGGTGAGGAGTACGTTGTTCTTAGATATCTGATCTGACCACTTGCCACCGAACTCCACGATCGAGCGTGCTGTTGGCCTCTGATCCTCATAGTTTCAGCCCGGATTGTCCAATAAGCTGTAAATTCGTACGTGGGCTACAAAGTGCGTCACCCTGCTTTACAAGCGGACAATGACTGTATGTGTCTGATGCGATCTCCAAAACGGCCTGCGTATCGTTAAGGCCCTTTCCCAGGAACGACACCATGACTTTTATATCCCGTCGGAACTGTTCTGGATCTAACGCCTCATACGTGTTTGCGTCGCCGCACCACCATTTCCTGGTAGCGAGCGTCTTGGCCGAAAGCTCCAGCAGCTTTTCCAAGGGGATGTGGATAGTCAGCTTATTGCGCCAGTGTTCGGCGTGTTCCATCGCGCAAGAAAACCAGACTTTGCAGGCAGTGTTCACGGCGGACGCCACGTTCAGTCCCCCATTGAAGCTGCTGTCAAGGACGCCGTGACCCGTTACAACAAAGTCCCCAGGCTCCATCTTGTGGAATGCAACTTGTACACCACGAGCCAGAAGGATCGTTTCAGGCCACAAGCGCGCCTGCGCAGCAAGAACTGTCCATACGTCACCTCCGGCCGCTTCCAATATCGTCGGTAACCCGGTGCCGGCTGACGAAAACCGAAAGACCACGGACGAACCCGAACGACGCCAAATCGTTGGGCTCTCGTCTGAGGACACGTTCGGGCGACGATTCCCGAACCAATGGCTCCTTTCGTCTGGCGGTGGGAGAGGGCTCGGACAGACAACGCAGAGCGGGGGTGCTCGTGAGTCCCCTGGGAGGGCGCTGAGCAGAGTGGGCCCCGGCAGCCGCCGACAGGAGAGGGCTGCGTGGGCACCTAGCAGAGGCGGTTGTCAAATAAAAACGTGAGCCCGCACGGCGCCACGAGTCGGAGACAGCCGGAGGGGTGCGACGCTCTGTAAGCTGCTTGGATCGGCCAATGAGGGGCCGCGCTACCCGAGAAAACCGGGACAGCAGCGCGAGGTACGGTTAAGAGGGCACGAGGGCGGAGTTGTAGGGCAGTCGCTGCTCCTTTGAAGCTCTTTGCCAGGAAATACGCTCACTGAGCGCCGCCCAGTTGCGCCTGAAGCTTCGGAGGCGAGCCCTGTGCTGGTGAGCGCAAGCCGCCGTTTAAGTCTAGGATCAGGCAAGGTTTAAGCGGATGGCTCGTGCAGCACACCTCAGAGCATCCGCCGTGGTGGCTGACAGACCCGTGTGCGCCAATAGGGTTTGATGTGGGACAAGACGGTGGCGTGTGTCTGACGCTGGCCCATAGCCCATAGCACACGTCTCTGAAGGCACGACGTGCGCGGTCGTTGGCGTCCTTTGCTTGCAGCAGGCGGGCAGATCAGAGATGGACGTGTCTGTGCGGAAGCAGTGACCGTCACGACGTCCATGAAGAAAGTCGGCAGTGGGCGAGGTGGTGGGATACTGGCCCACCATGAGATTGAGTGCAGCAGTTCGAGGGGCGCGACTGACATAGGCTACAGCCACAAGAGAAACCCACGCGCTCATCCGAAGTGAAGCCAACTGGTCTTTCGGTTCTCTTTGTGAAGCCAACTGGGCTTCCGGTTCTCTTTGCAACAGTACGTAGGGCCGTTTGAGTACGAGAAAGCATTGTCAATGTTCTCACAATAGCACGCCTTGCTGTATAGCACGCGGAAACAAAACGCCACTCAATAAGAGGAACACTGTGCCCGAGGGCGGCGCGGATCGTTGCGGGTGGCCACCGTGCCCCGCGGTGCGGCCAGCACCAGCATCTCGAAGTCTTCGTCTGACGAGCTCCACCGCCGCCGCCACCGCCGCCTCAGTAGCCACCGGCACACCACGACCAAGTCCTCGCCTGAGCCGCCACTGGCGTCAACCCACGCTGCACGCACAAGCAAAGAAGCTGCCCGCCGATGCAAGCACTTGTCCTCTTTCCGGCTGCCACGAGCGGCGACCGTCACGGGTGATTTTCAAACGGGCCCTACTTGGTAGCACGACTGAACTGGTCGCTCAACCACGGCGCAATCGAGGAGCCAGTGGAGGCATCGGCGCGCGTCGCAGCGCTTGTGCGGCGGCGGGAGCGGTCATTTCCAGCGCCGCGGCGCAACGACAGCTCCACTCTGACGGGCGCCGTACCGCAGGAGGGCAGCCGGTCCGCGGTGGCAGCGTGACGCGCTCAGGTCTTGGGGTTCGCACACAGAGCAGGTGGCGCGGCGGCATAGGCCCGAGCTCAAGGGGCTTCGGTGACACTGTTGTTAGTCCAGGTAAAGAACGCATTGGTGAAGAACCGCTGCTCTTCCCGCTCCCGAAGAGAGTCGAGGACGGTAGTTGAGGTCGCCGTCATGCCCCAGCGCTCGGCCAGGTCCTCGAAATCTGGGACAACGTGCTCAAGACGCAGCACGCTTGCCAGAGGGACGAGGGACAGTTGAGGGAAACCAGTGTCATGGTCAATGACCCACCTCTTCCTTCAGCAGTTGAAGGAAGTCAACACGAAGCCCAGGCGTGCGATGGCGTCCTCCAGGCGTTGCACGACAACGATGTCGCAGCGTCGCCCGTCGACAGCACGTACAAGCAGGCGCGCAAGCCCCAGATGCGGCTTGGCGTCGGCCGGAGCTCCAGGAGCTTCGTAGAGCACGTAGTCCCACCACGGCTTGCGATACAGGTCTTCGGTGGCGCGCAAAAGCTGCCTGACCGGCCGTGTGCGCCACTCCAACCGCGCGTCAAACTTGAATGTGTTGGTTACAATGAGCTGCGAAGCAGCAGAGCACCTCAAAGCGACGGGATGGCTCTTGAGCAGGTTTGGAAGCTGCTGCAACCGGCCGTCTTCCGCTGCCACCGCCTGCGCGACAGTCACACGCCTGCCCGAGATGCGCACTCGCCGGTGGGACTGGCGTGACCGAAGAGTCCTAACGAGATCGTCTTCGAGTTTAATCTCCTTATCGTGCTCACTTGGCGCCTCGTCGGGCACGGCCTCAAAGGCGCCCGTGCTTGCAACCACGTCGAACACTCTGAGGAAGTTGTACTCAGGCCCTTGTGGCGACGCGTCCGGATTGCAACCATTGTCATTCTCATCGGCGTTCACTCCGTCGTCCACTTTTCCGCCATTGCCGGCAGCAGCTACAGCGCCGCTCCTCAAAGTGCTCGTTCCAGCGTCTGCTTGATCGCCCATGACGCCTTGGCCAACCTCGGAGCGCCCTCTACCGCCGGCTTGCTGGAAGTCAAAGGCATCGGTCTCGGTGATGTGTGCGAGCGTTTGTTCAGCACGCAACATCTGCAACAGGACAGATGCAGGCTGCTTGTTGGTGCGGTCCCACATGTTTTTAACGAGCTTGTGAAGCGCCTAGTTCAGGGACGTGTCGGCCTCGACGACGTTGCCGCGCAGCAACCGTTCAGGAAGGAGGTGGTACGCCAACGCGTGGAACTTGGTTGTGTGCACGGCGCCGAAGAGCGCCACCACGTACTTGGTGAAGAACTCAAACACTTCCTTGGACAGAGCCTTCGCCTCAGCCTCTGTCATCCTGTACCCCTCCTCTTTGTTTTTCCCGCACAGCATGGCCATGATCGCAGCATCGCGACAAACAATTCCAAGGACAGCGTCGCGCGTCGGTTTGCTGCCAAAAACAGCGGTGTACTCGGCGCTTGTGGTGACCAGCTCGGGAGCTGGCGCGGCGTCTTCGGCCTCTTCCCCTGCCGACATGGTGTTGTCCGTCCCAGCGTCGCTGAAGGCGTCGTCGCTACGAATGGTGGCAGCGTCCTCCGAGGCATTGCTCGACGCACAGGAGGAACTGCCGCTTGAGCAGAGGGGGGCGGCCCACGAACTCATGCGTCCTCCCGCTGCCAAGTCGCTTGATGAAGCGCATGCGGGACGGCGTGGGCGCTGACTGCGGCCCTGCGGCGAGGCCTGCCGCATCCTCTTCCTGCCAAGGTCGAGCGGCTCCGTCGAGTCCGGCTGGCGCCGCGACACCATGCCAGCGACCATGAACATCAGCACCATCAGACCATGTCGCCACGATTTACCCGTGAACGTCGCCTGCTTGACGCCCTTGGTCATCAGGTATCTGTGCTTACAGGACAGAAGGAGCACAAAAACAGCGCCATGGACGGAAACTGGGTTAGTATGCGTTCGACTAGCAAAGAGATGGGAGTGCTCATCGGTGGCAGCACGTCCAGCAGTCATGCAGTCATGAGGCACCTTTCAAACAGGCCTTGACCACACTCCATTCGCAGTGAGGTGGTCACCACCTGGGAACAACGCAAGCACCACGAACAACACTCACACGGAAACGAACCCGGGAGCCGTCGTGCATGCGTCGGGCAAGTGGCCTACATGCCAAGCGCGCTCAGCCATCGCGACAACAGCCTTTCGCCAGAGACCAAATCGGGACCAACCGCCCTTGCACAGCACCTGGAGAAGAGCAGGGATCTTAAGGGCAAGCACGCGAACGACGCCGATCTTCATGACCTGCGAGGCGACGACGGGGTCGCAGATCGCATGCACAACGAGGCACATAGCGATTTAGTGGAGGGAGAGCAAGGGCGTCAGTGGCCAGACACTCAACGAAGCCTGACGGACAGCCGCTGGTCACAAAAATGAGATAATCCATGGAGAAGCGGCACCCAGGAACAACCAGTGAACGACACAACAGAAAGCAAGCAGTCCTTGAGATCACGTACATGGATGAGGTCGAAGTAAAATATGTCGTACAAAGCCAAGCTGCCAGTGCCGAGCCCGTGCGCGGCGGCCAGTAGAGGTACAATGGGGACGATCGACGTCGACGCGGACAGCTGCTCGAGTCTAGCGGCGCTAGAGCCATTCTTGAACAGTTTGGCCGACAGAAGTTGCGCCTCGACGTTGCCGAGCACCTCTCGTCGGGGTGGGTCCTGGTGGGGATACCCCGATTGGCCATTATCCAGCATGCAGTGGCTGCACTGGTACTTGCATCCGCTCAGCTTCAGGCCGAGAAGGTGCTGCTCCTCGGGTTGGTCGGCGGCGTAAAGCTCAATGCGCGGGACGACCCACACAGGGCCCTCATCCGGCAGGTCCCACAGGACCACGGTCTCGCTCGCGGCGATGAAATCTTGTAAAATGAGGGCCAAACAACGCTGCAGTACCTCGTCCCTCACCATGCGCACGCGCGCTTTCTCGTCATCACCTTGGTTCTTTGGCTTGATGATGGGGATGAGACCGACAATCATCCACTCCACTCTGCCTGTGGTGATGTTGGGGAAACGGGCTCGGATGGGGCGAACATACTGAGCTGTATACCGGAAGGAACATGAGCAAACGTCAGCCAACAGTCATCGAGCAATGATTCGAGTGTGCCATCCACAACAAGGGAACATCTCGGTACGGGTACGCGGTGGTGTTCACACTTACCCCCATTCTTCGACACAAGCGTCGCATCCGAGAAGAACTGTGCCGCCATGATGAAGACCTTGAGTGGCTTTCCGTTGAGGAAGCGGCCGGCGTGAATCCTCTCCACGTCAGCCTGCTCGCGGAGGTAGAGGTCGCTGTCTAGCGAGTCGCACCGAAGGATAGAGCCGTCGGCGGCGTACTTGCACTCGTCACGCATGCATCGTGACGTGGCGCGTATGAAGGTGTTGAGGGCCGCCGCCATTACGTCGCGGCTGTAGAATATGTAGGTATCCTCGCCATCGACAATATTTGTCACCCTCCACCCCTGCTCAGCCAAGCAGCGAGCGGTCTGGCCCTTGAGCGAGTTGACGAGGGAGGACTTGATAGGAAACGCTGTCTCGAGCGGCCCGCTGACCGCTTGCAGCTCCGCTTGAGCCGCCAGTACAGCCGCCTTGACACGTTTCCGCAGGCGTATCTTCTTGGGCGGCCGCGCAGGCATCCCTCTAGACGACGAGTGAGCAGGTCTTGACGCAGAGCCGGCAGCAGCTGGTCGCGTGGAGCGTGCATCGCCGGGGGTGGTGCCGTCCGACTTGCTGCTCTGGTCCCCCGACAGCTCTTGCAAGACCTTGCCGAGTGCCCTGGCCTCGGCGTCTCGTTGTGCGCGGAGCGCAGCCCGCTCGGCACAGATAGTTGACTGGTAGTACTCAGCCCTCGCTTTCTGAGTAAAGCCTTTGCCGCCGGCATACAGAGCGAATAAGCACATGTCTTTCAGCTCGCTCGTGTCAAACACCGACGGCTGGGTCGACGACGACGACACGAGCATGCGCGTCCGCTCCATGTCGCCGAACGCCGCATAGTAGCTCCTCACCCTTTCGGCGGTGTTCCCCAAGACCGGCACGGCCGATGCATTGGGCGGCGGGGATGGCGGGGTCGGCGACAGGAAGGCACAGGGGGGAGCGGCAGGTTGTCCAGCGCGGCCGCCAATGGGGTCCCGCCCGCTCGAAGGGAGATACAAGGAAAAGCTCCTGGGGTTTGCCGGGGTTCCTCCGGCCTGGGCGTCGAGCGACGCCGCGGGGGCAGAAGCAGAGGAAGCGGGAAGGACAATCGGCACGTCGGCTGTGAAGCCCATTTCCTCTTGGTGCTGGTTGATCATGTGCTGCACGAGGTTTCTGTGGCGCACAAACTGCCGCGAGCAATGTCGGCAAAGGTTGTCGCCCTTATCGTCCATCTCCGCGTCCATCTTGAATATCCACGCTCCCGCGTGATCGCATCGACACAACTTCACCGAGTGCAGACAGCTTCAGCGGCAGCCGGTCGGGAAGGCGGCCGCCAACTGTAGAACTGGCCTCAGCAGCGGCGATAGTCAGCGCCCGTCGCTCGCGCCGCTGCCGAAAGCGCCACCCCTTGCCTTCTTGTCCGCCCCGTTGGCGGCGGCGGCCAATGCCGACGATCGGGGCGGCCAATCCGCTGTACTGCAGGTTGTGCTAGTTGAAGCCGCCACCAGGTGCCGCGCGCAGCCGCGTGGGCCAGCTGTAGGGGCGGTGATCTCTGACACAGCAGCGGCGGCAGCAACCACGATCGCCGCTGCACGCGCGTCGGATGTTCGCAGCACCGTCAATGCCACTGTCAGCGGCGGCCACAGTCGCTACCTGTTGCTTGGGGCGCTTTCAACAGCGCCGTCAGTGGCCCGTGTTCGCCGTTGCCGTCGTCACCGCCGACGGAGCGGCATCCTCCACTGTGAGCACGGCCTCGTCCGTGCCGCCGCCCGTCCCACGGAAGGGGACCGTTGCCAGGCGCGGAGCGTGTGGGCCAGTTCTCGGCTCGGCGTCAGGTCGGGACTGCGACAGCGCCCTGCCCCCGCGCGCCGCGCGCCGGGTAAGGGCTCGTGTGACGTGGCAGTCTCCCGCCGTGCTTTTGTTGGCCGCGCGCGTTCTCAGGATACGAGCGTCTTACACAATACATTACTCTTCTGAGTACTTTTGTAACATGGTTTCGATTCGGTCGCAAGTGCAAATGAGTTCGAAGAGGCGCTAGTTCCAGTTTGAAAACAAAAGAGTCTTAAGCTGCCCACCCCCCGTTGCCGCTTGTTCTCTTGACCAGCCGCCGCATCGTCAGCTCCGCATGTTGATTCCCTCCCTGCCCCTCATGTTTTCTGAAGTCGTCGGGGGTGGCCATGCTGGGAGGGGCAAGGCCCGAAGTCTTTCGTCGTGCGCACGGCGGTGAGGGCGTCCGACCAGTTGGCACGCGTGTGGCGGCCCATGTGAGTGTTTGCCGCGTCGGTGCTCCGGTCCGACATGACGACGTATCAGATGAATACGTCCGTTGCAGAGTTGGCAGTTGTTCGGCCGGTGTCGACCTGAAAGTGCAGCCGCCGCTGTGTGTGATAAGTTGTATGACCATGCTGGTGTACCTCTTTTTCTTGATGGGGCTGTCACATTCGACTTGGCAATAAACTAGTCTGTGTATCTATGCACGTATCGACACCCACCAACTCGTCGCCCGACTGCTGCATCTCCTCCTCGGACATGGTCTGTACCCGAATATCGCTCGCCGCTCGAACACGCCGACTTGGCAGCAGCAGCCGCCAAGTGCCTGGGCCTGTCGGGTGGTCGGCCGGTGCAGTGGAGTACCACGCAAAAGACTCGACTACGACCATGGCACGAAGATTGTCAGCAACCGCAACTAGCACGCTCGCTCCCCAGATGTGCCGCCATGTGTTGGTGAACGCGTCGAGCACGGTGCCAGCCATGACATAAAGGCAAACACGCTTGTACGCCTGCACGCAGTTCTTGCTCCGCCCGTCGTGCGGCAGGCCGTCGGCTGACACCCTGCGCTCGATACGCAGTGCGTAGTAGTCACTGGCTTGTGCGCTCTTCATCTCTGGCTCCGGCCCGTCCGGCTGCACCATGCTGGCCGAGACGCCTTGCAGGTGCTTATTAACAGGTAGTACAACAATTCCTCGTAGAGCACCCGGGTGTCACTGCCCATGCAATCCCGGTTCACGGTCATCAAGCGGTGCATGAGCACGCCTCGTCGAAGAGCGCCTGTCGAGTCTCCCAAGAATATCCAGTTGCGGAACACCGGGGGGGGCGACGAGAGCACGTTGAAGCGCTGCAACACGCGTACGGCGACCAAGTCGTGCCACATCTTGACGTGGTAGCGCGAGTACGAGTTGGTGGTCCCGGGGGTGTAGGCCACCAGCAGCGTGCAGACCAGGGGTTGTCATGGATATATCCCTGAGGAATATATCCATGCATTATATCCGTATCCACTTCGGATACGCGCCGGGGACGCATATTCTAAATGTATTATGAGAAAGAAAGAAGAGGATGTATCTACCCTCTCCGACAAAAATTGCAAGATTATATCAGATCCGTATTCCAGATATAAGAGGCAGGATACAGGGATACAGAAGATTATCAAACTTCTCGGGCCGACAGAATTCCGGTTCAACGCAGTCCACCTCTCTTTTCCCAATCCGACCATCGGGAGATTCATGTGCAAGCATGTTGCAGCGACAAGCGGCTATCCCGCCCGACCCGGAAGAAACCGTTCAAGCACGCGGCTCGGCCCACTGGCGATATCAGCAAAGTGTGACACGAGTTTCAGAACGGTCTATCTGGCGACCGATTACGAAAACGGCGGGGAACTGCCTGGACCGCGCCCGTTGGGGCGCACACATCAAATGTGAATATCAAGTCGTACTTGACGTCCATTTAGCACTCAACAAGTGTCTGAATGGCGTTTTTCTCTGGCCCTAATTGTGCGGCCTGACGGACTTGTAGGAATAAAATCAGATACGATAATCGTACTCAGATACGGATATAATCTACGTAAAAATCCGGTTTGGGAGGCAGATATCCGCATCCTGATGTTAGTTAAGCGATTTATCCGTAATCAGATACACCGCATCGGCGTGTATTCGTATCCTATTTCGCCTCGAAATGCATATCCTGACAACCCCTGGTGCAGACGTCCGTAGACGCCGCAGGATTGTCGAGCATAGTCTCGATTGGCTCCTGGAGACCAATCGCCATGAGTTTGAGGAGCTCGTCGGTGGGTACACAAGCCCGCATAGCCGCGTCGATGGCGGATGGCCGCATGTCCTCCGCCTCCATCAAGACGTCGTTGCGAGGCAGACGCGGCGTCCACGTGCGAGGCGGACAGGGTGGCGGCACTCGTGAATGTGGGGACGCGGAGGTGAGCAGGGACAGTGACAACCCAAAGGGTGGGGGGCGAGGGTGACACCGACAACCGCCAGGTGGCAGAGAGGGTGACGACAACTACCGATGCGAGGGGGTCAAGGTGACACGAGCGACTGATAGGGCCGACGAGCTAAAAGTGTCGATGGCAGCCCTGGGTGAGACACGAGCAGGCTGTACTGCAACCAGCGGCATAGGCAGCCAGGCGACCGCTCTTAACTAAGGAGCGCCGCCGACAGGTCGTTGTCGCTTGAGGGCCAGGAGCCGAAGCAGGGGGGGGACTGCTCAATAGAGAAGCAACACCCGATTAGACGCGAGCGGTAGACATTGCTGTGTCTTGGGGAATGAAATCGGGGCGAGCCATCCCGGCCGCCGCCGCCGACGCTGCCAGCGGGCTCTCCACCACCCGCCCCCCCGCGTCGACGGCAGCAGCGAGGGGTTCCACGCACTCTACCCCAAACTGCCACCGCGAACCGGCGAGCCGCCGCGCCGCCGAACCGGGTGCCGCCTCGACGGCCGCCCGTCCGTCCGCGTCGCCGCCGCCGTGCGGGTCCCATTCCACGACCGCCGCGTCGCAGACGGCCGACGCCGTGGCCGCACCAGGGTCACCGCCCCGCGTTAGACGCCCGAGGAAGGTCATTGTCAGTGGAGGCAACTCGAATCTGACAGCAGAGCCATGAGCTTCATGCACGGGGGGGGCAACTCGGCAACTAACCGAGGCTGAGAGGTGCGTGACAGGGAGACGAGTGCCGTTACAGCCATCGTTGACTACCGTCGTGGACACAACAGTGAGGGACGGTACACAGAGGCGTTCAGAGGTCGGTACGTTCAAATGAAGATGAGGACTTGCCAGAGACTTCGGGCCAAATAGAGAGATTTACCAGCAGCAGGGGACCAAGGTAGGGTTGTGCAACACGCCCAAGGCGTGTTCACGGACACGCCCAGGGCGTGTTGTATCGCGTTTTTAGGGCGTGTCACGCCAGCACGCCTGCCCAAACATGGGGCGTGTTTTAGGCGTGTTTAATTACAGGCTCATGTGCACTTATTAGGTTGGTTGCAGTGAGGTGGTCGTGTTAGGATTGCAACCGACTCGACCCCCACCGATTGACCGACATGACCAAGGTGGTGCTGCAAATGCGAGCTGCGCTGGCCAAAGAGGCGGCGCCGCGCCAGACGGTGTCACCGGGGTCCCGCATGGGCGATTTTGGTCAAGATGCCGGCGGAATGGTGGACCCCATGATGACT
>Ga0209831_1003569_pt1 | contig 12761 bp, 14 predicted proteins | sample Maine_Asex4_meta_FD_187451 | JGI IMG/M metagenome (GOLD analysis project Ga0209831, IMG submission 187451) | Marine algal microbial communities from Maine, USA - Maine_Asex4_metaG (SPAdes) (version 2) | ecosystem: Host-associated > Algae > Red algae > Unclassified | place: Maine, USA | collected...
GGATCGTCGTCATAGATTGAGTGAACGAGTGCGCAAGATTGATCTAGATTCCTGCCTCAAGAACTCGATCGTAGATGATAGCCTGGACTACTTCGAGTGACGTCGTGAGGAGGGTCTGCCGAAACCGATCAGAGAGCAGGACCTGCCCATGGGGCGTCGCTCCTGGGCCACGAAATGTGTGCAGAGGGAGCCTCAATGTGTTTTGGTAGTCGTGCGACCGACACGCTGTTTCCCGGCGCTGAGGGGATGGGAACTGGGTAAACATGCGTCGGCTCGCACATCGAGAATACCGTGAAGTCCCGGACGCACCCAGTTCCGATTTATCAATGATTGGGTCTCCTACACGCGCAGTAAATTCGTTCTCAGCTCAGTGGCAATCTCGTCCACTATCGTCCTAACTCAGCACGTCCCGAACTCGCAATGCCCCGGTTCAATACAAGTCAGAAGCACTCGAACCAGAAACTCAAGCGCATGAGTGATATGTCAGATTCCACGATGGGCATTCGTCTGAACGGAGGGAGTGTCAAAAGGTTTTTTTTCACGCTGTTGACGGAATACGCAGACATTTTGTTTGTGAAAGAGGCAGTCAGACTATCAGTTGAACAAGTCCTCATACTTTTTTCGAATGACAGTCCCCGAGATGATCTGTGGGTCAGGATGACACTGCTTCTGGAACGATCCCAGAGTCAGTCCCGAATATGATCCGTTGAACGAGTCCAGAACGGTAGTGATGAACTGCCGAATCACAGAGGTCACTCGAGAATCAGGAAATCTGAAATGTAGGATTTTCGCTGATCCACGGAACTGTTGTGCACATGATCCTCCGAATCATGCTGAGGCCATCTCACAGGAGCTTTGCATGGCTATCTCAAAACATTCTTTCGCCTCTACTGGTTATAGATTTACAAGCCGGCAAATTTAGAACTATTCCGGCGATGAAATACCGACCCGCAGTGCAATGAGTGAGCCCGTAGCATAGTCCGAGTGTCCTGAATAGGGTGCACGTGCCGTATTTCGGCCTCGAATAGGCCATGCGCGACCTATGGTGACACTCGGACTATCGAACCGAGTTGGACTTATCTAAATTCGAGGAGGTCGTTCGACGTTCAATAGGGCAGGTTCACATTGACACACATCTGTTCGTGGCCTATTAAGCGAATTTAGACACGCTTCACGAATAATTGAGACACGTTGTGATAGACCGACACTGCTGGCTTTGCTCTCATCCTGTACACCAGAAGGCGTTGTTTCTGTTGACCTCCACTTGGTCGAACGCATTATAATATCCTTGACGGACCTGGAATTCCGCTCTGTGTGTGATCAAGAAATGACGTGCAGCTTGTTCTTCAGAAGGCAGTCCCTTGCAGAGACCCGCGCTGTCACGTGCTTCCTCTTCTCCTATTCCGGGACACAGGCAAGAAGTCAATGCGGATGCAAGGGGCACGTCTCTGCGAGGGCTGCGGTGGTGCGTCGCTTGACTGGAGACTGCGTTTGACCACTAGAATCGACCCCTTCAAAGAGCGAGGGTGTCTTACTACGAATGTTCTATACGGCTGTCGGAACACGTGGCGATTTTACTCCGAATGGCAAACGTTGATTGGCACAAAGGGTGGGCCGAGTCTGACGACGTATTGGCTAAAGGCTAGATCAGGACCGTGCCTCTTGACGAGGCAGCACACGTGGCGCCTTTTGGACGGCAGCATATGGTGGTTTTCTGTATTTTGGCCACGCTGCGGGAGGCGTGGTTTGCCCAAACTATTGTGGACCACTTAGTCACGATTGTGGTCGCAATTGATCTCGATCACCGCCACATCCAATAGTAATTGAGGACCGCGCGATCATGACATTAGGTGTTGATTTCAGATGCGCGTTTCCCGTTCCAAGACGTCGCCTGCAAGCCTGCTTCCGTCGCAGCAAACTGAGCCCCGCACCTGTTCCAGGTTGGCAGCCACGCGAGGCAACATACCTCAGAAACGACCCTTCCAGCACCCACTCACGCGAGAGCCAGTGTCCATTGCCCTATCCCGCTGTCTGTTTCCCGACCGGGATGCTGGCGTGCCCGGTCGGGGTACGCTGACCGCGATCACAGCGCAGATCTTGACGGGTCGATGACGGTCACTGTGACGGTCACCACGACGACGGTCACGACGGCGGTCACTACGACGGTCGCGACGACGGTCATCGTGGCTGTCACCGCGGCCGTCACAGCGGCGACGGGGACGGGCTATCACGGTCGGTGCTCAAGGCGCCCCGGGAGTTACCATCATGAAGTGTAGCCTGTGCCATTATGTCAACCCTCCCGAAGGGCCGACACACAATGCGAGGTTGTGCCCTCTGCGACAGACACAGTGCCGCCGGTCTCTACCACAGGGCCACCCTTTCAAGGAGCTCGGCCAGTGCGTCAGCGCGCTGTTCGTGCACAAGGAAAAGTGCAACACGTGTGGGGTGACAGGCCACCTGTGCGGGACACAGGCCTTACACCCCGGCCGGAGGAAGCTGAACAGTAAGGGGCGCCTAGTGAGGAAGCCGAACAAGCAGCCACTCTCCAAGGAAGACTTTGTATGCACCCTCATGACCGACCTCTCCATCCAGAGTATGGTGGACAACTCTGTGAGCGTCTCCACTACGGCCGCGTAGGACGCGCACACGCGTCGAGTGGCGACGTCGCGGCTCCACGCCAACTCCAACGCCGAGCGCCTCGACATCAACGAGACCGTGCGGGTAATGGAAGGGCTCGGCAGCAAGGCGGCGCTCCTTCAAGAGGGGAACAAGGCGTCGTTTCAGACGCTTTACTCCAATGTGCACCTCGGAGCGGTCGCCGCCAACCGCCTTGCCGCATCGGCAGCCGAGAGCAGTCTGGACGAGACGACGCCACCCTCATCCGACGTGGAGGCGCTTAGCACGTCGGAGGAGGAGGCGGCCGCCGCCGCTGCGGGTGCCAGACGCGGTAGCGGCAGAGGCCGCAAACAAGGCGTCGGCCGCGGCAGCGGGAAAGGACGGAGACCGGGCGGCGGCGACGGCGGTGGCCATGGCGCCCGAGATGTCTTTCGCAGCGGAAAAAAGGCTCTGCGCGGCAGTGTCAGAGGGAAGACAACAAAGGCCGAGAACGCGGCCAAAGCAGAGCGCGTGCAACACGCCGGGCGGCGCAGAAGGATGGACCGCTACGCCGCGCCATCGCCAAGAGCCGACGACCGTCCTCGGGCGCCGCAGGGTCCAGGCAGGGCACTCCCACCAAAGGAAAGGCCCGCAGGGGCAACAGTGGCGCCACATCGGCCGCGCCCATCGACGTCGACGACCTGGAAGATACGAGTATGCCGGTGGGTCGAGAAGAAGGATGGCCGGTCGCAACGCGTGCCCGATTTGAATGCAACCTGCCTGTTTTCGTGTCGCCGAGGTTTGGGGGCATCCCCCCTGTCCACATTGCGCACTCTGCCGTTGCGGAGCTCTACCAATGCCCCATTGAGGACGTTGACGCGGAGATGGCAGGCGTCGTCGTCAAGGGCGCGTGTGACTCGTAAGTGCGCGGTTTCATGTTGACTTCTGGAACTCTGAGCTCCGCGCAGTCTCAGAGTGGCTCTGATCTGCCATGTCCCCCGCTTTACGTCGAGCGACGCTGCCAAGCATGGCGTATGCCGTGCAGCGCGTCGTTGAAACTGCGGCGGCCGCCGCGGCGGTGGCAGCAGTTGGGGTCCTTGTTGGCGCTGCAGCTTCTGAATCCGCTACAACACAAGTCGCCGCTTTTCCCGCGCCTGACGGCGCTGCTGCAAGCGTGTCCAGTGCCTGCGGTGGTGTGCCTGCCTCTGCAGCGCCCGCGCCGGTCGCCACTACCACGCGTGCTTCCACGGTCACTGCCGCGTTTGCTGCTGCGCCGGTCGCCACTACCCCGCTCGCTTCCGCGAGCACTGCCAATGCCGCTTCCGTACGCACTGCCGCGCGCGCTGCCGCGCGCGCTGCCGCGCCTACTGCCGCGCCGGTTGCCGTTCGTGGGCCTTGCGCCGCGGTAGCTTCGGTGGGTCGTGTTGGGATTGCCGTGGCGCCGATCTATCGTGCCCCGGTCTATCGTGCTACTCCCGTGCCCCGGATTGCTGTTGCGGTCCCGGAGCGCCCCGCATCTTGGGGGCCCCGTGCCTCTGTGCATCCCGTGGCATCCAATGACGCTACCAGTGTAGCCATTTCGCCACTTGCCACTGTCGTAAGCGTGTCTGGGGGCAGCTCTTCTGCTGCTTCAGCTTCAGTGGCCTCTGCCGCGGCTGCTGCCGCGCCGTTGGCAGCGCACGACGCTGCAATGGACGGGAGGGTATGAGCTTTGTTGGGTGCCTTTCAAGAAGGTCGTAGTGTAGACGGGCGTGGTATCCGCCGGGAGCTGTTTAATTGCTATTTTTCAGGGCCATGAGAAGGCGCCCGTCCAGCGTCTAGGTGCGCGCAGTCAAGAACTTCGCTGTGTCCTCCTGGGTCGACGCTCTATTGTGCTCCGCACTCGGACCAATTCGATTCGGGACTTCTCCGCGACAGCGGCCGTGCCCTGGGGTGGCACGGGGCTGTCGTGCGCTCAAACATTGAAGGGACGACGGCATCGAGAGGGCGACGGCACAGACACGACGCGGAATCGCAACAATGGGACTCCCTGGGCTTCTCTGAAAAGGCCCCGGCATTGCCAGAATTCAGCCGCAGTGGAGATCAACGGCCTGTCACAGGGGCACGAACTGCCGTTGAGCCTCCATCAGATCTTCCACCGCGGCTTTTATTCAGACCCAAGAGCAGGGATCGCGGCGCAACAGGCGCAACCGGCGCATGACCCAACAGAGGCGCCACCGTCCTGACCCCTACGGTTCTTCGTGGGCAGCTGTGGTCATCTGGTGCCGTTGTCATCGACCCTGTCTCTGCACATACACCTGCACCACTGGAGCCTTCTGCGCTTGTTTTTGGACGTCCTTCCGTCGCAGTTGAGATTCAAGGAGGGACCTCTGTGACTCGACACCCGCGGGGGTGTTTCCCCACCACAAGAAAGTAGCAGGATGCCCTACGTGGCTGGATGCACGGTACGTCCACTCACGGGGCACACTCGTCACAGTCCAGCCCGACGCCTTCCGAGTTTGGTCAGAGAGAGGCCCCGAGCACCACACTTCCAGAAATGTGCGCCCCCCAGAGCTGATTTCAGAGACAGGGAGACACCACGTACCGGGAGCGCGACACATCCCACTGTGCAGGACTCTTGTGCGGCCTCTCTGCGACCAGGCGGTAGCGACCCTTCGCCAATCTCGCAATAAAGCAGGCCCTGTGGCTGCTTGTGTCCTCTGGTTGGCATGACTCGACCAAGTGCCCGGCTCCCGACTTGGACGCTGTCTGAGGCCGGCACTCGCCACATAGCCCCACCAGACGTCTTCGTCAGGGGCGTCAGTGCCGGCGGCCGCGCCCTCCCCCTGCTTTCCTCCCGCGCTTCTCTGACAGCTGTTGCTGACGGAGTCGCTGCTGCCTGCGGCCTCACTCTCCACCCCTCAACGATCACTAGCGGCACCGCGCCCTCATTGCAAACGCGCTGACGCCCGCACCTCCCCACATCGAGCACCACCGCTGCTCGTACTGCAGACGCCGTCGCCGTCACCGCTGCCGGCGACCGCGCCCTGACCCGTCCAGTGCGCCGGCGGCCAAGCTCCCTCACGCCCACGGCGCCGATATCGGCGCCCTCGTAGCGTCTCGGTGTTGCTCGACCTTCTATATCCGTCGGCGTCACTGCCGTTTTCCGTGGCTACCCGCATGGGACCCCCGGATTCACGGCAGCCGCCGCCGCTGCTGCCAAAGACTCCGCCGCGAACACCATCGCCGCCGGTCTCTCCTCGGTGCTTGCAGCGGCGCCGACGCCGCAGACTCCACGAGGCTTCTTTTTTGCTCCTGGGGAGCAGCGAACAGACTGCGGCATTCCCTACATATCTCTCGTTACGCCGCCCACTTCGCCTGAGGCGGCTCGCTCTGCGGCTCCATGCCAGACACCTCCCGTGTCACCTCGGGCGGCTGGTGAATCCGCATCATGTCAACCATCTACACGTCGGGGGCCAACCTCGCCGGCACCGACCCTCCCGCAGTCGACACCTCCCCTCCAGAAGCCACCACGGGCACCCTGCTTGCCGACCCCTCCCCGAGTGGTCCTTGGGATTCCTGAATTCCCCTCGTCGGCCGCTACAAGGAGAAACGCGCGGGCCAAGCGGAAATGGTGGGAGGGGATGGTGGCGGCCCACCACCGTAAGATCGAAGCATCAAGTGTAGCCTCTTCGGCGCCGCCCAAGGGCAAAGGTAAGCAGCCCGAGACAGTGCGTGACGGCTTGGACGGCGACGCGGGGGCCTCAATGCGGCGCATGTCTTACGAGGGAAAAGGCAAGCGGCCTGCGAGAGCGGGTAGCTTCTCGGCGGGCGGCGCGGGTCCATCAAGGCGCTCGCCGGACGGCACTTGGCGGAGCACGGGATGGTTGGCCAAGAGCCGGCCACCCGCACGGGAACTGCAAAAGAATCTGCGATCGGAGCGGGTCGCGGAGGAGCGGGTTGTGGATGAGCCCGACCCCGTGTGCGACTTTTGCCCCATTGTCAATCGCACTGGAGGCACGCTGCCGTCAGCCATGCTGGGTCCCTTCAACAAGGGGAAGATGCGCAAGAGTGTTCACGTACATGCAGTGTGCGCGATGTGGATACCCGAGGCGTATCACGACCCAGAGACGGACGAACTGCACAACGTGATATCCGCCCACCAGCGCAGCCGCCGGCTGACCTGCTCGGTATGTGGCAACAAGGGGGCCTCCGTGGGCTGCTATGTGCCCGAGTGCCCGCGTGTGTATCACTTTTGCTGCTTCTATGCCTCTCCCCACCCTTCTACAGACCACCCGGAGAATGACGGGCCGTGCTTCCGGCACGACGACTACCATGCCGCTTTCTGCCCGGCGCACACCGCCAGGGCCACCGAAGAAGTCTTCATGCAGCAGATGACTGCCGACGCGGCGCAGTCTCGGTTCTTGTGGGAGCGGGCGGCGGCCGTTGAAAGTGCGCTCGACGGCCATCCGCAGCAGGGTACCGACTGCCCCAACTATGTGATCACAGGCCTCCGTCGAAACGAGAAGACGACCATCTTTCGCCACGCCTGGGGCGTAGCGTCAGAGGCAGCTGAGTCGGCCTGGGTCTCCCTCGCGACCCGTCCTCACCGGCGAGTTCTCCGACGCGGCGAGCCGCTAGTCCCTCTGAAGCATCCGCGCCGCATCGCACGCGCTGCGCTCGCTGTTGCGCTCTGTGCTATCCTGGCGGCAGATGGTCGGCCTGCTGCAGCTGCTGTCCAAAAAAGCAGCGCCGGTCATGCTTGCGGTGCGCAGGATCCGGGTAACGACCCCACCTGTGGCGGAGACGGACGGGCGAACGTGGCTGTCGGTGGTGCCGCGGCGGTAGATGAGTCGGACGGCAATGGCAGCCCCCATCGTCGGTCGCCTGTTTTTCTGCTAAGAAACCTCCGTAGATATCATGGAAGTCCTCTCCGCCGGTTGCTGCCCGCAGTGCCATTGTCGTTTCTTTCAACACCGGTCGTCGCGAGGTCGCCGATGCGGCCCCGATCTCTCCCGACGGGGACCAGCAGCGGTGGGATGACGTGTGGCGGGGATCCTGCAGAGGCAGGAGGCGGCGGTGCGGCACGAACAGGGGGCAGTTGGGGGGGGGGCGCCGCGTCAGACGGCTTTGCTCGACGTTCGATGGCGGGCCGTCGTCGCAGTGCGACTGGTGCGACTCCATTTCTCAACTTTGGCGTGTGGCCGCGGCCATGCCCAGTGCTCAACTTTGGCACATGGGTGCGGCCTGGTACCGCACCCGAAGAAAGAGAAGACGAGGATGAGGAACGGGTGCAAGAATAGAATAGCTAGAAAAGCTTTTATGAACACATATGGACCTTCAGCAGTGGACAACCGAGACAACCTCCCCGTGTTGCACAGCGTCTTACCAGCGGTCGCGTCTGTCACCCGGTATTTGTGATGCTGAGGGGGAAGGGCACGCCCATGTCGCCCGCACCAAACCGAGAGCAAAGCGTGTACGAACATGGGGATGGATCTCTACCTCCGCATCATCTGCACACCATAGGCTCTTTCGACGCCCCCGATGGTGCCCGACTCTTAACCGCTGCCCGCACGGCTCGTCCCTTCAAGAGGAGCGCCCGCCCGCTCTACACAAGCCGATAGTATCACTCCGCGCTTCGCGCCCCCGCACTGCTCACCTCGCTCAGCTCCCCCTTGGGGTGCTCTTACCAGAGGAGGGGTGACTCGCCTCCGCCCTCGCCCCTATGTCATGCCCACCTGCGGGGTCTCGCTGGCCACGGTTCAGTCGTCGGCCCGCATGGGAGGCTCACCGGCATGCCGCGCGGCCGACGTGCCGCCGTCTCAAGCGGCAGGCTGACCGCCGTCCCGCACGTCTTCGTGCGAGTGTCGGGGAGGAGAAGGGAGGCGGTAGTACACGCACGCGTTCAATTGCGCGGATTCTCATGGCGATGGGGGTTGTCGGCGGACGAAGCTCAAGCACGGACGACGACCGCACCCATCGGACGGCGGGGACGACCATGAGTCGCGCCCCCCCCACCCGCTGGCAACTCGCCCGACACGTCGGCCGGGTTGCTCCAGGCCACACCCCGGGCTGCTCCCGACCACACCTGCAACAGCAAAGACGACTGTACCACCGAGCACAGCGTCGGCAGCAGCACAACGGCGGTGGCGGCGTAAGAGGTGGCGGGGCTGGCTGCAACCACCGCGCGGCCTGTCCCACCAGAGCCGCGGAGCGCCCGGTGGATGAGAGCGGAGATGGTCCGACGGTGAGCGCCATTGCCGACAATGTCCTCCATGCCGATCACGACCGCACACTGACACGCCTACTGACAGTCATGCAGTAGCCAATCAGAAGCCGTCCGTTCGGAGAGATTATTATCCAATCATACGAAAGAAGCCCCGTGTGTGTGCGCTCGGTTTTGACTGCGAAGTGGAATGAGAAGTGGATGTGATCTTGTCTCCCCTTTGAACTTGCAACTGGCGAATATTCTCGGAAGCCACTTCGAGGAAGCCAGGGACCCGAGTGCATCTGGGAGGCCACCTGAGTGATTGGCACCCAATGGTGTGCAGAAGTGCCACTGAATCGACAACTCACCGTTTCCATACAGCTTCGGAGGATGGCCTCCCCCATCACCAGCACAGAAGCGAGCAATATGCAAGCAAGCTGTGTGATCTCTGGAGGATCTCTGCCGTCTCGCAGCCTCTGGCGTCTAATCTCGATTCAAATGGCTGGCCTGTGACCCGTGACCACCCCACGGGGCTGACTGGGTCTCTTCGCAGCGGGCAGCGCAAGGAACTGCCACCCCCCCTCCCCCTTTGCCGAAGAGACGCGCTCTGCCCATTCCGGCGCAACGACGACACGCGCGACCTGTTCCACGACCTTGTAAGTTCAGTTTCTCCCCTCTTACTGTATGTAACACAGTGCCATGGGCGGATGTGACCAACTACCACTGCAATCGACTGACCGCTCCATGCGCCGAACAATAACATGCCCTTCATTTTCTCGGCGTCACCCACACATGATTGCGTATGACCGATTGCATTACCTATCGAGCAAGGCGACAACGCACCATGAGGTGTCTTGTTTGTGGCTTCGAAGCCGCACCTGGCGTCCTTGGGCTCAAAACCCGGTCCTGCCCGCTGGGAAAGAAGCAGTGCCGCCGTCTCGTCGCTACCCACAACCCTTTCTTCCTCTCGGGTCCGTGCCTTAACATTTACGGCTCCCACATGGCACAGTGTGATATGTGTGGCCTGCGGGGCCACACACGCTTTACTCTCAAGCTGACCACGAGGCGTTGGAGATTGTCGCATCAAGGAGCGGTGGTGCCCTGCGTTGCGCACGGTATCCCGCTCGTCGGCGACGACTTCGTTTGCACTCTGGTGCCAGACCGCGACGCTGTGTTGCTTGTGGCGGCCATACATGAAAAGGCTCGGGATGGGTAGGGACATGTCGTTGCTGCCTCTTATTTCTTGTTTTTTCTACTTCGAGGTATCTCGTGCAAGGTGCGCGTCGTAGTGAGGTAGGTAGCCGAGCCACGTAGATGGCCAAGTCTTATCTATACGCGACTCCGGGAGACCACGCCCACGAGCACGCATAGCGTGGGAGAGGAAACGTCAGACCGCCTGCAAACTATCGACTCTGAGGGGTCAACAGCCAACGTCGAGAACCAGAATGCGCAGGGCGTGTGTCGGGGTTCCTCGTCTCGTGCCGTTGTCTTCTGGATCAGGCGCATCGGATCAGGAAGCCCTGACAGGCTGTTGCCACGTCTCGTTGATTCTGTTGCATCGCGGTGTCGCCATCGTGGAGAAGTGGACGCGTATCTCAACGTGGTTCCCCACTCCTACCCCGTTGCCTTCCCACTACTCCGCGCTCTACCCCTTCCATCCCTCCCCATCCTGTCATCGTCTTCGGCTACCGGTGCGGGCGACGGGGCACGTGGGTACCATTTCTTCGCATCGCTCCGCCTCGACCGGCAGCGGAAACTCCTCGGAGGATAGCCTATTGCCTCCCCCTACGCCGAACGAGCGTGGCACTTTGGCGCGAGCCGGGCAACAAGACGTCTTGGCGCTTTTTCAGCGGTTTGTGCAATAAGCGGGCGCGCGCGGCGTGCTCGTGCAGGGTATCACAATCGCACCCCCACGACAAGGACGTCGCGCCGAGGACGACCGCGAGCCCGCCATCGTGGTTGAGGAGGACGCAACCCCGGGCTTCTGCGTTGTTACTGTGGAGCACCCTGTCGCCGCCACGGGCAGCTCAAGCGGCCGGGCGGAAGAAATGCGAGTGATACCTCCCAGCGAGATGCCAACGACGCCGACTGGTCAATCTGATCGAGACGAGAGTGGGCGTGCCCGTAACATGAGCGGCTCCGGCGCCTGCAACAGCTGCCGCAGCAGTGGTGGGGCTGCCGCTGAGAAGGACAACTCAAGGGTCGTCGGAATCCGTGGAGGCAGACATGGAGGCGGTGCGGATGCAGCGGGAGAACCCCGGTGCAGCACCGACACGACGCAGCGCTGAGTGGAACTGAACGTGACGTGGGGGGGGTGGCATGTCGGCTGTGCGCATTTATGGCGGGCATTGTTTCAAGGTGAGCTAGGGGCTAGGAAGTGCTTTATCGAGGGCGGTGTATCAAACAAACAATAGTGTTGCAGACGCGTGCATCGTGCCACATCGTCGGCAGCCGCGCCCACCTGCATCTGGATGTCAATTTCTGCATCGCACCGCATCTCGAGCGCTGTACACGACATCGGGACTGCTCTCGACGTGCTCCAAGAAATACATGGTTGCATCTGGTCGTCATCTTCTAGTCCGTATATTGCTGATCCCCGAAATTTTTCTTAGGGACAGAGACAGAGACTGACTCTGAATAGGAGCACTCTATTGGTTTAAAACGACAGTAAGAAGGAATCAAAGCCGATAGAAAGCCTGCATTCGGTACCAGGACCTTGCATCCAGCAGAACGCACTGTTTGTTGCCGCTTGATCCGATTTTCTTGGCACGGAGCAAGCTGCCTACGCGAGATCTTGAGATTTTCTTCTGTCTCCTTGCCAGAAGTGCAGAAAAAAAGAGGAGCTGATGTTGATTTCCAGGCTGTATGGGCACATATAAGCAATCAGGAGCACCAAGTCGGTCCCAGGGGCGCATCTGATTGGTGGAGAGAGTCGGTCCGTCAGTCAGTCTCTGTCCACCAGGACAAAATTCGGGGATCAGCAATATGTCATTTCTCTGCTGCAATGTCCTTGGCCGCGACCGGTCGATTCCAAGACTGAAAGCGTGAGGAATGGACCGCCAACCTGACCTTCGAGCAGTTCATAATGATACCAAAGGCAGGTAAATGCGTGCAACCATCCGGCCATCCGACACAACTGTGTCGGCTGGAGTTCTCCGATCATGTTAGGACATCATTTCAACTGCATCTCAAGCGTTAGGGTGGGTCCTCAATCCACCCAAGTGCGTCCAGTGGCCCAAGTGAGCGTCACCTTGCCTGTAAACAAACACGAGGAACGCTTTTTGACCACGTGCTGGGGGGCTACAGGAAGTAAACCGAGGCCGTGCAGGACTGATTTCAGATGATTCGTTGGACCTGTGGTCTAACAATCGCCAATCACGCAGGTGTGCCTTCTCGACGCCACCAGAGAGACCCACAGCGACGACGGGCGTCTCTAATGCGACCGCGATTCTGTGTTGAACAGCTCTCACGGCCAAGACAGTCCCGAATGACTTGGCCTGTGCGCGAGCCTCAGGAAAAGGGCCTATGAGGCCGTCTGAGGGCATTTCCATCACACGCTTGGCAGTGATTTAGGACTTTGGTGTGGCGAGGACCCGAAGAGCTTCCACTCGTGGAAGAGGTCTGACGGGTGAGATGTCATCCAATGTCATCCAATGCAGCACAATGTCAGCAAAAACATGTAGATGCTAACAGAAGTCTCACGGGCAAGACACTCCCGATTGACTTGAGCTGTGCGCGAGCCTCAGAAAAATAGCCTTCGAGGCCGTCTGACAGCATCTCTATCACACGTTTGGCAGTGATTCTGGCTTTGATTTCGGCGCCGTCAAGGGCGACGCCGTCGGGGCCCGCGTCGTCGTCGGCGGCGACGCCCCCCCCGAAAGCGGCGGTAGAACCCTCCTCCAGCCGGAACCCCCCTCCAGCACGTACGTGTGTACGTGGATGTCCGCGTCTGCAGGGCGCACTAACCGCGGCACCCCCC
>Ga0209831_1003576_pt1 | contig 12746 bp, 18 predicted proteins | sample Maine_Asex4_meta_FD_187451 | JGI IMG/M metagenome (GOLD analysis project Ga0209831, IMG submission 187451) | Marine algal microbial communities from Maine, USA - Maine_Asex4_metaG (SPAdes) (version 2) | ecosystem: Host-associated > Algae > Red algae > Unclassified | place: Maine, USA | collected...
TTATTCCAAATTCTTTACGCAAACGCGTGCTGACCCTCGCGCACCACGCAACCGTGGCCGCCCATCCTGGTATGATTCGGATGTATTACACAACGCGTACGGCATACTACTGGCCTTCAATGGTGACGGATATTCATTCGACCATCACCAAATGCACAACGTGTGCGCAAAATCGCCTCCCCTGGCGGCAACACACCAAGCCCTTGACCCTGTTCCAGGCTACCGAGCCTCTCACGGAGCTGTCCGTTGACATCTTTGGGCCCATCGCGGCCTCCAAGAAGGGCAACCGCTTCATCTTGGTTATCACCGACCACTTTGCCAAGCTCACCAAGTGCGTCGTCTTGCGGCAAATCACGGCCATGTCCGTGGCGTAAGCCATCATCGACGCGTGGGTGTCAGTCTACGGGCCACCGGACCGGATCCTATCGGACCAAGGGCCCCAGTTCATGTCGAACTTCTTCATCGCTGTGATGAAAATGCTTGGCATTGAAACGGTTCGCTTCACGGCGTATCACCCCCAAACTAATGGGCAGGTTGAACGGTACAACCGTACCATGGCTACTCAGCTGCGACACTACGTCGCTGATGACCCATCACGATGGGACGAGTTACTCCCGGTATTCACCATGGCGTATAATAGCCAACCGCATCGGTCGACGGGCATTGCCCCATTTGAGCTCGTAATCCCAAGGCGGATCCCCAACCTCACGGTTCGCAACCTGCCCCCGGTCGCTCCGCTGTCCAAAAAGGGGAACGCTCAAGGATGGCTCACCCCTAACCCGCAAACGCGAATTCATGGCACGCCTTCGCAGGCAGATCCCTGTTGTCGTTGAGGCCTTGCGTAAGACGCAACAACGTTACAAACGTAACTTCAATCACCGGGTAGCAACCCGCAATGCGGACGTCAAGATCGGCGACCATGTATACACGACCAATCACGATCGGCAAAACAAGCTGCAAAGCAAAGCCATTGGACCCTTCGTGGTCGTTGACGTCGATGCGGACGCCTCCACGTTTGTCATTGACATTGACGGGGAGGAGAAACGCGTCATCAGTGACCATGTCACCCCAGCTCCTCGTCCAACGACGGCGGACACTGTGCCGCACCCCTTTCTAGATGGTCTAGACCAACACAAGTCACCCCCGGCATCTGCCGATGAGTATGTGATCGAATAACGTCTAGGCTTACGCCAGACGGGTGACAGCTATAGCGCTAAGGTTCGCTGGTTCGACTACGGGTGGAAGGACGACACCTGGGAACCCCTGGAGAACCTTCCCCGCAACCTGGGGGTGCGTTTCCTTCGACAGAAGAAGAAGCATGTACCAGCGTACGAGTGGCAAACTCCAACACGACGAAGTCGCCGACAAGCTGGGCTCACAACTGTGGCCAACATCGTCCTGGACCCCACGTGGACACCCACGATCGAACATGTCCATGATACAGGCGCCGGAGTTATCCATGTCAATGTCTCTTGGACAGAGTCAACTACTGCCACTGCAGTTAAGGAAATAATTCCTGTCACATGCTTTAAGTCCACCCTGCCCTCGGTGACCCGCAATTTTGCGTATGATCCGCAACTGGCTTTTCGGCACTTCGCTCGCCTGAATGCTGAATACGGCCCCTACACATATGTGTGGCCGAAAGCCTCGCAATCGACACTGATCAAACCTGACCCCACCGAGTCCGTACACCCCAACGGGTTCTTCGTACCTTCGGTACATCACCTCGAATAAGTTCTGAGACGCTTGGCATCGACCAAAGAAGAGGCCACCGTGGCAATCCCACAGTAAGCCAACACCAGCTGGTACGCCACCGCCATCCGTGCGTGTTTCGAGTACCAAGTACTTTTATGATCCGATACAATGGATACGACTCCCACACCATGGGCGATGCTTACCTGCCACTTCCTTTATCGATACGATGACTAACAAGAAACTGAGAAGCGGACGAACACACGTCACGCGACAGAAACACCACAATGGCACGCGCCCTACAACCCCACCACGGTCAACCGAACCGCCCACTTTGCAGTGGCAGTCACTCCTCCTCCTCGTCACCACGACGTTAGTCTCGGCGGGAATCGCGGCGCGCGCCAACACTGGCCGCCGACTCCTGCGAGACACTACGCGCAAGCGTTTTGCGCGCCGAGGGAGGAGCCCCCGTCGAAGGGCCCCCGCCCTCATGGGTCCGACGACCAAGGATGCTCTGCGCGTAAGAACGCGACGGCGTGGCCTTCTCCTCTGGCTTGATAGCCTCGAGGTGCTGGGCGAATGGCCCGTAGTTGGCATCGCCGTCAACGGCGCGAGCCACGGCGTGTCCAATGATGGACAAAGCCGACTCGACACCCCGTCCGTCCGCGCGCTTAGCAGCGGTCCGCAGGCCGGCGATTTGCTCGACCCAGGCGTTAGCCACCGCCGACAAGGCTGCCCCGCGGGGCGCTCGAGGGCGTACATCGCGCGCGCGCGCCGACCCAAACAAGGCAACCGCCGCGGAGGAAGACGCGCTGGTTGGCCAAGTGGCATCCACCGCCCGGGGCGGAGACGGCGAGGGATCGCGCCGCGGCGAACATGGGCGGTAGCAGCCCTCTCGGGCGCCGCCAACGGCGTGAGCCCAGTTCCGACGACCGCGGCGCCACACCTCGGGGTGGTTCGAAGTGATTCGAGCCATCAAGAAGGGCGCGTTTGGGTGCAACGACCAGTTGAAATCCACACAAGGGTGAGGAAGACAAAAGCCGTACTCCTTGGTCGCGTCGACCGTGATCCGCATTTGACGGGCTTCCCCGGAGTCGCGGTTAAGCCAGACAACGTCCTTAGGGACCTCCCGCCAGGGACACGCCTTTACGGCCAGACGCATCTTGCCGTACAAGACGTACTTGGCCTCGCCGTCGGGCGCGTCCGTCAACTTGGACGTGTCCAACACGTCCAAATGACGAAGCGTCCTATCGTCCAAGTGGACGAAGAGCTTGTCCTCCTGCAGGTTGTGAACCCACGCAGCAACTCAGTTGCAGTAGTACTCGGAGTACATCTCCTCCCAGACTGAGCTGTAGGCGTTGCGCAACGCATCCGCCAGGTACGACACCACCACGGGGGTCGCCACCCACAGCCCGGTGTGCGGCTCCCATCCAGGGATAGGCGGAAGCCAACGGGACAAGTCGAACGTCCGTGACGCACGGAGAAATCCAGCCGCCCACGCGGTGGGCATCAACTCGCGACCGCGAAAGAAGCGCGTGTCGGCGGCGCGACGGTGTTCGGATGGAAACATCGGCAACCGAAAGGGGTTCGGTACCCCGGTGACACGCGGACTGCGGTCGTCCTCGACGCCGTCGTTCTCCTCGTGCTTCACCAGCGCGAGCTGTACAAGGTACAGCTCCAGGCCGGAGTCGTGCGCGAACGGGACCGAAAGGTCCTCTGCGAGAGTCCGCTTGAGGAAGACGGCCTTCGGCCAGTTGCGCAACAAGCGTCAGAACGAGTTGGCCGCCGTCTCGACTGTCTCTGTCCCCTTCACAGGGAACAAAAGCGCATCGGCGTAAACCAAGCGGTGAGACGGCTGCAGACGTACTTGTAGCGCACGACCTCGTTGCAAAACGACATCACCTTGTAGACACGACGCTGAGGGCCCTGGTTCCCGAAGAAAAGGTCCCCATGGACCTCGGCCACGCGGTCGCCCGCGTGGTCTGGCAACCCGGCTTGCGCCACCACGTCAACGAAGTCAGGCAGCGCCTCGTACCGCGCGTGACCACGACGCGTGTGCGCACGAGCGCGATTGCGCACGCACATGTCGTAGAGACGGTTGTCGGTGACCCGCGGGACCCCGTCAACCACCTCCACAGGTTCCGCGTGTGCGTAGTACGAGCCGCGAGGCCGCAACCGGCGCAAGACCTCCGGGTCCGTAAAGCAATACACTTTCGGATGGCCCCCAGCGGCGGCATGCGCCCCGTCGACGACCGCCCCGCCATCGGCAACGCCGCCGTCCACCGCCATCGCGGCCGAGTCCGCCATAGCTTTGGCCGTTCGGGGGTGTTGACCCTTGCCGCCAAGGCCGCGCTTGCCTCCGACGCCGCGCTTGCCGCCGACGCCGCGCTTGCCGCCGACGCCGCGCTTGCCGCCCTTGCCGCCGACGCCGCCGACGCCGCGCTTGCCGCCCGTGCCGCGCTTGCCGCCGATGCCGCGCTTGCCGCCCTTGCCGCCCTTGACGCCCTTGACGCACTTGCCGTCCTTGCCGCCCCTACCGACGGGCGCGCCGCTCGTGACCCGACCCAACCGAGCACACCAACTTAGCGAACCCCAAGGTTACCCACCTCGCGGTAGCGCGCCCCAACTCAAACAACGTAGTAAGGCAGCAACCTGTGCAAGTGCACTAGGGCACGGGAAGGCCCCGTGCCGCTGGACGACCACCACCCGCTTGCACTCGGCACGGTATCAACCGGCCACGGGGTGTCAGCCCTCCTCCGCGTCGTGACTTTCGCCTTGTCGACGGGGTAGCGAAACGCCGACGACAACGGCGCCAAGTGGCGCTGACGACGACGGCACAGCGCACACTGGCCACCCCGCCGCCGCGACGACGTGTCTTAACCCTGGCCGTCCGCCCGCGCCCGCGCGTACGCTTCCGGCGACCCGCCTGCGCAGGCACGCTCCACCACGAGCCTCGGCTCCACAGCGCGAGCTGCCAATCACACGCCCGCGCATGCGTGTTGTTGAGCGGCCGCGGTCGCCACCGACCAACCGCCACTCCCAAGGAAGCCGGATCGGCGCCCCTTCACGGCTCGTGCAGCCGTCGCGGTGACACCCGCTCGGGCCTGTGCGGTCCCGCGATCGCCCAATCGGGCGTTGGCCTTCCAGAATCTCGCCGGGACGACTCGAATCTCGCGTTGGAGGTATGTAGCATATCTCTGCTCGCAATTGGCAAATTGCCACTGGTAGCCCCCTTGACTGGCTGAATCCACGGATTTGTGTGACTCGGCTTGTGGCACGCCCTTTGAGGGGTTACTTCCGCATTGTTCATTTTCTTGTTTGCTTGCCTGTCCTATCTGTTTGCCGGCAATCATTACGATCGATTGATCGGATTGTCGATCGACCAGTGCCGTTGTTTGTATTAAACCACCGTGGGTCCGGGGTCTCCGTCGTGGGCACCACCCGGCTCCGCATCGGATGCCCTTCAACAAAAGGTCTTCTTCCTCGCCGCGACGGCGACAGACCTCGCTTTATTGCTTGGCGACGGTCGGTCTCAGTACACTGGTAATTTAACTAACGTTATTAATACCATGTTGCCTACGCACAGCTGGCTCGGGGAAGGCCGGCCGCGCTTGCATCGGCCGCTGCCACCGCCACCGCATCGATGACCAAGCCCATCTGGCCCCAGTTGCCCTCAAACGCCGCAGGCGGCGCAGCCGCTGTGTCGGAGTGCCGGGGCCCAGACGCCGACCGGGGGCTTGCACGCGGGCGACAACGCGCGGCGCCACCTACTAAAACGACTCCCAAGCTGGCGGCGCCCGTCAATCGCTCCAGCGCGGATTGGCGCGCGGCTCGCACGATGCGTCTCTTCCGCGCAGCTGCGTGCTGACTGGCGCGTCTGTCGACGAGCTCAATTGTCTGTCGAACTCTGGCCGAAGGTCGGCCCCATCCGCGCGCAAGGGCGTCAACCACGGTCTGGTCGTCTCCCAGCATGCTCACGACTGCTTGCATCCCGGCACGCTCTGCCACTCGCCGCGTCCTCGCTGACAGGCCGTAGTACCCCACCCCTCTGTCAGCGGAGTCTTCCTCTGAGATATCGCTGTCGCTGTCGACGACACCCGCCCACCTGTCCAAGCGAGCGCGCCACGCCGACTCGGCAAACGCACCTGTCACTTCGCCCATGTGCGGCACAAACCGCGGCGCCGAAGCGTCCTTGATGCGCCGCCACACCCGCCGGGTGAGCGTGCAGAACGTGTACGTCGGCAGCCACTCGACCACCGGAAGCATGATCGTCCGTATGGTGCCCGCCCGCGGTAGATCGTCGCCCGACGGCAGTAGCGTTCCCGTACGGACAGCAAACCCCGTAGTTTTCTTTTGCGCATGGAGGGAAGGCGACTTGGAGACGGGCATCGGCGCCGCGCCAGCGCGCTGCCGATTCCCTCCTTACACTGGACGTCCAGCCGACCTCGATTGCACCCTTGGCACCGTGCGTGGCGACGGCTCTTCTGGGTCACTCTTTGAGAGCCCGTCGTCGCAGCTCCCACGTTTACCATCAGCACCGTCGGTGCCTTGCACACTCACATGTTGACGCAACGCAGGTTCTCCACGCTGTGACCATCGGTCACTTCATACGGCCGTGCCGGCGTCGCTGGCACCGGAAGCGTCATAGGCGCCGGTGCAATCACTGCGCTCCAGACGCGCTACATCCAAGGTCGCCAAAACCGGCGTAAAGTCGCCGGTGGGAGCAGCAGCAGCAGCAACACGCTGCTGCCGGTAAACGGTGGCACGGGTAAGCCGAATAGCGACCGCTACCGCCGTGCGCTGCCGACGCAGAGTATAGCGCGCAGTTGTATCGAGCACCTCGGCCACGGTGCGAATCAGGCCTCGTGGCTCGTCGGCGTTGTCGTCGTCGACATGGGTCAAGGCACGGGGCTGACACAGGTCGGGCCAGTCCAAGAACAGGTGCAAGTCGGAGCACTTCATGTCATGCGCCGCCGCGGCAGCGACAGAGCACCACTCGCAGAGACTCGGCGGTCATCAACGCTGAGGGCCAGCCTCGACGGCAGCTTCCACACGTGCATGCAAGCGAGTCGCCCAATCAGCGTGCGCCGATCCAATGAGGAGATTGGAACGACATGGTCTCGTTGGCCGGCACGCTTTGAGGCACGTCCTGCATGGGGTGTCAAGGCTGAGCCTCAGGACGCAGATTTTCGAGCCTCAGATGTGTGATTACAGTAAAAAACAGTAAAGGACAATGCAGGAGGGGGAGGCGGGAGGCGAAGCCGTCTTCGGGCAGCGGCCACGGATTCGCACGCGCAGCCGGCGACGAGCCGGCCGAGAACGACACGACGTCGATGCGCTGCACGTTGTGGGCGACGTGGCAGGGCGCAGCGTGAATGCTGCCGGCGTCGGGCGCGTGGCCGGGGACGACGCACGTGTCGCTGCCGTCGTGGCGACCGCGGTGGCAACGAGCAAGGCTCCCGACGTGCTGCACGCCCCGTCACCGCTGAAACCGCCCGCGTGGCGGTCGTGGTTGGCGACACGGCGGGAGGTAACGCGCTGAGCGCCGTCATCGGTCTTGCTGCAGGGGGCGGCGCACGCGTCGCTGCCGTCGTGGCGACCGTCGTGGCGACCAGCAAGGCTCCCGACGTGCTGCACGCGTCGTCGCCGTTGACGCCGTCCGCGTGCAGCTCGTGGTTGGTGACGTGGCGGGAGGAAACGCGCTGGTCGCTGTCGTCTTGCTTGCTGAAAGGGGCGGCGCACGCGTCGCTACCGTCGTGGCGACCGCGGTGGCGACGGGCAAAACTCCTGAGGTGCTGCACGCGTCGTCGCCGTTGACGCCGTCCGTGTGCGGCTGGTGGTTGGTGACGCGGCCGGCGTCGACGCGTTTGTCGCCGGCGTCGTGTGGCCCTCCTCGTCGCCTTTAACGCCGTCCACGTGCTGCTAGTTGTGGGGGACGCTGCAGGGTGCAGCGCTCCCGACGTGCTGCACGCGTCGTCGCTGCTGACGCCGTTCACGTGCTGCTCGTTGTGGACGACGCTGCGGGGTGCAGCGTGATTGTCGCCGGCGTCGTGCTTGCGGCTGAGGGCGACGCATAGGACGATCGAATTGCGTCTCCAGTTGTCGGTGGCGTCGCGGTCCAGGCGAGACTCATGTTTGGGGTGGACATTTGGCTCATTGCTGTCACGATGCTGCACAATGGCGTGAGCCGCAACATCATCTACGAAAGTACCGGCGTCACGTGCTCGACGCTAAACCACTGGAAGCGGTACTACCGTGACCATGGGTCGGTATGGAGGGACCCGTTGCTGCGCAACTGCCACGAGGACAACTGTGCGCTCGACATGACGCTGTTGTCGGCCATCATCGCTCTGGTTCGAGGGAACGCGCGGGCGCTGCTGCGCGAGCACGCTGCCATGCCGGACATGATGCGCAACCACGCGAGTGGCGAGTTCATCGGCCTACGCTGCTCGAAGAGCACTGTCGATTTCCGCCTCAACAAGCTGAACTTCACTCGCAAGGTTGTGTTGCGGCTGTTTGAGGAGTCGTCGGCGCCGCGGCGGCTGACGCCTGCGGCAATTCGCGAACACACCCCACGTCGCTGCATCGTGTCCGTTGATGAGACGCACACCAACTGCGGTGACGTCTTTCGTCGCTTTGGACGGGCCCTGGCGCACAACCGCTCTCGTCTACTACGTCGGGACCCGCGCACGGTGCCGCGGACGAGCACCACGATGGCGGTGTCGAGCGATGGTGGCATTTTCGGCTTTCAGTCGGTCTTCGTAGTCAAGGGGGCGCCGACGGCGGCGGACTGGCGACTCTTCGTGCAGAACCTCATTCCAAAGTTGGGTGTCTACGTTCCAGGGAGGCCGTGGACCCAGCAGCCGGACAACTGCTTTGTCTTGATGGACAACGCTCCCATCCACGACGCCGCCGGTGACACCCTCCTCGGAAACAACGGCGTGCCGTTCTTGCGATTGCCGACGTACAGTCCCGACCTGCAGCCCATCGAGGGCGTCTTCAATGACTTGAAGAAGATTATTCGCAACTTGGTCTACGTTCGACCAGAACTACTCGACCAGCCGCATTTTATGCAGGACATGGCTGCCAGCATGCTCACACGGCGCCAAATGATCGGACAATTTGATCGGGTGGACGTTGTGATCGCATCGATTCTTGCTCAATAAATATCGTACCCGTCTGTCCCGACAATCGTCGATCACTCGACCACGGCGTTTCAAGAGTGGTGACGACTTTGCAGTACGGCCTGTCCCCGGAGTCGGTGGCAGCAACGCGCTCGCTCTTCATCCTACAAATGCCGTACGCAGGCGGGGCCCCTACCAGCTGGTGGCCCGGCCCCACTCAGGCGCTCCACGTAGGTCTCCGCTGCGGCGCACCCGTCGGCGCAGCCAGCCCGAGCTCCCAGCCAGCGGCCGGACGCCACGTCCGAGTGCCATTGGTAATTGTGCCCAACGTGAACGCGCATCGCGTGCACTTGATGGATCGGTAGTCGCCGTGTACGTCCATGTCGCCGCCGCGAATGCCGATGACGGGCGTTCTTGTAACCGTATTATAAGTGCGTAGGCATGGCGCACTGCAGTCGACCGCGTGCGAGGTCAGGCAGGTATCCCCGCTTCGACACCACGAGTTGCAGAAATGCAGTTGCGGTGGTTACGCACCTTGCATCGAACGGCGCGCTGAGCCGCAAGGTGCCGAGCAGTGCAGCCGAGTCGCCTTTGAATGAACATCATCGACTGTGCACTTGCAAGACGTGTTCTGCATTGCGAGTACTCACTGGTGAGATTGTGCACTTGCGGCGACACGGGCGCTTTCCAAGGCTTGGGTCTGCGAATCTGGGGCCCTGAATTGACGTGAGCTTCTGCGAAAGCGCAAAGACCGTCTTCTTCGATCGACGTGTCGGCCCAATCCACGCATCATGGAGAAAACTTAATGAAGTGGACCACGTTTTTTGCCGGACATAGCGATCTCCCGAAAGTGACCTGGACCTGGAGGGCCCTCGTGAAAAGGTACCTTTCTTGGAAGTTGGAGAGGGAAGCCGGATTCAACGGTTCGTTTCGGGACGTTCTGGAGGGGGGGGGGCGTCGTGGTCGTCCACGACGATCCATCGTGCATGCCGTCGTCGTCATCCTTACCGCCGTCATGGTATTCACAGGCTCTCCCCCTGCAGCTCGATGCACTGCGACGCTTGTCCCTTGTCCTCAAACCGGTAAGTTTCTTTTCGTTCTCTGTTCGCCGCTTGTCTCAACTCGCACGGGCAGCCTGTAGCGTGCCCGTCACTGCGACTGTTTCATTATCACTGTCGATGGCGGACCACGCGCACACACCTGACGCGCATCGTGCCTGCACGGGGCTCATTTTATGTGCCTCTCGCATTGTTCTTGCTTCTTTGCGTCCTTTTTTCCCTCTTCAAAACGGTGCGGCAGAAAAGGCGGTGTTTTTTGCGCGCCCCTGAATCGTGGGCGATGGTGTGACGGACAGCGCATGAGACGGATAGGGTGCATTCACGGCGGCGTGGGCGGTTGGTGTGGATGCGCTGGGAGCCGGTGGGGGCGACGTGTCGAACGGTAGGTGACGTGGCTGCCAGTTGCCGGTCCGTGGCGTCATGAACGGCGAGGCCGACGACCGCGCCGCGCGCGAAGACGGCGGTGATGCCGGAATTTGTGGCATTTCGTCCATGACGTTGCAGACGCGATGACCGGCGCGACGCCCTCTTCGCTGTTGTTGACCCGTGGGTTAGATGTGGTGCTATCGCTTGGCTTCTGCGCCTCTCTCTGTGCCTCTTGCGTCTCTGATATGCAAAAGAATACTGTGTCCAGTTGTCTTTTTTCTGCCCGGCCGCGACTGTTTGTCGCCTCGTCCACACAGGCAAAAAAATAGATTGCACAGGCGCCGTCCTTCGCGGAATCTAATGCAGCGCCGCCGTCGGCGTCGGCGCGGCGAACGCAGCGCGGCCGGACTCGGACAGGGTGCTCCCGTCGCTCGCTCTCGGCGCGGCCACAGCAGTGCTCGACCGCAGAACATTAACGGCGGCGTCGCCGACGGATGGGTCAGTGAATGCAGGAGAGCGGGAGTGGTCGGAGATGCCGTCGCGTAGGGTGCCAGCGGCAACGTGACACTGGCGTCCTCAAGCGCGCGCGCCCATGGCGTCTGGCGTATTGCCTGTCGCGGTGGGCCGTGGGTGTGACGGCCGGCAGGACAACAATCAAGCGATCCGTCAAGGCGACACAATGGCAGGGCGGTGCCGGTGGCGCCCTGGCACCGAACGTCCGGCTTGGCCGGGAAGTGCTGACCTCCCTTGGCCGACCCAGCCCGGCGTCGGCGGCCAACGGCGCGCTAGCAGCCGCAGGAATCGCCGACACCAGCAACACGCGCGTGTCGCGAGTCTTGTCAGTGTCGAAGCCGTCGCTTTGGAGGATCGCGTAGAGGGCAGGTAGTACCAACACATGAAGTTCAGTGGCTGCCGCCGAGCACGTGGTCGTTGTGAAAGTTTTTTTGCACTGGTCTTGACAGCGTGGGACAAACCCACATGGTTTGAAGCAGCTGTCTTCGCCTGCAGGCTGGCGTGCTGCGCCCTGCCGTCCCGCACTTATCCATAGATTTGCAGCCTGCTGACGCCAATAGACTTCAAGATGCGGCCACACCCTCCTCAAGCGGCATGCTACACCTCCGCCGCTGCATACACGACTCTGAGGCCAGAAACTCAAAGCAGCGTTAGTGGGTCACTCAATGGGGGAACAAAGAACAGTCAGGTTCAGGTCGTACTTAAAGCGAACCTCCTTCTCGTACCGACAAACGTCCCCACCTGACACAAACGAGAGACACACAATGAAAGCAGCCGACACTCGCGCATGCTCAGTCTGCCGCAAGATACGGACGTGACAAACAGAGAGCAGAACAGTCGCGTCCGGGGTGATGACCAAAGACTCAAGGGACGTTGAAGATGCGGTTAGCAACATACAAGCCAGCGCAGGACGCAACGCCGTGGATGGTCGCCGCAGGGACCTGCACGGCAGTTACGAGGGCGAAAACGATCGCACCGACCTGATGGCGGCAGTCCTGACGAGCACGGCGGCGACGAGGATTGCGACTAGCACGGCGGGGAGGGGCACGTCGACGATGGGCACGGAGGCGACGGGCTGGTCGACGACGGGCACGGCGGCGACGGGCACGTCGACGACGGGCACGGCGGCGACGGGCACGTCGACGACAGGCACGGCGGCGACCAGCACGTCGACGACAGGCACGGCGGTGACGGGCACGTCGACGACGGGCACGTCGACGACGGGCGCGTCGACGGCGGACACGGCGAGGCCGGGCACGGATGGGACGGCCACTGATGGGACGGCCACTGCGGGAAGCGCCACGGATGGCACGGACACGGCGGGGACGGGCACGGTTGGGACGGGCACGTCGACGACTGACACGGCGGGGACGGTCACGTCGACGACAGGGACGGCGGAAACGGGCACGGCGGAGACGGGCACGTCGACGAAGGGCACGTGGACGACGAGCACGTCGACGACGGGCACGGCGACGACAGGCACGTCGACGACGGGCACGGCGGGGACGGGCACGGAGGGGACGGGCACGTCGACGACGGAGACGGCGGGAACGGGCACTGCGACGACGGGCGCTGTCGTATTGAGAAAGTTTGTTCCTCCAGCCAATCATCGTGCCCCGTCGTCCAATCTCAGTTCTCCGCCTCTCGTTAGTGCCCCTTCACGTGGATTGCAATCTCGCAGACTGCCGTTTGGCGAAGAAAAATTGGCTCGGACCTTGGGTACGCTGTTCTTATCAAGCGGTTTCGACGATCGCTCCTCTTGACGTGCTGTTTCAGGCATCATTTGGCATCCCGCCACCGAAAGGAAAACAGAAGTTCTCGAGTCTTGCAATTGGACGGTGCAGTGCAGTCACGGAATGGCCCGAATTGGCGGAGCATGAGCGTGGCGAGCGCAGTGCGCGCAACGCAGGACGCACTACGGCCAGCCGGACGGAGAACCGCGACAGTTGTGACACGCGCACTGCGAGAAAGATCAACGGTCATTCGCGGGCGC